>Ga0335073_10006766_pt1 | contig 16119 bp, 12 predicted proteins | sample Lox_Sample_22_FD_207093 | JGI IMG/M metagenome (GOLD analysis project Ga0335073, IMG submission 207093) | Soil microbial communities from Loxahatchee National Wildlife Refuge, Florida, United States - Lox_Sample_2.2 | ecosystem: Environmental > Terrestrial > Soil > Wetlands | place: USA... | reverse complement strand
GGTGGATGGAATTGCGATTCCTCTCAGGCAAACAGTTGGCATTGTTCGTCGCGAAAGCGGCGGCTGACAAGAATGCTGGCGACGCGTCAAACCAGGCTCCAGCCAGCGTATCGCCGTTCCTTCACGAAAGCTCTGAGCCAGGGGACGCACCGCTGTGCACCACCTGCGGTTCCCTGATGGTGCCAAATGGGAGCTGCTACAAGTGCGGCAACTGCGGCGGAACGAGCGGCTGCTCGTGACATCGGAGCGCGTACTGTCCGCTAAACCGAATGATTATGGAAGCAGCAGTACGCACCATTATTTCTCAGCCGCCTGCGAGCCCCTCGATGGATACACCGTGGATTCTCTCGATACCATGGTTTGAGAAGGTGAGGAAGCCGATGTCTTCGAACGAAACTACTGCGCCTCGCCAGCATGCATCCAGCGGGTCCGCATCGACGCAACTTCCGGAACCGAGTTACGCTGAGCGAATCCGCACCCTCATCTCGCTAGCTTCGGTTGGCACCCTGTCAACGCTCTCCCGCAAGCATCCAGGATTTCCCTTTGGATCTCTTATGCCCTTCGCGCTCGACCTTGCGGGGCGGCCTCTCTTTCTGATTAGCAATATGGCCATGCATACTCAGAATCTGAAGGCGGAGCCGCGATGCAGTCTCTTCGTCGGACCGGCGAATGCCGATGGCGATCCCCTTGGAGCCGCTCGGGCCACTCTGATCGGCCTTGCCGAATCTGTTCCCGCAAGCGAGCTTGATTCGGTTCGAGAGATTTACCTTGCACGTCACGAGAACAGCCGTTACTGGGTCGACTTCTCCGACTTCAGTTTTTTCCGGCTCCAACCCGTCGATCTTTATTACGTAGGCGGCTTTGGCGTGATGGGATGGGTCGAGGCGAATGAGTACCAGGATGCGGCTCCTGATCCGCTGGCTGGCGCCGCACCCGGCATCCTCGCCCACATGAACGCTGACCACGTAGATGCGATGATTCTGCTGGCACGTTCTCATGCTGGAGTTGAGGCAATGGAAGCGACCATGACTTCAGTCGATCGACTGGGCTTCACTCTTCGATTGAAAACGAATGACGGAATAAAAGGCGTCCGCATCAACTTCCTTCACGAGGTAGCTACCCCGATGGAGACCCGAACAGTGCTGGTCGAGATGGTCCGCCAAGCCAGGCAATAAGGCAATCGGGCGAAGGTGTTTCACATAACGAATCATTTCTACCCACAATCACTTGGAGAAAATAAATGGCTACCACGCTGAAAGCCAGCAGTTTGCCCCGTGAATTTGTCTTCAACGGCTCACGTATTCCCGATCCGGATCCACGCATGAGCATCGAACAGGTCCGCGACCTGCTTACGCCTTCCTACCCAGAAATTGCTACTGCGACGCTGACTGGACCGGAGGATACGGGAACCAGCCTGCGGTATTCCTTCTCCAGAGCTATCGGGTCGAAGGGTTAAGTCATGCCCCGGTCCGAGCTGACACGAGAAGAGCTAGTGGCGCTATTCGCGATGAAGGCAACCGCGCCACCTCCTGAAGCGAACAAGTTACTCGTGAGGCATCTCCAATGCAAAGAGTCGATACGCCTCGCCGGCGCCGTGCGGCAGGCGATGGACCGGTTCGCGGGCACAGACAGCCTGCCGCTCTCCGCTCCATCGGAACTCCTACCGCCCCTCGGCTAACAACACTCGCGCCGGCTTTCGGTCAGGCGCTTCCCATCCTCGACTCTGTTCCAACGGAATACAACCACGAAGTCAATGCGGAGCTGCTTTACGATCTGGGCGCCGCTCTGGTGAAGACAGGTCTGGGTTCGCCTGAAACGTGGCAGCGAAGCGGGGGAAACGCAGTCGCTTTCGCTCAACACAGCATCATGAGCGGGATTGGCGCAGAGCGCGGCGACCTGCTCGAGCGCAACGTCGAATATCACCTCCAGGTGAGCGATGTCCAGGAAAGAGATGCCGACGGTTCGACAGTCAGCAATGGACAGCTCGCGGTGACGATCGAATGTAGCGGTGCCGGATATCTGAAGATCGGACCTGCACTTGACGCACTCGAGAAGGAAGCGGAAGGGCTGGGTGCGGCATTCTATTGGACCCTCATCCATGCCCTGTATCGCGTAATGCGGATCTACGATCACGACGATGCACTCAGGTACGAAGAGATTTTGATCGAGTCCGCAAACGAGGACGACGAAGAGAATCGTAGCCAGTATGAATTCCCAGAGGTCGAGAAAGCACTCCCGGAATGCATCCAGAAGACACTGAAACGAAAGTGGACGATTGAAGATCGCCGCCTGCTCCGCGCCCATAGCAATGGCTCTCACCGAACATTGATCGATCGTCTGAGGAAAATGCAACGGCTCTCCCGTCTGCGCGTTGAACAATCGCAACAGCTCCTCGAGGACCGCTATTACGATGGCCCCCCGCTCCCATCGTTGCTCGTTGCCTTCAAGGACAGAGACGCTATCACTGCCTGCTTTGACGAGGAAGGGCAGCATATGCTCGAAGGTTCCTCGGAGCCGACGGTCTGTGTCGTCTTTGCTCCGAAAAAGACGGAGGAAGTGAAGCACGCGGTGCGTGTTGTCGAGCGTTTCGTTGCATTCAACAGGGAGCTCTTTGAACTGGTTGAGGAGCTGCAGGTGTTATGTTGAGTTGAAAATAATGTTGCGTAGAGAGCTCATCCCCACTGAATATGCAGCTTTGAGCCCTTCGTACGCAACATAACTATTCATAGGGAGCGGAGGAAAGCGAGCAAGGATGGATTGTCTTTCCAGCGCTTGTGTTTGGTATGCGTTGTGTTGAAGGGGTTGGAATGGACGAGGATATCAGCCTTTCGCTGTAGATCGACCTCTGCGTAAATGTTCGTTGTGTCGATGGAGACATGACCGAGCCATGCGCGGATAGTGTTGATATCGACTCCAGAGCGCAGCAGATGCGTGGCTGTCGTATGCCGGATGGTGTGCGGGCTGATCGGCCTACGGAGAAGTGATGGGTGAGATACCGAGGCCTTTTGCACATGGCTGCGCAACATCCAGTGAATCCCGTGACGCGTTATAGCCTGCCCAAGTCTGTTGAGAAAGACAGGTTGATCGGGCGAACGGTCGCGAGTAATGTCGAGCAGCACGTTGACTGTTGCCGGCCAGAGCGGGCACCGGCGCGACTTGCGGCCCTTGCCTTTGAGCTGTGCGTCACCAATCTGATTGGCGCGCAAGTTTAGGTCGCCTACCTGAAGAGTCGCAGCCTCGGAGACGCGAGCGCCGGAGTTGTAAAGGAATAACAACAGCGCATGATCGCGTCGACCCTGCGCCGTCCGACGGTCGGGAATTGCCAGCAGAGCATCCATCTCCGACTTGTCGAGGTAGGACAGTTCGCGCCTGGTGAACCGTTTGAACGGAACCGAGCGAATCTGGCCGCACCATGCAATATGTTCGGGGCTGCGTTCAGCAATGAATCTTGCCATCGCGTGTACCGCCGCTAGCCGCTGGTTTCGTGTACGGATGGAGCAACCGCGGATCTGTTCGATGTGATTGAGGAAGCTTCGCAATACATCGGCTGATAAATCGAATATGTCCAGGCGGTCGACGTGTGTCTTCCGCTGATCGGCAGCGTAAGGAAGGAAAAGGGCGAGGGTGTCGCGATAGCTTCGTTGCGTGTTTCTGCTGAGGTTGCGTTCCGCAATCAGATGATCAAGAAGGAAGCGCTTCACCCATGCACCTAAGAGTACGGGTTTAGGCATGAGGCACCTCCGGCCTGGCATAGCGCTCAAAACAGAGGCTGGCTTGTTCGAGCAACTCGGTCGTCATGGTCAGATACCGCTGTGTCGCATTTACCTCACCATGTCCGAGGTAAGTAGTGAGGTGGGGCAGGAGGCGCTGCACATTTCTGCCTTCGCGGTACCAGGTCACGAGGCGAACGACTGCGAAAGTATGCCGGAAATCATGCAGGCGTGGTTGATATCTGGCTTCTTTCGGACGACACACTCCGGCTTGCTGGCGGACAGCCTTGAAGGCAAGCTCTGCGGTATTACGTGTCAGAGGCTGCCCCTTACGATCGGCCAGAAATGGCGTTGCCTCTGCTTGAAGGCGGCTTGACCATTGCCTGTCGATGTAGCGCTGTAGGATCATTCCGAGATCCGGACCAACCGGCACGAAACGACTCTTAAAGAACTTCGTCTCACGGATGGTGAGAACGCGAGAAGCGGCGTCATAGTCGGACAAGAGCAATCCGAGAGCCTCGCTGATGCGAAGGCCAGTTCCATATAGCAGTAGCAGCATCGTCCGAATCGTGTGGGGCTCGGTCCCTCTACCTGTGTGATACCGTTGCCGCATGGAGTCGGCGGCGACGAGCAGCTGCTCCACGTCTCGATTGGTATAGATGTAGGGCTCAAAGCGCTCGGGCCTTTGCGGTACTCTGAGCGGCAAGGGACTGCTCAAACAGTACTCACGCGCAAGGGCGTAGCGATAGAAGCCGCTCAACGAATGATACTTGCAGAACCAGAAGGAAGTGATCGGGCCGTTGCGTGAACCTTCGAGGAATCTGATAACCGGGGCTGGCTTCACAAGCTGCATGTCGCGGTCGCCAATGGCCTTTACGAACGCGCGGAGTTGACTCGCTTCGCCTTTATATCTCATGCCCAGTGAACGCTTATGCAGAATGTACTGTTCGACTGCCTGGAAGAGTCTCATAGGAGCCCTCCAAGACTCAACGCCGCGACGCAGCGCAGAGATTCGATGTTGCCGGGAATCAGGATCGGAGTCACGGCCCACTCGGTGTTGTCTGCAAATGTTGCCAGACTCTCCAGAGGAAGGTCGCCTACTTCACGCAAGGCAAGCAGATCGACCTTGGCGTATACCTGAGTGGCTTCCAGAGAGGAATGTCCAAGGTGGTCTGCGATCTCCTTGAGCGATATACCTTCCGAAAGCAAATGGGTCGCGCACGCGTGTCGAAGCGCATGGGCACCAGTGCTTGGAAGCACAGTCCCGATCTGGCGGATTCTGCATCGCACCCTAAAGCCTAGCGCCGCACCAGAGAGGGCTCTGTATGGTTGAATCCGCGTCAAGAAGACCTCGCGCCGTTTACATTTTGGGCGCACTTCGCGGAGATACCGGATGATCGCAACCCCAACCTCATGGACGAGTGGATATTGCTGCGTTTTCAGTTGCTTCGACCTACGGATGCGGATAATCTCCCGCTCCCAATCGATATCGTCAATACGCAGAAACCTCACCTCCGCGCTGCGTAGTCCGTAGACGGCGAGCAGCATCAACATCGCGCGATCTCGAATCTCAGTCGGCTTATCTCCGGCGCAGGACGCGAGAATCCGGTGCACGTCGTTCCAGGGCAAGCCACGTGGCAAACTCTCCAGCCGATAGATGCGTGGTGCGTCGATGATGCACACTCCCTCTCGGCACCATCCTCTGGAATAGGCATAACGGAAGAAACTGCGTAGTGCCGCGACTTGATGCGCGATACTGGTTCGTTTCAACTTGCGTTTCGCAACTCTCTGGATATGCAAGGCGATATCGTCGGGAGTGACATCCCATAGCGTCTTGCCCTCGCGGCTAAGCCAAATCAAGAGTTCATCGATAGACCGCCAGTAATGATCAATAGTGATAGGTGCCAGACCCCGTTCGAGTCGCTGAAACCGAAGGAAAGCCTCTCGTTCCAGAGCGAAGGGATGCTCCGCTTTCGGCTCATATAGTCGCCCGAGGAGACGCAGCCACTTCGTCGCGTGAAGGACGAACTGTCGCTTGCCGGCACGGAGACACGATGCAGACCTGGATGTGGTCTTTGCCCATGCCTCCGCCGAAACCTTGATATCTGAAACGCAAACGTCTGCACGATGCAGAGGGAGATGCTGCGCATAAGACATCAATAGTTCTGCAATGATCCGCAAACTGTTGCGTGAGCGGCCCTCTTCCATCAGGTGGGACAGATACTGCCGACGTTCGGTCGCATAGGGTGAAGAGTGGTGGTGGGCAATGGTGGCTGATTGCGTGAACAACTGCTCAAACATGGTGGCCTCCTCGGGCAAATTACTCTGCCCAGTATCGCCACTGGTGGTAATGGATGAATGCTGCATCCAATCCAGCGTTATACAGCGAGGCGAAACCCGTCCCAACGCAACAACTCGTTTGTCGCTCACTGCATGGGACCTTTGCCGACGTTAACCTCTTTCCGGTGTGCAATTGCCGAGAAAAACACAAGCCGGCCGGAACTCAGAAAGACCGTCAACCATCCCGTTCAATGAGTGACTCGGTTGTTGGCAAGAGTTGAGCCAGGGGTCACTTGTCCGGAAAGCCGACTTATCGTCCGAGTGACAAGAAGCGCATTCACCGGTACGAAGCAGCTATTTGGGGCTCCGTACAGTCGATAACCGCGAGCGCAGATTGCGCGCACACAACAACCGTGCTTCAATAGCCGTATTGCGCAAGTTCATCGCCATCGCGTTGCTGGCCGTCTTCGGCCTGCCGTTTGCTTCTTCACTTTTCGCGCTCGCGCCGAGGAGTGAGTCGAACCTGCCTGCGTGCTGCCGGCGGGATGGCAAACATCATTGCATGATGAGTATGGCCGAAGGCAACCGGCCGTTGAGCGCTAAGCCTGAATTTTCGGCACCGCCGGAGAAATGCCCTTATTGCCCTGCGGCAATACTGCGCGGCCATCGCTCGGCTGACTTTGTGCCGCCGTCCCGACACATGATCTACGCCGGACTGGTCAGTCATCCGGCAGGGGCCGTGCAGGTCGAATGCCACCAACGCATTTCCCGTGACAGAGCGCACGGCAAACGCGGCCCTCCTACCTTCTTCCTCTAAAGCCAATCGCCCCCAGGACGTGGGATTGCGCCCGACTCCACGTCGTTACACGCGAGTCTGTCCTTTGCGGCGGAACTGCGTGCAGGATCTGAGCATAGGTATCGGTTCGGCATTTCATGCCCTCTGTAACGCGAAGTCGTTGGCCTTCTTTGCGGTCAGACAGTAGCAATATCTCTCCCTATTCACCTAAGCGGACGAGAGAGTTTACATGGCTGATCGTGCTCCGTCATCTTCCACACAAGTGCGCCTGCCGTTGCGGTCACGCGCACTAGGGAAAAAGACTTATGAATCGACGTCAGAAGACTTTGTTTCTTGCCGCGAGTGGCAGGATTGGAATCCCAATCACTTTGAGGCCTCCATCGAGACTATTTTCCAATCGGATGAGGGGCTGGCGGGGGCGGATGGCGCTTACGGTCTTCTGTCTTCTTTCAACGCTGCCACTATTTGGCAAGAGTGGCGGATCGATATCCGGCACAGTGCTGGATGCGACAGGCGCTGCAATTGTCGGCGCTACCGTTTCCGTCAGCGAGAGAGCAACCGGGCATGCGAGTACAGGCAAGACGAATAGCGCTGGCTACTATGTGCTCCCATCCCTGCCCGCAGGACGGTACAACCTGAAGATCACGGCACCGGGCTTCCGAAGCTTTGAAGAAATTGACGCGCAACTCGTGAGCGATCAATCGCTCCAAGTGGACGCAAAGCTCATAGTCGGCTCAACGAATTCCACGGTAGAAGTGTTAGCCAATCCGTACACTCCATACACCGTACTTGATGCCAGCTCCGCAACGCGCACTGATTCGCCACTGATCCAAGTACCGCAGTCGGTCGTGGTAGTTGATCACACACTCATTCAAGATCAGGACCGCCGCACGCTGGCCGATGCGCTGGTGAACGTGTCGGGAGTAGTTTCGACCAAGTCCGAAGAGCTCCTTTTTGTCTCGCCCCTCGTCCGTGGCTTTCCTGCAGAGATTTATACGGACGGCCTTGCCATGTTCGGCAATACGACCACAGCAAATGATCCGACAAGCCTCGTGGGAGTGGAGCGGATCGAAGTGGTCAAAGGACCGAACTCCACCATGTACGGTGGCGGCCTTGGTTCTCCTCTGGGAGGATTGATCAATGTAGTGTCGGTACGCCCGGAGCCGAGATTGAATGGCTACGTGGCATTTCGAGGCGGAAACTTCGACACTCTCAACCCCTACGGCGACCTGAATATCCCGATCAACGCGAGAATCGCATCGCGCCTCCCTGGCGAGTATCAGAGAAATGACAGCTGGGTGGATCTCGTGAGTGGAGACCGCTGGTCCCTGCAACCAGCCATGTCATTCCAGCTAGGACGGAAGACAGACCTCTTTGTTCAGGGACGGTTCAACCATCGCGACCAGTTGGAGTATTCAGGCATTCCAGCGGTGCAGGCAATGGCAGGACAGATCGACCGCAACGCGTTTGCCGGTGCACCTGTTGGACAGCCGCATACGAGGCTCGACAGCCGCATGGCTACGGTGGAGCTCAACCATACCTTCACGGACAGTCTACGGTGGAACACGAGTGCGCGCTACTACTTCAGTCAGGCGAACGAGCATGGCAGCTTCGTACTTCCGGGGCTCAATCCACCCGATCCAGCTCCTCCCATCTACCAGATTTTCACGCTGGATATGCCTTCCAATCCGGTCAGAGAAGGCACCTTCGATACGAATTTGGTGGCGAACCTTCGCGGTCTGGGCGGAAAGCATGAGTTGCTGGCTGGCGTGAGCTACGACCACACCAACTTCTACTCAGCGATGGGCTTCTCCGGGATTCCAGTGGGCGAAGAGGACCTCGCACATCCTACGTATAACCTGTCGTTCGGACCCGAGACGCCGGCAAGTCTGTTTCAAACGGACCGCTATCAAACCACCGCGGTCTATGGGCAGGACCAAGCCACCTACGGGCGGCTCAACCTGACCGGCTCGGTTCGTTACACGAAGCTCGACTTCCGCGAGCGGGAGCAGGCAACCGACAAGACGTACAACCATGCATCGGGCCGCATTGGCGGCACATTCAGAGTGGCCGATGGTGTAGCCCTGTACGCGGCCTATGCCACGGCATTTCGTGGTGCCTTCGGACTCGTTGTCCAGCAGGCTCCGAAGCCGGAGACCTCGCAGAATGTGGAAGGTGGTGTGAAGCTGGCTCTGTCCAGGGCACACCTTGCGGGTACCATTGCGATCTTCAATCAGACTCGAGACAACGTGGCAACTCCTGACCCGAACAATTTCCTGTATTCGGTTCAGACCGGACAACAGCGTGCCCGCGGCGCGGAAACCGACCTCACTTGGGAGCCCCTTCGCGCGTTCTCGCTGTTGGCGAACTACGCTTACACGCAGGCCACCGTCACCAAGGACAACTCGATTCCAGTAGGTGATTTTCTACAGCGCGTCCCACGCAACATGGGGCGCGTCGCCGGACACTACCGGATTTACGATGGCCCCGCGAAGGGGCTGGCATTCGGCGCTGGTGTAACCGCGTTCACGAAGCGCGAGATAACGCTCCCGAATACTGTCACCGTTCCCGGCTACGCGGCTGTGGATGCGCAAGCGTCATACGACTTCGGCAGATATACGGTGGAAGGATCCGCAGTGAATCTGACAGCGCGTAAGACCTTCGACGCGTACGAGTACTTCGGATTTCCTGTCGTAATGCCAAATCAACCGCTCTCTGCCTACGTGACTTTGAAAATCCATCTCAACAGGGAGTAACGATATGTCCGGCTTCAACCACCGCAAGGCTTCGATGACACCAGAAGCATCATCTTCGGCACACAAACCGCTCGTAACAAACCAATTGCAGAGGTCATCTCAATGAATCGCAGAGAACTCCTTAAGCATTCCGCAGCCCTCGGCTTGACCGCCGCCGGCTCGTTGACCGTACCTGGCGCGGTCGCAGCAACATTCGACGCAGCCCGAGAAAGCGCCGCGCTCAATCCGTTAACCCCACCAGCCAACGCGTCTATCCCGGTCGCTTTCCTTGTCTCCGAAGGTGCCGTCGTCATTGTTTTTTGCGGCCCATGGGAAGTTTTCGAAAGAGTTAACATTCCCGGCCGGAAGTATGATGCCTTCAGTCTCTACACTGTGGCGGAGACTGCGGCTCCCATTACTGCGGGCGGTGGATTGAAGATCACGCCTAACTACACCATTGCCAATGCCCCCGCACCCAAGGTTATCGTTATCCCCGCGCAAAGCCCTGCCAGCGAGGCGACCAAAGCCTGGATTCGTAATGCGACTAGGAGCACCGATGTGACGATGTCCGTTTGCACCGGCGCTTTTGTGCTTGCGAGCACCGGTTTGCTTTCTGGCAAGGCTGCAACCACACATCACGGTGCCTACGTCGACCTTGCGATGCAGTATCCGGACATTCATGTTCAGCGTGGAGCACGCTTCGTTGAATCGGGCAATTTAGCGACCGCCGGCGGCCTCACTTCTGGAATCGATCTCGCCTTGCGGGTGGTCGAGCGCTACTTCGGCCAGGATGTAGCAAGCCAGACCGCCTCTCTGCTTGAATATCAGGGCCAGGGCTGGCTGAACCCGTCTTCCAACGCCGAGTATGCCAGACCCGTCAAGCAGACGGCGAATCATCCTGTCTGCGCTGTCTGCGGCATGGAAATTGATCGATCTCTGTCGTCGACTTACAAGGGAAAGACCTACTATTTCTGCGTGAAAGAGCACAAACGAATCTTCGATGGCTCACCAGAAAAGTTCGCCACCGAGGTTAAGACTAAGTCCGCTTCGGATTAGGTTTATGCTGCCCAGAAAACATACGCGTAGACTTAGGAGATTTTCATGAAGCGCTATCTGTTTGTTGCGTTGTTGGTACTGTCCATGAACTCTGTTTGCCAGATGATGTTCGCCCAAGCTTCTGAGCTGAAGGGCGTAGTAAGTGATTCCACTGGAGCTGTCCTTCCAAATGCGACAGTAATCTTGCTCAACTACGCAGCCGTCCGGGTGGCGGCGACATCGACTCAGGGAGATGGAACATTTGCGTTTCGTGACCTACCATCAGGAACTTATACGGTAGCGGTAGAACGATCGGGCTTTCTGCGTAAGGAATCCGCCGTCCGCTTACCGATGAATCCAGACGCACCGGTACAGATAAAAATGCAGGCGGCTGGACCGGGAACGACCGTCACGGTGACGGCCGAAGCGGGCACGTTTCGGAACGATGAAGCTTCGTCAGCCACAAAGATGGTCATTCCAATCCGTGAGATACCGCAGGGTATCGGCGTGGTGAATCAATCTCTCATTCAGAGCCAGCAGGACATCCAATTTGCCGGGGCAGCAGAGAATATCAGCGGCGTTTATCGCGATGTTCTAGCGGCAGGTTCTCTGGGTAATGCGCTCACCATTCGTGGATTGCCGCTCGGTGTTTTCAGCAACTACTACGAGGATGGATTCGAGTTTGACGGAATGGTGCCATCGGATATGACGGATGTGGACCGTGTTGAGGTCCTGAAGGGACCGTCATCCGTTCTTTATGGACGCGCAGCTTCAGGCGGAATCGTAGATCTGATTACAAAGGAGCCGTTGCCGGTTGCCTCGGGAAACCTTTCGTTGCAGGTGGATCGCTATGGTGCCGTGCGGCCAACGTTTGATATCACGGGTCCCATTGGCAACAATCAGAAGTTGTTCTACCGGGTGAACGGAGAATTCGCGAACATGTTTAACTTTCGCGACTACTATCATGATCGTCGCTATTTCCTGGACCCCGAACTGACCTGGAAGCCGGACGACTCGACGGCGATACGTCTACAACTGCAGTACCTGCATGCAAAAAATACAACAGACTATGGAATTCCCTCGCTCGGAGATCGGCAGTTGCCTGTCCCTATCAGCAATTTCTACGGCGAGCCCTGGCAGAACTCGCTGCTTCAGAACAAGGTCGGCACTGTAGATGCTTCACGAAGCCTTGGTCACGATTGGGTGATACGCAGCCGCTTTCGCGCGACGCTCACCAACTGGGATTACCTCGATACCAGTTCGGGCAGCATCCTGCCGGACAATCAAACGCTCACACGATATTCCGAGGACGCCGCCTACCCTTTGCGATTTTATGACTGGCAAACCGACCTCTCCGGACTATTCAAGACCGGACCAATCGAACACAATGTTCTGATTGGGTTTGAATACGAACATCAGCAGGTAGTTCAGGATGCGATCTTCGGCGACGCTCCGTCGATCAACCTTTACCGCCCTGTGCCCTTCAGCTATGCGCTTCCGGATCAGGCCACGTTGACGAAGTATTTCTTCAACCCGAATTCACCTGACTATTTCCCGATTGACGGAACCACTAAACTAGCCTCACATGGCGGCTATATACAGGATCACATCACGTTGTTGCCCCAGCTGAAGGCCCTTGTCGGCGCCCGCATCGAGGGCTTCACACAACGTTATGACGAGGTCGTTTACGACACGCACACCACGCAGGGTAATGTGGCCTTTCTTCCACGCATCGGCCTGACCTATCAGCCGATTCAGCCAGTAACGTTCTACGCAAGCTGGAGTCGCAGCTTCAGTCCAACGCTTGCTACGCAATTTGGACCCGGCGGCGAGCCGCTTCCCTCCGAATACGGCCACCAATACGAAGGAGGCGTGCGGACCACTGAATTTGGGGGAAGATTATCGTCGTCGCTGGCGCTCTATCGCATCCGCGCCTCCAATCTTCTGATCACGAATCCCGGCAACCCACTCGCCTCGATCCAGATCGGCACCACCGAATCGAAAGGTGTTGAGTTTGAGACGTCAGGACGCATCTGTTCCGGATGGGATATCACCTTTGCTTATGCCTACAACGAGGCGCGTATAGTTGCAGACTCCGTCTATCCGGTCGGAAACATCTTCCAGAATGCACCCCGCAATGGAGGCAGCCTATGGTCGGTTTATCAGTTGCAACACGGACCTCTGAATGGCCTGAGCTTCGGCGGTGGCTTTATGGCGCGCAGCTATCGATTTGTCGATCCGTCAAATGACGTGGTCCTTCCCGGATACGGCCGCCTGGATGCGATGGCGAGCTATGTCTTCGGGCCAGCGCGCAAAGAAGAAAAAATGTTCAAGCTGAGCGCCAACATTGAAAACGTCACCGACAGAAAGTACTTCCAATCCGGCAACACGCCGGACGTGATCTTCCCAGGCTCGCCAATCAATGTTCTGAGCCGCCTGGAGATGCGCTTTTGAACACATCCGCGGTTACATATCGGACCATCTGGCGCTGGCACTTCTATGCCGGCCTGTTCTCCATTCCTTTTATTCTTTGGCTGTCCGTGACCGGGTCCATCTATTTATTCCGACCCCAGATCGAGAGATGGTTAGACCGGCCTTATGACCATCTTGTACTGAAAGGAGTGCGCGCGACGCCAGAAGCTCAGGCTCTAACCGCCGTTGCTGCGGTGCCCGGAAGTCACTTCCACTACTATGAACTGCCGCGGACCGATCACTCTGCATCGCAGATCGTCGTTGGACGTGATGCCAAAGAGCTCCGCGTTTACGTTCATCCGGAGACTCTTCAGGTGCTTAAAATCGTCGATGAAGACAAGCGTCCGATGAATGTCCTCTTTTACCTGCATGGAGAGCTTCTGCTTGGTAACCGTGGATCAAACATCGTCGAGCTTGCCGCTTCGTGGGCTATTGTGCTCCTGGTCACCGGCGTTTATCTTTGGTGGCCCCGCCAGAGCGAACGGCTCGCAGGGGTTCTTTACGTGCGGCTCGGCCGGGGTTCTCGTATCTTCTGGCGAGACCTGCATGCGGTCACGGGCATCTGGATTTCGGCTTATGCTCTCTTTATTTTGCTGACCGGACTGCCGTGGGCGAACTTCTGGGGAGGATATCTCGCCAAGGCCCGAACCTTCGCTGCATCGCACCTCGTTCACCAGGATTGGGGCACTGGCAAAAGCTTTGAGATTGCCCAACGAGAGGCTCGCGACGCGAACAGCATGGCGGGGATGCAAATGGGGCCTGTCCCGGGAGTTGCCCGCCCATTGCAGCACGAGAGCGGGTACGCGGCTCTGAACAAACTCGTTCCTGAAAGCCTGGGATTTCATCTTGATCCGCCGGTGCAAATCGCTCCGCCAGATCAACCAGGTGGCCCGTGGACAGTCCACTCCGACACGCAAGACAGGCCGCGCCGCACCACACTCTCGCTTGATCCAATGACCGGAGCGATTGTGAAACGAGAGCCGTTTTCCCAACTGCCGTTGCTCGATCGGATCGTCGACACGGGAGTCGCAATGCACGAGGGACAACTCTTTGGACTCGCAAATCAACTCATAGGCCTGACAGCTGCCATGGGTTTGGTGACGCTTTCGCTAAGTGCAATTGTTCTCTGGTGGCGTCGTCGGCAGATTGGAGCGTTGGGTGCGCCAATCCCTCTGGGTAAGCCGCGATGGTCCTTTACCCTGGTGGTGATCATCGTGGTACTGGCCATTTATTTGCCGGCGATGGCAATTTCTCTTTCCGCCGTCATTCTGCTGGAGAAATTCCTCTTCTCACGAATACCGTCTGTGAGCCGCTGGCTGGGATTGAATCCGGCTTGATAGATGTTGCAATGATTGACGAAGACCAAAGGACAACTGTGTTGATGAAGAACAGAAGAGAATTCCTGAGGGCCGCAGGCTCATCCCTTGTCGTTGGCAGTGTGATTCATTCGCCGGCACTTGCGACCGTTACTGCCGCGGAGAGCGACGATGAGGTCAGTTTTACAAAGTGGTACGACGTAGACCGCAGCATCACCAACCTGGAGAACGCCTATTGGAACGTGATGGCTAAGCCCGTCGCAGACGAGTACTTTCGGAAGTTAACTTACGTCAACCGTCGCAATGTCCCCTTTGTCCGTGGCGTAATACCAGGCGAATCGCTTCCCGTCGAACTCGGAAAGGTCCGCGCTTCAGTAGCAAAACTCATCAATGCAGAGGTTGATGAAATCGCCATAACGCGCTGCGGCACCGAGTCGTTGCAGGATCTGATCTCCGGCTACAACCGGCTCAAGCCCGGTGACCGCATCATCTTCTGCGACCTTGATTACGACTCGATGCAGAACACGATGCTCTTCCTGAAGGAGCGCAGAGGCATCGAGGTCGTAACCTTCACCATCCCCGAGCCTGCGACGACGAGCAACATACTCGCCGTCTACGGAGATGTTCTAAGGAAGACACCGAATGCAAAACTGATGCTGGTCACGCATCTGTGCCATCGTACGGGCCTGGTGAATCCCGTCAAGGAGATCATCGCCCTTGCCCGCGAGCACGGAGTCACTTGCATCCTCGACACGGCCCAGGCAGTCGGTCAGATGCCCGTAGATATCAAGGAAATCGACGCTGACTTTGCCGGCTTCAGCCTTCACAAATGGATCGGGGCTCCACTTGGCACTGGTGCGGTCTACATTCGCAAAAGCAGACTGAACGAAATCGAGCCCTGCTTGGGCAACAGCGAAGATCCCGTAGACGATATCAACTCCCGCATTTACCCGGGCACTTACAATTTCGCGGCTACTCTGACGATTCCGACAGCCATCGACTTCCACAATCAGCTCACAGTCGAACGGAAGCGAGATCGCCTGCAATACCTGAGAAACTACTGGGTATCGCGCGTTCGCGAGATCGATGGAGTAGAAATTCTTACTCCGGATGATCCGGCGCGCTATGGAGCGACCACTTCCTTTCGTCTGAAAGGTATGAAGAGTTTCGAGCAGGCTAAGAAAGTTCAGGATCTCCTTCTGGCAAAGTACGACATTCTGACCGTGGCCCGCAAAGGAATCACACAGGGGGCCGCCGTGCGCGTGACACCGGCTCTTTACAACACCACTGTAGACGTCGACAAATTAGTGTTGGCAATCAAACAGGAGCACGCCATGCTCCAATAGATTCAGGCGAAGAAGATTTGTCTTGCCGGATGATCAAAATCTTGGCGGTTGACCGCCAACTCCTCAGTTGCCTGTTGATCGACATCTCCGCCCGCGTTCGGCGGGGCGATACCTATTCTGCACGCACCTTGCCGGCGCAGGATTCCGCTGCATTGAGTGGCAGCATGATTCTGTAGCAGATGGCAGGATTCGCCTGGAACAGGCAGCAGCATTTGCTAGAACCAGTAGCCACCACGGCCTAGTTATGTTGTGCTCGTCATCATGAACGTCAATGAGTACGTCCCCTCGCAGCTTCTACGAAACATAATTAGTGCCTCAACATAACACCTGTTATGCAGTGCTCTACATAAAAGAAATGGGAGAAAGAACATGCAGGTTCAGATTGCCATCGGGGAGAACCATCGCTTCGAGTTGCGTGAGGCGTTGTTG
>Ga0335073_10006765_pt1 | contig 16119 bp, 15 predicted proteins | sample Lox_Sample_22_FD_207093 | JGI IMG/M metagenome (GOLD analysis project Ga0335073, IMG submission 207093) | Soil microbial communities from Loxahatchee National Wildlife Refuge, Florida, United States - Lox_Sample_2.2 | ecosystem: Environmental > Terrestrial > Soil > Wetlands | place: USA... | reverse complement strand
CCTCCATGCGGCCTGCGGCCCGCCCGCCGCAGCGGCCTGACCAGCCGACCGGTCCGCACCCGCACGGCCCCGACGGCCACCCCGAACCCCGCCCCCGAGCCAGGGACCCCCCGCGCGAGTAGACGTTTGCGGTGTCTACCAGGTTGATCCCTGCGTCGAGCCCCTGGTGGATCATGCGGACGGACTCGTCGTGGTCGCGGTTGCTCATCGCCCCGAACATCATCGCCCCGAGCGCGACTCGCTGACGATGATGCCGGTCCCCCCCAGAGGGCTGTACTCCATGGGTGTCTTTCCCGCCGTGACGGCTGGCTACAGTGATCGTGTGAATGGGGCCGTGGATCCGCTGGCGGCCTACCTGCTGCTCACCCTTGTTTACTGCCCTGGGCGGGCTGCGGGCTGGCCCGTGCACGCCGTCGCTTGCGGGCCGGGCCGGACTGGTGGTGGTCAGGGCGCGAGACGCTTAAGGGCGTCGATGACCTGCTGAGGTTCGGTGCGGGTGCTGTAGTCGGGCGTCCTGCGCGTCGAGCAGGTCCGCGTCGGGCAGGACGGTTCCGGCCGGCGATGTCGGTCGGCATGCCGTCGGCTGCGCGTTCTGCCTGCTCGCGAGCGAAGGCGCCCATCGTCTCTCTCGGCGGCTGGGCGGCCATGGCGGTGTGCATCTCGGTGACGCGCTCGTTGATCGTGGCCGGACTTGCCATCTGCGGGCTCTTGCACATTAGTGATAACCGGGTCGCCGGGCGCCGCAGGGACGGCGCCTTACCACATGTGGGCGGCACACTGAGGCGGGTGTTTTACCTTTGCCAGCGCAAGTCCGGCCTTGACCGCGGCCACCGCCACCCTGGCAGAATTCGCGTGGTCATCCCGGGCTGGACGGGTGATTTTGGGAAGGCAGAGCCCGGTGCGGCCGACAGTAGTCTGTCGGGGTGGAACGTGCCAGCGTGCCAGCGCAGGACCTGGACGAGGAGTCGTCGGCGTGGCTGCGGCACCTGGGCGCCGATGGCAGGGACCGGCAGGCGGCCGAGCGCGACCTGCACGCGAAGCTGGTACGAATCGCCCTGGCCGAGGTCCGGCGCCGGTCGGCCAGCACCCCGGTAACCGGCCCGGAACTCGACGACGTCGCCCACCAGGCCGCCGCCGATGCCATGCTCGCGATCTTGGCCAAGCTCGGTGACTTCCGCGGCGAGAGCCGGTTCACCACGTGGGCTTACCGGTTCGTCATCCTTGAGGTGTCCAGCAAGCTCGGCCGTCACTACTGGCGCAACCCGCCGGTCGCGCTGGACGCCGACCAGTGGGAACGGCTCCCGGACCGGTTCGGCCTGGACCCGGAACGGCAGGCGGAGGCGGCGGGCATTCTCGCCGAGGTGCGCCGGGTCGTTGATGAGGAGCTGACCAGCTACCAGCGGCGGGTCTTCACCGCGATTGTCGTGGACGGGATACCGCTGGACGCGCTGGCCGCTGCGCTGGGCGTGCGGCGGAACGCCATTTACAAGGTGATTTTCGATGCCCGGCGTAAGATTCGCCGCGCGCTGGCCGCCAACGGGTACCTGGACCGACCGGGCGTGGAGCAGTGATGAGCGAGCTGGAGAGACTGGAGCGTTTCCTGCGGGCCGACCCGCGCGATGTCGGCTGCGACGAGGCGATGGCCGTCCTGCATATCTATGTCGACCTGGTGGCCGCAGAGCAGGACGCGGCCGGGCGCTACCCCGGGGTCGCCGCCCACCTGGCAGCGTGCGGTCCGTGCGGCGAAGACTTCACCGGGCTCCTGCTGGCGGTCGCCGGCGGTTAACGCGGCGGGCAGATGGGCAGGCGCGGGTCAGGCGGGGGCGGTGCTGACGTCCCAGATGGCGCCGGTGTCATCGCCGGCCAGGTGGGCGAGCAGTACGGTGGCGGAGTGCTCGGGGGTGATCAAAGCGCCTTCGGCGTAGTTCTGATTGAACCGCTGGTGCAGCCCAGTGCCGATGCGGCCGGGGTCCTGGCTCCGGATCCAGGCCTGCATGGCGGTGTCGACCCCGCCTGGCCGGTAGGCGTTGACAGTTACGCCCGTGCCCCGTAGTTCGGCGGCGAGGTTCACGGTGTGCGCCTCGAGGGCGGCCTTCGTGGTGGCGTAGGCATTCGCGCGGACCATGCCGGCCGGGTTGGCGGCAATCCCGCTGGACACGTTGACGACCCGGCCCCACCCGGCCTCCAGCATGCCGGGCATCACGGCGGCGGTGAGCGCGGCCGGGGCGACGACGTTGATCTCGAACGCCAGCCGCAGGTCCTGCGCCTTGATGCCGTCGGTGGGGCCGAGCGGCTCGACGGTCGCCGCGTTGTTAACCAGGATGCCGACCCTGTCGGCCGCGAGCACAGCCTCCACCGCACGGCCGCGCTGCTCCTCGTCGGCCAGGTCAGTGGGCAACATCTGGATCCGCTGCGCGGGCACGCCTTGGTCCAGTAGCAGGCCGCGGGTCTCGTTCAGCTGCCCTGCGCTGCGCGCGAGCAGGACCACGCGGGCGCCCCCGCGGCCCAGCCCGAGCGCGATGGCCCGGCCGATGCCGCGCCCGGCCCCAGTGATCAGTGCCGTCTTGCCGACAAAGCCAGTTGCCACTGCTGTCTCCTCGACGGGTAGCGATGCGGGACGCTCTGCGGCGGCCCGCCGTCTAGTCAGCGCCGCGCGGCGGTGATCTCTTACCAAGTCACTTCCGCAAGACCTTCGCCGGTAAGACGCCGGGCGGCAACTGACGCTGACATACCAGGCGGTCCCGCCCGGCACCGCCGCGAGCCATCGTGAAGGAGAAACCGCCATGCCACTGTTCAACCCCGGCGACCCGTTCCCGCAGCTGACCATTACCACCACCGACGGGCAGGCCCTCACCCTCCCCGGCGCGTTCACCGGTGACTTCGGTGTCGTGCTGTTCTACCGGGGCTCCTGGTGCCCGTACTGCAACGCACAGCTGCGGGCCTTCGAGCGGGCGGGCCAGGCCCTGGCGGACAACGGCATCCGCGTCGCGGCCCTGTCGGTCGATGACCAGCAGACCACCGCCGCGCTGGTCGAAAAGCACAAGCTGACCTTCCCGGTGGGCTACGGGGCCGACGCGGCAGCAGTCGCCGCGCTCACCGGCGCCTTCGTCAACCCCGACCCGGTGTACCTGCAGTCCACTGGCTTCGTCCTCAACCCGGCCGGGAAGGTTGTCGTCAGCGTGTACTCAAGCGGTGCCATCGGGCGGCTCGTCCCCGACGACGTCCTCGGCCTGGTCCGCTACCTGCGCGAGCACACAGCCACCGCGACAGCGTGACCGGACAGGAGACGCCAGCATGACCGACGCGGACATCCGCTTCTACTTCGACCCGGTGTGCCCGTTCGCCTGGATGACCAGCAAGTGGGTACGCATGGTGGCCGCACAGCGCGACTACACCGTCGACTGGCGGTTCATATCACTGCGCCTGATCAACGCCGGGATCGACTACGAGAGCCACTTTCCCGCCGGCTATGAGGAGGGGCATACCTCAGGGCTTCGGCTGCTGCGGGTCGCGGCGCGGGCGCGGGCCGAGCACGGTCCGGCCGCCGTCGGGCCGTTCTACGAAACCGTCAGTAGCGAGATCTTCGACGCTCCCGGCGCCGCCGGCCTCACTGCCGCCGTCAGGGGCAGCCGCGCCTTCGCCGAGCCGCTGCTCACCCGGGCCAGTCTGCCCGCCGATCTGGCTGACGCGCTCGACGACACGCGGTGGGACGAGGAGATACGGGCAGAAAGCGAGGAGGCACTGGCTCTGACCGGCAGGGACGTCGGCACGCCGATCATTCACTTCGGCCCGCCGGACGGCACGGCGTTCTTCGGCCCGGTGATCAGCAGGCTCCCGAGACCCGAGGACGCCGTCCGGCTGTGGGACCACGTCACGGCCCTGGCTGCCTTCCCCGGCTTCGCCGAGCTCAAGCGGAGCCTGCGCGAGCGGCCCCAGCTACGCAGTTTCGGCGTCCAGCCAGGCACGGCCGGGGTAGAGGAGGACTGGCACGCCGGCAGCCGCAAGTCCGCGCGGTAGAGCCCCGGCTGTCACCGGCCGCTGCGGCAGTGACCGGCATCTGTTCGGGAAATCAAGAACATCAGCCCGAACGGATGCGCGGTTCCCCGCCCGGGCGCCGATCCGGTTCACTGCCTTCCTGAATTCAAGGATTGTGAAACTGGCGGTCCTGGCGATGGCTGGGGCCGAGGAGAAGAAGGGCGGCGGCATACTGACAACCGTCGGGCTGGGGCATGCCGCCTATACCCAGAAAGCAGGATCCATGGACTACGCGGCCGCCTTGCCCGGGCAGAATCAGAATATCAGCATGCCAGACAGCCATGATGAGAAGGTAGCCACGGATGCCGCGCGGACCACTGGCCAGGACTATGCGCCGGTCATCGCCTGCGAGCTACGCGGCGACGAGGTCGGCGCGCAAGTGAAACGGTGGATACGGCTGGGGCGCGACGCCGGGCTCGAGCGCGTCGAGACCCAGGATGGCCTGCGGATCCGGTTCCGTGACGGGCCGACCGTCGAGGAAGAGCTGCGGGCTTTGGTCGCTGAGGAAAGTAACTGCTGCTCATGGGCGCGCTGGGAGATTCACCGCGCCGACGGCGACTTGATCCTGACAGTGAGTTCGACGCCCGAAGGAGCTGCGACCTTGCACGGCATCTTCTGGCTGCCCTAGGCACGCGGCTCGGCTTCACCGAGCTCGCTCCACAGCTCGCTTGGGATCGGCCACCGGGCGAGCCCGAGGGTCTCGTCGACCCGCTCCGGCCGGGTGATGCCGACCACGGTCGAGGTGATCCGGTCGTCTCTGGTGGACCATTGCAGTGCGGCGGCGGCGAGCGGCACACCACGGCGCTGGCATGCCTTTGAGATCCGCTGTACCGCCGCAACGACGCTGGCCGGGGCTTCGCGGTACGCGTAGCGCGACTGGCCGGCCGGGCCCTTGGCCAGCATGCCACCGCCAAACGGCGCGCCGTTTACAACGCTAATCCCCAGAGCCTGGCACTGGTCGAGCAGTGGCTCAGCCGAGCGGTCGACCAGCGTGTACCGGTTGTGTGTCAGGAGGACCTCGAAGACCCGGGTGTCCGCGTAGCGGCTGAGTAGATCCACCGGGCCTCCGGCCACGCCGATGTGGCCGATAATGCCCTCGGTCTTGAGCGCCTGGAGTGCCTCGACCGGCCCACCCGGGCCCATGGCCTGCTCGAACGCGATGCGCTCCGGGTCGTGCAGGTAGACCAGCGGCAGGTGGTCAAGACCGAGGCGCTCTCGGCTCTCGGCCACCGACCTGCGCACACGGGCGCCGGAGAAGTCGCCGGACCCGTCGGGGTCGACCTTGGTGGCGATGAGGAATCCAGCCGGCACGCCACCGAGTTCGGCGAGCACCTGGCCGATCAGCCGCTCGCTGTCGCCCCGGGCGTAGCTGTTGGAGGTGTCCAGGAAGCTGATCGGCCCGGCGAACACGGCACGCAGCGTGCGCAGCGCGCGGTCCCGGTCCACCTCGTAGCCATACAGGTGCGGCATGCTGCCGATAGCGCTCGTGCCGATGCACAGCGCCGTCACCTGCAGGCCCGTCGAGCCCAGCGGACGCGCGGGCACGGCCCGGCTAGCCACGGCCCGCCGCCGGCATGCCCACCCCGGCCGGGAAGGCGAGCCCTACGATGCGCCGCACCTCGTCCATGGTGGCCATCAGCTGGAGCGTTTCTTCCGCCGGCATGACCGGGCTCTCCAGGAGCCCGGCGCGCACGCACCTGGCCACCTCGTGCGCCTCATGCCGCAGGCCGTTGCCCGAATCCGGGTAGTCAAACCGTTCGGCCTCGCCGGTGCGGGCGGTCACGGTGAAACTTGTGGGGCGGTACCACGTACCGTCGATGTCCAGCCGCGCGTCCCGGCCGACAATGGCGGCGCGGTTGCCCATCTGCGCCTCCATCGAGGTGGCCAGCACTGCCCGGGCGCCGCCTGAATAGCCGAGGATGATCTCGGTCTGCGCGTCCACGCCGGTGAAGGCGAACGAACTGCGGGCGGTTACCTCGGCGGGCGGGCCGAGCACCATCGACGCCAGCGACAGCACGTACACGCCAAGGTCGAGCAGCGCACCGCCGGCGAGTCCCGGATCATACATCCGGTGCGTGGCATCCCGGCGGAACCAGATGCCGTGCTCGGCCGTCACCATCCGGATCTCGCCGAGACGGCCTTCGGCCAGGATCTCCCGGACCCGCCGCATGTGCGGCAGGCATCGCGTCCACATGCCCTCCATCAGGTACACCTGCCGTGCCCGGGCCGCGTCGACGAGGGATTGCGCCTCTCCAAGATCAACCGTGAAGGGCTTTTCCACCAGGACCGCCTTGCCTGCCTCGATCGCCAGCAAGCCTGCCGGATGATGCACCGGATTGGGAACGGCCACGTAGACCGCGTCGACCTCGTCGCAGGTTGTGAGATCCCGGTAGCTGCCAAACCAGCGGGCGATGCCGCGCTGCCCGGCGAATTGCTTCGCTTTCTCCGGGGTCCGGGAACCGACGGCGACGACTGCGCATTCACCTGACAACTGCAGGTCGGCAGCGAACTTCCCGGCGATGTTGCCGGTGCCGATGATGCCCCACCGCAAGAGCTCGCCCATGGCTGCCTCCGCTCGCTGGGTCAATGCCGGCCGCCAGGAAGACGGCCCGCCCGGCCGGCCGCACCCGGACATCCCCGCTACCCATTGGCAAGCTGGGATCGCAGCGGTTCCCTGATGCTGCAGGCGGCAAGTTCGAAGGACCGGCTCAGCGCGTCGATACCCGCTTCGTCGAGCCCCCGGAACAACTCGGCGTATTCCTGCGCGAGCGGCTCGGCTATCAGGATCTGCTGCAGCAGCAAGCGCACCCAGTCCCACCGGCCCCAGGGATAGGGGTCGAACTGCGGGAACTCCTTGGCGATCAGGTCCTGCACCGGGCGGGTGACCTCGGGCACCTCCTCACCGGTGCTGCCCCAGTTGTCCGCCCCGAGCCGGATCTTCTTGTCCACGAACGCCCGCACCAGGCTGCCGTAGGGCGACTGCGGGCTCACGACCGCAAGACCCTGCCGGCCGAGGTCTTTGTAGGTCCAGATCGCCCAGCTCGCGCCGTGATCCCGGTAGATGCCGAGCTGGTCGGTCAGCACCTGGGACCGCTGCTTGTCCACGGCCGGATCACCGGTGTAGATGGGACCGAACTCGCCCACCCAGATCGGCATGCCGAGCTTGCGGGCGTGAGCGCTGCGCTGCAGGAACTTCTCCTCCAGCGCCGCCTTGTCGAACCAGGCCCCCCGCGTCTCCCCCGGGTAAGGGCCGCCGGGACCGAGACCTGGCGGCGCATAGTCGTGGCAGACGTAGACCGCATTGGCCCAGGCGTCGCCGAAGCAGTCGAACTCGGTGGCATACGTATTGCCGTCCAGGAAGAGGATGTGGCGCGAATCCACGGCGCGGACGGCCGCCACCAGCCGCGAGTAGAAGGGAGCCACGACTGCCCGGCTCTCGTCCCCGGGCTCGTTCAGCAGGTTGTAGCCGGCGACGAAGGTCCAGTCACGGTAGTGGTCGGCCAGCCCTTCCCACAGATGCACGACCCGGTCCTGGAAATGCGGATACTCCCAGAACAGGGCGCGGTGCGTGGGATTATCCGAATGCCAGCGCTGGTTCTGCCCGCCGGGCGCCGCATGCAGGTCGATGATCGTGTACAGCCCGCGGCGGCCGCATGCCTCGATCGCCCGGTCGAGTTCCCGGAATCCCTCCGGTTTCAGGCGAAAGGGCCGGTCGTCGTCCTCGAACAGCCGGTAGTGCACAGGGATGCGCACCGAGTTGAGCGAGGTCTCGGCTAGCAGCCTCGCGTCGTCCTCGGTGAAGAAAGAGGACAGCAGGCCGCGGAAGAACCTATCAGCCAGTTCCTCGCCGAGCACCTTGCGCAACTCCGTGCGCATCAGCTTCTCGGTCGAGGCGAAACCAGTGATGAAGTTCTCCATGCTCAGCCATCCGCCCAGGCTGGTGCCGCGCAGCCGGATCGCGTTGCCGTCGGGACCGATGAACCTGTCTCCGCGTGTTGTCAGGTAGCCGTTCGCCGTCGTATCCATTCGCAACTGCTCTTCTCCACTTGCTTGCTAGCCGACGTCAACAAAGCCGGCACCTGACCCGGGCGGTGGGCGCGACGCGCGCCGCCCCTCCGGCTAGATCTCAGCGCCTCATTGCCGCGGCGGAGCCCGGCGGAAACGCGCGGCCGTCCCGCTCATGACGGGGCGAGCCTGGCAAAGGCCTTCTCAGCGTCTCGGTAGCCGGCCACGAGGCGGTCCTGCACGGCGTCCACCTCCGGGTCGGGTTTCGTCGCTTCGCGGTGGCCAGACCGCCAGGTGACGAAGCGGCGGGCACCCTCGTGGAACGGGACACGCGGGGCGTAGCCGGGGACGTAGCTGGAGATCTTGCTGTTGTCGAGGATCACGCTGTACTGCAGGTCGCCGACGATAAGGTCGGTCCACCGCCAGTCGGGCGCGGCCACCTTCAGCAGGTCAGTCGGCACGTGCACGATGCGCGGGACGACGCCCAGCGCAGCCGCGACGATCTCGTAGATCTCGTTCCAGGAGTAGACAAAATCAGACGTGATGTGGAACGCCTCGCCAACGGCCGCGGGGTTGCCGAGCAGGCCGGTCAGGCCGTCGGCGAAATCCTCGGCATGGGTCACGGTCCACAGCGATGTCCCGTCACCGGGCACGACAATCTCGGCGCCGCGGGCAATCCGGTCCACGATTGTCCAGTCACCCGGCAGCGGCGGCTTGGCGTCGTCGTAGGTGTGCGACGGGCGGACCACCGTGACGGGGAAGCCGTCGGTGGCGAATGCGGTCAGGAACACGTCCTCGGCCCGGCTCTTGTCCGCGGCGTAGCCCGAAAACGGATTGTGCCGGACCGTCGACTCCCGGTAGGGCAGCTGGCGCGGCGGCTTGCGGTACAGGGCTGCGGTGCTGATGTGAACATACTGGGCGGTACGCCCGGAGAAGGTCTTGATGGACTCCTCGGCGTGCTCGGGCGTGAACGACGTGAAGTTGACGACCGCGTCGAACTCGCGGCTGCCGAGCGCCTCCGTCACGGCTGCGGCATCGTGGATGTCAGCGTGCAGCACCTCCAGGCCGCCCGGGAGCGAGCGGGGGCTGGTGCCCGTGCCCCGGTTCAGCACCGTGACCACATGCCCGCGCCGCGCCGCGTGCTGCACGCATGACCAGCTGATCGTGCCGGTGCCGCCCACATACAGCACGTTCGGTGGCGATCCTGTCATTGCGTTGTTCCTCCTCGTTTTCATCCGTCACGATGCCCAGTCAAAGGCGACCGCGCGAGCGCGTGGCGGCTCATCCGCCAGCTCGGTGTAAACCACCTGCGCCGCACCAGGCCGGACCGTCTGCACCTGCCAGCCGCCGAGTCCGAGGTCGCCGGCGCGGAACAGCCTGATCAGCGTGTGATAGCTGTCGCAAAGCGACCACCGGGCCGACCACGGCGCGCTGCGCAGCGGGAGCAGCCACTCCAGGGCGCCGGTCAGCCGCAGCCCGCGGTAATGGACGGCGCTCATCAGATCGGTCGCGTTGAGTGGTGACGCCCCGCGGGGCGTGCCCAGCAGCACGACCTCCCCGCCGTCGCGGACGGCCTCGAGGGACAGCCGCAGCCCGCCCGGCGATCCGCTGGCCTCGATGACGAGGTCGGCTCCGTCAGCTCGTCGCACGCCGATCGGCTTTGGGCTCGCGGCGGCCGCTGTCCCGACATCCAGCCCGGCCGCCGCGGCCGCGTCCCGGCGGACCGCAGCCGGGTCGATGCCGAGCACGTCCATCCCGGCTAGCCGCAGGAGCTGCGCGGCGAAGAACCCGACCAGGCCGAGCCCGACGACCATGGCGCGGCCGCCCAGGTCGACGGAACCCGCCCTGCGGATGCCCGTCATCGCGATGGCTGCCAGCCGGCACAGGATCAGTGTCGTCAGGTCGTCGTCCGGGCGCAGCCGCGCGACCGGCCGAACCGCTGGATCAGCCACGCCGTAGCGGGCGTGCCTGGTGATGGCGAGTACCAGGTCACCGACGGCGAACTCCGGTGCATCCGCGGCGGCTGTCCCGCTCGCCACGATGGTCCCGATAGCTGCGTATCCTGGGCGGTGCGGGTAGCAGTTCCAGGTGCCCGGCTGCCTGGTGCCGGGGTCCAGCCCGGTAAAGTTCGCCACCTCGGTGCCCTGGCTGATGAGCGAGTAGCGAGTCCCGACGAGCAGCTGCCCCGTGCCGAGCGTGCCTGCATCGAGCGAGAGCGGGACGACCTCGCAGCAGCGCTCTCGCTGGAAGACCAGCTCGTCACCCGCGAAGGTGGTCATCGTCCCTCGTCTCGCCTGACCGCTTGGGCTGGCCGGCCGGCGCGGGGACGCCGACCGGCACTGCGGGAGCGTCTTGGGGCTGGCCGCTGGCCGACGGCGCGCCGTTCACCGCCGACTGCCCGCCGGGACGCAGCACCGCACCGACGAGCGCTGCGGTGTACGGATCCTGCGGCTGGTCGAGCAGTTGGCCCGCGGGCCCGTGCTCGACGAGCTTTCCTTGGTTCAGGATCGCCAGGTCGTCGCAGATGTAGCGGACCACGGCCAGGTTGTGGGTGATGAACAGCATCGTCAGGCCGAGCTCGCCCTGAATGCGCTTCAGCAGATTCAGCACGACCGCCTGCACAGAGACGTCCAGGGACGCGGTCACCTCGTCCGCGATCAGCACCTCGGGCTCGGCGGCGAGCGCTCGCGCGATCGCGACACGCTGCCGCTGGCCGCCCGACAGCATCCGCGGCGGCATCGCGCTGATGGCCGGATCCAGGGCCACTACCGACAGCAGTTCCTCGACCCGCTCGGTCATGGACCGCCGGCTGCCAGCGCGCCGCCCCGGCAGCGCCTCCAGGATGCATTCGCGGACCGTAAACCGGGGGTCGAGTGAGCTCGTCGGGTCCTGGAAGATCATCTGGACGATCCGCCGCGCCTGCGCGTCCCGGCGCCTGGCGCGGCGCAGGTCGGTGCCGCCCACCTGCACGGTGCCACGAGAACGGACCAGGCCGGCAATCGCCCGCGCGACCGTGCTCTTGCCCGAGCCCGACTCACCCGCCAGGCCGAGCACCTTGCCGCCCGGGACGTCGAAGCTGACCTGGTCTACCGCGGTGAAATCGCCGTACCGAACCGTAAGGCCCGCAACGTGGAGATCCCTCATTCCGCCACCTCGGCCTGCCCCGCCCCGGTCAGCGACCGGAATCGGCCGCCGCCGACCAGCGGGTACCAGCAGGCGACGCTGCGGCCGCTCCCGCCATCCCCACCCACCGGATCCGCGCCTCCCGGGGCCCGGGAGGCCAGGCGCAGCAGTGGCGGGCGCTCCGCCCGGCAGCGATCGGTGGCCAGCGGGCATCTGGCGGCGAAGTAACAGCCGGCCAGATCCTGCTCCGGCCCGGGCACCCGGCCATCGACAGTCGGCAGGGTCTGGTCCGGACCGCGCGCGATGTCCGGCGTGGCGGCGAGCAGCGCGGCCGTGTACGGGTGTGCCGGGGCGCCGAGCAGCACGGCGACAGGCGCGTCTTCGACCACGAAGCCGGCGTACATGACCACGGCTCGTTCACAGGTCTCCGCGACAACCGCCAGGTCGTGGGAGATCAGGACCAGGCCCGTGCTGCGTTCGGTGCTGAGCCGGACCAGCAGGCCCAGGATGTCCCGCTGCACCAGCACATCCAGGGCGGTGGTCGGCTCGTCCGCCAGCAGCAGCCGAGGTTCGGCCGCCAGCCCGATCGCGATCGAGACTCGCTGGCGCATGCCGCCCGACAGCTCATGCTGGTGCTGCCGGTACCGTCGCAGCGGCTCGGGCAGCAGCACCATCTCCAGGGCGGCCAGCGCCCGGGCCTTCGCCGCCTTCCGCGACATGCCGAGGTGCGCCTGGGCTGGCTCGCGCAGGTGGGTGCCGATCCGCACGGCCGGGTTAAGCGTGCCGCCCGGGTCCTGGAAGACCAGGCCGAGATTCCGGCCGAGCACCTTCGACCGCTGCGGCGACGGGCGCAGCAGGTCCACACCAAGGAACTCAAGCCGCCGTGCCTCAACACGGCCCGGCGCCCGGACCAGGCCGGCGATAGCGAGCGCGGTCAGGCTCTTGCCGGACCCGGACTCGCCGACGATGCCGAGCCGCTCGCCCGGCCGGATTGTGAAGGAAACGTCGCGGACGGGTGCCGACTCACCGGCCGCAGCTGGAAAGCAGACGCGCAAGCCGTCTACGCGCAGCAGCCAGTCGGCTCCGTCGGGCCGCTCGCCCGAAGCGCCAGCCGGCGCGGAGGTGACCTGGCCCTTCCGGCCGGTCCGCCTGCTGGCCACCGGCCGGGCCGACCCGGACCGCCCGATGATGTCGGCCCAGACCTCGCCGGCCAGGTTGCAGGCGAGGCCGGCCACCGCGATGGCCACGGCGGGCGCCACCACCCCGGCCGGCGACTCATACACCCGGGCGAGGCCCTGCTCCAGCAGGCTCCCCCAGTCGTAGGCCGGCAGTTGCACGCCGAGGCCCAGGAAGCTCAGCCCGGCGAGCACCAGGATGGCCTGCCCGACGTGGACGGTCCCATACAGCACGATTGGCTCGGCGACGTTCGGCAGCAGGTGCCGCCGGATGACGTACCAGCGGCTCTTGCCGAGCAGCCGCGCGGCGTGGATGAACTCCCGGTCGGCGATCGACGCTCCGAGGGTCTGAGTCAGCCGGGCAAAGCCGGGCGCGAACGACGCGCCGACCGCGATCACGCTCGCCGCCGAGCCCACGCCGAAGATCACCGCGAAGAAGATTGCCAGCAACAGGGCGGGGAACGACAGCAGCAGGCTGATCAGCGCGCCGAGCAGCCGTCGCATCACCGGCCCGGCGACCGCTGACAGCATCCCGAGCCCGACGCCGACAACCCCGCCGGTCGCGGTGGCCAGGACGGCCAGCACCAGTGAGGACCGCGTCGCCACGAGGGTCCGGTCCAGGATGTCCCGGCCTAGCGGGTCCGTCCCGAGCAGATGCGCCGCGCTTGGTCCCTCGCTCGAGATCGCCACGTTGCTGGCGGTAGCGCCGTGTCCCCAAAGCCAGCCGGCCGCGACCGCCACGAATACCAGGCCGCCGACCAGCACCGTCGCGGCGATCGCCGAGGGGCTGCCCCACAGCGATCGGTACCAGTTCCGCTGCGCTCCCATCACGACTCCCTGATCCGGGACCGGGGATCGAGCACGCCCAGCGTGATATCCACCAGGAGCTGTGTGACCAGGCAGATCGTGCCAAGGACCAGGAGGATCCCCTGAATCACCGGGTAGTCCTTGTCGACCACAGCCTGTACCACCTCAGTGCCGAGGCCGGGCCAGGCGAAGACGTTCTCCACCAGGACCGTGCCGGCGATCAGCCCGGCGAAGACCATGCCGCCGTACGTCAGCGCGGCGGTCAGCATGTTCGGCAGCACGTGGCGGAGGTAAAGCAGCCAGCTCGGCAGTCGCCGTCCCCGGGCAGCCAGCACATAGTCGCTGGCCAGGACCTTCAGCGCCTCTACCCGGACGATCCGCGACAGCGTAGCCGCGGGTCCGATGACCAGCGCGGCCACAGGCAGCACGTGCGAGGCGAACCCGGTGTCGCCGGCCACCGGGAAAAGCTTGAGACCGACGATGAAAACGACGCTGAACAGCGTGGCCCAGACGAAGTCGGGTGTGGAATTCCCCAGCCCGGTGACGGCGATGAAGGCCAGCCTGGTTCGCTCTCCGCGCCCGTCCTGGGTGCGCAGCGCCATGACGAAGCCCAGCGGGACCGACACCAGGATCACGATCAGGAACGCCGGGATGGCGAGCTCGAGGGTCGGCGGGGTCCGGGCCGCCAGGATTGTCGACACCGGCTCGGTGGAGATGAACGACGTGCCCAGGTGGCCGCGCGCGACGCCGGTGAGGTAGTCCCAGTACTGAGTCAGCAGCGGCTTGTCCAGGCCGAGCTGGCGGGTGCGCAGCTGGATCAGCTGTTTGGTCGCCTGCTGGCCGAGCGTGTCCGCCGCCGGGTTCCCCGGGATCGCCTGGATCATGAAGAAGGTAGCGGTGACCAGGATAAAGACCGAGATCACCAGGCGGGCCAGCCGCTGCGCGGCGAAGCGGGCAAGCCCCTGCGCAGCGGCGGATGGCCGCACGGCTGTGCGGCCATCCCCGCCGGGCGGTCGGCCCTGGGCGGCAGTGGTGGTTACCTGCGCCATGCCGCCGCCGTCAGGAGGCCAGGAGCCTGATGCTGCTCGGCACTTCCAGGACCCCGAAAGCCTGCATGGTGGCGTCGTGCAGGTAGAACGGGTCGGGAAGCACGGAGATCGGGATCACATCCGCCCGTGCCATCAGTGCGTCCTGGGCATCGTTCCAGAGCTTGCAGGCCCCCGAGCCCTCCGTGCCGAGTGCCTGGCGGGACAGGGTGTCGAATACCGGGTTGTCGATCCGCCCGAAGTTATCGCCGCCGTTCTGCGGCGCCGGACCGCCGAAGAAGTCCGAGTACTGGAACGGCGAGTCCAGGTTGATGCTGCTGTAGAAGACGTCGAAATTGCCGGTCACCGTCAGCATCTGGGTCCAGGGCCCTTCTTCGTATCCGGTGATGTTTGCCTGGATGCCGATCGCATTCCACTCCTGGGCGATGAGCTCGATGGCATTTACCGTCTGCTGGGACCCGGTCTGGTAGTTCAGGCTGACGGCGAGCTTCTTGCCGTCCTTCTCCCTGACCCCGCCAGGACCAGCCACCCAACCGTCGGCTTGCAGCAGGGCCTTGGCCTTCGCGAGGTTCCTGGCGGGCAGGGCGGACGTCGTGTTGCCTGGGCACGGCGGCGGGCTCTCCACTTCCATGTTGGTGGCGACGGTGCCGAGGCCGCCGGTGCCAACCTTGGTGACCGCGGGGATGTTCGTCGCCTCCGCCACTGCGGTGCGCAGGTCCTTGTCCGCGAACAGCCGGCCGGGCGCCTCGTTGAAGTACAGCTCGCCGGCCAGCTTGGTGATGACGGCGGTCTTCAGGCCCCCGAGGCGTGTGGCGTCGCTGCCGGACACCTGGGCCGCGTTGATCTGGCCTGCGAGCAGTTGGTTTGCCTCAGTGGTCTCGTCGTCGACGAAGTCCAGGACAATCTTGGCCGGGGTGCCCGGCGCGGACGTGCTGGCGCCGTCGGGCCCCCAATCGTAGCCCTTGCGCACCGTCATGGTGTAGGAGGTGCCGGGTGAGTAGCTAGTGACCTGGAAGGGCCCGGTGCCGTCGAACTTGTGCGCGATCGAGTTCGGCGACTTCAGGCCGGCCGGGCAGACGATGGGGAGCTCACCGGCCCCCTCGGCCAGCAGCCCGTCGGGCTGAGACGTCGTGATGGTGACGGTGCCGGCCTGGTTGTCGGCAGTGGCCGTGTACTTCACCGGAAGGGTGAAGCTGAGCCAGGGCGACAGCGTGTTCGGGTTGTCGATGGAGTTGAAATCGGCGGCGACATCGCTGGCGGTCAGCGTGCTGCCGTCGTCACACTTGACGCCCCGGTGCAGCGTGTAGGTGACCTGCGTGGTCGTCGCCTGCCACTTGGTCGCCAGCTCTGGGACCAGCGCGCCGGCCGAGTTCCGCCCCACCAGCGTGTCGTAGCCGAAGGCGAAGATCTGCCGGGCCGAGCCTTCCGTGGTCTGGTAAGGGCTGACCGTTCCTGGGTCGGAGGAAATGTCCATCGTGAACGTCCCGCCCGTAGCGTAGCCGTGCGTGCCTGAGCCGCCGGACGGCGTGGAACTGGTTCCGCAGCCTGCGGCCAGCAAGGCCGTGACTGCAGCCGCCGCGGCAATCCATCGTCTGTTCATCGTCTCCCCTAGCTGCGGAGTTCTTCGGTGAGTCCGTCGCCGCGGCTGGGCCCGGCGTCGTGCTGGGCGCGTGCCGCGTGCCGGTGGGGCGGTGCCGTGCTCTGCCGGACGACCAGGTTCGTGGCGAGCTCGACCCGCTGGTTGAAAGATTCGGCGTTCCCTTCCAGGAGGGTCCGGGCAGCCAGCGCGGCCATCTCGGCCAGGGGCTGGCGGAGGGTAGTCAGGGGCGGCGAGGCCCACTGCGCCATCTCCACGTCGTCGAAGCCGACGACGCTGAGGTCACGCGGGATCTGCAGGTGGTGCTGCCGCGCGGCCTCGTACACGCCGA
>Ga0335073_10006763_pt1 | contig 16123 bp, 10 predicted proteins | sample Lox_Sample_22_FD_207093 | JGI IMG/M metagenome (GOLD analysis project Ga0335073, IMG submission 207093) | Soil microbial communities from Loxahatchee National Wildlife Refuge, Florida, United States - Lox_Sample_2.2 | ecosystem: Environmental > Terrestrial > Soil > Wetlands | place: USA... | reverse complement strand
TCGGCCACGGTGAACTGCTGGTGCACCGGATGATCGACCTCCGACAGCACCCCGCCGGACGCGCACACCTTGATCAGCCTGGCGCTGCGGCGCAGCTGCTCGCGGACCGCCCGGGCGCACTCGTCGGGCCCGTCGGCGAGCCGGAACTCGCCCTCGCCCCTGGCCAGGTCGTGCATCCAGGCCAGCGGGTAAGCGTGCAGGTCGCCGTGACCGCCGGTGGTGGACAGCACCGACCCGGCCGCGTAGATGGCCGGCCCGTCGAGCACCCCCTCGCTGACCGCGCGGGCCAGGTAGACGCCCAGCCCGCCGACCTCGCGCACCGACGTCACGCCGGCGTCCAGCGCCGCGCGCAGGTCCCGCGCCGACCGCGCGGCGCGCAGCGCCACCGGCTCCAGCGGAAGCTGACCGAGGTCAAACGTGCGCGACCCCATGAAGTGCCCGTGGCAGTCCCACAGTCCCGGCATCACGGTCGTTGTCTGGTACGCCCCGGCTCCCGGCGTATCTGGTGCGCCATCGGCCGGGCCGGCGTAACTGATCCGCGCCCCGTCCAGCACGACGACCCCGTCGCGCACGGGGTCGCCGCTGCCCGGGATGAGCAGGTCCGCCGTGATCCGCTGCATCGGTCCTCCGCCCGGTTACCGGCCGGCCCAGGGACGAGTCGGCCATTACCGGGCAATGGTGCCACGGCGGCCGCCGTGGCCTGCGGGCCGGGCGCGCGGCCAATTTTCCTTGTGGTATCCGAATGTGCGCTGTCGCTTGCCGTCGGTAATGCGCTATACAGGATCCCAAGTGCGAGGGAGCAATATGCAGACGGATGAGCGGCCTGCGTCCCTGCCCGGTCGGCGGATCGTGGAGGGCGCGGTCTCCCGCATCCGCCGCTGGTTCGCGGCCGCCCCGCTCCTCGTCAAGATCCTCATGCTGGCCGCGCTGGTGTTCGTCTTCCCGACCGCCCTGGTCATCGTGGTCCCGGTCGCGCTGCTGGCCGCGCTGGTCTACGCGCCGCTGGCGGTGTGGGCCGCGCACCGATCGCTGGTCGCGTCGCTATCCGTGGCGGTGTGGGGCCTGGCCATCATCTCCGGGCTGTCCGGCGCGTACCGGCCCTGGCTCGGCCTGCTGCTCCTGCTCCCGGTCGCGGTGGTGGCCGCCGCGCACCAGGGCACGCTCGGCCGCTGGTTCGCGCCGTGCCGCACGGTCGCCTGGGCCCTGGGCTGGTCGGTGCCGATCGCGGTGATCACCTGGCGGCTGGCCACCAGCCAGCCCGCGATCGGCCCCGTGGTCGGCTGGGTGATCGCGGCCGTGGTGCTGGGCTGGCGGCTGGCCAAGTCGCTGCAGGAGGACCGGGAGTTCGGCCGTCAGCAGGCGCGCGGGGGCGCGCTGGCGGCGCCCTACGGCTGGCCGCCGCGCGACGGCGGGTCCGGCCCGCAGACCGCGTCCCGGCCGCCCGGCCGCACCGCGGGCAGCCGCCCGTCCGGCGGAAACGGGCGGGGCGGCCGCGCCGCGGCGACCGAGATGATCCGGGCCCAGCGGGGGCCCGATCCGGGCCAGGCCCAGCCGGGCGGCGATCAGGGCGAGCGGGCGGCCGGCCCGCCCGAGATCTCGGTCGACGAGGCCATGGCCGAGCTGGACAACATGATCGGCCTGACCGCGGTCAAGGACCAGATCCGCTCGATCGCGGCCTCGATCGAGGCGGCGCGCAGGCGGGCGGTGGCCGGGTACTCGACCGACAAGCCGATGCAGCACATGGTGTTCCTCGGCCCGCCCGGGACCGGCAAGACGGCCGTGGCCCGGATCGTGGCCAAGATCTTCTACGCGTTCGGCCTGCTGGACACGCCGAGCGTGATCGAGGCGCACCGGGCCGACCTGGTTGGCGAGTACCTGGGCGCCACCGCGATCAAGACCAACGATCTGATCGATTCGGCGCTGGGCGGGGTGCTGTTCATCGACGAGGCCTACGGCCTGATGAACGAGGGCGACGGGCAGGGGGACCGGTTCGGCAGCGAGGCCGTCCAGGCGCTGCTGACCCGGGCCGAGGACGACCGCGACAACCTGATCATCATCCTGGCCGGTTACGAACGCCAGATGGACAACTTCCTCTCCAGCAACCCCGGCCTGACCTCGCGGTTCGCGGTCAGGGTCAAGTTCCCCGGCTACACGTCGGCCGAGCTGCTGTCCCTGGCCGACCTGGCCATCGAGCGCCGGGGCGAGCTGCTGGACCCCGACGCCCGGCCCGTGCTCTGGCGCCTGTTCGAGGACGTCGGCCGCAGGCGGATGGCCGACGAGCTGGGCAACGGCCGGTTCGTGCGCAGCCTGCTGGAGAAGGCCGGCCAGGCCCGCGACGTCCGGGTGATGAGCGCCGTGGAGGAGCCGTCAGCGGCCGACCTGGTCACCCTGCGCGGCGGCGACCTGGAACAGGCCTTCGCCGAGCTGACCACGCGGTTCCGCGGCTACGGCGAGACCCCGACGCTGGAGAGCGCGCTGGCCGAGCTCGACGCGCTGATCGGCCTCGACCCGGTCAAGCGCCAGGTGCACGAGATCGCGGCGCAGCTGCGGGTGGCGCGGCTGCGCGACGCGCACGGCCTGACCAGCGCGCCGCCCGCCCGGCACTTCGTGTTCACCGGCCCGCCGGGAACCGGGAAGACCACCGTGGCCAGGATCCTGGGCCGGATCTTCGCCGCGCTCGGGCTGCTGGTGCGCCCCAGCGTGGTCGAGGCGCACCGGGCCGACCTGGTCGGCGAGCACCTGGGCTCCACCGCGATCAAGACCAACAAGCTGATCGACTCGGCGCTGGGCGGCGTGCTGTTCATCGACGAGGCGTACGCCCTGTACAACGAGGGCTACTCCGGCGGCGACGCGTTCGGCGCCGAGGCGACCGCCGCGCTGCTCAAGCGGGCCGAGGACGACCGGGACCGGCTGGTGATCGTGCTGGCCGGCTACACGGCCGACATGGACCGGTTCCTGCGCAGCAACCCGGGCCTGGCGTCGCGGTTCGGCGTGCGGATCTCGTTCCCCAGCTTCTCGCCGCACGAGCTGGTCAGCATCGCCGAGGTGATCGCGCGGCAGGCCGGGGACAGCTTCGATCCGGACGCGCTGCCCGTGCTCGACCAGATCTTCAGCGTCGCGTGCGAGCGGGCGAAGATCGACGAGCTCGGCAACGGCCGGTTCGCGCGGTCGCTGTTCGAGCGCGCTTGCGCGGTGCGGGATCTACGGGTGGCAGAGCTCGGCGAGGCGGCCAGTCCGGCCGACCTGACCACCGTGGCCGCCGCCGACCTCATCGCCGCCTACCGCGACATCGACCCCGAGGCCTAGGCGGCACCCGAGCTTCCTGATTGCGCCCTCACGAAGCGGATCTTGCTGCCCGGCCGGAGCTGCGCGGCCAGGCCGAGGTCGGCCGACGCGACCACGGCGATCACCGGATAGCCGCCGGTGGCCGGGTGGTCGGCCAGCATCAGGATCGGCCGGCCGCCCGGCGGCACCTGCAGCGCGCCGGCCACCAGGCCCTCGCTGGGCAGTTCCTCGTCGCGCGCGCGGGGCAGCGCGGGCCCGTCCAGGCGCAGCCCGGTCCGGTCGCTGGCCGGCGTGACCACGTACGTGTCGCCGCAGAGCAGGTCCAGCGCGCCAGGCACGAACCAGTCGTCGCGGGGCCCGGGGATCACCCTGAGCTCGGCCGGCTGGCCCCCGCCCGGCAGGGCGCGTGTTATGGCCGCGGGCGGTCCGGCGGGCGATGGCACTGCCGTGCCCACCGGCAGCAGGTCGCCCGGGCGCAGCGGGGCGGGGCCCAGCCCCGAGCGCACGTCCGCTGACCGGCTGCCGAGCACGGGCGGCACATCGATGCCGCCGCGAACGGCCACGTAGCTGCGCAGGCCGGTCGCGGGCGCGCCGATCCGCACCTGGGCGCCGGCCGGGACGTCGATGGCCGCGCCGGGTTCGGCGGCCAGGTCCGCGCCGGCCGGGACGTCGATGGCCGCGCCGGGTTCGGCGGCCAGGTCCGCCCCGCCGGGTCCGGTCACGGTCACCGCGGCCGGAGCGCCGGTCACCGCCACCCGGGCCGCCTCGGTGAACCGCAGCACGGCGCGGCCGAGGGTGAGCTCGAGCCCGGCGGCGCCATCCGGGTTCCCGGCCAGGCGGTTGGCCAGCCGCAGGCTGGCCTGGTCGGCGGCGCCCGAGAGCGGCACCCCGAGATGCGCGTAACCCGGCCGGCCCAGGTCCTGCACGGTGGCCAGCGGCCCCGGCCTGATCACCTCGACCGCCGCGGCGGCTGCCCCCGGCCGTGTCCCGCTCGCCGGCCCGGCCGGGCGAGCGTCGGGCAACCGGTCCACCGCGCGGAACCGGACCCGCATCCCGGGCGACAGCAGCGCCGGCGGGTCGCGGTCGGCATCCCACAGCACGGCCGAGGTCCGGCCGAGCAGCCGCCAGCCGCCCGGCGACGCGGTCGGGTACACGGTGGCGAGCCCGCCCGCAATGGCCACCGAGCCGGCCGGCACCCGCACCCGCGGCTCGGCCAGCCGCGGCACGGCGGCGAGCGCCGGGTCGAGCCCGGTCAGGTAGCCCAGCCCAGGGGAGAAGCCCAGCCAGCCGACCCGGTACTCGGCCGCCGCGTGCCTGGCCACCACCTCAGCGGGTGACAGCCCGGTGAGCCGGGCCACGTCGGCGAGGTCGGGACCGTCGTAGACCACCGGGATCTCGGCCAGCGCCGCCGCGCCCGGCTCCCGCACCGGCAGCTTGAGCGCGACCACCCTTTCGGCCAGCCCGGCCATGTCCACGCGGCCCGGCTCCGTGGTGACCAGGACGGTATCGGCTCCGGGTACCACGTCGAGCACGCCGTCGTAGCGCTGCGAGCGGATGGCGGCCGCCAGCGCGTCGGCCCGGCCGCCGGCCGCCACGAGCAGCGCCGCGTCGCCGGCGCGGCGTACGCCCGTCACGCGAACGGCGCCACGGTCACCCCGGCCCGCTCCAGCGCGCCGCGGACCGCGCGGGCGAGCGTCACCGCCCCTGGGGTGTCGCCGTGCACGCACAGCGAACGGACCGGCACCGTGACCTGCTGGCCGTCGGCGGACAGCAGGACGTGGGAGGTGGCGATCTGCGCCGCGCGCGGGGCGACGACGTCCGGGTCGCTGATCACGGCGCCCGGCTGGCCGCGGGGCACGAGCGTGCCGTCGGCGCGATAGGCGCGGTCGGCGAACCCCTCGGCCACCACGGTGAGCCCGGCGGCGGCCGCGGCGCGTCCTGACTCGCTGCCGGGCAGGGTCAGCAGCGGCAGCCGGGGATCGTAGGCGGTGATCGCCGCGACGATCGCGGCCGCCTGGACCGGGTCCTTGACCGCCCGGTTGTACAGGGCGCCGTGCGGCTTGACGTAGCTGACCCGGCCGCCCTCGGCGCGAGCGATGCCGTCCAGCGCCGCGATCTGGTAGAGCACCTCGGCGGTCAGCTCGTCCGGCGGCACGACCATCTCGCGGCGGCCGAATCCGGGCAGGTCCCGGTAGGAGACCTGGGCACCGATGGCCACCCGGTTCGTGACCGCGCCCGCGCAGGCGCGGCGGATCGTCAGCGGGTCGCCCGCGTGGAACCCGCAGGCAATGTTGGCGCTGGTGACGACGGTGAGCAGGGCGTCGTCATCGCCGAGCCGCCAGGCACCGAAGCTCTCGCCGAGGTCGGCGTTCAGGTCGATGATCTCGGACCCGGCGGTCACTCCGGTATCCCGGGTCACCCCGGCGTGCCCCCTGGCTCCTCCGGCGGCAGGTCGTACAGCGCGCTGGCGATGTCCTTCTCGCTGCGGCCCGCCGACCGGATCGTGTCCATCAGCGTGTGCAGCACCGCGTGCCGGTCCTCCCCGAGGTCGAGCAGGCGCTGCGCCGCCTCCCACAGCTCCGGCGGGTCGCCCCGCCAGAGCCGGTCGGCCAGGGCCAGGTGCCGGTCGATGTGCCCCTCTCCGGCCGCCCGGCCCGCCGGGGTGTCGTGGTCGGCCTCCAGCAGGATCCGGCGGTCGGCGGGACGGGCCGGGTCGAGGGCGCCGAGGTCGGTGCCGTGGTAGCTGCCCTGCAGCACGCCGAACGCGAACACCCGGCGGGGCAGCGCCTCGAGGTCGGAGTCGGGCAGCAGCCGCGCCACCAGCCGCGGCTCCAGCCCGAACGAGGCCGGGTCGTGGTAGACCCGGGTGAACGTGCCCATCGAGTCGAACACCGCGTCCAGCGTGGCCCCGATGGCCGCCGCGTCCCGGCCCTCACGCGCGCCGGTCCAGCGCACCCAGGCCGCCAGCACGTGCGGCATCGCATGCTGCGCGGCGGGCGACAGCATGACCTTGCGCGGCAGCCAGTCCAGCAGGAAGGTCTCGGCCTTGGCCGGGCTCATCCGCAACGGGCGGCCGAAGTCCTGGTCGCAGCCGTACTCGACGATGTGGTCGGCGCAGCGGCTGGCCGCCTCCCGGTCGGACAGGTCCTCGGCCTCGTCGGAGGCGAGGAACTCGGCCACGAGCATCGCCCGGCGGTCCTTGCGCCAGGTCTGCCGCCGGCCCGCCACCGTGGCGTTGGGCTGCGCGCCGCCCGGCTGCGGGGCGCCGTCGAAGCCGCCCGCGGGCTGGGTGGGCGGCAGCGTGCGCACCCGGGCCCGGATGAACGCGTGGTAGGACGGGAACGAGCTGCTGACCGGCGGGTCGGCGGCGCGCTCGGTGACCGCGAGCGCCGACTCCAGCAGGCGGCGCGCGTGCGGCGGGCTCACCTGGCTGAACTCGGAGGCCGACTGGCCGCAGTAGTCGAGCAGCTTGGTCACCTGCGAGGTGACCCAGCCGTCGCGGGCCAGGCCGCCCGCGTTGTAGTCGACGACCACGACCAGGGCATGCTGCTCCTGGCCGGCGTAGCTGAACACGCAGACGACCTCGTCGCGGTCGCCGTAGGAATCGGAGTTCAGGTAGCACTCGGCCGCCACGACCGCGCCGACGTGCTCGGCCCAGCCGGGCCGGGCTACGCCCCGTTCCATCAGTTCCAGGGCGGCCTGCTCGGCGCTGGCGGCCTGGTGCGGGGTGCCGAGGCAGGCGATGCCGGACAGCAGCGCCAGCGCGGCCGGGGTACCCTGCTGGGCCGCGTAGGCGACCAGGCCCTCGCCGACGATCTCCTCGATGTCGGCGCGGCGGCGCCGCGCGTTGCGCCCGCCCTCGCGCACCGTGCTCTGCCCCCACCAGGTTCCGAGCAGCTCGCTCACCATCAGCTCGGCGTCCAGCGGGCTGCGCACGGCGAGCAGCTCCCGTGCGGCCCGGAGCATCTCGGCGAACAGCGCGTTCGGCGGGGACCCGGCCGCGCCGGCCGAGGCCGACCGCACCTTCGGCGGGCCGGAGTGACCGTGATGACCCGGCCGGCCGGGAGGTTCAGCGCGTCGGCTCGGCGGGTTCACGAGGCCAGCTTTCCAGATGCACGCCGTCCGATGCCACGCCCCGGCGCGGCGTGCCGACAGTATTTGCTCGTATCGCCGCCTCCGCCCGTAACGCCGGCTCCGCGTTTGCCGTCGCCTCCGCCCGGATCGCCGCCTCGGCGTCCGTGGTCGCCTCCGCCCGTGTCGTCGCCTCCTTCGCCTGCTCTCTCGTGTCCGCCGATACCGCCGATACCGCCCATAGACGACTACTCTCCCTCATACTGGCAGACTCCGCCCATACGGTCGGCCGGGTGGACGACGACTCGCAGCTCCATCTATCGTGCCATGGAGCATGAGGTCCGGTTTCCCTCGTCGTGATCGCGGTAGTGATCGGCGTGTTGCGGCGCGGTGCGAGCGCCGCGACCGGTGACACGATCATGTCGGACGGTCATCGGGCCATTCCTTGGGGGCAGGACACGGGGTCGGCTAGTTCTAAAATAGCGCAAGCATTTTGTAATTTTCGGACGATAAGCGAGCATTGAGGACATACTTGCTCATCGGGAGCGCATGGCTCGGGGGTCAGCGGACCGCCGGGCCGTATAGCTCTCGATGGCCAGTTGTCGTCGCTGGCTCTCTTGTGCGCGCAGTTGCCGCTAGCCTTCTTGTGTCCGCAGTGAGCAGGAAGGAACCGTTCATGGCACGCGCTCGCACGGGTATGGGGTGTCCCCGGTGAGCACTGGTACCTCCGTGCCGAAGCCGCGCGTGTCCAGCCTGGACGTGTCGGATTCGGCGCTGCTGGCCACGCTGCTCAGCGAGGCGCCGATCGGCTTCGCCTTCCTGGGCGGCGACCTTCGTTTCCGGCGCATGAACCAGACCCTGGCCCGGCTGCACGGCGGTGATCTCGATGCATATATCGGCCGCCTGCCGTCGCAGGTCTGGCCGGAGGATCTCGGCGTGCACGCGGAGGCGTCGGTGCGCCAGGTGCTGTCCGCCGACAAGCCGGTCTTCGAGGACGACCAGGCGGTCGCGGCAGGAGACGAGACCCAGCACTGGTCGTTTTCCTGGTTCCCTTCGCACGATTCCGAGGGGGGTATAACCGGGGTCGTTCTGATCGCGACGGATATCACCGAGCGCCGGAATTCCGAGGAGGCGCTGCGGCGCAGCGAGGAACGTTATCGCTCGCTGGTGCAGGCCGGGGCCCAGGTCGTTTGGGTGACCACGCCGACGGGGAAGATTGCCGAGGATTCACCGGAATGGCGGTGGATCACCGGCCAGACGGTCGATGAGTATCTGGGCAGCGGCTGGCTGGATGCGATCCATCCCGAGGACCGTGAGCGCGTCGAGCGGGAGTGGCTGGACTGCGTCGACACGGGCAAGGTTTTCGACAGCCGGTACCGGGTCCGGACCAAGTCGGGGTCCTACCGGCACTACGACGTCCGCGCCGTCCCGATCGAGCGGGACGGGAAGATCATCGAATGGGTGGGAGCCAGCAGCGACGTCACCGGCCAGCGCGAGGCGGAGGAGATGCGCGGCCGGCTGACCGAGCAGCTGTCGGCCGCGGCGCTGCGCACGGTGCGGCTGCAGCAGGCGACGTCGATGCTGGCCGAGGCGATCACCGTGGAGCAGGTGGTTGAGGTCATCACCGAGGTGGGCCGGTCGGCGATCGGAGCCGAGCGCTCCGCGGTGGCCATGCTCGACCCGGAGCGGCTGCGGCTGCGCACGGTCAACCCCACCGGGCTGCCGAGCGGCCCCGGGGCACCGTCGGGGGAGATACCGCTGGACGTGCCGAGCGTGATGACCGCCGCGATCCTGGCCCGCCGGCCGCTGCTGGTCGAGAACCCCGACGCGCTGCGCAAGTACTTCGACGGCCAGGTCGACCTCACGCTGTTCCTGGAGAACACCGACGAGCGGGCCTGGGTCGGCCTGCCGCTGCTCGCCTCCGGCGCGCCGCTCGGGGCGTTGCGCTTCGCGTTCACCCGGCCGAGGAAGATCACCGATGAGGAGCGGGTGTTCCTCGAGGCGCTGGCCGGGCAGTGCGCGCTGGCCCTGGAGCGGGCGTCGATGTTCGAGCGCGAGCACACCACGGCCGAGACGCTGCAGCGCAGCCTGCTGCCGGACCGGCTGCCCACGGTGCCGGGGATCATCCTGGAGGCCAGCTACCTGCCGGTAACGCGGAACATGGAGATCGGCGGCGACTGGTACGACGCGTTCCGGCTGCCGGACGGGAAGCTGGCCGTGGCGGCCGGCGACGTCATGGGCAAGGGGCTGACCGCCGCCGCCGGGATGGGCCGGGTCCGCAACGCGCTGCGCGCGCTGGCGCTGACCGACCCCCGGCCGGCCGCGGTGCTGGCCGGCCTTGACCGGCTGTTCATCGCCACCGAACTGGAAGAGCAGGTGACGACCGTCGCCTACCTGGTGCTGGACCCGCTCAGCGGCGAGGGCATGGCGGGCAGCGCCGGGCACCTGCCGCTGCTGCTGCTGTCGGTGGACGGCGAGCCGCGGCTGGACAAGGCCGCGGCCGGAACGCCGCTCGGCTGGGCCAGTCCGCGGCAGCAGTACGCGTTCCGGCTGCCGCCCGGCAACACGGCGGTGCTGTATTCCGATGGACTGGTGGAGAACCGCAGGCGCGGTCTGGACGCGGGCCTGGACGAGCTGGTCGCGGTGGCGGGGCGGGCCCCGGCGGAGGCCATGGAGGATCCGGCCATGCTGCTGGAGTACCTGGTCGACCGGATGCTGACCGGCTACGAACAGGACGACGACGTGACGGTGCTCGTGGTGCACAGTCCGCGGCGCGAGCCTGCGGCCCCGGCCCGGCCGGTCCAGGCAACGACGGTCGCGAGGAAGGGCAAGGCATGACGGATGTGGGTACCATACCTGCGCGCGGGGCAGTCGTTTCAGGAGGGAAGCTGCGGCCGGAGCCCGCGACTGTACGACCTACCCGCCGACTCCGCCTAAGGTGGTTGACGGGAGGCAAGCCGGATCCGGTCGCGGTGGCCCGCGGCAGGCGCCCGGCTTCCGGCACGGTCTTGGGAGCAGGAACCGCGCGGTAGGGTCCATTTCTCGCCATACGGTTGCAGGAGAGGTGTCTGTGTCGCCTGCTAGTTCGGTCAGCCAGGGGTCGCCCGCTCGTCCGGCGCACCCGGCCGCCATCCAGCAAGGGAAGGGGTGACCGCGGTGGCAAGCGCGGCAAGCTCCGCAGCGCGGAGGCAGCCACGGCCGTCGGGCCAGAGTCCTTCGGCGCAGGGTGCTTCGGGCGCTCGTGTTCCCGCGCAGGCCGCGCCACCGCGCGCGGCCGACGGGCCGGGCGGCCGGGCCGACACGGCCGTCGCTCTGGTGAGCGACGAGAAGCCAGCGGCGAGCCAGCGCGGCTCCGGCGGGTCGGGCAAGCGCGGCGGCCAGCGCTCGCGCCGCGCGGCGGGCCGGCCGGCCGCCGCGGTCAAGGAGCGCGAGCCCGGCGCGGGCCACGGCCCGGCCGATGAGTCCGCCGGCCACGACGGCGGCGACGAGAACCCGAAGGCCGAGGCGGAGTTCGCCGACCCGGCCGCGGAGGAGGACCTGGACATCGACGACATCGACGGCGAGCCGGATCTCGCCGCGGTCGCTGAGCTGGACGTCGAGGCGGACCTGGCCGACCTGGAGGTCACCGACGACGAGTCCGATGACGTGGTCATCGAGCTTGAGATCGAGGAGTCCGACGGCGACGGCCCGGCCGAGCGGACCGCGACCAGGTCGCCCGCGGGCCGCGCGGCCGGCACCGACGTGGAAGAGGTCCCGTCGGGCACTCCGGCTCCGGCGGCCAAGCAGCCCGGCGAAGAGGGCGAGGACGAGGCCTTCGTCTACGGCGACGACGACGAGGATCTGCCCGCCGCCCAGGTGGCGGTGGCCGGCGCGACGTCGGACCCGGTCAAGGACTACCTGAAGCAGATCGGCAAGGTGCCGCTGCTCAACGCGGAGCAGGAAGTCGAGCTGGCCAAGCGGATCGAGGCGGGCCTGTTCGCCGAGGAGAAGCTGGCCGAGGGCCAGGCCCCGCTGCGCCCCGAGGCGCGCAAGGACCTGGAGTGGATCGCCGACGACGGGCGCCGGGCCAAGGACCACCTGCTGGAGGCCAACCTGCGGCTGGTCGTCTCGCTGGCCAAGCGCTACACCGGCCGCGGCATGCTGTTCCTGGACCTGATCCAGGAGGGGAACCTCGGCCTGATCCGCGCGGTGGAGAAGTTCGACTACACCAAGGGCTACAAGTTCTCGACGTACGCCACCTGGTGGATCCGGCAGGCGATCACCCGGGCCATGGCCGACCAGGCCCGGACGATCCGGATCCCGGTGCACATGGTCGAGGTGATCAACAAGCTGGCCCGGGTGCAGCGGCAGATGCTGCAGGACCTGGGGCGGGAGCCGACCCCGGAGGAGCTCGCGGCCGAGCTGGACATGACCCCGGAGAAGGTCATCGAGGTCCAGAAGTACGGGCGGGAGCCGATCTCCTTGCACACGCCGCTGGGCGAGGACGGCGACAGCGAGTTCGGTGACCTGATCGAGGACTCCGAGGCGATCCAGCCGGGCGAGGCGGTCAGCTTCACGCTGCTGCAGGAGCAGCTGCACTCGGTGCTCGACACCCTGTCCGAGCGCGAGGCCGGCGTGGTCTCCATGCGGTTCGGCCTGACCGACGGGCAGCCCAAGACGCTCGACGAGATCGGCAAGGTGTACGGGGTGACCCGGGAGCGGATCCGGCAGATCGAGTCGAAGACGATGTCGAAGCTGCGCCACCCGTCCCGCTCCCAGGTACTACGGGACTACCTCGACTGACGCGGCCCGCCGGCGCATGGGCGGCGGGCGGGGGGCGCAGCGGGCGGGGGACTACCTCGACTGACGCGGCCCGCCGGCGCATGGGCGGCGGGCGGGGGGCGCAGCGGGCGGGGGACTACCTCGACTGACGCGGCCCGCCCGCGCATGGGCGGCGGGCGGGGGGCGCAGCGGGCGGGGGACTACCTCGACTGACGCGGCGGGCGCAGCGGGCGGGGGTCAGCCGCCGGACACGGTGACCGCGCCGACGTCGCTGGAGGCCCGGATCACGTGGCCCGAGGACGCCCGCGTGGGCACGGTGACCGTGACCACTCCCACGTCCGCGCTCGCGGCCACCGCGTACGAGGCGGCCGCGGGCACCCGCAGCGTCACCGGGCCGGTGTCCGCCTGCGCGACCAGATCGGCCGGTGCCGCGGTGAACGTCGCGTCTATCGCGCCGACTCCGGTGCTGAGCCGGGCCGAGCGGCTGGCGAGGTTTTGACCCCGCACCGGGCCGACGTCGATCGTGACGCGGAGCGGGCCTGCCAGAGCGTTCAGTGAAACCGCGCCGGTGCCGGCGATGACCTGCACGTTCAGTGACCGCGGAACGGTTATGTGGTAGTTGACGCCGCAATCGTCGGACCGGCAGCGGTAGCCGAGGCTGAGCACGCCCCCGGCCGAGGAGCGGGTGAGGGCAGGCGGCAGGCCGCGGTAGACCAGCTGCTCGCTCACGGACACCGAGCCGCCGCTGGTCCCGGTGACGGTCACCGAGCCGACGTCGTCGCGAACGATCAGCCCGGCCGCGGGCGCGGGCCCGGCGTACCGGTCGGTCTGGCGGCACTCGGCGCCGCCCGCGGCCCGGCAGGCGGCCGGCGGCGCGGTGGTGGCCGGGTTCGCGGGATGGGTTCCGTGCGCCTGCGGCCTGCCGGAGCGCACCAGGGGTACCAGCGCGGCGGCCGCGACGGCGATCGCGGCCACCGCGACGGCCGCGCCCAGCGGGACGGCCCACCGGGGGACGCGGGCCGCGGGCCGGCCGGCGGCTATCAGCGCGAGCAGCTCGCTGCGGCGCCGCGCCCGGTCCGGCAGCTCGCGATCGTCGGGCGGGGCAGGGAGGTGGGCCATCGGGCCGGCTGGGTTCATCGGGCCTCCTGCGGCGCCGCGCGGTCCTCGTCGCCGCCGAGGCGGGCCGCGAGCCGCCTGCGGGCGCGGTGCATCCGGGACTTCACGGTGCCCAGGGACACCCCGAGCGCCACCGCGGCCGCCCGCTGGTCCAGGCCCGACCAGGTGCACAGCTCGACGACCTCGCGCTCGTGACGCGGCAGCTCGCCGATGGCCCGGCGCAGCTCGGCCATCTGGCGCTCGCTGTCCACGGCCGCGGCCACGGCGTCCGCGTGGTCGGCCGCTAACCCGTCGGGCGGTGCGACCCGGGCCAGGGCGGCCTGGTAGCGCCGCCGGGCCCGGCGCGAGTTGTGCAGCACGTGGTTGGCCACGCCCAGGAGCCACGGCAGGGCGGAGTCGCGGTCGATCACGACCTTGCTCCGCCCGCGCCAGGCCTGCAGGAATACGGCCGAGGTCAGGTCCTCGGCCTCGGCCCAGTTGGCGGTGCGCCGGAACAGGTGGTTGTAGACCGCGCTCGCGTGCCGGTCGAAAAGCTCGCCGAACGCGGCGCTGTCGCCGTTACCGGCCAGCTGCCAGAGCTCCCGGTCACTCTGGGAGCTCCGGGCGCCTGGGGAACCCACTGCCCACACATCCTGTTGTGTCCGTACCCGGGATACGGGTTCCCGTGATTACGGCCGGCCGGGCGGGGGTCTACCGCTCGGACTCTTCGGGGCGGGAGAGGCGGTCGGTCTCGTCCTGGATCTCGACCGCGATTTTCGCCAGCGCCTCGGCGTGCTGGCGGTTGTGGTGCGCGCAGAACAGAAGCTCTCCGGAACCAGGAAGAACGACGCGTACGTACGCCTGTGCACCGCATCGGTCGCACAGATCGGTGGCCTTGAGTGGCTTTGTCGGGGCCATCGCAGCGGTCATGTCGCCTCCCTCGCCTGGTGCGGTCCGGCCGGCGGTCACGCCGGCCATTCAGCTGTCGCTTTCATTACTGCATCACAACACCTCCCAGGACAGCACTCTTCCCGCAGATGGGGTACGTACGCCGTGGGCGAACAGCCCGGGGGCGGCCCCCGGGGCGGCCACCGGGGCGGCCACCGGAACTGATCACGTTGCCCCAGGTCGCCGGGTATGTCGGCGGCGTGGCGGCACCGGACTGACGGCGAGGGCGGCTAGTCTTCGTTCAGGCCCGCCCCCGTACCCAGGAGAATCCTCAGTGACCGCCGTCGCCGCCGCAGCCCGCCCCAAGCCCGCTCTCGTGGACGGCTACACCGCGCGCCACCTGACGGTCCTCGAGGGCCTGGAGGCGGTGCGCAAGCGTCCCGGCATGTACATCGGGTCCACCGACGGCCGGGGGATGATGCACTGCCTCTGGGAGCTCATCGACAACTCGGTGGACGAGGCCCTGGCCGGCCACTGCACCAGCATCGACATCGTCCTGCACGATGATCTTTCGGCCGAGGTGCTCGACAACGGCCGCGGGATCCCGGTCGACGTGGAGCCGAAGACCGGGCTGGCCGGGGTCGAGCTGGTGATGACCCGGCTGCACGCGGGCGGCAAGTTCGGCGGCGGCTCCTACACCGCGTCGGGCGGCCTGCACGGAGTGGGCGCCTCCGTGGTCAACGCCCTGGCCAGCCGGCTGGACGTCGAGGTCGACCGGGAGGGCGGCCGGTGGGGCATGAGCTTCCGGCGCGGGGTGGCCGGCGAGTTCGCCGGGCCGGGCTCGCGCGCGAAGTTCGCCCCGCGCAGCGGTCTGCACAAGGTGAAGCGGGTCGCCAAGACGCTGACCGGGACGCGGATCCGGTTCTGGCCCGACGAGCAGGTGTTCGTGCGCGGCGCGATGTGGAGCTTCGAGGCGCTGGCCCAGCGGGCCCGGCAGACCGCGTACCTGGTTCCCGGGCTGACCATCCGGGTCACCGACGAGCGCGCCGACGACGACCGGCAGGCCGGCGGCGAGGACGGCGCGCAGGACGCCGGCCGGGTGGCCGAGTTCCGGTTCGCGGGCGGGATCAGCGAGTTCTGCGCCCACCTCTCGCCGGGGGATCCGGTCACCGAGGTGCTGCGGCTGACCGGATCCGGGCAGTTCACCGAGACCGTGCCGGTCCTCGACGACCAGGGCCACCTGGTGCCCACCGATGTCGAGCGCGAGCTGTCCGTGGACGTGGCGCTGCGCTGGGACACCGGGTACGCGACCGTGACCCGCTCGTTCGTGAACGTGATCGCCACGCCCAAGGGCGGCACCCACGTGGCCGGGTTCGACCGGGCGCTGGTCCGCACGCTGAACGACCAGCTGCGCGCGGTCCGGCTGCTGAAGAACGGGGACGAGGGCGTCACCAAGGAGGACATCCTCGAAGGCCTCACCGCCGTGATCGCGGTGCGGCTGCCGGAGCCGCAGTTCGAGGGCCAGACCAAGGAGGTGCTCGGCACCCCGGCCGCCTCCAAGATCGTTGGTCAGGTGGTCTCCGCGGAACTACGGGCGTTCTTCGAGTCGCGCGGTAAGGCCAGGCAGCAGGCGCGGGCGGTGCTCGACAAGGTGGCCGCCGCGGCCAAGACCCGGATCGCCGCCCGCGAGCACCGGGAGAACCAGCGCCGCAAGTCGGCCCTGGCCACGTCGGCGCTGCCGGCCAAGCTGGTGGACTGCCGCTCGGCCGACGACCGCAGCGAGCTGTTCATCGTGGAGGGCGACTCCGCGCTCGGCACGGCCAAGCTGGCCCGTGACTCGGAGTTCCAGGCGCTGCTGCCGATCCGCGGCAAGATCCTCAACGTGCAGAAGGCGTCGCTGGCCGACATGCTCAAGAACGCCGAGTGCGCGGCGATCATCCAGGTCATCGGGGCCGGCTCCGGCGCCGCGTTCGACCTGGACTCGGCCCGGTACCAGCGGATCATCTTTATGGCGGACGCCGAC
>Ga0335073_10006762_pt1 | contig 16124 bp, 10 predicted proteins | sample Lox_Sample_22_FD_207093 | JGI IMG/M metagenome (GOLD analysis project Ga0335073, IMG submission 207093) | Soil microbial communities from Loxahatchee National Wildlife Refuge, Florida, United States - Lox_Sample_2.2 | ecosystem: Environmental > Terrestrial > Soil > Wetlands | place: USA... | reverse complement strand
GCGCCAATCAAGAGGCCGTTTGTCGGGCCGCAATTGCGGGCTGTGATCTGCTGCTGGTGATGCCTACCGGAGCAGGGAAGTCGCTCTGCTACCAGTTGCCGGCGATCGCCCTCGGCGGTACAGCACTCGTGATTTCGCCCCTGATTGCCCTGATGGAAGACCAGGTGGCCAAGTTGGCGGAGCGTGGTCTGCGGGTTGCGCGCATTCACTCGGCACTTGATCGCAGCGTTTCGCGGCAGGCATGCGCGGATTATCTCCGCGGCGAGCTCGATTTTTTGTTCATCGCACCCGAGCGGCTCCGAGTTCCCGGATTTCCCGAGATGCTTGCGAAGCGTCCGCCCGCGCTGATTGCGATTGACGAAGCGCATTGCATCTCGCAATGGGGCCATGATTTCCGGCCTGACTACCGCATGATCGGGCAGCATCTGCCTGCTTTGCGAAATGGCTCTGCCGCTGTTCCGGTGCTGGCGCTGACAGCCACGGCAACGCCCACAGTACAGGTGGATATCATCACGCAGCTCGGCATGGTGGATCCGGCGCGATTCATTCACGGATTTCGCCGTGAGAATCTGGCCATCGAAGTTGTTGAGCTGCCCGTGCCCGATCGACCGCGCGCTATATGCGGTCTGCTCGGAAAGCGCGCTCATCGGCCGGCCATCGTTTACGCCACGTCGCGCAGGCAATCAGAGGAACTTGCCGCAGAGCTTTCCCAGATGATGCCGGCGGCGGCGTATCACGCGGGCCTGGACGCGGAGGTCCGCGAGCGTGTGCAGAATGCTTTTCAATCAGGGCAGCTGGAGGTGGTGGTTGCGACGATCGCGTTCGGCATGGGCATCGACAAGCCGGACATTCGCACCATCATTCACGCAGGGTTGCCGGGAACGCTCGAAGGATACTACCAGGAGATCGGGCGCGCAGGGCGTGATGGAGCAGACAGCCGCACGTTCCTGATGCACTCGTTTGCCGACCAGCGGACGCACAACTTCTTTTTGAATCGCGATTATCCGCCGACGGAACATCTGCACCAGATCTACAGGATGCTGAGCGAAGAGCCGCGCGGCGTGGAAGAATTGCGTGCGGCTTCGAGGCTGGAAGACGAAGAGTTTGATAAAGCGCTGGAGAAACTAGAGATTCATGGTGGGGCGCGAGCCGATTTTACGGGCAATGTGAAGATCGGTGGTCCGGGATGGAAGAAGACCTATTCGGTGCAGGCGCAGCATCGGGCAGAACAGTTCGAGAAAGTGCTGCGCTTTACAGAATCGAGCGAGTGCCGGATGTCTGCGCTGGTGCGGCATTTCGGAGATGAGGAAGATGCTGTGCAGCCTTGCGGCAAATGCGATGTTTGCGATCCTGCACGCGCCGTGCTAAGGATGTTTCGCCATGCGACGCCGTCGGAACGTACTCTCGCGCAGGCTGTGATCGAAGATCTACGGCAAATCGATTACAAGGCTACGGGAACATTGCAACGAAGCATCGATCCAGGCGGAAGGTGTTCGCGCGATGAATTCGATGCAGTTCTCGACGCCATGTGCAGAACGCAGCTGATCACGATTGAAGACGCCGAGTACGAGAAAGACGGCGAGGTTCGGCGATATCGCAAGGTGCGGCTGACGAAGGATGGATTAGCGACGCGAACTGGGTCCAGGATCGAGTTGCTAGTCTCGGATGGGATTGCCGAGGAGTTTGCGGCGCCGCCGAGTAAGAAGATATCCCGCAAAAGCGCAAAACAGTCAGCGCACGCGCGTTTGCCTGCCGAGATTAGTCTCTCGACTGACGGAGAAGCGTTGGCTGTCCGTTTAAAGGCATGGCGGACAGAGGAAGCGAAAAGGCTTCGCGTGCCTGCCTACTGTGTGCTTCACGATCGCACGCTCACCGCGGTCGCTTTTGCGCGTCCCACATCACCGCGTCAGTTGCTGGAGATCGACGGCATCGGTCCCGCAAAGGCTGAAAGATTTGGCTCCGCAATTCTCGAACTCTGCGGAGCCAAATCTGATAACTGAGAACTAACAACTGAGAGCTGTCTTTTACGCCACGTGCTCGATCGTCACGGATTCGAGGACGACGGGCTTGTTGGGCTTGTCTTGTGCGCCGCGCGCTACTTTGGAGATTTTGTCGGCGATCGCCTGGCCTTCGACCACTTCACCGAAGATGGTGTGATTGCCGGTGAGCCAAGGGGTGGGCGCGACGGTGATGAAGAACTGGCAGCCGTTGGTGTTCGGTCCAGAGTTGGCCATGGCGAGCTTGCCGGGCTTATCGAAACGATGCGGAGATCCCTTCGTCTCATCCTGGAACTTATAACCCGGTCCACCCATTCCCGTGCCAGTGGGGTCGCCACCCTGAATCATGAAGTCGGGAATCACGCGGTGAAAGATGGTGCCGTCGAAGAGTTTGTTGGTCGACTTCTGCCGCGTGCCGGGATGAACCCATTCCTTTTTGCCCTCGGCGAGTTCAATGAAATTGGTTACCGTGATGGGCGCTTCCGACTCGAAGAGTCGCGTAACAATTTTGCCTTCGCTGGTGTTGAAGGTTGCATACGTTCCAGGTGCGAGTGCCATAGATACTCCTGTCTGTTGGGAAACTAAAAAAGATTGAGCCTCGAAGCGGGTCAGCTCGGTGAGGCTCAGTAAAGTTCAATCAATTCTGCGGGAGCGTGGATGGCTGCGCCGGCGTTGGCGAAGGAACAGACTGACCCTCCGGAACAATGGTGACTTTCTGCAGGACGACTGGGGTCACCGGTTTGTCATTGCCGTCACGCTCCACGCGGGCGATTGCTTTGACGACGGATAGGCTCGCATCGTCGCACTGGCCAAAGATGGTGTGATGCTGGTTGAGGTGCTCGGTGGGTACCTCGGTGATGAAGAACTGGCTTCCGTTGGTGTTCGGTCCGGAGTTGGCCATTGCGAGCCGTCCCGGAACATCGAAGTTCAGGTTTGGATCGAATTCATCTTCAAAGGTGTATCCCGGATCTCCCATGCCCGTTCCCGCGGGGTCACCACCCTGGATCATGAATTCGGGGATCACGCGATGGAAGATGGTTCCGTTGTATAGCGGCTTGTTGTGCGTTTTCTTCTGGGTCTGCGGATCGACCCAGTCCTTAGTGCCCTCGGCAAGTGCTATGAAATTTGCCACGGTCTTGGGCGCCTGCTTCTCGAAGAACTGGCAGGTGATGCGCCCCATCGAGGTGTCCATGACAACCGTCGGGCCGTTGGGATGAATCATCGCGGCGGCGGTGGCCTGCGGCGCGTCAGGCAGAGGCTCGGCGGGCTTTTGCGTGTCCTGGGCGAGTGCGGAGACTGCCAAGGTCGCGCCGATAAGGCAGGTGGAGAATAGGGATATCACTTTCATGCCGTTTTTGAGGGTAAATCATGCCACTTGTCCGTTGCCAGTTGCGGAGATTGAGCATGTATGTTTATCCCATGACTAAATCGCGTTCAACGAACTTCCCTCGGAACCTGGCCATTTGGGCTTGTGTTCTGTCTTGCCTTGGGACCGCGCCTGTGCGTATCGCAGCGCAGGCCGACAAGGCGCCGTCTGCAAACGAAAAGCCTGCCGAAAAACCCGGCGCAGACAAGAATGCCCTTCCACCCCTGCCGCCTGAGGCGCATTCGCAGCAGACAATGGTGCTCGACGGCAAGACTCTGCATTACACCGTTACGGTTGGCGCACTTCCGGTCCGCGACAGCGATGGCAAGGTTGCCGGAGATGTGGTGGTTACGTCGTACACCATGGAGGGGCAGAATCGTCCGGTTACGTTTGCATTCAATGGCGGACCGGGAGCGGCATCTGTCTATCTGAACTTCGGTGCGATTGGTCCCAAGCACATGAACGCGGGAAATGAAGGCGACAGCCCGTCGGATCCGACCAACCTCACAGATAACCAGGGGACATGGCTCGATTTCACCGACCTGGTATTTATCGATCCTGTTGGTACCGGTTTCAGCCGGTCGCTGGTTCCCGAGGCGGACGCGAAGAAGCTCTTTTATAGCACGGAGCCGGATATCGAGTATCTTTCGCGCGTGGTTTACGACTGGCTGGTGAAGAACGACCGGTTGAGCTCGCGCAAATATCTCGTGGGCGAGAGCTATGGCGGGTTTCGAGGACCGCGCATCACGCATTATCTCCAGTCCCAACTTGGCGTGGCGATGAATGGAGTCGTGCTGGTTTCGCCATACCTCAATCCGACGATCGAAAGCGATGGGGATCTTTCGCCGCTGCCGTGGATGATGACGCTGCCTTCTATCACTGCGGCTCATCTGGAGCGCGAGCACAAACTCACGCCGGAAGCAATGGCCGAGGTGATTGCCTACACACAGGGCGAATACGCGACGACTCTTCTGAAGGGACGCGCGGATGAGGCCGCTACGCAGAAGATGATTGCGAAGGTCACGGATATGACCGGTCTCGATCCTTCGTTTGTGAAGTACTCTGGCGGACGCATCGAAACTGGCGCATATCTGCGCGAGGCGCATCGCGAAGAGGGGAAGCTGGGTTCGGTGTATGACTCGAACGTGACATCGTACGATCCCTTCCCGTTTGCTCCTGAACAGCGCGCGAACGATCCGATTCTGGCCAGCATCATTGCGCCGTTGACAACGGCGATGGTCGACTTCGTTACCCGCACGGTGGGATGGAAGGTCGATGCGCGCTACAACGCGCTTTCTTACGAGGTTGGGCGCCTCTGGAATCGCGACGCCGAACTGCGCAGGGGGTCGGTTCCAGACCTGCGCGAGGCGGTTGCGGCCGATCCCAAACTGCGGGTAATGATCGTGCATGGCTGGAACGATCTGTCGTGTCCATTCATGGGTTCAGTTCTCACCGTGGACCAGATGCCGGTGATGGGCGGCGATCCTACCCGCGTCTCCGTACATGAATTTCCGGGTGGCCATATGTTCTACACGCGGAATGACAGCCGCCTGGCGCTGCGCAAGGACGTGATGGAGATGTACGAAAAGCATTGAGACGCAGGGGATGGCGATTAGAAAGGCAGGGAAGAGGGGACTAGGGAATAGGGAGTAAAAGCAGATCGGCTAAACGTCGCTGCATCCCCTATCCCTACCTCTTTGCGTTCGTCACAAAGTCGTTGATTCTCTATCCATAGATAATCTATATATAGGTATATGAAGAAACCGGATTTGCTTCCCGGCACGCTCGACATGCTGATTCTCAAGACGCTGACCCGGGCTCCTCTGCACGGGTACGGGATCGCGCAGTCAATCAAACGAATCTCCGACGATGTGCTGAGGGTCGAAGAAGGCTCGCTCTATCCAGCGCTGCAGAGGCTGCTGCTGCAGGGATGGGTGAAGGCCGAGTGGAAGATGACCGAGACGAACCGCCGAGCGCGCTTCTACACGTTAACTGCTGCCGGTCGCAAGCAGCTTGGCGTGGAGGTTTCGGAATTTGAGCAGATGATTGCCGCGATTGGGCGCGTGCTCAGCGAAGCTTAGCTGCGCCTGTTCGCGTGGATTTTGTGCGATCCCAGGTCTCGAAGGCGGGACCTGGGGCGCCCGGGCAATTGGGCTGGCTTGCCCTTGTTGCCTATCAACTCCGGCTCTGGAGGTCAGGATGAATCCGCTCTCTCGTATGGCTAAAAAGTTTGGGCTTTTGTTTCGTCGCGACCGGTTCCGCGCCGAACTGGACGAGGAGATGGCGTTTCACCGCGAGCAGGCAGAGAAGGAGATGATTGCAGAGGGCGCGTCTGCTCCCGTGGCTCACACTGGTGCTGCGCGCCGGTTTGGCAACCCAACCCTAGTTCGCGAACAGAGCCACCGCGTCATCGCTTTCCGGTGGGAGACGGTGGTGCAGGACCTGCGCTTCGCCTTCCGCCAGTTGCGGCAGAATCCCGGGTTCGCATTGACGGCGATGCTGACCCTGGCTTTGGGCGTCGGGGCCAGCGTGGCCATCTTCGCTTTCGTGGATGCGGCGTTGATCAAGCCTCTGCCGTACAGGGAACCGACGCGACTGGTGCAGCTCTTCGAGAGCATTCCACTTGGACCGCGCTTTCATCTGTCCTATCCGGACTATCTTGACTGGAAACGCATGCAGAAGTCCTTCACGTCCCTGGAGGTGTTCGAGCCGTACGGCTTCATGATGCAGACCCAGGACGGCCTGCGTAAAGTGGATGGCGCGCACGTGAGCGCGGGCTTCTTCCGTACGCTCGGCGTTGCGCCGATTCTGGGCCGCGACTTTTATGATGGCGAGGATGCCGCAGCGCCTGCCCGTACCGTGTTGTTGAGCTACTCTGTCTGGCAAAACCGATATGGCGGCAGCAGCAGTGTGTTGGGAAAGCCGGTCGTTCTCGATGGCGATACATACACCATCATCGGCGTACTGCCGCGCTCGTTCAGCTTCGCGCCAGCGGAGCCGGCGGATTACTGGGGCATTCTGAAGCCGCAGACCTGCCGTGGATGCCACGGGCTTTTCGGCGTCGCGCGGCTCAAGCCTGGTGTGACGGTCGCGGCGGCACTTGCAGACGTGCAGGCCATTGCCGAGCAACTTGCGAAACAATACCCTGACTCGAATCGCGATCAACGCGGCTTCCTGTTGCCTCTGACGGAAGTCATCATCGGAGACATCCGTCCCATTCTGCTTGTGGTTCTTGCGGGATCGGGCCTGTTGCTTCTGATTGCGGGCGCGAATGTGGCCAGCCTGCTGCTGGTGCGCGCGGAGAGCAGGAAGCGCGAGATCGCGGTGCGTGGCGCGTTGGGAGCTTCTCCGCGCCGCCTGGTGCGCCAGTTCGTAACGGAGGGGATGCTGCTGGCGTCTGTCGGGTGCCTTCTCGGGATTGCGGCCGCAGCACGGTCGATGCACACGCTGACGACGCTTATTCCCAAGGACATGATGGACAGCATGCCGTTTCTACATGGCCTGGGCTTGAACGCGCGGGTAGTGACTTATGGATGTTTGCTTTCGGCGCTTGCCGGTGTCTTGTTCGCTCTCACGCCGATCGCACGGCTTCGATTTTCCGATATTCGCGGGGGGCTGTCGGAGGGCGGCCGAACAGCGGCAGGGCTTGCGTGGCGCCACTTCGGGGCGAAGCTGGTGGTGATTGAACTCGCCACGGCAGTGGTGTTGCTTGCCGGGGCGGGACTGCTTGGAAAGAGCCTTTACCGGCTTCTGCACACGGACATCGGCATCCAGTCGGATCATATTGCGATGGTGCAGGTGCACGCGCAGCCGGAGAAATACAAGGGCGACCCAAAGCAGGCCGCGCTGGGGCGCGAGGTGATCAGACGACTGTCGGAATTGCCCGGAGTTAAATCTGCAGCGCTGACGACGAAGCTGCCAATTGAGGACGCTGATTGGACGACAGGATTTGCCATCCTGGGCCAACCTGATAATGGCGAACACAAAGAGGTCGCCATCCGCATGATCAGTCCGGGCTATCTGACCACGCTCAAGACCACCCTTGCTGACGGGCGGTATTTCCAGGAGAGCGATGATGCTTCGCACCCCAAGGTGGTAATTGTGAACCAGGCGATGGCGAAGCAGTATTTTTCCGGACAAAAGGTTGTGGGGAAGCAGATCTCGTTTGGCGGGCCGAAGGATCCGCCGATGCAGATCGTCGGAGTGATCAACGACATCCAGGAAGGGCAGCTCGATGCAGCGCCGCGCGGAGCCATGTATCTGCCTTTCGATCAGAATCCGGATTACAGCTTCGTGGTGGTGGTGCGCACCATGCAGGACGAGCAGACGATGCTGCCGGCGATTGAATCGTCGCTGCATGCGATTGATCCGGGAATGGCGATTTATAACCCGATGACGATGGACGAAAAGATTCACGACGCGCCGTCAACGTATCTGCACCGCTCGTCGGCGTGGCTGGTGGGTGGTTTTGCAGTCATCGCGCTGGTGCTTGGCGTGGTCGGGCTGTATGGAGTCGTTGCTTACTCCGTCGGCCAGCGCAGGCGGGAAATCGGCGTAAGGATGGCTCTTGGCGCGCAGAGGAGCACTGTTCAAAAGATGGTGATGAAACAGGCCGCATGGCTTACGACTGCGGGTATCGCCATTGGCATGATCTGCGCGGTCGGCGCCTCGTTGCTGATGCGCAAGTTGCTCTTCGGCGTGGAGGCGTGGGATGCAATGACGCTTGTAGTAGTCGCCATGATCCTTGGCGCAGCTTCGCTGGTCGCGAGTTTTCTGCCTGCGCAGCGAGCTGCGTCTGTGAATCCAACGGAAGCACTCAGGGCGGAGTGACCTACAACAGGAAGCAGGGATCAGGGAACGCATCGATCCTGGCGCACAACCCAATTTCCGGAGATCAACATGAATCCGCTTTCAGGCATGACAAAGAAGTTCGCTCTCCTCTTCCGTCGCGATCGGTTCCGCAAAGATCTGGACGAGGAGATGGCGTTTCATCGCGAGCAGGCGGAGCGGGAGATGATTGCGGATGGAATGTTGCCGGGAACAGCCCATACCGCTGCTGCCCGGCAATTTGGAAACGCGGCCAGGCTGCGCGAGACGAGCCACGATGTCATCGCGTTTCGCTGGGAAACCGTCGCCCAGGACATTCGCTTTGCCCTGCGCCAGCTTCGCAAGAACCCGAGCTTTACGTTAACCGCGATGGTGATTCTTGCATTGGGGATTGGTGCGAGCGTGGCGATCTTTGGATTTGTCGATTCGGCTCTGCTCGAGCCTTTGCCCTACGCGAGTCCCACGCGCCTGATGGATGTGGGAGAGAGCGCCGCTTTACACCCGCGATCGAACCTTTCGTACCTGGATTTTCGCGACTGGCAGCGTCTGAATCGGTCATTTGCTTCGCTGGATGCTTACGTAGGGGATGGATTCCTGATGCATACATCGTCGGGTATCGTGCCGATTCCAGGGGCAGGCGTGACCGCCGGCTTCTTCCAGACGCTTGGCGTTCGACCGATTCTGGGACGAGATTTCAAGCCGGGCGAGGATCAGCCGGGAGCATCCAAGGTGGCGATGCTGACGTACGGTGCGTGGATGAGCCGTTTTGGCGGGAGTAGCAATGTTGTCGGCCAGAGCGTGACGCTCGACAGTGATAACTACACCATCGTCGGTGTGCTCCCGCGTGACTTTTCCTTTGCTCCGCGAGGCCCTGCGGAAGTATGGGTGACGATCACGGATCCGAGCAGCTGCGAGAAGCGGCGTAGCTGCCACGATCTTTTTGCCGTAGGGCGCCTGCGCGATGGCGTGACCGAGTCGGCGGCGCGCGACGATTTGAAAGCCATTGCGGCGCAGTTGGAGCGGATGTATCCGGAGAACAAGGGGCAGAGCGCGAGTGTGATGCCGCTCTCCGAAGAGATCGTTGGCGACGTGCGTCCCATTCTGCTCACCTTGCTGGCTGGATCGGCTCTGCTGCTGATGATTGCATGCGTCAACGTCGCTAGCCTGCTGCTGGTACGGTCTGAGAGCCGTCGCCGCGAGGTTGCGGTGCGAGGTGCGCTGGGCGCGACGCATCTTCGTCTGATGCGCCAGTTCGTCACCGAAGGCGTACTGTTGGCTTCGCTAGGCTGCACTGGCGGCATCGGCGTCGCGATCTGGTTGATGAAATTGCTGGTTCATTTAGTGCCAAAAACGGCGGCCGATCACATACCGTTTCTCGCTCTGGTGGGGCTGAATTGGCACACCGCATTGTTTGCAGTTGCTATTGCGGCCATGACAACCGTGCTGCTGGCCACGGCACCGATGATGCGGCTTGGGTTTCAACGGATTTACGATGGCCTTTCGGAAGGCGGTCGCGGCGCTGCGGGAAGCTTATGGAAGCGGCTGGGCGCGAATCTCGCCGTTGCTGAGCTGGCGATTGCCGTGGTGTTGCTGGTCGGCGCGGGGTTGCTGGGCAGGAGCTTCTATAAGCTGCTTCACGTAGATATGGGCTATGACACAACGCACCTGGCAATGATGTACGTGCAGATTCCACCGAGTGCCAATGACGAGGACAAAGCCAAAATAGCGCAGCGTCTCCAGACATATCGGGAGCTGGAACGCACAGTGCGGTCGCTGCCGGGAGTGGTGTCGGTTGGGCTAACGAGCGATCCTCCGGTGCAGTGTCTGTGCGATACGGATTGGATTCGGATTGTCGGGAAGCCCTACAACGGAGAACATAACGACGTTGAGGAGCGCGATGTGAGCCCCGATTACATGCCGTCGCTGAAGGCGCGGCTGGTGCGGGGCCGTTATTTCACGGAGGACGAGGATTTGTCGAAGCCGCAGGTGATCCTGATCAACGAAGCTTTGGCGCACAAGTATTTTCCCGGTGAAGATCCAATTGGCAAGAAGATCGCAGACGGCGGCCTGACCCCAAAGTCAATGCGGGAAGTGATCGGCGTGGTGGCGGACATTCGCGAGGGCGCGCTGGATGAGGAGATGTGGCCGTCAGAGTATTTCAGCCTTTATCAGCAGCCGGATACCAATTTCGTTGTCATGGTGCGTACTGCGCAGGATGAAAAGACTATGCTGCCGACCATCGTGAATGCGATTCACAAGCTTGACCCCAGCCTCGGCGTCTACGGCGAAACCACTATGAACGATGCGATCGAGAACACGCAATCCGCGCTGTTGCATCGCTTCTCGACCTGGCTGGTGGGTGGATTTGCGGTGATGGCGCTGGTGCTGAGTGTGGTTGGGCTCTACGGCGTGATCGCGTACTCAGTGAGCCAGCGAACCCGCGAGATCGGTGTGCGAATGGCCCTGGGAGCGCAGCGAGGCACGGTCTACAAAATGGTGATGCGTCAGGCGGGATGGTTGACGGCCATGGGTATTGTCATCGGCCTGGCATGCGCGGTTGGCGCATCCATGCTGATGCGCAAGCTGTTGTTTGAAGTTGTGGCATGGGATACAATGACTCTTGTGGCGGTTGCGGTTGTCCTTGGCCTCGCTTCGCTGGCCGCAAGCTTTCTCCCGGCGCGTCGGGCAGCATCGGTCAATCCGACGGTCGCGCTAAGGGCAGAGTGACAAAAAGCAGGGAATAGGGAATAGGGAACAGCGATGCCGTCGAGATTGTCGGAACAATCCGATGCTGGACTTGAATCAAATTAGACGAGATTCAAAAAGCGGTTTGGAGTTACCGGGGCGCCCGGAAAGACTAACTCGAGATTCGTAGCCGAGATCGTCCTATTGACGAGTTCGCCGAGAACCAGACGGTAGTCGGTGGTCAGGGCGAGGTCGCGGCCTTCGTTGAGTTGCTCGTTGCTGAGACCGGGCCAGCGGCCATAGACCTTGCCGCCCTTCACATTTCCGCCGAGAACAAACATGACGTTGGCATGGCCGTGGTCAGTGCCGCCAGTACCGTTCTCGCGCGCAGTGCGGCCGAACTCGGACATCGTCACGAGGGTGATGTTTTCGGCGTCATCGCCCATGTCGCGCCAGAAGGCCGAAATACTCTGCGAGAAATCGCGCAGACGGTTGGAAAGCTGGCCCTCGACGTTGCCCTGGTTCTGATGCGTGTCCCATCCGCCGATGTCGGTGAAAGCGGTTTCGACGCCGAGATTCGACTTGAGGAGCTGCGCGACCTGTTTCATGCGATTGCCGAATTCGGAATTGGGATAATCAGCGCCTGGGAGTGGCTGATATTGCGCAGGATTTGCGGCGCGCAACATCTTTACCGCTTCGAATGTCTCTTCACCCGCAGCGTGGAAGATCTGGTCACCACTGCCGCCGTACATGGCTTCAAATGCGCTTGCGGCGGGAGAAGGCGCGGGGCCGCGTCCGGCGACGGAGAAGTTGTTGATGTTGCCGAGAGCGATTGATGGTACTTTGCCGGCCAGCGTGCGGGGAACATCGGGACCAAGCGCCAATGCGCGAAAAGCGGTCTGGTCGCGGTGATGAATCAGGTCCTCGGCTTGCAGTGCGCGATTGAGCCAGCCATCCTCGGTGCTCTTGATTCCCGGCGTGCCCGACTCCATGAAGTCCTGCGCATCGAAGTGCGAGCGCGACATGTCGGGAGATCCGGCGGCGTGCACGATGGCGAGATTCCCGCTGTCGTAGAGCGGCTTGAAGGTGGCGAGCGAAGGATGCAGGCCGAAGAATCCATCGAGATCGATTACCTGGTTCTGCGGGATCGCGATGCTGGGCCTCATGGAATAGTAATTTTTTTCACGATAGGGAACGACAACATTGAGCCCGTCGGCGGCGCCGCGCTGGAAGATGACCACGAGACGGCGATTGGGATCGGAGCTTGTTTCGGCCAGGACGGAACGCACCAGAAATCCGGGAAGCGCAGCCGTTCCGGCAACCGCAAGCGCACCTTTGTGGAGAAAGAATCGCCTATTGAAGCTGTTGCTCGTCATCATGAACCTCCCGTTCAGCGTCGTTGAAACTCCGGTGAACCGATCAGCAGACCCGCCAATAGTTGATCCTGCCTCTCACTCTCAGAGATTGCGCGGGCGCGGAACTTCTGGCGATCTCCGGCAGCGACCGGCATCGCGGCAGGCGCGTTCTGATTTTGCATTCGTTGCTGCTCGAACTGCTGCAGGACAGCCACGCGGGTTGAATCGCTTATGCCGCCCGAGATGAGGATAGACTCGAGCCTCGCTTCTTCCTGTTGCGGATCGGGGGCTGCTGGATTCGCCTCAAGGGCTGTTGTATCACTGCCCGCGGTTTCCGTCGGGTCCCACGCAATGGTGATGCCAGGCAAGCGATCTGCTGCGAACGACAATGCGAAGTTCATGCGACTCACCAGCGCGTTCGTACTTACCCATTCGTCTGCCCTCCAACTATATCCATTGGGAGTAACACAACCGTAGAGCGGCATGCCCATTTCGCGAACGGCGTTGGCGAGAGGCTGCATGTTCTCGATATCAGCATTGGCGGCGCGAGCTGCGGAGACGACAAATTCGATTGGCGTCTTAACCTTGGCGCGATAGACGTCAGGATCCCAGAATTCTGGCGAGTGGAAGAGCGTGCTCAGAACGGCGGAGATGTCGCCGTCGCTGGACAGGAAAGTCCTTGCCATGCGGTCGATGAGCGCCTGCGGAGGATCGTCGCTTACGAAGCGCACGGCTAGCTTGCGCGAGATGAATTGCGCGGTGGCCGGACGGGTGGCCAGTATGTGCAGCAACTCGCGGCCTTCCTGCTCACCGCGGTCCTTAAACTTAGTGCCCATCACGATCTTGCTGCCGGGCTCGTGCTTATTGGGATCGAACTGGAAACCGCCGCCACGGGCAGGGCGCTCGACGGTCCAGCCGGTGAGGATGCGCGCGACCTGGGTGACATCGGCCTGCGTGTAGCCGCCGTTAACGCCCAGGGTGTGCAGCTCCATCAGTTCACGCGCGTAGTTTTCATTCAGGCCTTCGCGCTTCTTCTTGTTATTGTTCGGACGGCGTTCAGCCTTTTCAGCGGCAAGAGAATCCGGGCCGATGCTGCTGGCGTTGTCGAGATACAGCATCATGGCGGGACTGTGCGCCGTGGCTTCGAGCAGGTCCTCGAATTTGCCCAGCGCACGGGGGCGAATTACATCGCGCTCAAAACTGACCAGGTAATAGGGCGTTTCGTCGTTCTTATGCAGGAAAACGTTGAAGTGATTGAGCCAGAAATCGGTCATCACTTCCTGTAGTTGGGCATTGGAGTAGATGTCGTGCGTAAGGCGCTGCGCAATGATCTCTTCGTTTACCAGACGCTGAGGATTTTCGAGGTCTTGCACGACCTCGCGCAGATCGGGCGTCAAGTCTTGCAGCAACGCATTGCGCTGTTGGGGCCTGAGCGATTTGAAGAACGGTTCGAAGGCCTCGGGCTGCATGGCGACGAGGTGCTGCACACGCTGTTGGGGCGCGAGATCGAGGAGTCGGCGGAACTGGCCATCGTCAAGAGGTGGTGCGGCGGGAGTCGGAGTCGCCATCATGTTCATTTGATCAGCATCCGCCGGCGCCATTTTGGGTTGCATGGCACCGCCGTCGGCCGTTCCTTTGGCTTCGGTGGCCACGGGTGTCATCGGGGCGGCCGGCGTCGGCGGTTCAGCTGCTTTTTGCTGCTTTTCCTGTTTCTTTAGTTCGGCGCGATACATCTGGTTTTCGTAGACAGACCGCAATGCGCCGCGCTCAGGGGCGGGCAGCTTGCCATCGAGGGTCTGGCGGATGATGGCGTTGCTGGGCACGCGGAACAGAAGCTCTTCGGGATTCCACTGCATGGCAGGGAATTCGGCCAGGCGCGCGTTCAGGTCGCCTTTGTCGATTGAGGCCGGATGAAGCTGCTGATCAAACCATTTGTCGAGGCCCATGGTCCGAACTGCGTCCACATCGCCGGGTCTGGGTCCAAAGGTGAGGCGGTTCAAGGCGTGGAGAATTCGGGCGTCGCCTTGCAGCTGGCTTGACCGGTATTCGGTTCGGGACCCGCGTTTCGACGCGGCCGGCTTGTCGGAGGTTGCGTTGGCGACCTCTTGCGCCGGGGCAGCCGGGCAAAGAAGACTGACACACAGAACTGCAGTCAGCGGTCCTTGAAGAAACTGCATGGCTTAAGTGTCACCTCGAAATGACCGCGACCCCGGAGGCCAAAAGGGGCTCACGAATAGAATGACTCTACTTTACGAGGGAAGTTGTGGTTGTGAGCGACGATTTGCTCATTGGTAATGAGTTTCGCCAACCGTGGCCGATGCGTGTTTAAGTGTGGATGCGGGAGATTAACAAAACGCTCTATCGGCATGATTCTAAGTACTATTAGAAGATGCATATCTGGGAAAATGCAGATGTTAGCAGCCTTTTTTGCACCGTTCCATGATGGCTTTGTGGAGGCGGTCGCGAAGTCCCGCAGGCATCTCGTAGATCTCGTGGGAGCGATAGATCTGGATGGTTTTGCGGGTAGTGTTCAACGTGACCTCGCAGTGCTCGCAGCCTTGCAGATGCTCCTGGAGATCGGCGCGCATCTCGCGGGAGACGCTGTCGTCGATCAGGTCGTCGAGCATGGCCAGAAACTCAGTGCACGTCACTCTTAACTCCCCTTCCTTTGGGACCTTTTTTCCGCTTGAAATAGCGGCTGAGGCGTTCGCGCAGCTGGAGACGGGCGCGGAGAAGGCGCGATTTGACAGCAGGAACACTCAGACCCAGCGTTTCGGCTGTTTCCTCGGTGGAGAGACCCTCGACGTCGCGCAGCGCAAAAACTACCCGGAATCCGGGAGGGAGACCCTGAATAGTTTTGCGTAGAATTTCGGCCAGTTCGGACTGCGAATAGTTCTGTTCGGGGTCGGGAGCCCAGTCGGCCAAGTCGCGAGGAACGCTCCCCTCCTCCGTATCGATATCCTCGTCGATCGAGACCATCTTGCCTGTGCGCCGCTTGCGCAACCGCATCAGGCTCTCGTTTACCGCGATCCGGACCAACCATGTGTAGAACTTTGAATTCCCTTGAAATTGATCGAGTTTCTCGTACGCCTTTAAAAAGGCGTCCTGCATAACATCTTCGGCATCCTCGCGGTTTTGCGTAATGTGCTGCGCGATCCGGAAGACCTGCCGATCGTATTTGCGGACGAGCTCATCGTACGCCGAGATGTCCCCGCCGCGAACCCTTTCAACCAGGGCCACATCGGGATGCTGCTCGTTTTCGTTCGCTATGGGTTGGATGGTCGCCATGGGGGATTGGTCGCGGAATTCTACGTCGGGGCGTAAAGATATCCCGTCTCGTCTAAGTGTAAAGGACTGCAACCACCCGGGGAAATGAGGATTTCCGCCGAAGAGGAAAGACCGGGAAATCCGCCGGCACGTTACGGGAGTGGTTCTTGTCTGTTTCATCAGAGGGGAATCCGGCTTAAATTGAATCTATGAACCCTGTTTTTCCCCACCTTGCCAAGGATGCGTGCGCGCGTGCATTTGCGGCTTGTCGCTGTTCGTCGATTTCCCGGTTGCTGACGGCATCCCGCGTTTTTGCAACCGTGCTTTGCGTTCTGTTGGTTGTTCCGGTAGAGGGGAAACGGTACGAGGCACAGTCTTCGGACACGTCGACGCAGGCAAAACAAAAATCGGCGAAACGCCAAACGCCTTCGAGTAAGAAGACGACGGCATCTTCAGGGAAACATACCACCTCGACAAAGCGGACCACCTCGAGTACCCATCGATCCCCTGCATCGGCTCATCGATCGGTAACTGCTCCGAGGGGCAGGAAGAGGTACGTAAGTCCGGCGGAGCGGCGGCGGCGCATGGCCCGTGCGCACAAGATCAAATTGGCTTTCGTGGCATCAA
>Ga0335073_10006761_pt1 | contig 16126 bp, 14 predicted proteins | sample Lox_Sample_22_FD_207093 | JGI IMG/M metagenome (GOLD analysis project Ga0335073, IMG submission 207093) | Soil microbial communities from Loxahatchee National Wildlife Refuge, Florida, United States - Lox_Sample_2.2 | ecosystem: Environmental > Terrestrial > Soil > Wetlands | place: USA... | reverse complement strand
TTCGATCTGGTCTACAATCCGCTGGAGACGCTGCTGCTGCGCAAGGCGAAGGAGCAGGGCGCGGAAGTGATTCCGGGGATCGAAATGTTTCTGGAACAGGCCGCGCGGCAGTTCGAGATCTGGACGGGTGATAATGCTCCGCGGGCGGTGATGGAGAAAGCGGCGCAGGAGGCGCTGGCGTCGGCGCAGAACGCGGTGGGAGCGTAGTGAATGCGCGCCGGGACAGCGTTCGCATGCATGGAGCTGTGCGCGTCAGGTCAGCGACGAGCCGCCAAGGTGTCATTTTCGGGTTGCGGGCGGGCTCTGACTGCGCGGTTCTCGACCGGCGCCGATCCGTGTTGCAAGCGAACAGGCGGATTGCGAATCCGCCGCAGGCTGAGAGCCTGCCCCACAGATCACTTCGATTTTTTCAAAGAACGATTTATCGGGGCGCCCCTTTAGCCAGTTTTTATTTGGTCGCCTGGCGCGACCAGCCGCTTGTTACTGCGCCGCAACGGCTTGGCACCGGTCGTGTACCGGCCGACATCCAACGCTCGCAGGCCCGCTGGGATCGTGTCTAGAATTACCCCTCCTGGCCGAATCCGTTCTCCGCTGGCAGAGCACGTGATCTCCTTGCCCACACGTTAGGGGATGGAAAGCGAGCCCGCACGCCGGGCGAAGCGGGATGTGCTTGGGAACTTTGCGAGTTTTGCCGGTGAGCGGGGCAGTGAACGCACGCCGAAAGAAGGCTTATAATTTTGGGCATGGCGATCACGCGACGGGAACTGGCGGGACTGCTGGCCGCCTCAGCCGCGGTGGCCGCGCCGCAGGGGGACGACGAAGAAACCCGATCGGCGCACGAGGCTCTGGAACAGAACGCGCAGCAACTCGACAAAATTCCGCTGCCGATGGCCACCGAACCGGCCTGCCATTTTAAAGCTTAAGCGATGGCGACCCTTAACGATAACGTTTTTTTCGCCGGCATTTCCGATCTGGTGAAGCGTCTGCGCGCGAAGGAATTTTCGGCGGTCGAGCTGACCCGCGCGTTTTGCGAACGCCTGGAAAAAATCGGCCCCACTTACAACGCTCTGGCCTATTCGCTCAAGAAAGAAGCGATCAAACAGGCCAAGGACGCCGACGACGAAATCAAGCGCGAGCGCTATCGCGCACTGCAAGGCATTCCCTACGGCGTAAAAGATCTGGTGGCGGTCGCCAATCATCCGACCACCTGGGGCGCAAAGCCTTATGCCGATCAGGTTTTCGACGACAACGCGACGGTGGTGAACAAGTTGAATAAAGCCGGCGCGATCTGCATCGGGAAACTGGCGATGGTGGAGCTGGCGGGCGGCGGAGGGTATCGTTATCCGTCGGCTTCGCTGACCGGGCCGGGATTGAATCCGTGGGACCGGACGCGATGGAGCGGCGGATCATCGAGCGGATCGGGGATTGCGGTGGCCGCGGGATTGGTGACGTTCGCGTTGGGATCGGAAACCTCGGGATCGATCCTCACGCCCAGCGCGTTTTGCGGGGTCACCGGTTTGCGCCCGAGCTACGGCCTGGTGAGCCGGCACGGATGCATGGCGCTTTCCTGGACGCTCGATAAAATCGGGCCGCTGGCGCGCTCGGCCGAGGATTGCGCTGTGGTGTTGCAAGCGATTTCGGGCGGCGATTCCGACGACCCGGGATCGGCTGGAAAAAGTTTTTATTACGGTCCGGAGTACGCGAAAAAGCCGAAAGATGTGGTGGTCGGCTACGCGCCCGCGGATTTTGAAGAATGGGCCGAGCCGCCGGCGCGCCCCGATTTGCAGAACGCGTTGAGCGTGGTGAAGTCGATGGGGGTGCAGATCAAAGAGGTGGAGCTGCCCGATTTTCCTTACGGCGCGATCTTATCGACCGTGCTCAACGGCGAAATGGGCGCGATTTTCGAAAAACTGATTCGCAGCGGACGCGTGGATGAGCTGGCCGACAAGCGGCAGATCGCGGGATTGAAAGCGTCGCTGGAGCTGCCGGCGAGCGAATATCTGAAAGCGATGCGGGTGCGCTCGATGGTGCAGGATCAGATCCGGCGATTATTTTTCAATGTGGATGTGCTGCTCGCGCCGACTCGCATGGGACCGGCGCCGAAGGTTACGGACCGGCTGGACGCACCTTCAGCGCGGCCGCGGCCGCAATCGCGCGGGTTGAATGGGCTGATTCCGGCGGGGAATCTGGCGGGATATCCGGCGATTTCGCTGCCCTGCGGGTTCGCCGAAAAACTGCCGGTGGCGATCAGTTTTGTGGGGCGTCCGTGGTTTGAAAACCAGTTGGTCGCCTTGGGAGCCGCGTTTCAGGCGCAGACCGATTGGCACAAACGGCATCCGGACTTCCGCGTAAAGTTAGCCTGAAAAGAAACGCGAGGAACGCTTCCGACGGCCGCGGCCCAGGGCCAACGGCGAAGCCGGCTATCAGTTGATACAGTGAAGAGATGCGGATTCCCATCTACCAGGTGGACGCGTTCACCGGCGAACTTTTTCGCGGCAATCCCGCCGCGATCTGTCCGCTCGATCGCTGGCTTCCGGATCAGGTGCTGCAATCGATCGCCGCGGAAAACAATCTTTCTGAAACCGCCTATTACGTCCCCGAGGGCGACGGCTATCGCCTGCGCTGGTTCACCCCGGGGGTCGAAGTCGATCTGTGCGGCCACGCGACGCTCGCCAGCGCGCACGTGATTTTTTCCATTCGCCGCGAGCAATCCGGCTCCCGCGTGTCGTTTTTTTCAAAAAGCGGTGAGCTGACGGTGGAGCGCGAAAATGATTTATACGCGCTCGATTTTCCGGCGCGTCCTGCCGCCGAATGCGCCGTCGATGCCGGGCTTACGGCTGCCTTGGGCGCCGCGCCGAAGCTGGTTTTAGGCGCCCGCGATTATCTCTGCGTGTTCGATTCGGAAGAGGAAGTTCGCGCGCTGGCGCCGAACATGGAAAAGCTGGCCGCGATTGACCGCTTCGCTTTCATCGTCACCGCAGCGGGGCGCGACTGCGATTTCGTCTCGCGATTTTTCGCGCCGGCCAAAGGCGTTCCCGAAGATCCGGTCACCGGATCGGCGCATTGCACGCTGATTCCCTACTGGTCGCGGCGGCTGAATAAGACGAAACTGCACGCGCGCCAGATTTCCCGGCGCGGCGGCGAATTGTGGTGCGAAGCCCGCGGCGAACGCGTGCGCATCGCCGGACGGGCCGTGAAATTTTTAGAAGGGCACATCGAAATTCCGGACTAATGGTTGAGATGATGCCCCGCGTCTCGATTTTTGTCACCTGCCTGGTGGATCAAATTTTTCCGCGCGTCGGCCTGGCCATGGCCGACGTTCTTGAACGCGCCGGCTGCGAAATCGATTTTCGCGATGCGCAAACCTGCTGCGGCCAGCCGGCCTTCAATAGCGGGTATCGCGAGGAAGCGCGCGCGGTCGCCGAATATTTTCTGAAAGTGTTCGAAGGCGCCGAATATATCGTGGTGCCGAGCGGCTCCTGCGCCTCGATGATCTGCCACCATTATTCCGATCTGTTGGAGAATCACCGGGAATCGCGGGTCTGGGAATTTTCGCAATTTCTGGTGGAAGTGCTCAAGGTGACGGACCTCGGAGCGCGGCGCAACGCCGCCGCCACTTATCACGACAGCTGCCACGCGCTGCGCGAGCTCGGCGTCAAGGCCGCGCCGCGCCGGCTGCTCGAAAACGTGCGCGGCCTGCGGCTCATCGAAATGGACGCGGCCGAGGAATGCTGCGGCTTCGGCGGAACTTTTTCGGTGAAATTCCCGGAGGTTTCGGGCGCGATCGCGCGCACGAAAATCGAATCGATCGTGCGCAGCGGAGCGGAAATCGTCGTCTCCGCCGATGCCAGCTGCCTGATGCAGATTCAAGGCGCGCTCAGCCGCGCCGGTTCGCCCATCCGCGCGATGCACCTGGCGGAAGTTCTCGCGTCGCAGTGAACTGCTTCCTCGGCTGGCGGGGTGCGGAGGTATACCATTTTGGGGGTTTCTATCGGGGAGTGGCGTAAGCCGCAAGGCTTGCGTTCGGCGCCTGTCGATTCGCCGGCCGCGAACAGCACAAGCCTGGCGGCTTATGCCACCTGGAGTTACGGAGGAATCGCGGCGGTTAAGTTTAAGCCGTCGGCGAGAGATATTTCTCCTGGAGCGCCCGCCGATGATGAAGCTCATGCCCGGCGAGCACCCACGCCACCGCGCGAACCGACATCTCGTTGTGATTGGCGATCCCGCGCCGCAACCACGCTGCACCGCTCAGGCCCGCAAAGAACAGCACCGTCGCCCGCCGCACCGCCTCGAACTCTTCGATCAGGCTCTGCAGCGTACGCGCGCCCGATTCCGCGTTGCGAACGTAATCGTCCTGCTCGTATCCCGGAATCGGGGTGCGATCGCCGCGCGCGAAACGCAGCGCGCGACAGGCGAAAATTCGTTCGGTGTCGATTACGTGCCCGACGACTTCTTTCAGCGTCCACTTGCCCGCCGCGTAGCGATGATCGCCCTGCGCCTCACTCAACCGCGCGAGCATCGCCACCGTTTCCCGGCCCTGCGCGGCAAGCGTGGCGAGAATATCGCCGTCCGGGACCAGCGCAATGTACTGTTGGTAATCCGCGGCGTGTTCGTTGGGAGCAGGACGCATCCCACCAGTTTAACTCTCCGCCCATTCGCGTTCCAGAATCCGCGAATATTCCCCCGATGCGTAAATCTCAAACTCGAAGGCCATCTCCGAAATATCTTCGAACTGCGCCTCGTTCTGGCGGCAGGAAAACATCTGGTCGGCGTAGTGATAATAGTTGCGGATGAAATGCTCCGACAGCAGCTCGCGGCGGGGAATACCGGCCAGAATCGCGTTCAGCCCCAGCGCGCGGGTAAAGATCGCTTTATAATCGGCCACGCCCCATTTGCGCAGCTTGGTCTGCACCGCCGCCGGAGTATGATTCACCAGGTACGCCGCGAAACTCTGATACTTAATCCCCGGATTGTGCATCTCCTCATGCCGCTCGATATGTTCCAGGCACTGCTCAATCCATCGCAGCAGATCTTTGCCGACGTAAAACAGCATGCGTATTTCACAATACCGGCCTTCGATCAGCGCGCGATCGAGCTCCTCACTACTGCGCTCGCCCGGTGGCAGCAACCCTTGCAGCATCAGGCTGGCGCGCGAGCTTTCCACCAGCTTTTCCGGCCCGTTCGCGTCGGCAAACGGATGAAGAATCAACGGCGGCAGCGTTTTTTCAGGATTCATTGGATTGTCCCAGCCCAGCGTTTCTGGAGCGTGCTTTCAAGAAAAGTATGGCAGATCAGCGGCGCTCGGTGAGCAGTACTTTGGCCTCAATTATCCGGGACCCGCGAAGGACCTTTACCAGTACCAAATCTCCAGGCTTATGGGCGCGCAGCGCGTAAGTGAAATCATATAGATTTCCGATTTCCTTACCATCGAATTCGATCAGGATATCTCCGGCTTTCAATCCCGCCCGCGCCGCCGGCGTGCCATCGCGAATATCGGCGAAGCGCACGCCTTTGGGCGGTTCATTGAAGTCCGGAATCGAGCCGAACTCGGGACCGTAGCCCGATCCGCCGCCGGAACTCATCTGCGACGGCTCCGTCTCCGCCACGCGAACAAATTGCGGCCGCGCGGCGCCGTTTTCCAGATGAGCCGTCAGATCCGCAATGTAATCGAGCAGCGTGGCGGCATCCGGCGCATCAATCTTATCGGCCGTATCGCTCGGTTTATGATAATCGCCGTGCAGGCCGGAGAAGAAAAACAGCACCGGAACCTGCTTGGTCGTAAAGGAAGTGTGATCGCTCGATCCGTAACCCGTTTTTTCCGACAACTCCATATGCAGGGAGGGCGGCGCTTTCACGTCCTCGAACAGTTTCGCAAAGGTCGATCCGGTGCCGCTTCCGCCGACATAAACCTTGCCCTGGCGGATGCGCCCGATCATATCCATGTTGATCATGGTTACGGCGCCGGCCAGCGGCAGAACCGGGTGATTCACGTACCACTCGCTGCCGAGCAGGCCCAGTTCCTCGCCCGCGAAGGTCAAAAACAAAATGCCGCGCCGCTGTTTCGGCTGTTTTGAAAACCAGCGGGCCAGCTCGATCACGCCCGCGGTCCCGGATGCATTATCATCCGCGCCGGGATGAATTTGTCCGATCTGCGAGGGCGCCAGCGAATGCTCGTCACCGAGGCCCAGATGATCATAATGCGCCCCGATCACCACGTATTCCCCGGTTTCGCCGGGAAGGTAAGCCGCAACATTATGCACCGTTTTTGTTTCACGATGAATGTCCACGGAAAGCGACGCCGCGACGCCGGTGGCGAACGAATCCGGCTTGCCGCCGCGGTTGATCGCCTGTTCCGCCTCGCGCAGGTTGTGGACGATTTTTTCCGCGTCGGCCGAATGCATCTGCACGAAGATGATGCCCGCATCGGTGGGCCCGGCCGCTTCGCCGAATTTTTCGAAGGCGTCGGAAGAACCGGGATGCTGGTCAACATCGTTGATCAGAATCACGGCTTTGGCGCCGTGCATCTTGGCGTTCGACGCCTTGAAAGCGAACGTCGCGTTTTCCGACAGCTCCTTCGATTCCTTCGGCTCATGGCGCAGAATCAGCACGATTTTCCCGCGTGCGTCGATGCCGGCGTAATCGTCGTAATGGGTTTCGTTGTTGGTGATGCCGTAGCCGGCGAAAATCACTTCGGCGTGGACCGTTCCGCTGGAAGAAAAGCTGAACGGCTGAACCGGCTGCGGCGCGTCGCCCCATTCGAGATGATTATTCGATCCGAGGGTCGCGCCCATGCTGACCGGAAACGCCAGCTCGAACGATTTTCCATCGGCCGGCTGCAAGCCAAAAGACTGGAACCGCGCGGCGATATAGTTCGCCGCTTTTTCGAGCTCCGGCGATCCCGTCGCGCGCCCTTTCATCGCGGGCGAAGCGAGAAATTTCACTTCGTCCCAGTACGTTTGCGGATTGACGTCCGCCGCAAACAGCCCCGACGCCAGGGCGAGCAGAAGCAACGCGGGGCGGGCCTGTAGCCTGTGGCGGATGCAGGCGGCGGGCCCGGCCCAGGCCGCTATTTCACGATTTTCGGAATGCCTACTTCGCAGCATTTCTCGGCTTCCGTCATCTTGGCCACATGATCCAGCTCAATGTTGATCACCATTTCCAGCGTCTGCCAGGGGATGCCGCCTTCGAGCTTGCGTCCGTTGATGAACAGCGTCGGCGTCGCCTGAATGCCCAGCGACTTGCCTTCATCCAGCTCGCCCGCGACTTCGGAATCCGCGGATTTATTGGCCATGCACGCGCCCAGCGCCATTCCATCGAGCTTATTATCCTGCGCCCAGGTCTGGAACTTGTCGCTGAAATTATCGAGCCCGATCAGTTGCTGGTTTTCATACACCCAATCGAAGTAGTCCCAGAACTTCGCCGGATTCTGTTTGTACACGCAGCGTCCGGCGACCGCGGCCGGCCTGGCCCAGTTATGAATCTGCACCAGCGGAAAATCGGTGAACACCACGCGCACCTTGTCCTTGAAGGTGATGGCGACGTTCTGCCGCAGCACCTGCGCTTCCTCCTTGCAAACCGGGCACTGGAAATCGCTGAACACCACCAGGGTCACCGGCGCGCCCACCGGTCCGAGCGCGGGACGCGAATCCGTCTTCAGTTTGTCGAGGTTCGCCTTGAAGGGACTCTGATTCACGTCATAAACGTCGGCGCGAACAATTTTGCGTCCGTCCTTGGTCAGGTAATAACGCAGATCCTGCGACGCGCCTTTGTAGCTCAAGTGAACGTTCACTTCGAGCAGCCCGGGAATCTCCGGCGACGGCCGGGCGTCGCTGATTTTCACGTCCACCGCCGGATTCCACAGCTCCACATTGCGCAGATACGCCTCCAGCGTGGCCTTATCGAAGGCCGATTTTTCCGGCGCTTTCATCTGCTGCGCAAAAACGCCAACGCCCGCCATCAGCAAAATCGCGATCTTCATATGCTCAAATCCTGACTCCTTGAGTTCCTGCTACAGCACCGGCCCGATGCGCCACGGCACGAATTCGTGATGGCCCAGCCGTTCGCTGGCCGTGCGGTCGCCGGAAGCGACGCGCAGCAGCAGCGCAAAAATTTCCCGGCCCACTTCGTCCACGGTCGCGGCGCCGTCGCCGATGCGCCCGGCGTTCACGTCCATATTGTCGCGCATGCGGCCAAAAATATTCGAATTGCTGGCGATTTTAATCACCGGAATGGTGGGAAAGCCGATGGCGCTGCCGCGTCCGGTGGTGAAGGCGATCAGGTTCGCGCCGCCCGCCGCCAGGCCCGTCAGCGAAACCGGATCGTATCCCGGCGTATTCATAAAAACAAATCCCGGCGTCGTCACCCGCTCCGCGTATTCGACCACATCGTTCAGCGCGGTGGTGCCGCCCTTGGCAATCGCACCCAGCGATTTCTCCAAAATATTCGATAATCCGCCTTCTTTATTTCCCGGCGACGGATTATCGTCGAAGCTGCTGCCGGCGAAGCGTCCCAAATATTCCTTGTATCCGCGGACGCACGCCAGCAGCTTTTCGGCGATCCGGCGATTCCGCGCGCGGCGCACCAGCAAATGCTCGGCGCCGAAAATTTCCGTGGTTTCCGCCAGCACCGCCGACCCGCCGGCCTGCGCGACCAGATCCGAACAAACGCCCAGGGCGGGGTTGGCGGTGATCCCGCTGAAGGAATCGGATCCGCCGCAGTTCAATCCCAAAACAATTTTTGATGCCGATGTTTCCACGCGTTTTTCGGCCGCCGCGCGCTCGATCAGCGAAGCGATTTCGCGCCGCGCCGCTTCCACCGTCGCGCGCGTCCCGCCGGAATTTTGCAGCGTCATCGCCACCGGAGCCTTATAATGCCCGATCTGGTTCACCTCGCAACCCAAACCGAGCAGCACCGCTGAAGAAACATTGGGATGATCCAATACGCCGGCGAGCGTTCGCTGCAACTGCTCGGTGTCCGGACCGATGGTGTGCCCGCAGCCCTCCCCGTGCGGAAACGCGACCACCCCATCGACGTTTTCCGGCATCGGTTGATGCGCATAGCTGGCCGCGATCAGCTCCGCCGTGTGCGCCGCGCAGTTGCTGGCCGCGACCACCGCAATATAATTGCGGGTCCCCGCCCGCCCATCCGCGCGAGCGTAACCCAGGAACGTCGGCGCGTCCGCCGGCGCCGCGGGAATCGGAATCTCCGTAGCCGGAAATTCGTAATCGAGTGACAATTCCTCAAACCCGAGATTGTGCGTATGCACGTGCTCGCCCGGCTCGATCCGCACCTTCGCCCGTCCGATGATCTGCCCATAGCGGATCACGTTTTCGCCCGGAGCGATGGCCCGCAGCGCGATTTTGTGTCCCGCCGGAATCGCGGCCCGCGAGGTCACCCCGCGCACGGTCATTCCGGCGCCGACCGGCACGCGGGCAATCGCCACGTTATCGCGCGGATGCAGATGAATGGTGGAATTTTCCGAAGTCGCCAGCGTAATCACGATTTAATCCACCATTATACGGCGTTCCCGCCGGCCTCAGCACCGGGTAGTGCGTGAGATCTGCGTTGATTCGCGATGAGCCCCCGCCATGACTGGCGGGGCTGTAACGCGCACCTGTAGCTCCGCCAGTCATGGCGGGGGCTCGGGTTGCGGTTAAATGTGTTCGCCGTGCGAGGCGGCTTCGAGAATCCGCTTGGCGCGCGAGGGATTGAAAATGCCGCAGGAACAAAAGCGCGTCAGGTAACTGGCGGCCTGCTCCGGCGTGCGGCGGCCTTCCTTCACCCAGTCGATCATCTTCTTGGCGAGCGAATGGCTCACCATTCCGTGACCGCACATGGTGGACAGCATCATCACGTTATCGTCGGGCAATTTTTCGGTTTTGCCCTCGAATCCGAGCGAATAGCCGACGCTGTGGCGGGGAATGCCCGCGGCGAAACAGCACTGTTCGGCGTTGTCGATGGAGGTGGAAATGTTGATGCTCAACCCCAGCTCGGCTTCGCGCACGGCCTTGACGAAATCCTCCGCCGCGACCCGGTTATCGAACACCGCAGCGACGGTACATTGCGAATCGAGACCGTTGATCACGGCCTGAAAATCGGGCTTTTCTTCGCGATTCCAGTGCGAGGTCGGATTCAGGCTCTTACACGGACGCAGCGCGCCGCCGTGCACCGCGTCGCCCAGGTTCACCGGCTTAAAGGGCACCGCCATTTCGAGAAAACGGCGCAGCTTGGGCAGCGCGCCCTGCTCGTTTTTGCCGCGGCTGGCGATGGCGAAAACCACGTAATCGTCGCGGAAGCTTTCCGCGGGTCCGAAGCGATGAAGGGTATTGGTCATTTTGCGGCACCTACCGTTTCCTGCACCTGCTGCGGCGGAGCTTCCACGTTGGTGATGCGCCCCAGACCGATGTTGGTCTTGGCCCGCGCCAGGTTGTAGCCCATCTTTTCAAGAATCGGCGCGACCACGTTTTCCTCGCCGTGCTCATCGCAGCGCGCGCCCACGCCCAGCGCCACCGGCGTATCGACCTCTTTTTCCACTTCCTTCACCAGGCGAATGATTTCCTCGGTGCGCGCCACCGGCACCTTGATTTCAAGAATCGCCGACAGAACTTTTTCGTCGAGAATATCCTCGCGGATCTTGCCCTGGCTGATGTCGCTCATCAGGCTGGTGACCGGATTTTTCTTTTCAAACGCCACACCCGCGCGAGCGAGCGTAGTGCTCATCTTCTCGATATCGCGGAAACGCACGCCGACGCCGGGACGGCCGAATTCGATGGTGAATCCCACTTCCCCGACCTTCACGCGTCCGCTGACGTCGTTGGTTTTGACCTCTTCAGTACCGCGGCCGTGTACGCCGGTCGATTCGTGCGGCACGCGCGGATCGGAAAACGCGCGGCGCACCACGCGCGGCCAGGTGAGCTCGTCCGGTTCGAAGGCGCCGGTGGGACAAACGTCCGGCTCCGGATCGAATCGGATGCGCAATTTCTGAAACGTCTTGCGCACGAAACGGACAAAGGCCGGATTCAGATGCTCCTGGCTCAGTCCGTTATAACAGGAGTAACATTCCACGCACTCATCGCGATTGATGGTGGCGCGATGAATGACTGGATCGATATAAATCGCGCCCATCGGGCAGACATAGGTGCAATTGCCGCAGGCTACACATTTATTTGGATTGATCTTCATAAACTGATCCTTTTGCCGGCATCGATTCGTCCGTAAAGCACCGCGCCTGCGACGCACAGGGCCGAGGTCACCAGGAACGGAACGTTCCAGCCGTAGGCCTTGACCAGATACGCCAGCGCGGTGGGCGAAATGGCGCCTCCTATATTACCGCACATATTCATGACGGAGGAAACCGACCCGGCGCAATCCCCGCCGACATCCAACGGGATGGCCCAGGACACGCCCACGGTCACTTCGATCCCGAAAAACGCGAGGCAGCTAAAAATGACGGATAATTCGGGAGTTTTGGTGAAGGTCGCGGGCAGAATCGCGAAAGCTCCGATGAGGAATCCGGCGATGGCCACGCTGCGCCGGGAGAAATTGATGCGTCCGGTGCGGCGCAGCAGAATGTCGGACAACCAGCCGCCCGAAAGATCGCCGATGGTTCCCGCCAGCAGCGGCAGCATCGCGTAAAAGCCCATCTCCTTGAGCGTGTATCCGCGATATTCCTTTAGATAAGTCGGGAACCAGTCGAGGTAGGTCGAAAGGCAATAGTTGTAGCAGAAATACATCAGGCACAGGTTCCACAGCATGGGAGCGCGCAGAATTTTGGCCCACGGCACCGGCGCGCCGCGCGGGCGCTGCGGACCGATGGCCGATTGAATCATCTCGCGCTCCGCCTGGTTCACGCTGTTGTGCTCGGCCGGCGTGTCGCGATACCAGAAAAACCACAGCGCGCTCCAGGCGATTCCGAAACCGCCGAAGGTGTAGAACGCGGCGTGCCATCCGTATTTCACAATGATGAAAACCACCAGCGGCGGTGTGAGCGCGGCGCCCAATCGCGAGCCGGCGTGGGTGATCCCCTGCGCGAATCCGCGTTCGCCGGGAAGCAGCCAGCGCGAAAGCGATCGCGTGGCGATGGGAAACGCGCCGGCCTCGCCGATGCCGAACAGAAAACGGATCACGATCATCGAGGCGGCGTTCCAGGCGAGCGCGGTCGCTGAAGTGAACACGCTCCACCAGGTGACGATCAGCGTCAGCGCGCGGCGCGGTCCGATGCGGTCCCCCAGCCATCCGCCGGGGATTTGAAACAGCGCGTAGCTCCAGCGAAAGCTGGCGAGAATCCAGCCCATGGTGATCAGCGAAAATCCCAGATCGGTGCGAATGACGGGAGCGGCGTTGGAAATGACCACGCGATCCATGTACGTGATCATGTAGACGGCGACGGTCATGGCCAAAACGAGATGGCGGATTCGACTGGGGCGTAGGAGCGTGCTGTCCCGCACAAGCATTGACCGGGCTGGATTATTTTCTTCTCTTTTGTCGGGCATCGAAACTCCCCTCCTTGTGGGCCCAGGCTCCAGGCTCGCCGCAATGTTTCTGCTCCAGGGGGTCTGCTTGTGGCGCACGCACTCGTGCGCGCCGTGTCGCGACTCTTCGCGACACGTCTGCGCGCGAAAAGGCATCGAGACGAGTCTCGATGCGGCACGCACGAGTGCGCAAGCCACGCTTCATGCGTATGACCTCACCGGGACACGATCCATGATAGGCCAGATTTCTTCGATGAGTTCGCCGCGGCGGACGTGAATGCGGTCGTAGAGATTCACGGTGGGGTCGACGTGCGGCGGAATAAATTCGATGCGGTCGCCGAGCTTGAAATCGCCGCCTTCGATGACCCCGAATTCATCGCCGGCGAAGCGGTATTTCGCGCCGGGCAGATTCCGCGGCTCCGGCGGGAACGGGCGATCGGTCGAAAAAGCCTTATAGCCCGCGTCGACGGTGGCGAATCCTTTATGATTGGCGCTGATGACCGTGGCCAAGACCGTCAGCGCGTTCGCAAAATCGATGCCCAGTTTGCGATAAGCGAGATCCATCAGCGCGTAGGAGCCGGCTTGAAATTCGGTCAGCTCCGCGAGGCCGAGATCGATTTCCCAAGTGCCGGTGCTTCCACCAGAGATAATTTCGGTGGACAATCCCGCGCGAAGAAATTTATCGCGAGCGTCCGCCGCAGTTTCGAACGTTCGCAATGAATTCTGGCGACGCTCCTCCGGACCCGCGTGCGATCCGCTGACCGAATACGCCTGAATGCCGCGCAATCGCAAGTTGGGCGCACGGTCGACTGCACGCGCCAACTCGAGAGCATGTTCCACCGATCGCGCCCCGGTGCGATGATCGCCAACGTCCAGATCGATTAAAACATCGACGGGCTGATTTGTCAGGGCGTACCAGGCGACCTGCTGCGGATGATCCACCACCGCCATCGCCCCGGTCCGCGCCGCGCGCGAGATTTTGTGCATTTCGCCGAGCGGCGAAGTGAGCAAAATGTTTCCGATGCCGGCGCCGGCCATCAACTCCGCTTCGGCGATGGTGGCGACGCAAACGCCGCAAGCCCCCGCCGCGATCTGCCGCCGGGCAATCTCCACGCACTTATGCGCTTTCACATGCGGCCTCAGCTTTTTTCCGCACTCGCGCGCGCGAACCGCCATCCGTTGCAGATTCGATTCAAACGCATCGATGTCGAGCAGCAGGGCGGGCGTGGGAACAGCGGATTGATGAAGCACCGAACCATTATTACTTGGTCTGCTGTGCTTCGGTCATGCCGGGCACCGGCATTACAGCGCCAGCAGCTTTTTCACCCGCCCGTCGATGAACGCGACCTCGATGACTTTGCGAACCGCCAGATCAACGTTCAACTCCTGAAGCAGAGCATTGACGCCCGAATCGATCTGGCTTTTCACCTGCACCCGTTTCGCTTGGTCCACCTGCGAAAAATCGACCTGGTTGAGATTGGGGTCGATCGCGTCGATGGGCTTCGGCGTCCAGTGCAGATTGGAGAAAATCCCGCCGGCCTGCGCCTGGTAATCGTTAAGCTTCTGCTGCGCGACGCTGCGGCCGTAATCGTAATCGTGCTTGCGATACTGGACGTCGAAAAATCCCTCGAAGGCGTCCAGCCCGTTGCCGGCCAGCTTGCTGGTGTCGGCGACGAAATCGTAGATCAGCATTTCTTCTTTTTCGTGCAGGCCCGCGGCCAGTTCCAGCACCAGCACCGAATCGAGCCAGGCTTCGGCCGTGGCGTGGTCCACGAAATCGGCATACTCTTTCGCATACTGCACGCGAAGCTGCGCGCGGGCGGCTTCGAGATTAGCCGCGGCCGCGGGAGTCTCGAAAAATTGCGCCAGCACCGCATCGGACACCGGACGCGTCTGCGCCGCCGTGAGGCTGCCGTTGTTGAACAACGCCTGCAACTGATCGGCGCGCCGATCGAGCAGACGGATTTTTTCGTTCACATCCTCGGCCATGATCCAGTCCTGAAAACTTGCCTGCCCTATCACGCATAGCGCGATCCTCTGGAGCAGCGCCTTGTAATCGGCCACCGCGGCGCCGAACGCCGTGGCGGGATCGGCCGAGGGATCGTCCGTGTACGGAATCTGCTCCGACGTCTTCGGCTGCGGAGCGATAAAGCAATAGCCGCGGCTTAGCGCGTGCAGATGGCCGTCCGGCAGCATCTCCACCAGATTTTTCGCCATGCCGAGCGGTTGATTCTGAAACACGCCGCCGTCGGTATAGGAGAAAAAACGGCTGGCATTGCCGCCCCACAGCTCCTTCATCAGAAACGGCGAGTCGTAATCGACGATATTGCGCGCCAGATCCTCGACGCGAAACGCGAAGGGAAACGCGCCGCAAGCCACGGCGGCGCCGCGGATGATCTCCCAAATATCCGGCCGGTCGTCGGCCTGAACGTTCAACGGCCGCAGCAACTGATCTTCGTGATCGGTATAAACAAACTGCCCGCCGCTACGCGTATCGCGGCAATAATCGACGCCATTCAGATTCGACAAGGCCAGCCCGAGCTGCAAATTTCCGTCGGGCGAAAGCGCCGGGTGCGGCGACGGCGGCGGAAGCGGATCGCTCGCGTAGCGGCCCGTCAGATACTGCTTTGAAATTTCGATCACGCAATCGGAGGAAAACAGCGAATGCGTCGCCGGCTCATCCGGCTGGCGCGCCAGGAGCCCGGAAATATCGATATCCCGCACCCACGCGTTATAGAGGGGATTGTCGTAGGGCAGGCTGAGCGCGGCGCCATCGAACAGCAGCCGCTGCGCGATCATCGATACCGTCATGCCGCCGGCCGAGGCTCCGGTGAGGACGTCGATTTCGATGCGCTCGCCGGGAGCCTGGTTCTGGTCCGCCCACTGGTTGTGCTGCGACACCGCGTCCAGAATTTCGAACGCCACGCCGGATTCGTAACTTCCCAGCGACACCGCACCGGCAATCGTAATCGCCAGCTTTTTGGCCATGGCTGCCTCCCGTTACTAGTTACGACGTCCCCCGATGATGAACCGCGCCCAAAGGAAGCGGCGGATGCCTCACTGCGCGGTATAAACTCCAGTGACCGTTCCGGTTATCGTGCCGAGCGCGCTGGTCAGCTGGAAGGTCCCGTTCACGGTGCCGGTCTCCGGCGCCGAATTCGGCCCGAGCGTCAGCGTCATCAAACCGGAGGTGATCTCGTAAGAAACGCCCTGGGGATCTTCCATGGCGCTGTTGCCCACGGACACGTTGGCCAGCGAGAACGTCTGCCCGCTCAGCAGCGCCGTGTCAAATTGAACCAGGAACGCCGAAATTGGAGCGGGCGTCGATCCAAACGCTGCCTGAATGGTTCCGCCCGCGTAACCGGGTCCGGTGGTGGACGCGAGCACGTAACCGGTGGCCGAAGTACTGGTTTCGGTGGAGCTCAAGAAGGTCAAATCAAAATTGAACACGCTGAACTGCGGCAGCGTCGATCCGCCGCCCGGCACCACCGTCACCCCCACCTGCGCCGAACTGCCCTGATACGACGCGGTCAGGCTCACCGATTGCGCCGCGCTCACCGACCCGGCCAGAATGGTGAAGGTGGTCGACATCGCGCCGGCGGGGACGGTCACCGTGCTGGGAACCGACACCGCGGCGGAGTTCGATCCCAGCGTCA
>Ga0335073_10006759_pt1 | contig 16129 bp, 13 predicted proteins | sample Lox_Sample_22_FD_207093 | JGI IMG/M metagenome (GOLD analysis project Ga0335073, IMG submission 207093) | Soil microbial communities from Loxahatchee National Wildlife Refuge, Florida, United States - Lox_Sample_2.2 | ecosystem: Environmental > Terrestrial > Soil > Wetlands | place: USA... | reverse complement strand
TGAACGCATGAGGGGCGAGGTTGCCCATTGGCGCCGGACCCCGCACATAACACACTCTTGAGGTAGATGGAAGATGAAGAAGCTGCCGCTCACCGAGGCTCGGAGACGCCTAGCCTCATCGGTTCATAGACTCCCGCGCCTTTGGCTCTGTCTGCTGGCGGCTGCGGGAATCAGCTTGTGGCCCGGCGCTCCTGCCGTCCAAGCATCCGGGACGGGAGCGACGATGACCCTGTCGCTGTCCCCGATGAGCATCACGGCCAACGGCTCCTCCACCAGCACCGCGACCGTGACCGTGGATGACAGCACAGGGGCGGGCGTGACCGGAGACACCGTCGATATCTCCTCCACCGATAATGGCGAGAAGATCAGCCCCACCCCTGCGACGGACAATGGCAACGGCACCTACACCGCGACGATCACGAGCTCTACCACCCCCGGAATGCCGATGATCACCGCAACCGATACCACGTCGCCCGTGACCCCGGCAACTGAGACTCTGACCCAGACCGCGGATTCGCCGGCCACCGTGACCGTATCGCTCAACCCGACTTCGATCGTCGCCAACGGGACCGCCACGACCACCGCGACCGCAACCGTCAAGGATGCCGACGGGGTCCTCCTCTCCAACGAACCCGACGTCGGGTTCTCCTCCAGCGACGGGGGCGACAAGGTCAGCACCACGACCAACGCCGGCAACGGCACCTACACCGCGACGATCACGAGCTCCACCACCGCCGGGACCCCGACGATCACCGCAACCGACGGCAACGCCTCCGGCGGCGCGACCCTCACCGAGACCGCGGATCCCCCGGCCACCGTCACGGTGGCGCTCAACCCGACCTCGATCGTCGCCAACGGGATCGCCACCACCACGGCGACCGCGACCGTCAAAGACGCCGGAGGGACCCTCCTCTCCAACGAATCCAACGTCAAGTTCTCCTCCAGCGACACGGGCGAGAAGGTCAGCACCACGACGAACGCCGGCAGCGGCACCTACACCGCCACGATCACGAGCTCCACCACCGCCGGGACCCCGACGATCACCGCAACCGACGGGACCGTCTCCGGAACCGCGGTCCTCACCCAGACCGCGGATCCCCCGGCCACCGTCACGGTGGTGCTCAACCCGACCTCGATCATCGCCAACGGGACCGCCACCACCATTGCGACCGCGACCGTCAAAGACGCCGAAGGGACCCTCCTGGCCAACGAAACCGCGGTCACCTTCAAATCCAGCGACACCGGTGACAAGGTCAGCACCACGACCAACGCCGGCAGCGGCACCTACACCGCGACGATCACGAGCTCAACCACCGTTGGAACCCCGACGATCACCGCGACCGACGGCACCGTCTCCGGAACGGCGACCCTGACCCAGACCGTCGGCGCCGCGTCCGCGGTGACGGTGGTGGTGAGCCCAGCCGTGATTCTCGCCAACGGGACCTCCACCGCAACCGCGACCGCGACCGTCAAGGACGCGGAGGGCCATCTCCTAACCGGCCAAGCGGTCAGCTTCAAGTCCACCGATTCGGGGCAGTTCTTCGGGCAGGTGTCCGACAACGGCAACGGGACATACAGCGTCCCGGTCAGAAGCTCGACGACGGTTGGGTCGGCCACCATCACCGCGACCGACAGCTCCGTGTCGCCCGCCATTGCGGGTCAGGGGACGCTCGTTCAGGCCGCCGGCCCCAGCACCACCTCGTTGGTGGCCTCGTCCTCATCGCTGGTCACAAACCAGATCGTGACGTTGTTCGCGACCGTCAATCCCGGGTCAGGCTCCCCAGCCGGAGCGATCACGTTCGACGACGGCGGCGCGCCTATCGCGAACTGCGTGGCGATGCCGATCACTCCGTCGAACCCGGGGGCCACGTGTCAGACGTCGTTCGCCGCCTCCACGTCCCCCGAGCGGCTCACCGCCGTGTTCGTGCCGAACACCTCATCAACCGCGCCGGGCTCGACAGGCACGGCGACGATCACGGTGACGCCGGACTCGACCTCGGTGTCTTTGAACGTATCGACGGCGGTGAACGTGGGTCAGAGTACGACCTACACGGCCACGGTCGCACCTCCGGCTAGCCGCCCCGGCCCGGTTGAGCCGTCGGGCTCGGTGGAGTTCTTCGACAACGGCAGCCCGATCGCCTCGTGCCTCAATCAGACGCTGGTGAATCTGAGTGCCAGCTGCACGCTCACCTACAGCGCGGTCGGCATGCACAGCATCACCGCCAGGTACAGCGGCGACCCGAACTTCACCGCCTCCACCGCGTCGGCCCAGCCGGTCAGCGTTGCACTGGCGGCCGTCCACGTGATCGGTCTCATCAGCGCGACGATGCAGTGGACGTTCGACTACACGCCTACCTCCACCAAGGTCGCTGTCCTCTTGGTCAACTGGGTGTCCTCGGACGCGACGGTGCTCGTCAAGTGTCACGGTCGAGGCTGCCCGTTCGCCACGCACACCAGCCGGGTTGCGAAACCCAAGCGGTGCGGGAAGAAGGGGAAGCCCAAGTGTCCGGTCGGCGGCAGCATCAACCTGGCCGGCCCCTTCCAGAAGGACCCCCTGCACCCCCGGACCACCGTCATCGTGACGATCAAGCGTCCAGGCTGGGTCGGCAAGTACTACAAGTTCACGATCCGGGCCGGTAACAATCCCGTCGTCCAGATCTCTTGCCTGGCCCCGGGCGGAACCCGTCCGGGCGTTGGATGCTGAAACGCAATCGGCGTCCGGTCCCACGTATTGGCGGTCCCGTGGCTCTCATCCGCCCGGTCGAAGTTTGCGCGGCCTTAACAAGCGATTGACAGGAAGGCAGCGTTTTGATAGTTTTTTGGTGGCGCAAAACGTCTAGGGCGGAGCCTTAAGGGGGCAAGAAACTGGACACGGTGCGCTTGAGCGGGGCGGCTCGAGTCGGCACATCAGTTGCGGTGCTTTGACGACGGGCACCCCGGGCCGGGTTCAGTGCTGGGGTGAATACGATGAGTATCGAGGTAACGGCCTCTCGGGTCAGGCTCGTCAGAGTCGGTCTGGGGCCAGCTTGGTTTACATGCTTGGCAGTGTCGGCCGGGGTTCTGTCGGCGGCTGTCCTCGGCTTCGAACTTGCGCGGCCGATCCATACGACCAGTCCGAGTGGCCGCGCCGCAATCGAGACGGTCATCACGATTGCGGCGATCTGCACCGCCCGCCTCCTCGTGGCGAACTTCCAGCGGAGTGGCCGGTTGCCCGATCTGCTGCTCCTGTGCGCCCTCGTCACCGTGGCGCTCACGGATTTCGTTTACTGCGCCGCGCCCGCGCTTGTCGGTGGGACCAGGGCGGAAGCCGGCGGCGGCGCCAGACTCGCCTGCGAGCTGGTCGTCGCGGCTGCATTTGCCGCCGCAGCGTTCGCACCGGGCAAGCTGATCAGGTCTCCCAACCGCGGCCTGATCGGAATCGCGGGGGTGACCGGTGCCGCGACCGTCATTGTCGCCGAGCTGCTCGAGAAAGCCACAGGCTCGCGCTGGAGCGCAAGCCTGCAGGAGACCGGGCTCCAAGGCGCCGTCAATCACCCGGTGGAGCTGGCCGTCACCGCTGTCGCGGCGATCGTATTGGTCGTTTCCGGGCTCGCCTTCCTGCGCCGTGCCCAGCGAGGAGCGAACCGATGCGCGCTCCTGGCCGGAGCGTCGTTCCTGCTGGCCGGGGCTCGGCTGCAATACCTGGCGATCCCGGCAGTGGCCACGAACTGGATCACGCCGCGCGAAGCACTTCGACTGGCGGCTTACGCCATGCTGCTCGCCAGCGCGTACTGGGAGTACGTCAGAGCGCACCGGGCAGAGGCGGCCGCGGCGATCAGCTCGGAGCGTGAACGGATTGCCCGTGAACTCCACGACGGATTGGCGCAGGATCTGGCCTGTATCGCCGCACAAGGTCAACGCCTCGGGGCCGAACTGCAGCGTGAGCATCCGCTCATGGTTGCGGCTCGAAACGCGCTGGCGACCTCGCGCGGCATGATCGCGGATCTGTCGGCATCGACTGCTCCGACGACCGAAGCGGCGCTCCGCCTGATCGCGGACGAGCTCCGTCATCGCCACGGCTTGGAGATCGACGTTCACGTCGAGATGACCACGGCGCCTGGCCGGAGCAACGACTTCGACCTGGTGGACAGAGAGCACATCGTGCGGATCGCTCGTGAGGCAATCGTGAACGCGGCGCTCCACGGCCGGGCCCGGCGTGTCGACGTGGTCTTGTCGGGCACGGGCGGCGGAGACCTCGTCATGCGCATCACCGATGACGGATGGGGGATCACCGAGCCCCAGGGTTGCGGTATGGGGCTCCGGACGATGCGGGCTCGCGCCGCGGCACTCGGCGGTCATCTGAGTGCGCACAGTGCTCCCGACGGCGGTACACAACTCGAGCTGACGGTTCCCTAATCCGGCATTTGAAACAGAAGAAACAGGCAAAACACTTGGCCCAGGGGGGCTGGCTAAGGGTCATGCCGGATCGCGGCCGAAGCTCGCGGACATCCCGCGGCTGGCCTCGCGAGTCTGAGGCGACGAGATGCCATCGGAGTCGTCGTGCCGGGCAATGACCTTAAGGTCATCGTGGTCGACGATCACGAACTGTTCCGTCGTGGGCTGATCGGCCTTCTGGAGGAGCGAGGGATCCGCGTCGTTGGCGAGGCGGCGCTGGCCGCCGACGCCCTCCAGCCCGCGGCCGAAATGGGACCGGGGGTGGTGTTGATGGATCTCACCATGCCCGGCATGTCCGGCATCGAGGCGACGCAGCGATTGACCGCGGTGGCACCGCTGGTGCGCGTGCTGGTGTTGACGGTGTCCACCGACGATCAGCACGTGATGGATGCGCTGCTGGCGGGAGCGTGTGGCTACGTGCTCAAGGATGCCCCGGTCGATCAGATCGTCGAGGGAATCCGTGCGGCTGAACGCGGGGAATCATTCATCTCGCCGCGGATTGCCCGCCATCTGATACGCCGACTACGCGAGCCGCAGGAGATCGAGCCCTCGCTTACCGGGGCGGACTTGACGCCGCGCGAGCTGGAAGTCTTGGATTTGCTCGCCCGCGGCCTCGACAACTCTGAAATCGCGAGCGCGCTCTTCCTGAGCCAGCACACGATCAAGAACCACGTCTCGAGCATCCTTATCAAACTGCAGGTCGAGAACCGCATCCAGGCCGCCGTGCGGGCGGTTCGCGGTGGCCTGGTCTGAGAGGCGGCCGCCAACCGCCAACGCCGTCACGCGCCGGTGGCCACGGGCCGCCCAGGGTGCGTGATCCAGTCGCTCCATGAGCCGACGTAAAGCGCCGCCGGGTAACCCGCCAGCGCCAGCGCCAGCACCTCGTGCGCCGCGCTCACCCCCGAGCCGCAGTACGCGCCCACCTCGGCGCCCTCGGCCACCCCGGCCGTGGCGAAGCGCTCGCGCAGAGCGCCACCGTCGAGGAAGTGGCCGGTGGCGTCCAGCAGCGACGAGCCCGGCAGGTTCACCGCGCCGGGGATGTGGCCGGCGACCGGATCGATCGGCTCGTGCTCGCCGCGGAAGCGCTCGGGCGCACGGGCGTCGAGTAGCACGCCGTCGCCGCCCCCGAGGGCGGCCGCCCCGAGGGCGTCGAGCAACGGCATCCCACCGGGCCGCGCCACGAAATCGCCCGGCTCGGCCGCGATCTCCCCTCGCTCGATGGGGAGCCCGGCGGCCACCCAGCCACCGAAACCCCCATCCAAAACACTCACCCGGGGATGCCCGAAGTACCGCAGCAGCCACCACGCCCGGGCCGCCGCGACCGACGTGCCCGCGTCGTAGACGATCACCGGCCTTTCGCCGGACACGCCCGCGGTGCGCATCGCGGCCTGGAAAGCGTCCGCGGTCGGGAGCGGGTGGCGCCCGCCGTCACCCGGGGGACCGGCCAGGGCGGTGTCGAGGTCGATGAACATGGCGCTCGGGATGTGCCCCGCCAGATACTCGGACCATCCCGGCGGGCCGTTCAGCTCCCAGCGGACATCCAGCAGCGACGCCGCTGCGGAAACGTCCTGCACCGATGCCAGCGGAGACGCGCCCACCTGGCGGTAAGCGTAATGACCGATCAGGGGCCAGGGACGGGTTCCCTGGGGTTCAGATTCCGGCGCGATGGGCCGATTAGGCAGGCAAGGGGTATCCCCAGCCGCCTCGTCGCATGCCAGAAGTCTTCGTCGCCCGCCAGCCAATCTTTAACCGGGACCTCCAGGTCGCGGGCTACGAGCTGCTGTTCCGGGGCGGGGACGCGGCCACGGCGCTGGTGTCCGACTCGGAGGGCGCGACCGCGTCGGTCGTCCTGAACTCGTTCACCGAGATCGGGCTCGAGCGCATCGTCGGCTCCAAGCAGGCGTGGGTCAACGTCTCACGCGAGTTCGTACTCAGCGGCTTGGCCGCCACGATGCCGCCCTCGGTGGTCGGCCTGGAGATCCTGGAGGACGAGCTGCTCGACGAGCGCTTCGTCCATGCGCTGATCGATCTCAAGCGCCAGGGCTACCGGCTCGCCCTCGACGACTTCCAGTACAGCGTCAGCGCCGACCGGGTGCTCCCCCTCGTCGACGTGGTGAAGCTCGACGTGCTCGAGCTCGGACGCGAGGGCGTCGTGCGCGAGGTGGCGCGGCTGAGGCCCTACGGGATGACCCTGCTGGCCGAGAAGGTCGAGTCGCACGAGGATCACGCCTACTGCGCCGAGCTCGGCCTCGACCTGTTCCAGGGCTTCTTCTTCTGCCGCCCCGAGCTGGTGCACAACCGCGGGATCTTCGCCAACCGCACCTCGCTGCTCCAGGTGCTCGCCGCCCTCCAGGATCCGACCGTCCAGCTCGGCCAGCTCGAGCACATGATCGGCCGTGACGTCGGCCTCAGCTACCGGCTGCTGCGCTACATCAACTCCGCCTTCTTCGGCCTGCGGTTCGAGATCAGCTCGATCCGCCAGGCGCTCGCCCTGCTCGGCGTCCAGAATCTCCGGCGCTGGGCCACGCTCACGGTGCTGGCCAGCGTCGACGGCAAGCCGCCCGAGCTCACCGTGACCGCGCTCACCCGAGCCCGCTTCTGCGAGCGCGCCGGCGAGCAGCTGCCGGGGCCACGCCCGGGCGAGCTGTTCACGCTCGGGCTGTTCTCGGTGATCGACGCGCTGATGGACGCTCCGATCGAGGACGTGGTCGCGCTGATCCCCTTCCCGGCCGACATGCGTGAGGCGCTGATCTCGCGCACCGGCGAGAAGGGTGCGCTGCTCGAGTGCGTGACCGCGCTCGAGGCGGGCGATTTCGACCGAGCGCAGAAGCTGGTGCGCCGGGCCGGCGAGCTGTATGTCGACGCGCTGATGTGGGCCGATGAAGCGGCCCGGCCGCTGTTCGAGCCGGTCGAAGCCGCCGCCGCCTGACCGCAGGCCCGCCCGCCGTCAAGCCGACATGCATAACACGACAAGCCGCGGCGATCCCGCGAGCCGTCACGCGATGTGCATGCCACGAGCCTGTCGCACAAACCGACGGCGGTGCGGTTCGTTGTGTCTCGCTCACAACGCTGCGGACGGGTTACGCGACCCGTGCCTGAACTTTGGCGATTCAGTTGACGTATCCGAGACTCAATCGCCAGAGTTCGCTCGATTCACGCGGTGCGTGCACCCACGGCTGAATGCCCCTTGTGAGCCGGTCACAACGGCCAGGAGTTATGCGACACCCTCCACAAGTGCATGATGCGTCACGGCCCCGCCGATTCGGGTCGAGTGTCGTGGTTTTGCACGATCCGTGGGTTGGCGAGCCGCTGTGCGACGATTCCCGTCGTGCTCCTCTACGACAGCGCGATCTCGGGCAACTGTTACAAGGTCCGTCAGCTATTCGCGCACCTCGGCCTCGACTACGAGCGCCGCGAGATGTCCGTGATCGATCGCTCTAACCGAGCCGAGGTGCTCGGCGAACTCAACCCGGGGCTGCGCGTCCCCACCCTCGTGATGGACGACGGCCGGACGCTCGGGGAGTCGAACGCGATCACGTTCTACTTCGCCGAGGGCACGCGCTACCTGCCCGAGGATCGCTACGAGCGGGCGCAGGTCCTTCAGTGGCAGTTCTTCGAGCAGTACTCGCACGAGCCGTACATCGCGGTGGCGCGGTTCTGGGTGCACGCCGGGATCACGCCGTCCGAGAGCGATGCCGAGGCCAAGCGGCGGGGCGGCATCGCCGCGCTGCACGCGATGGAGGGCCACCTGGCCGACCGGGAGTTCCTGGTCGGCGAGCGTTACACGATCGCCGACATCGCCCTGTACGCCTACACCCACGTGGCCCCGGAGGGCGGGTTCGACCTCGAGCCCTACCCGGCGATCCGCGCGTGGCTGGCGCGCGTCGAAGCTCAGCCGGGGCACATCGCGATCACCGACTGACCGTCCCCTCGCCGGCATTGGCGGCAATCGCGTCGCGGAAGTGCGCCGCGAGTCCCGGCGCCAGCTGCTCGTAGTTGCGGGCGAACCGCTCGTCCGCGACATACATCTCCCCGAGGCCGCGGTGCATCTGCACCGAGCACGGATAGAACCAGCGCGAGATGTGCTCGCGGTGACGCTCGGCGAGCGCACGGGCTGCTGCGCCGTCGGCCGGCTCGCCCGCCCGCATGAGCGCGACCAGCTCGTTCACGATCGCGTCGGACTCGGCTCGGATCTGCGCCCACTCGGCGTCTCCGTAGCCACGCGTCCGGCGGGCGGCCTCCTGGTAGGCGTCGGTGTGCCCCCACCGCTCGCGCGCCTCGTCCTCGTACTCGCTTGGGTCGAACCCGTCGAACATCGTCGTCTCCTCCATTCGCGTTCCGCGTCGCTCGGCCTCGAGCGCCGCCTCGATCGCACCGGCGACCGCGCTCAGCCGCTCGAGGTCGCGGTCGACCAGCTCGCGCTGGCGCTCGAGCGCGCCGATCCGGTCGTGGCCGGGCTCGTCGAGCAGCGCCTGGATCTCGGACAGCGCGAACCCGAGCTGGCGCCAGATCAGGATCTCCCGCAGCCGGGCCAGGTCCGCGTCCGAGTACAGGCGGTAGCCCGCCTCCGAGCGCCCACGCGGCGATAGCAGCCCGAGCTCGTCGTAGTGGTGGAGCGCGCGCACGGTGACGCCCGCCAGTTCCGCAACCTCGCCGACCGTCTTCATGTCGCGGACGCTAGAGCCTGACGTCAGGTCAGGGTCAAGGGCGCCGGCTCAGCGTTTTCCGCGGACCACCCGGCGCGGCAGCGGCACCGGCGAGAATCGCTGGACCACCAGGCCGGCGAACAGCCGCGGATCGGCCTTGGCGATCAGCCGGGCCAGCTCGGCCCGCTCGGCGATCGACAGACCGCGCCCGACACCGCGCCCGCGACGGACCAGCACGAGCAGGCGCCGGCGCTCGTGCGGCTCGAGCCGGTGCCAGTGAGTGCGGGCGAGCATGAGCACCTGGGCGGCCGCGAGCAGACGCGCCAGCGGGACGGCTTTGGTCATCTTGCGAATCGTTCCGGCCACTCAGATCGAGTCTAGAAACGACAGCCGACTACTACGCTCTCGCTCGATGCCCCTCACCTTCGCCGAGCGCCCCCCGCGCGCCGAGCCGGACGGACTGCTGGTCCTCCATCACGGGCGCGGGAGCGACGAGCAGGACCTGATCGGGCTGGCCGACGTGCTCGACCCCGGCCAGCGCCTGCACGTCGTGGCGCCCCGGGCGCCGCTCCGGCTCCAGGGCTCGCCGGGCTACCACTGGTACCTCGTGCCGCGCGTCGGCTACCCGGACCCGGACAGCTTCCGCGCCGCCTACCGCGAGCTTGCCGACTTCCACGACGCGCTGTTCGAGCGCACCGGCCTCGGCCCCGACCGCACCGTGCTCGGCGGTTTCTCGATGGGGACGGTGATGAGCTACGCGCTCGGGCTGGGCGCCGACCGGCCGGCGCCGGCCGGCATCCTCGCGCTCTCGGGCTTCATCCCGACGACCGAAGGCTGGGAGCCCTCGCTCGCCGATCGCGCAACCACCACGAGCGTCCTGATCGCACATGGCCGGGGCGACATGGTGATTCCGGTGACGTTCGCTCGCCGCGCCCACGAGCTGCTCGAACAGGCCGGTTTCACCGTCGACTATCGCGAGTTCGACGGCGCCCACCACGTCGATCCGGGTGACGTCGCGCGAGAGTCCGCCTGGCTGATAGCGATCCTGGCGCGTAGCGCCGCTTAATGCACGAACGCCGCCGGGGCTGAGCCCCAGCGGCGTCCGCAGTGCGCGTGTCCGTGCTGTGTCTACTGGCGCTTGATGTAGGCGCTCCAGCCGCCCCAGCCCCCTCCGATTGGCTCTCCGGTACTCGGGTTCAAGAACAGCCGCCTCGCGGTCGGGTGCCGGAAATCGAACATGCCGTCGAGCGTGCCGGCGGTGGCGTCGTCTGAGCCGCCGCCGACGCTCTCACCGCCGAGCCAGTTGTCCTCGATGAAGCGCACGATCGAGCTCTGCGTGGTCAGCTCCGAGTCCACGTAGTTGACCCGGCTGTAGGGCGAGATGACCAGCAAGGGCTGACGCATGCCCGGGCCGCAGCGACCCTGCTGGCCGTCCGGCACATCGGCCGTGTTGGTCCCGCACTGACCGGCACCGGACAGCGTGTCCTTCGACGTCTGGGACTGGTTGATGACCGGCGCCGCCTGATGGTCGTACCAACCATCGCTGTCGTCGTAGGCGATCACGATCGCGGTGCTGTTCCAGCTCGGGAGGCTCTCGAGCTGGTCAATCGTCGATGCGATCCACGTCTGCTCGTCGATCGGGTCGGAGTAACCGGCGTGACCGTCCTGGTACTCCGGGGCCTTCAGGTAGGACACCGAGGGCAGGTTGCCGGAGTCGGCCGCCGCCCAGAAGTCCTTGATGTCGTACTGATGGTTGGCCTGATCCTGACGGCCGATCATGGAGATCGACGTCGGCGGCAGGTGCTGCGGGTTCGCCGTTGACGCGTAGTACTGGAACGGCTCGTGGTGCACGGAGTAGTCCGTTTCGCTCGCACCCGCGACGTTGTCGTGAGCTCCCGTGCAGACCGCGCTCAGGTTATCCGTGCTCGGCTTCCCGGGCACGTAGCTCGGGCTGGCGAAGCCGCCCTGGAACCAGCCCCAGGTGACCCCTCCCTGGTTGAGCAGATCGCCGATGTTCTTGCCACCCATCTCGATCGTCGACGCGCCCGACGTGTTCCCATCCTCGGTGTCCGAGCACACGTCGTAGTACGGGTCGGCGTCGCTATAGGTCGTGCCGGGGCCCTGGCCCTGCGAGATTCCCGGCGTGCCCGCCGTGCTGCCCGGAGGGTTGGTCGGACATGTCGAGTCGTTGATCGTCGCACTCGTCGGACCGCAGATCGCCCCGTACGTGTTACCGGCGATCACGTTGATCGCGCCGGGCGTCGAGGGCCCGAACGAGTCGCTGTAGGAGTTGTCGTTCAGCGCGAAGTGCTGGGCCAGGTTCCACAGCGCGGTGACGGTGTTCCCGTCGTAGTAGTCCATGACGATGCTCTTGTCCGTGCAGCCGCTGCCCGCGGTGTCCTGGACGAACTGGTCCATCAGGCCGTGGTCATACGCGCTCTGCTCGGCGGTGTAGCCATGATTCTGGTCGCAGGTCACGGCCTGGGAGCGGTCCAGGCGCTGAGGATTGGCGCTGTTGGGGTTGTGGTAGAGCAGCGCGTCGTTGAGGCCGTTCACCCTCGGGGTGTTCGGCGCCGCGTGAAATGGTGGCTCACCCGGGGGGTTGGTCGCGTGCGGATAGGTCCCGAAGTAGTGATCGAACGAGATGTTCTCGTCGAAGATCACGACGAGGTGCTTGATCGGCGTGGTCGTGCGCGGATCGGTGTTGTAGTACGTGAACGTCGCCTGAGAGGCGGTGGATGCCTTCAGTCGAGCGGATTTGTGCGAATGACCCGAGCTTTCTGCCTGGGCCACCGCGACAGCGGTCACTCCCGCTATGACGAGTGCCGCGACCAACAACGAGAACACGCGCTTTCGCGCCATGAACGCTCCTCTGGTCGGTGGTGATTACCCCGGCGTCCGGCCTGGGCGCCGCGGGCATCACTCTTCCGAGCCGGCAGCGTGCGCGAGTGACTGGCTTGTAACCCGGTTGTTGTCGGGTTGTGAACGAGCTCGAATGGCGCTCCTGAAACCGGCGCATCGGTCCTCGAATCGTTCGGAACCGACAACTTCTCGTTAACAAGTCGTGCCCCACGGGTCATTACCTTGGCCAACGGTCTTGGTGAGCCCGCTCTCATCCGAAACGAGCTCGGACGGCTCGGGGGGGCCGCGGCGCGGCCGGCTCCCGCGCCCGTCCGCTCGAGCGGCGCTGCTCGGCGTGCTGGTGCTGGCGGCGCTGACGGCCGTTGTGCTGAGCACCGGGTCAGGCGGACAGAGCGCGAAGCTGATCCCCGCGGCATCCCACTCGAAGTCCAGCAATCCGTACCCGCTTCACATCACCACGGTGGTCGGCTCGAGCGTTCCGGCCAAGCAATACGGAAACGAGCTCTCACGGCAGCAGGGTTCCGACACGGACGACGGCGCGGTGCCGGGTGCTCCCCCGGCTGCCCCGATCAGCCCGGTTTCCCCGGCCGCGTTCGCCGGACCCACGGCCGAATACCGCGCTTACGCCGAGCGCTGGGCCGCGACGCTGGCCGGCGAAGTTCCCCGTCTGCGCGCGGCGCTTGCTGGAGGCGGCCGTGCCGCCGCCGAGCGTCAGTGGGGCATCGCCTTCAGCGACTACCTGCATCTGGGCGCCGTCTATGGCCTGCTACCGGGGACGCTCGACGCGCGGATCGACGGGCTGCCCCACGCGCTCCCCGGCCCGGGCGCGCCCAACTTGTCGTTCTCCGGGCTGCACCGGATCGAGATGGGCCTTTGGACGGGCGCGCCGCCGGCCTCGCTCGTGTCTTGGGCGAACCGCCTGCAGACCGACGTCGGGACGCTGCAGCGGGTCCTGCCCGCGGTCCAGATCGACCCCCTCGACTATGCCACGCGGGCGCACGAGATCCTCGAGGACGCCCAGCGCGATTTCCTCAGCGGCGTCGACGTCCCCTGGAGCGGTGCCGGGGTGCTGGCGACGGCCGCCGGGGTGACCGCGACCGAGGAGGTCGTCTCCACGCTGACCCCGCTGCTCGAGCAGCGCGACGGCACGCTGCTCGACGTGAACAACTGGCTCGACCGGCTTCAGACCGTGCTGGGTCAGCTCCGCGCCGCCCACGGCGGAAACTGGCCGTCGCTCGGGCAGCTCACCCTGACCCAACGCGAAGAGCTCAATGGCACCATGGCCGGCGCGCTCGGGCCGCTCTCGAATATCCCCGGAAGCCTCGAGACCACGGGGATACCGGTAATTCCGAGGATCCCCGCGTCGAAGTGAAGCCACTCGATCGCCGACACTTCCTGACCCGCTCGGCCGCGCTCGTCGGCGTTGGCGGCGTCGGCGCCGCGGTGGGAGCGACGCTCGCTCCGGGGGCGGAGGCGAGCGCACCGAAGTCAGTCTCGACGGCGAACGGCCTCACCCCCGACCTCAACGTCCGGATCCCGTTCGACGGCCCCCACCAGGCCGGAGTCCTCACCACGCGCCAGGACCAGGCCACGTTCGTGGCCCTCGACAGCATCGCCCCGAATCAGGACGTCCTTTTCAGCGCGCTGGAGGCCCTGTCGGGGGTGGCGCGAACCCTGACCCAGGGCGGGCCGATCCCGACCAACCGCATCGATGATCCGCCGCCCGACTCCGGGATTCTCGGCCCGGTCAACGCCCCGGACTCGCTCACGGTGACGATCGCGTTCGGAGCCTCGCTGTTCGACGGCCGCTACGGGCTGGCCGCCCAGCGCCCTCGTCACCTGACGGCGATGCCGGCGTTCGCCCACGACGAGCTCGATCCCTACCGCACCGGCGGGGACGTGCTCGTGCAGATCTGCGCCGGCCAGCGCGACACGGTCGTGCACACCTACCGCCAGCTGATGAGCGCCGTAGCCGGCAACCTGGTCATCCGCTGGACGATCGACGGGTTCCAGAGCGCGCAGCGAGGCCCCAGCCCGCACAGCAGCCGGCGCAACCTGTTCGCGTTTCGCGACGGGACCGGTAATCCGGATGTCAGCGACGCCAGCCTGATGAACCAGCTCATCTGGGTTCAACCCGGCGCCGGCGAGCCGGACTGGGCCGTCGGCGGCACCTACCTGGTGGCGCGAACGATCCGCATGCACGTCGAGTTCTGGGATCGCGTCGGCCTGCTGGAGCAGGAGCAGATGATCGGGCGCGACCGGGTCACCGGCGCTCCGCTCGGCGGCACGGGCGAGTTCCAGGATCCCGACTTCCCGCAAGACCCGAAGGGCAAGCGAATACCGCTGGACGCGCACATCCGCCTGGCCAACCCGCGGACCGCGGCCACCGCGAACCAGCGCATCCTGCGCCGCGGTTACAACTACAACCGCGGCGTCGACGAGGCCGGCGACCTCGACCAGGGTCTGATGTTCATCGCGTACAACCAGGACCCCGTCCGCCAGTACGCGACGATCCAGAACCGCCTGGGCCCCGAGCCCATGGTCGACTACATCACCCCGGTCGGCGGCGGCTACTTCTTCGCCCCACCGGGGACCCGGGGAGCGACTGACTGGGTGGGGTCCGGGCTCGCCTGAGCGCACTATGCTCGCGCCGTGCCGCTTGCCGCCGAGCTCGACCTCCCCAGCTTCGACCACACCGACGCCTCGCTGCGCGGCCCACGCTACCGAGAGGCAATGGCGGAGCTCCACGGCCACGACGGCTGGCTGGCCGCCAGCCCGTTCGGCTTCATCGTGCTCGACCGCGAGGCCGGCGAGTTCTTCCTGCGGACTCGTCATGCGGTGTTCCCTGGGCTTACGATCGCGGATCTGTTCGGGATCACCGAGGGTCCGCTGCGTGAGGAGATCGTCCGCAACATCATCAACGTCAACGGCGACGACCACCGCCGGCTGCGCAACCTCGTCAACCCGGCGCTGTCGCCTCGCGCCGTGGATCGCTACCGCCCGGCCATGCGCCGCTTCCTGTCGGAGCTGTTCGATGCTCTGCCGAGCGACGGCCGCTGCGAGTTCATCGCCGACTTCGCCAAGCCGTACCCGTCGCTGGTGATCGCCGAGGTGATGGGCGCCCCGCTCGAGGACGCCCCGCGCCTTCACCACTTCTCGAACGTGATCCAGCGCCAGTTCGACCCGACGAGCCTGATGGGCGAGCGCGAGCAGATCGAGCAAGCCGTGGCCGAGTTCTACGAATACGAGGATCGCTTCATCGCCGCCCGGCGTTCCGCTCCCGGCGAGGATCTGATCTCCGCGCTGATCAAGGCCGAGGAGGCGGGCGACCGGCTCTCCGACAACGAGCTTCGCAACCTGGTGCTGAACATCCTGGTCGGCGGCGTCGACACGAGCCAGAGCCAGCTCGCGCACGCGGTCCGGCTGCTGGCCGGACACCCTGCTCAATGGGCGCGGTTGCGCGGCGATCCTCGCGGGCTGGCCTCGGTGGCGGTCGAGGAGGCGCTCCGCTTCGAGCCGATCACGCCGTTCACCGCCCGGATCCTGGTCGACGAGGTGGAGTACCGGGGGGTGACGTTTCCCGCCGGGTCGATCGTGCTCGTCTCGGCCTGGCACGGCCATCGCGACGGTGAGCGTCCCGACGAGTTCGACATCACCGTTTCGCGCGGGCGCGACCGCCTGCTCACCTTCGGCGCGGGCATCCACTACTGCGTGGGGGCCAACCTGGCCCGCGCCGAGATGCAGGAGGGACTGGCCTTCCTGGCCGAGCGGGTGAGCTCGCTCGCGCTCGACGGCGAGCCGGAGTTCGGCACGCCGTCCGGGATCTATGGAATGCAGACACTGCCACTGAAGCTGGAGCTGGAAAGGAGCAACTGACTTGGCTTATGAGACCGTCACCTGGGAGCTGTCGGGCGGCGTCGGCCGCCTGACCCTCAACCGGCCCGAGACACTGAACGCCTGGACCCCCGAGTTCGGCCTCGAGCTGCGCACGCTGATCGAGCGGGACGCGGCCGACCCGGCGGTGCGCGCGGTGCTGATCACCGGCGCCGGGCGGGGCTTCTCCTCGGGAGCGGACCTCAAGGCCGGATTCGAGCCGGCGGACGATGGCATGCCCAACCTCCGCCACGAGCTAAAGGACATCTATCACCCGATCATCGCCGGAATCCGCCGGCTCGAGAAGCCGGTGG
>Ga0335073_10006758_pt1 | contig 16129 bp, 11 predicted proteins | sample Lox_Sample_22_FD_207093 | JGI IMG/M metagenome (GOLD analysis project Ga0335073, IMG submission 207093) | Soil microbial communities from Loxahatchee National Wildlife Refuge, Florida, United States - Lox_Sample_2.2 | ecosystem: Environmental > Terrestrial > Soil > Wetlands | place: USA... | reverse complement strand
TTACCGACATCGCCGCCCTCGCGCCGGCCGCGGCCGCGACGTCGGCGGTTTCGTCCCCCGCGCTCGCCGCCGCGCTCGCCACCGCGTTCGCCACCGCGCTCGCTCCGATCGCCAGCGGCACGCTCGCGATCGAGCGCTGCGGGCTCACGCTCGCCGCGCGCGGCCTCGCCATTGCGTGCCTGGGCCTCCGGGCGCAGCTCGCTGCGTGCGCCGTTGTCGCTCCGTGCGGCTTCGCTGCGCGCTGCGTCCGGACGCGCAGCCTGATCCGCGCGACGCGGGCCGGCCTCGGTCCGACCCTCCGGACGGGGAGGACGCCCATCACGCCGGGCATCGCGCGCCGCGTCGCGACGCATGTCGCGGTCCCGGCCGCGGTCTCGATCGCGGCCGCGCTCGCGCTCGCGAAAGCGGTCGTGGCGCTCGCGATGCGCGACTCGCTCGCGGGGAGCGGCCTCGGCCGGCGCGGCGCTCGAGGAGCCCTCACGACCGGTGCCGAAGAAGAAGCGCCACAAGCGCACGAAGATGCCGATTTGCGGGGAGGCGGGAGCCGCCGCCGGCGCGACCGGCTGAGGCTCGGGCGGCGGCGGTGGCGGGGGCAGCGGCGACGCCGCGGTCGGCACGATGCTCGGTACCAGGGGAGCCTCGGTTTGCGGTTTCTTGTCGCGATTGCCGATGTTGCTGTCGTCGATGGTCGGCTGCTCGGCAATCTGGTAGCTCACCGTGTTGTTCTCGGGGAGCTCCTTCTCATCGTCGCGCACGCGTCTCAAGTTGTAAGCCGGCGTCAGCAGATGCGGGTTCGGCACGATCACCAGGGAGACCTTGTCGCGCGCCTCGATCTGGCTCAGCCACTCGCGCTTCTCGTTCATCAGGTAGGTCGCGACGTCGACCGGGACCTGAGCGATCACGCGGCCGGTGCGCTCCTTGCGCGCTTCCTCGCCGATGAGGCGCAGGAGCGCCAGCGACATCGATTCGACGCCGCGGATGGTGCCCATGCCGCTGCAGCGCGGACAGTGGATGTGCGTGGTTTCCGAGAGGGCCGGGCGCAGCCGCTGGCGCGAGAGCTCGAGCAGGCCGAAGCGCGACAGCCGCCCGAGCTGGATCCGCGCGCGGTCCATCTTGACCGCATCGCGCAGCATGTCCTCGACGGCGCGCTGGTTGGTCTGCGACTCCATGTCGATGAAATCGATCACGATCAAACCACCGATGTCGCGCAAGCGCAGCTGGCGCGCGATCTCCTCGGCCGCCTCGAGATTGGTATTGCGGGCGGTGGCTTCGATGTCGCCGCCGCGCGTCGAGCGCGCGGAGTTGATGTCGATCGAGACCAGCGCCTCGGTGTGGTCGATGACCAGGCTTCCGCCCGAGGGCAGGATGACCTTGTGGGAGTAGGCGGACTCGATCTGGCTCTCGATCTGGTAGCGCGTGAACAAGGGCACCGGATCCTGGTAGAGCTTCAGCTTGCGCTGCGCCTCCGGCGGCATGAACCGCTGCATGTATTCCTGCGCCTTCTGGAACGCCTCCGGCTGGTCGATCAGGATCTCGCCGACATCGTCGGAGAAGTAGTCGCGCAAGCCGCGCGTGACCGCATCGCTCTCCTGGAAGATGAGAAAAGGCGCCGGCCGGCCGTCATTCGCCTGGACGATCGCGTCCCAGGCCGCCTTGAGATTGTTGAGATCCCACTGCAGCTCCTCGGTCGAGCGTCCGACGCCCGCGGTGCGCACGATCGCGCCCATCCCGTCGGGGATCGAGAGCCCGCTCATCGCCTCGCGCATCTGATCCCGGTCCTCGCCTTCGATGCGGCGCGACACGCCGCCCGCGCGGGGATTGTTCGGCATCAACACGAGGAAGCGCCCGGCGAGGCTGATGAAGGTGGTGAGTGCGGCCCCTTTGTTGCCGCGCTCCTCCTTCTCCACCTGCACGATCAGCTCCTGGCCCTCCTGCAGGAGCTCCTTGATGTTGAGGCGTGCGCCCGAGCCGGGCTGCGCGCGGAAATATTCCTTGGAGACTTCCTTTAAGGGCAGAAATCCGTGGCGCTGCGCGCCGTAATCGACGAACGCCGCCTCGAGGCTCGGCTCGACGCGGGTGATGCGCCCCTTATAGATATTGGATTTTTTCTGTTCCCGGGACGGGATCTCAATCGATAAGTCGTAAAGTTTCTGACCCTCGACGAGTGCGACTCGCAGTTCTTCTTCTTGAACTGCGTTGACGAGCATTCTTTTCATTTGCCCCAACTAAAATGGTGGAGGCCGAGGGAGGCTCGAGAATAAAAGCCGGGGCCGCGACACGAACGATCGCGACAAGGAACAGCGATACGCCGAGCGCGAGCCACGCGCACGGCATCAATGCCACCCAATACTGCCAGTCTGTGTACAGCAAGCCCGGGGCCTTGTTCTCGGTAACCGCCTGCCAGAGATCGCAGCCTCCAGCGGAGGGTTGGCAATCTCTCATCGGCCGAGCGATGGTCTGGATATCCAGAACCAACTAATATGCGGCGCCCCCATCGGTGGGGACGTCGCCGAAACCGGTGTCGACTTGCCCCACCGAAGTGGACCTGCAAGCCCGTCGCTCTCCCCGCCATTGCAGGTCAAGTGCGCGACACGGTTTTGAAACATTAGCATAGGGTCCCTCTAGGGTCAATGTAATCAATATCTTAGAGTAGAATGTCGAGTATGGAGCACGAAAGCATGGATTTGCCGGGAGCGGCGATGCGGGCGGGAGGGCGCAAGACGGCGCTCGAAATGCGCACCATCACGGAGCAGGAGGCCGGACAGCGCATCGACAACTGGCTGCTGCGCCATTTCAAGACGGTCCCCAAGAGCCGCGTGTACCGCTTGCTGCGCAAGGGCGAGGTGCGTGTGAACCGCAAGCGCGTGGATGCGGAGTATCGCGTCGCGGCGGGCGATGAGCTGCGCCTGCCGCCGGTTCGGATCGAGAGCTCGAGCGAGCCCGCACGCCCCTCGGCGAGCCTCATTCAGCTGGTCGAGCAGGCGGTCATCCACGAGGACAAGCATCTGTTGGTGATCGACAAGCCCGCGGGAGTCGCCGTTCATGGCGGCAGCGGCATGAGTCACGGCGTGATCGAGGCGCTGCGCGCCTCGCGGCCGCGCGAGACGCTCGAGCTCGTGCACCGGCTCGATCGCGACACCAGCGGGTGTCTCGCGGTGGCTCGCGATCGGTCCACGCTCGGCGCGCTGCACGCACTCATCCGCGAGTCCGGCATGCACAAGACTTACCTCGGGCTGGTGGCGGGCAGCTGGCAGCTCGGCACCAAGCGCATCGACGCGCCGCTCGCGACCGAGGAGCGCCGGCACGGCCAACGGCACGTGCGGGTCGCCGCCGCAGGCAAGGATTCGGTGAGCGTATTCAGGCCGGTGCAGTTCTTCGGCAGCCTTGCGACCCTCATGGAGATCGACATTCCCACCGGCCGCACGCATCAGATTCGCGTGCATGCGACCTATGCGGGCCACCCGCTGCTGGGCGATGACAAGTACGGCGATCGCGAGCGCAATGCCGAGCTCAAGCTGCTCGGACTGAAACGCATCTTTCTGCACGCCCATTCACTCGCGTTCGACTGGCCGGGCACGGGAGTGCCCTTCCACGTGAGCGCACCGCTTCCCAAGGAGCTTGCCGCCGTGGTCGAGACGCTCGCGGCCAATCGGCGCAAGACGCGGCGGCCGGCGGGGCGCAGACGCTAGGGAATCTCGAAGCCCACGCTGCGCAGAACTTCGCACAGCCGGATCAGCGGCAGACCGATGAGCGCGGAAGGATCGTCGCTGTCGATCGCCGCGCACAGCGCGATCCCCAGTCCTTCGCTCTTGAATCCGCCGGCGCAATCGACGGGCGACTCGCGCATCACGTAGCGCTCGATCGTGGCATCGTCGAGCGTACGGAAGGTCACTCGCGTGGTGTCGACGAACTCGAAGGCGGCCGGCTCGCTCGCGCGCACCAGCGCGACGCCGGTGAGAAATGCGACGGTGGCGCCCGAGCAGCGGCGCAGCTGCTCGATGCAGTGTGCCTCGGTGCCGGGCTTGCCGAGGATCTGCTGCTGTTGCGCGGCGTCCATGAGGACCGCCGCCTGGTCGGAGCCGATCACCCAGGCGTCGGGAAATCGCTGCGCGACGGCGCGCGCCTTGGCGAGCGCAAGGCGCGTGACCAGCGCGAGCCCGCTTTCGTGCTCCCGGCGCTGCTCCTCCACCAGCGGCGCGATGCATTGGAAGGAGCCGTATACACGCGCCAGGAGGGAGCGCCGGTAGCTCGACGTGGAGGCCAGGATCAGCTCAGGTGGAGACTTCAAAAACAAAGACTTGCACCGCGTCCGGACTTTGACAGGGGTACCGAGCGGCCCTATTATACGCGCCCCATGGCAACCGGCCTGCCAGACCTCGTTGACTGCGCACGACTGGCCGAGGATGCCGCGGTGCTCGAGCGCACTTACGAGCTGCGCTCGCTGCCGCGGCTGGCAGACGTGCTCGCGGATCCGAGCGGGGTCGTGCGTGCGCGCTTTGCCTTCTCGAAGACGCCGTCGGGGCACGCCGCGGCACGCGTCACCGTTCGTGCGCAGCCGCAGCTGGTCTGTCAACGCTGCATGCAGGGCTTCGGCTTTGCAGTCGACGGCGGCAGCGAGGTCGAGTTCGCGCCGGATGAGTCGGCGGCGACCGATTCGGATCGCGAGCCGGTTCGCGTGGTCGATGGCTTGGTCTCGCTCAAGGATCTGGCCGAGGAGGAGCTGCTGCTGGCGTTGCCGGTGGCGCCCGCCTGCAGCAACCCGGAGAGCTGTGGTCGCGCGCCCGGCTTGGATGCTGAGCATCGGGGCTCCGAGCAGGAGCCCGGTGCGATGCGCAGGCCGTTCAGCGGACTCAAGGATTTGTTGAAGAAAACGTCACAGGACTAAAGCACCATGGCAGTTCAAAAAAGCAGAAAGACGCCGTCGAAGCGCGGCATGCACCGCTCGCACTCCGCGCTCGCGACACCTGCGGTGTCGATCGAACCGAAGAGCGGCGAGACTCACTCTCGACATCGCATTTCACGTGATGGTTTCTATCGCGGCCGGAAGGTGCTCAAGACCAAGGCGGACGCGGAAGCTTCGGAAGAATAGGCACGAGCCGCCGGACGGCGGCGCATAATGCCGCTCGTCCCGCGAGTGCGCATCACCTGTGCCGGCGCTGCTTCACATTGCCATCGACGCCATGAGCGGCGACCGCGGACCGTCGGTCTGCATCCCCGCGGCGTACGCGGCCGCGCGCGCATTTCCCGACGTGCGATTCACGCTGGTCGGCGCAAAAAACGATCTGGAGAGCGCCCGCTCCCGGCCCGCCAACGTCGAGTGCCTGTTCACGACTCAGATCGTCGAGATGACCGACCACCCGCGCGAGGCGCTGCGGCGCAAGAAGGATTCTTCGATGCGGCGCGCGCTCGATCTGGTGAAGATGCACGAAGCGGATGCCTGCGTGAGCGCCGGCAACACCGGTGCGCTCATGGCCATGGCGCATTTCGTGCTCAAGATGTTGCCCGGCGTCGAGCGGCCCGCGATCGTGTCGCTCATTCCATCGCGCGGCGGACACACCTACATGCTCGATCTCGGCGCGAACGCATCGTGCACCCCGGAGCAGCTCTGCCAGTTCGCAGTGATGGGCTCGGAGCTCGCGGCCGACCTCGAGAGCGCACACGAGAAGCCGCGGGTGGGCCTCCTCAACATCGGTGAAGAGGAGATCAAGGGCAACGACGTCGTGCGCAGCGCGCACAACTTGCTGGCTGCCAGCGGCCTCAACTACGTGGGCTTCGTCGAGGGCCACGATATCTTCTCCGATCAGGTGGATGTGGTGGTGACCGACGGCTTCACCGGCAACGTCGCGCTCAAGACCATGGAAGGCGTGGCGCGGCTCATCACCGAAGCGCTGCGCGAGGAGTTCACCCGCAACCCGCTGCGCAAGCTCGGAGCGCTGGCCGCGCGGCCGAGTCTCAATGCCTTGCGCACGCGTCTCGACGCGAGGCGATACAATGGCGCCACCATGGTGGGTCTCGATGGCATCGTGATCAAGAGCCATGGGGGTGCGGACCTGTTCGGATTCCAGCGCGCCATCGAGGTGGCCGTGATCGAGGCGCGCAGCGGCGTTCCGGCGCGGATCGCCCAACGGTTGGGTGCAGCGAAACAATACCAAGGAACCTGATGTACTCACGCATCGCGGGCACCGGCAGCTATCTGCCGGAAAAGATCCTGACCAACGCGGACCTCGAGCGCTTGGTCGACACCAGCGACGAATGGATACGCTCCCGCACCGGCATCGAGCGCCGCCACGTCGCGGCGGAGGGCGAGACCACCACCGATCTCGCGGAGCACGCCGCGCGCCGCGCCCTGGCCGCCGCCGAAGTGAGCCCCGCCGACGTCGATCTCATCTGCGTGGGCACGACCACTCCGGATCTGGTGTTTCCCAACGTCGGCACGCTGCTGCAACAGCGCCTGGGGATCACGCGCTCATGCCCGGCGTTCAGCCTGGAGGCGGCCTGCACCGGGTTCGTATACGCGCTCTCGGTCGCCGATAAATTCGTACGGCTCGGCGAGTCGAAATGCGCGTTGGTGGTCGGTGCCGAGACCTTGACGCGCATCGTCGACTGGAAGGATCGCGGGACCTGCGTGCTGTTCGCCGACGGCGCCGGCGCCGTCGTGCTCACCCCGGCGGAGCAGCCGGGCATCCTCAGCACGAGGCTGCATTCGGACGGACGCTACAAGGACCTGTTGCTGTATCCGGACGGTGTATCGAAGGGATTCCATCTGGTGCGCGAAGGCAAGGCGGGCGTGCAGATGAAGGGCAATGAGGTCTACAAGGTGGCGGTCAACACGCTCGGGCAACTCGTTACCGAAACGCTGAACGCGCACGGTATTGCCAAGAGCGAGCTCGACTGGCTGATCCCGCACCAGGCCAATATCCGCATCATCGAGGCGATCGCGCGGCGCCTGGAGCTGCCGATGGAGCGGGTGATCGTCACCATCGGCGATCAGGGCAATACCTCCGCCGCCTCGGTGCCGCTCGCGCTCGATACCGGCATCCGCGATGGCCGCGTGCGTCGCGGTCAGCTGCTCTTGCTGGAGGCCTTCGGCGGGGGGTTCACCTGGGGATCTGCGCTCATCAGGTACTGAGCCCGAGCCGCGCCCGGCAGCAAGATGGCTCCCGGTGCGCCGGCCAGGCGAGGCTCAAGGTGAGGTAGTAAAAAAAACGCCGCGACAGCTGCCGCGGCGTTCGAATCATCGTCGACGCTTGGTTTACTTCGAGACGGACTTCTTGAACATGCGATCGATCTTCTCGTTGATCTGCTCGATCGCCTGAGAGTTCTGCTGAGCCGTCGAAAGGGCCTGATTGGCCGTGCTCTGTGCGCCGGATGCGGCGGAAGAGGCGCTCTGCGCCGCGCTCATCGCAGCTTGAGCATCGCTCTCTGCCTTGGCCGTGTCGCTCTGCAGCTTCGCGACCTGTGACTTGAGATCATCGACCTGAGCCTGAATCGGCTTCAGGTCCGTGCATCCTGCGAAAGCAATAAGGCAGGCCGCGGCGACTGAGGCCTTGAGTGTCGTGGAAAGTGTCATAGCATGGTCCCCTTGGGGTTGTTAATTCATTCGTTTCGGATCATCCGAAGTGTCCTCGCACACAAGTCCAGTCACAAGGTCGGGCTCGAATGCGTCGCAACACAGTCTCACATAAAGCCAAATTCGCGCCTCGATTGCAACTGAAAGCGCGTTAATGTGGGCTCGCGGCGCCGATTCTACCGTTTTTTGGCGCAGATTAAATCGGCTTAAGAAAGCCGTGGAGGCCCCCGCGTCCTGTCGCGCACTGTAAGTTTTACAGCCACAGAGCGCGGCGCGCGCGGCCTCGCGACGCCCGCGAGCGCGCCGCCATCGCATACGCTCGCGCGTGCGCGCGGCACAGGCGCGGATCACGCGCTCAGCAATTCCATGACCGCCCGATAACCCTGGTTGATCGCGGAATCCGTGTATGCGGCCCCGCCCGAGTCGGAGTTCGCGATCGTGATCCTGCCGAAGCGCGCGCGGCCGATGACGTGCGGCCGGCGCTCCTCGGGAAGCTCCGGATCGAACAGCGGGTTGTATTCCGGGGCGTAGCCGTGCGGCCAGCGATTCACCGTGATCGCCGTGATATCGCGCGCCGGATCGAAGCCGCCCTCGGCGAGCGTGCGCCCGAGCTGGTCGCGGATGTTGCGCTCGAAGGTCTCGAACGGCGTCGCGAGCAGCTCGGCCCGGCCGGCGCGGTTTTGCTCGTGTTCCGGCAGCCCCGGATGGCACGGCGTGCGCACCATGTGCACCAGCATCGGATCATCGGGCGAGGCGGAACTCTTGTACGCTCCGATCGTCACATGCGGATTCAGGTGAAAATAGCTATGGTAGCTTCCCGGCGCATAGACCCGATTGACCTTGAGCCGCTCGAAGGCCCGCCAGTTGGCGAGTGCGACGCTCGTGTATACGAGCGGCGTCTTCACCAGACTGTGCAGCGCCGCTTTCTGGTTCTGTGGTAGCTCTGGACAGAGATACGGGATCATCATGTTGTAGCCGGCGAGCACGCTGCCCCGCGCGCGTGCGCTGTAGGCGCGTCCCGCGCGCACGTACGTCACCTCGACCTGGGCCGCCTCGCGCGGCTCGCCCAGATGGCGTACGCGGATGGCGGTGCTGCTCAAGCGCAGCCTCAACGGCGCATCCGGCTTGTCGAGCTGCGCATAGTCGATGCGGGCGGTGACGATCTCCTCGGCCGGGCTCGGCGCGGCGCCCGCGCCGTGGACCGCCGCGGGAATGAGGTCGCGTACCAGCAGCCGAGCTATGGTCGCGTTGCCATCCGGAAAGTGCAGGCGCAAGGAGCCGCCCGTCGCCTCGTAACCGGCGGGCGTATATCCCATGCGCGCGATGGTGCCATGGCCGAGCTTCAGGCCGCGGAATCCGGGCAGCTCGAATACCCAGCAATCGAGGGCCGAGACGGCATCGGTGCCGACGCCCCATTCGCCGTGCGTGCGGGCGTTGTAGAACTTGAGGACTTGCGGGTGCGCGTGCACCACATCGCGCAGGTACGCCTCGTAGCTGATGCGTGACAAGCGATCCTTCTTCGCGGCGGAGGACAGGCCCGGCAGGTAATCGACGGCGCCGGTCTCGAGCTCGATGATTTGCCTGCGGGCCTCTTCGGCGAGAGGCGCTTGCGCGATCGATTGCGCGATCGATTTCTTGTCGATGCCGACCACCAGCTTGTCGGTGCCGAAGGTCTCGCGATCGAAGAACGCGCTGTCCTTGAGACCCAAGCGGCTGTAGTAGTCGAGATGCTGAGTGGTGCGGATCAGGCGCGCGACGTCGATCCCGAGCGTCTGGAGCAGGTCCGCTGCGACCGGTCCATAGGGCCGCGGACTGTCGATCTCGAGAGTGCCGCCGTTCATGAGGTGGAGCTGGCCGTCGAGATTGAATTCGTTGCGCTTGGCATGTCCGCCGAAGTCGTCGTGATTGTCGAGGATGAGGATGCGGCTTCGAGGCGCGTGCGCGCGGTAGAAATGCGCGGCCGCGAGCCCGCTGATGCCGGCGCCGACGACGATGAGATCGTATTGCTCACCGGTGTCGGTGGGCTCGGGTTGAGTCGCGCCATCGCGCAGTGCATGAGCGGCCTCGAAGGAGCCGGGGTGACTGCCGCGCATGCCGGTGAGGAGCGGCGGGTAATACCCGGGGGCATCCTGGGCGGCTGCGAAAGGCGCGGCGGCCGCGGAAGGCGTGGTAGTTGCGGAAGGCGTGGTGGCTTGCTCCGCGCCGAGCAGCGGCTCGCAGGCGAGGGTAGCGGTGCCGATGGCGAGGCCGTTGAGGAAATCGCGGCGCGTGATGGGCCTATCCATGCCCAGTGCGCGGTCCCGGGATTTGTCTTCTTTTGGCATGATTTTCCTGGAGTTACGGTGTTTTTAATGGATTCGGCAACTTATCCTCGCGGCAAGGCGCTTGCCAGGGCCCGTAAACTGTATATACTGACAGTAGCTGGCTACATATACAGGTTCAGTCCATGACAGACCTTACCCCTCGGCAGACACAGATTCTACGGCTCATTCAAACCTCCATTGCCGAAAACGGCATGCCGCCGACGCGTGCTGAGATCGCGCGCACTCTGGGCTTCAAGTCACCCAACGCGGCCGAAGAGCATTTGCGGGCTCTGCAACGGAAAGGAGTCATCGATCTCATCCCCGGCGCTTCGCGCGGCATCCAGCTCAAGGACATCCTGCGCGAACAGCTGGGTTTGCCGCTCGTCGGTCGCGTTGCCGCCGGCCGTCCGATCCTTGCCGAAGAGCACATCGAAAGGCATTACCAAATCGATCCGCAATTGTTCCAGCCTCAACCTCACTATCTTCTGAAAGTGCAGGGCATGAGCATGAAGGATGCCGGCATCTTGCACGGCGATCTGGTGGCGGTACATCGCACACCGGAGGTGCGCAACCGTCAGATCGTGGTCGCGCGTTTGGAAAACGAGGTGACGGTCAAGCGCTACCGCCAGGAAGGCGCGATCGTTTGGCTGCTGCCCGAGAACGCCGATTTCGAACCCATCCGCGTCGATCTGAAGGAGCAATCCATGATGATCGAAGGAGTGGTGGTCGGGGTGCTTCGTCGCGGTAAAGAAGTGGATGCCGCGTGAATGCGGAGGCAAGATGCCGAAGCCGACGCCCGCAAGGGCGCCCGAAGGGCGCGAGCCCAGGATGGACGAGCGTCAAGCATCATCGCTGGCGGATATCTTGGCCGATGCACGCGTCTGGAAGCTAAAAGACGCCTCGGCCAACCCCTCCTCGTTTCGTCCGGCTTGGTCCACCGGTCGGCGTGCGCTCGATGCGCGATTGCCGGGCGGTGGTTGGCCGACGGCGTCGCTCATCGAGGTATTGCTCGGCGCTCCGGGGCTCGGTGAAATTCAACTTTTTTTGCCTGCCCTGGTGCAGTGTCAGCGCAAGGCCAGCGGCGATACGCCCTGGCTCGTGTGGATTGCACCGCCCCATGAGCCTTTTGCGCCAGCTCTGGCGCAGGAAGGAATCGAGCTCGCTCGCCTGATCGTCGTGCGGCCCACCACGGCCACGGAGGCCTTGTGGGCGGCCGAGCAGACCTTGAGCTCCGGCGTTTGCGCGGCCGTGCTCTTGTGGCTGAAAGGCACCGACGACCGCTGGCTGCGGCGCTTGAAGCTTGCGGCCGAGGCGGGCGGCGCACTCGGTGTGTTGTTTCGACCGGAGCGGCACCGGTTCGAATCCTCGCCCGCCGCTTTGCGCTTGCTGTTGACCCCGGGGGCTCTCGAGCCGCAGCTCGAAATCCTCAAGGTGCAGGGGGGGCGGCCCGGTCCCGTTGATTGGCTCGATTCGAGCGTCTCTCGCCCGCCCGAGGTGGGCTCGGTCGACTCGATCGGATCCGGCTCGAGCCAACCGTAGCATGAGATCGCGCGCGCGCGAATCCGCAACCGCGGATTTATTCACTGCCGCCATCCCCCCGGCCCGGCGCACCGCGCCCGCGCTCGGCGCGGCCTCGCCACCGCCAATCGAGGACGCCGCCCGGTCACGGGTCAAGCACCTGTGGTATGCGGCCGTATTTGCCTCGTGGAGCGATACCGAGGAGTCGGCGGTCCGGCTCAGACGTCTGTGCCTGCACGCCTTGCAGTTCACGCCGCGGATCAGCATCGAGATGCCGAATGCGTTGCTGCTCGAGATCAAGGGCAGCGTGAAGCTGTTCGGCTCGCTGGAAACCTTGCACGCGAGCATCGATGCGATCTGGAGCCGCCTCGAGCTCGCAGCGCGCAGCGCGACGGCGCCGTCGACTCTCGCGGCGCTGTGGCTGGCGCGTGCCGGAAAGCGCGAGCTCATCGAGGATCCCGGAGCGCTCGCCGGCAAGCTGGCGGAGCTGCCCGTGACCGCGACCGCCTGGGATCCGGCCAAGATCCATACCCTGCATGCCCTGGGTGTCACCCGGATCGGCGAGCTCTTGCGCCTGCCGCGCGCAGGCCTTGCGCGCCGTTTCGGTCGCGAGGCGCTCATCGATCTCGATGTCGCGCTCGCTCGGCAAGCCGCGCCGCGCCGCACGTTCGTGCCGCGCGAGCGCTTCCGCGAGCGCTGCGACTTCGAAGCGGAGATCGAGACCACTGCCTATCTCAGCCAGGCGCTCGAGCCCATCACGGATCGTTGCTCGCGGTTCTTGCGCGAGCGGCAGGCGGGCGTGCAGGCGCTCGAGTTGCGGCTCACGCACCGCGCCTTGCCGCTCACGCGCCTGCGTTTCGGTCTCGCGAGCGTCACCAGCGACCGGCGCCGCCTGGCCGACGTGCTGGTTCACAGGCTCTCGCAGCTCGAGCTGCCGGCGCCGATCTTGCGCATGGAGCTCCGCTCGGGGCCCTTGCAGCCGCTTTCCGCCGCCTCCCTCGAGATTTCCGCAGGCCTTCGCGGCGCCGGCCGCGATACCGCGCCGCAATTGATCGAACGCTTGCGCGCACGGCTCGGCGAGCAAGCCGTGTACGGGATCTGCGCGGTGCCCGAGCACCGTCCCGAAGCGGCGTGGCAGCGAGTGCGGGCACTGCAAGTCGACTCCGCATTGCGCGCCGACACTGCACGGCGAGCCGGCGCGGTATTGCGCACCGCCGAGATCTGCGAGCCGGCCGGCGCGCGGCGTCCCGTCTGGCTCCTGGAACAGCCGTCACGCTTGCAGGCCTCGGACCTCAGACACTGGCGGCAAGGCGAGGCCGTGCTCGAAGAGGGTCCGGAGCGTATCGAGAGCGGCTGGTGGGATGGCAAGGGCATCGCGCGCGATTACTACGTGATGCGCCGAGCGGGTGGTGAGCGGCTGTGGGTATTTCAGGAGCGGCAATCCAAGCGCTGGTATCTGCACGGCGTATTCGCTTGAGCCTGAGCCCTGCATGTACGCCGAACTGCACGCCCTCAGCAATTTCTCCTTCCTGCGCGGCGCTTCGCACCCCGAAGAGTTGGTGGAACGCGCGAAGTCCTTGGGCTATCGCGCCCTCGCGCTCACCGATGAGTGCTCGCTAGCCGGTGTGGTGCGTGCGCACGCCGCCGCCAAGCAGTGCGCCTTGCCGCTGATCGTCGGCGCGGAGCTGCGCTGCACCGACGCTCTCAAGCTGGTGGCGCTGGCCACCGATCGGGCGGCCTATGGCGGACTCTGCCGCTTGATCAGCCGCGCGCGGCGCCGGGGTGCGAAGGGCAGCTACCGGCTCGAGCGCGAGTATCTCGAGAACGCGCTCGAGGGATGCCTCATCGTCTGGCTGCCGCCGGCAGCCGGGCGCGCGCCGTGGCCGCAGCATCTCGAGCAGGGCCGCTGGCTGCGCCGGCGTTTCGAGGGGCGTCTCTGGATCGGCGTGGAGCTCTTGACCGGCGGCTTCGATGGACGCCGCCTCGCACAGCTCGAAGCCTTGGGCGCGACGCTCGAATTGCCGCGCGTCGCGGCGGGCGATGTGCACATGCATCGGCGCAACCGCCGCGCGCTCCAGGACGTGCTCACGGCCGTGCGCCTCAAGATCCCCTTGAGCGCGGCCGGGCTCGAGCTGTTCCCGAACGGCGAGCGCTGCCTGCGGCCGCTCGAGCGTCTGAAGCAGCTCTATCCGGCGCCGCTCCTCGAGCAAACGCTCGCCATCGCCGAGCGCTGCACCTTCAACCTCGATGAGCTGCGCTATGAGTATCCCGAGGAAATCGTGCCCGCGGGCGAGACGCCGACCAGCCATCTGCGCAACCTCACCTGGCAGGGCTGCGCGCTGCGCTGGCCGAAGGGCGCGCCGCAAGCCGTGCGCAAAAGTATCGAGCACGAGCTCAAGCTCATCGCCGAGCTCGCATTCGAGCCCTTCTTTCTCACCGTGCACGATGTGGTCAAGTACGCGCGCTCCCAGAAGATTCTCTGCCAGGGCCGCGGCTCGGCCGCCAACTCCATCGTCTGTTACTGCTTGCAGATCACCGAGGTGGATCCCTCGCGCATGGCGATGCTGTTCGAGCGCTTCATCTCCAAGGAGCGCAACGAGCCTCCGGATATCGACGTGGACTTCGAGCACGAGCGGCGCGAGGAGGTGATCCAGTATATCTATGGCAAATACGGCCGGGAGCGCGCGGCGCTCGCGGCCACCGTCATCTGCTACCGCCCGCGCAGCGCGCTGCGCGATGTCGGCAAGGCCATGGGCTACGGTCTCGAGGAGGTCGAGCGGCTCGCCGGCACCATGCAGTGGTGGGACGGCGCGCGCATCGCGCCGGAACGCATCCGCGCCGCCGGATTCGATCCCGAGGATCCGCGCATGCGGCGCCTGATGGCGCTCACCGGACAGATCCTGGGATTTCCACGCCATCTCTCGCAGCACGTCGGCGGCTTCGTCATTGCCCGCAGCCGGCTGGATGAGCTCGTGCCGATCGAGAACGCCGCGATGCCGGAGCGCACCGTGATCGAGTGGGACAAGGACGATCTCGATGCCCTGGGGCTGCTCAAGGTCGATGTGCTCGGACTCGGCATGCTGAGCGCCATACGCCGCGCGTTCGGCCTGATCAACGCATGGCATGGCCCCGCCGGGCATGACCCCGCGCGCACGGGGGATGGAACGCCGCGCGCGCCCGGCGAGCTCGATCTCGCCACCGTGCCGAGCGAGGACGCTGCGGTGTACGACATGATCTGCCGCGCCGACACGGTCGGCGTCTTTCAGATCGAGTCGCGCGCCCAGATGTCGATGCTGCCGCGCCTGAAGCCGCGCAACTTCTACGATCTCGTCATCGAAGTGGCGATCGTGCGGCCGGGTCCGATCCAGGGCGAGATGGTGCATCCCTACCTGCGCCGCCGCAATGGCGAGGAGGCGGTGAGCTATCCGAGCAAGGCGGTCGAAGGGGTGCTGAAGCGCACGCTCGGAGTGCCGATCTTCCAGGAGCAGGTCATGCAGCTCGCGATCGTCGCCGCCGGCTTCTCGCCCGGCGAGGCCGACGGTCTGCGCCGCGCCATGGCGGCGTGGAAGCGCAAGGGCGGCCTCGAGCCCTTTCAGCGCCGGCTGATCGAGGGCATGCGCGAGCGCGGCTACGAGGCGAGCTTCGCCCACCAGATCTTCAATCAGATCCTGGGGTTCGGCGAGTATGGCTTTCCGGAGGCTCACGCCGCGAGCTTTGCGCTCCTGGTCTACAGCTCCGCCTGGATCAAGCATTACCATCCCGCGGCCTTTTGCGCGGCGCTCATCAACAGCCAGCCCATGGGCTTCTATGCGCCGGCGCAGCTGGTGCGCGATGCGCGCGCGCACGGCGTCGAGGTGCGGCCGCCGGAGGTTGCGGTGAGCGAGTGGGACTGCACGCTCGAGCGCGGCGCGGATGCGCGCCCCGCGCTGCGCCTCGGCTTGCGCATGGTCAAGCACCTGTCGCAGGAGGGCGCCAAGCGGCTGATCGCGGCACGTGCGGTGCGCGCCTTTGCCGACGTGACCGATCTCGCCGAGCGTGCCGCGCTCGATCGGCGCGATCTCGAGGCGCTCGCGGCGGCCGATGCGCTCGCAGGCCTCGTCGGGCACCGCCACCGTGCCGTCTGGCAGGTGAGCGGCGTCGAGCCGGCGCTGCCCTTGCTGCCCGCGCAGACCGCGGTTCCCGAGGGCATTCCGTTGCTGCGCGCGCCGCGCGAGGGTCACGACATCGTCGCCGATTACGGCAGCCTGGGACTCACCTTGCGGCGCCACCCGCTCGCGCTCTTGCGCGACAAGCTCACCGCCCGGGGCGTCATCACCACCGCCAAGCTCTGGAAGCTGCGGCCCGGGCGCTGGGTGACCACGGCCGGACTCGTGATCACGCGCCAGCGACCCGGCAGCGCGAGCGGCGTCACCTTCGTGACGCTCGAGGACGAGACCAGCCAGGTGAATCTCATCGTATGGAAACGCGTGGCGGATGAGCAGCGCGCGGCGCTGCTCGAATCGCGCCTGCTCGAAGTGCGCGGGGCGCTGCAACGGGAAGGCGATGTGCTGCACGTCATCGCGCACCGCCTCACCGATCTCTCGGTGCTGCTCGGCGGTCTCGTGGTCGAGTCGCGGGACTTTCATTGAGCGGCGCGATGCGGGGCGGCGCGATGCGGGGCGGTGCGATGCGTTCGACGCCGATCGGAATCGCTGCGGCGCTCTTCGCCGCGTTCGCCTGGTCGGCCAATTTCCTGGTT
>Ga0335073_10006757_pt1 | contig 16129 bp, 15 predicted proteins | sample Lox_Sample_22_FD_207093 | JGI IMG/M metagenome (GOLD analysis project Ga0335073, IMG submission 207093) | Soil microbial communities from Loxahatchee National Wildlife Refuge, Florida, United States - Lox_Sample_2.2 | ecosystem: Environmental > Terrestrial > Soil > Wetlands | place: USA... | reverse complement strand
ATCCTGCATTTGAGCCACACACCGTGTACTCGGAAGTCGGTACACTGCAGATCGCACCCACAATTTTGAAGGTGCTAGGACTCAATCCCAACCTCCTGGATGGTGTTCGTCTCGACGGTACAGGGGTCCTTCCGTCGATCGATTTCAAAAAACTAGCCTGGTAGACGACGAGAGACGCGGGTATCCATCACAGGGCCCGCGTCTTTTCTTTGTTTGCGGCGGAGCCACCGCCATGGAACCGGGCTTTGCGCTGCGTGCGTTACATTCGAGGCATGGATATTCGCATAGCCACCGAGGCCGACCTCGATCCCCTGCTGCAACTTATCAACATAGCCTTCGAGGTTGAGCGTTTTTTCAAGATCGAGGACCGGCTGGACGCAGCAAGCCTCAGAAGTTATTTCGAAAAAGGCAGCTTTCTGGTCATAGAGGAACAGGGCAACCTGCTCGCTGCCGTCTATGTGGAACGCGCCGGAGATCGCGCCTACCTGGGACTTCTTTCCGTCGATCCCACACAGCAGAAAAGGGGACTCGGGCGCCGGCTGACTGCGGCGGCGGAAGAATTCGCCCGCGAAATGGGCGCTCGGTTCATGGACCTGACGGTGGTGAATCTCAGGTCCGAGTTGCCACCGATCTATGAGAAGCTCGGCTATCAGGTGACCGGAACGGCCCCGTTTCCGGTTGAGCAGATGCCAGTCACCATGCCCTGCCACTTCATCTGCATGACGAAGGAACTGGGGCACCGGGAAATCTAACGCAAACCCAATTTAGGACTTTACCGGTATGCGCTCGCTGTTTTATCTGTAGAACCCAATAGAAGAATCACAAGTCAGAATGCGCCGGCAAGGAGGGTCTTGCGTTGAAGCGGGCGGCTGTTTTTCTGTTCATTGCAATCTGTCTGGTATCGACCCTTGAAGGGCAATCCACGGCGCCCCAAGCGGCATCTGCGCCAATAATTCACGCTGCAGCCCACCTTGTGGCTGTCGATGTCGTCGTTACCGATAAGGAAGGCGTTGCGGTTCACGGCCTCACAGCGGAGGACTTCAGCGTGCTGGAAGATCACAGCACGCAGAGGATTCAGTCGTTCGAGGAGCACAGCGGTTCAGCCGCAACGGCGGAGGTGGTAACCGCATCCCTGCGACCCGGGACGTTCACCAACCAGAGGGTCGGCGCCTCGGAGCCGCCACTGTGTGTGATTCTGATCGACTCGCTGAATACTTCACTCTCGGATCAGGCAGCGGCTCACATTCAACTGTTGAAGCTGGCGCAGACGCTGCCTCCCAACTCGAGAATTGCGGTCTTCCGGCTGGGTGCGAAGTTGTCGATGCTCCAGGGGTTCACCGAAGATACGGCGATGCTGGTCGAATTGCTGAAGAGCAAGAAGGCGGGTCCGGAGATGGGACCGCTGTTCGATGAGCCCGATCTGCAATTTGCGCTCGACACGCCCGATCCGGGGAGCCTTTCGCCGATGTCTCACACGATGGGGATCCACGTTGCGAACGCCGATCAGTTAAGAAGCGATCTCGTGGTATCGGAAACGTTGCAGGCGCTTCGTACGCTTGGGCTGTATCTGAGCAGTCTGCCCGGGCGAAAGAATCTGGTGTGGCTTTCAGGATCATTCCCTATCGATATTCTTCTGAACTCGAACAATCGTCCGGTGATCCCTCCGCAAGGGGTGGCCGAAGCCGATTTCAGAGTCTATATGGAAGCCATTCGCAGGACAGCTTTACTGCTGCAGACCGGCAACATCGTGCTCTATCCGGTCGATGCGCGTGGAGTGGTAGACAACGGTATGTTTGCCAGCGCAAGAACAGGCAACGCGATGGCCAGCACGGACGTTGCCTCTGCTATGCAGGCAGCGACCGACTTCTCCCTGAGAAATGCTCAAATTCACAGCACGATGAAGACTATGGCCTCCCTGACCGGCGGCCGCGCTTTTTACGACACCAACGACATCGGAGGCTCCATACTTGAAGCCTTCAACGATGGGGCCAACTACTACAGCTTGTCGTACGTGCCGTCGAACCAGAACTGGGATGGGAAATTCAGAAAGATTTCTGTGCAGCTTGCGCGCAGAGATCTCCACCTTTACTACCGGGAGGGATACTACGCTGAAAATCTGGACAAGCCCAAGAACGGACTCCCTAATCCCGATCCGGCGATGCACACAGCGATGGTACGGGGCACGCCGGAATTATCCGGGATAACCTTTCAGCTCAAAGTCAGTCCTGATGGCACGGTGCGGACCGTCGCTGTCGCGGCGCCCGTTTTGCAGAGCCGAGGAGCACCGCCACCGGCACAGATCATCAAGGGTCCGGCTCAACACTACTCCATTACGTATGCCGTAACGCCATCGGACATTCAGTTTTCGCCAGCCGGTGCGGATAGGGTTCAGAGCAATCTTGCCTTCTCGGCCATCGCTTATGACAGCCAAGGCAAACTGTTGAACTCGAATGCCGGCATGTTCAACACACCCATCACAAAGCAGACGTATGCTGCGGTAATGCGCGATGCCCTTCACATCCAGACCGGCATCGATTTGCCGGTAGGGCGCGTTTACCTCCGCGTAGGCGTGCACGATCTGGGCACGGGAAAGATCGGCGTACTCGAAGTCCCCATTGAAGTGGGCGCTGCGAATGTGCAGAAATGATAAGAGACGTAGTTCAGCTGATCTCGAAAATGTCCTCTGTCTTTGCTGACTGCTCCTTTGCCCGCTCTGCAACATGGCGCGCCACGTCGTAAAACTGCGCGGCTTTCTTCGAGTCTGGTCCTGCAAGGGCTACCGGCAGTCCTGTGTCGCCGCCCTGGCGGATGTCAGGATCGAGTTCGATCGAGCCGAGGAAAGGCACGTTAAACTGTTTCGCGGTCCGCTCGGCTCCGCCCTTGGAGAAGATGTCGATCTCGTGATGGCAGTGCGGGCAGGTGAAGTGGCTCATGTTCTCAACGATGCCCAGCACCTCGACGTTCACCTGGTGGAACATTTCGAGGGCCTTGCGCGCATCCTGCAGCGACACGTCAGAGGGAGTGGAGACCACGACCGCACCGGTCAGCGGCACAGTCTGGACGAGCGAGATGACGACATCGCCGGTGCCCGGCGGCAGATCGACGAGCAGCATGTCCAGTTCGCCCCAGTCCACCTGCTGCAGGAACTGGCGGATGATCTGGTGAAGCATGGGACCGCGCATGACCATCGGCTTGTCACCCGGCGAGATCAGGCCCACCGAAATTACCTTTACACCGTGCACGAGGTTAGGTTGGATCTGGTTGTTGGGAAGCACGCGTGGCTGTTGCGTGCTGCCGAACATCAGCGGCACGTTGGGACCGTAGACATCCGCGTCGATGAGACCTACGCGAAAACCGAGCCGGGCCAGCGCGATCGCGAGATTGACGGCGACAGTGGTTTTGCCGACGCCTCCCTTGCCCGATCCGATAGCAACGATGTTAGCGACACCGGGCAACGCTGACGGGCCTTGGGGCGCCTGATGGGGGACGTGCGAATGAGCCATACTCTTAACTCCAGAAATCTAGATTTTTGCCGCTTCAGCGAGCTCGGCCTTAGCAGCGAGCCTGCGTTCCAGTTCACGCTCGCGGAGCTGGCGGCGGCGACCAGCATCTTCATAGCGGCGCTTCTCGTCTTCCGTTTCGGGTTTCAGTTCGGGTACCGGAACGCGGCGCCCCTGAGAATCGACAGCCACAAATGTCAGATACGCGGAGCCGACGTGGCGATGGGTGCCAGCGATGGTGTTCTCTACCCAGACTTTTACGCCGACTTCCATCGACGTGTTGAAGGCGCGATTGACCCGCGACTTGAGGATCAGCAGATCGCCAACATGCACCGGTGCGATGAAGTCGATGTGCTCCATCGATGCGGTCACGACGTGCGTGCGTCCATGGCGATAGGCGGCCATCGCTCCAACCAGGTCAATGAAGTGCATGAGCCTTCCGCCGAGCAAGTTGCCAAGAGTGTTGGTGTCATTGGGCAGAACAAGCTCGGTCATCTCCGACTCTGACTCGGCAGCGCTGCGCACCAGACGCGTGGAACCGGCAAAATCCATCCGTACTCTCTCTTTCCTCCCGAGACCCGGCAAGAAAACGCCAGATTGGGGCTATTTCCAGTGTCGGCAATCGCGCGCTTTTACGCAAATGATTGCCGCGCTTTCGGCGTTGGTTATAGTCAGGAAAGCATTTTGAATCACAACGGCATGCCGGCTCTTGAACAAATCAGCGCGAATAATGTTTTGGCGTTCAAGACGGCACGCCTGTGGGCACTCAAGGATTCGCCCAGCGCCTTTGGAAGTACTTACGCCCGGGAAGCAGCATTTTCCGACGCTGAGTGGCAGACGCGCGCTGCCAATATGAACGGCGAAAAGAGGATCGGCTACCTGGCCATGGATAGCGGAGCGCCGTGCGGCATTGCCGCAGGATTTCTGGATGAGCACGATGCGGCCCGGGCGCACCTGGTGTCCATGTGGGTAGCGCCTGCATACCGCAGGACCGGGACCGGGAGTCTTCTGGTTGGTGCAATTCAGGCCTGGGCGCGCACCCGCGGAGTACACGAATTGCGGTTGATGGTGACAAACTCAAATCAGGGTGCGATTGCATTTTACGAACGGCAGGGATTCTCGCTGACTGGAAATACAGAGCAGTATCCAAATGATTCATCCCTGATCGAATACGAAATGTCCCTCATGATTCCGCGAGAAAGCTAGGCCGATAAACAACTGGCGTTATGCCTGAGAGAGAATGTGTTCATGGACAAGATTGCTATGCTCAATGAAATTCTGGCGCAGGACCCGAGCAATGCATTTGCGCGCTACGGGCTCGCCATGGAGTACGCGGGTCAGGGCGAAACAGATACCGCTCTGGCAGAGTTTGCGCGGCTGGTCGATCAGCATCCCGACTACACGGCAGGTTATTTCATGGCCGCACAGACTCTGGCGAAAGCGGAGCGGCCTGACGAAGCAAAGCTTCGCCTGACGCAGGGCATCGCGTCGGCACGGCGCACAGGCAATCAGCATGCTCTCAGCGAAATGCAGGCCATGCTCGATGAGCTGGAACTTGCCGGCTGACGAGGGCCCGCTCGGTCAGCATTGCGCTCATCGACAGTTCGGAAATCCTTTGCTGGCTCATCAAAACAAGTCAGCGGAGGCGACAGCCTTTCCTTAACCGGACGCGCATAATTGCTCAGCGATGAAGATTCCCCTTTTCCCGCTGGATGTCGTGTTGTTCCCGGGCGCTTCTCTCCCGCTGCATATCTTCGAGGAGCGCTACAAGGAGATGATCGGCATCTGCATTGAAGAAGAATCGACCTTCGGCGTTGTGCGCGCGCAGCAGGACGGCCTCGCCGTGATCGGCTGCACGGCACGTATCGTGCGCGTGCTGCAACGATACAGCGATGGCCGCCTCGACATTCTGTGCCAGGGAGATAAGCGATTCGAAATAGAAATGCTGGAGAATTCCCGCGTGTTTCTTGAGGCGGAAGTGGATTTCTTCGACGACGATGGCGCCACAGCGTCGCGAGAATTACGCGAAGAGTGCGCGGCTTTGCACTTTGAGACGCTGGAGCTGGCGGGAATCGAAGTCGCGACCATGCACCTCAGCCTGGATGGGCCGGTCTCGTTTGCGCTGGCGGCGGCGCTGCCCGCGGATCTGGGATTCAAGCAGCAATTGCTGCACTTGCGCTCCGACGAGGAAAGAACCGAACGCCTACGTGACTTTTACTACGCCATTCTGCCCAATCTGCGCACTACCGCAAATGTCGTGAAAGGCTCCGGCCACAACGGACACATAATGTAATCGGGCGCTTCCGAATCGCCGGAGGGTCCAGCTTCGTCTACTCTTATAGTGAACGCGGCACTGCACCAGAGCGTTGCCCTTACCGCCACACCCGGAGGAAGATCATGACCACTCGGCGCCTGCCGCAAACCCTGGGCGAACTTCGTTCCAGCAGGGACTTCTCCGAAGAGCGCATCGCAAGGCGTTCGGTCAAGGACGAGCTTCGCGAAAATCTCATCGGGCGGCTCAAGTCGCGGGAGACTATCTTTCCGGGCATTATCGGTTATGAGGACACGGTTGTTCCGCAGATCGTGAATGCGGTCCTGTCGAAGCAGAACTTCATCCTGCTCGGTCTGCGCGGACAGGCCAAGAGCCGCATCCTGCGCTCGCTCACCACGCTGCTCGATGAGCACACGCCCTACATTGCCGGCTGCGAAATTCGCGACAACCCGTACCATCCGCTGTGCAAGCGGTGCCACGAGCTGATCGCTGCCAAGGAAGAGACGACTCCCATCGCGTGGCTAACGCGCGATCATCGCTACGTCGAGAAACTCGCGACTCCCGATGTTACGATTGCCGACCTGGTCGGCGATCTCGATCCGATCAAGGCTGCCCGCGGCGGCGAAGATCTGTCGAGCGAGCTGACGATGCACTATGGCTTGCTGCCGCGCGCTAATCGGGGCATCTTCGCCATCAACGAGCTGCCTGACCTCGCGGGAAAGATCCAGGTCGCGTTGTTCAATATCATGCAGGAAGGCGACGTGCAGATTAAGGGCTATCCGGTGCGGCTGGAGCTGGACGTTGCCCTGGTCTTCACTGCCAATCCTGAGGATTACACGGCGCGCGGCAAGATCGTGACGCCGCTGAAGGATCGCATCGGATCCGAGATTCGGACTCACTATGCGGAGAACATCGAAGAGGGCCTGGCCATCACGGCGCAGGAGGCGTGGACGGAGCGGCAGTTCGCCGACGTCGAGATTCCGCATTACCTGCGCGAGGTGGTCGAACAAGTGGCGTTCTCAGCGCGCGAGGACAAGCGCGTGGATAAACGCAGCGGCGTGAGCCAGCGACTGCCGATCGCGACACTGGAGCTGGTGGTCTCAAATGCGGAACGGCGAGCGCTGCTTCACGGTGAGACGCTGGTGCTGCCCCGAGTCGGCGATCTGTATGCGGCGCTGCCGGGAATCACCGGCAAGCTGGAACTGGAATATGAAGGCGAGATGCGCGGCGCGGACACTGTCGTGAAGGAAGTTGTACGCACCGCGATCGGCAAGGTTTTCGACAAGTACTTCGCCGATGCCAACACGCAGCAGATCGAACAGTGGTTCAACCTGGGCGGCACGACCAAGATTGAAGACGGACAGTCGGCGAAAGCCACACTCGAAGAGCTGCGGCAGATTCAGGGACTGTTCGAAAAACTCTCTCCGCTGGGGGTAAAGGGCTCCGACGATGCTGAAAAGCTGGTGGCAGCGGCCGAGTTTCTGCTCGAAGGCATGTGTTCGCATCGGCGATTGAGCCGCAGCGAAGAGCGAGCTTTCGTGGCCCAGAAGAAGGCTCAGCCATCGCGCCAGGAACGCACCAGCGCGGAAGCTGAGTACGAGGAATGGCAGCCGCGGCGTTCGCGGAGGAGCGGCTTTAACTAGGGCCCTGGAGTCGAGGCAGGCATGAAGCGGGTTCGGTACACCAAATACACGGGCGACCTGGCGTCGGAGATGAGCATGGAGGATCTGCTCCAGGCGCTCTCCGACTACCTGCTCGATTCGGGATTCCGCAATCCGTTCATGCAGTTCCAGGAGCTCGATCACACACTCGACGACCTGCGCGAAGCGCTGCGGCAGGCTCTCGAATCGGGCGAACTGTTCGACGAGAACATGCAGGAAGCGATCGACGCCATGGCCGAGGATGGCCGGCTCGACGAGCTGATTGAGAAGCTGATCGAGCGCATGGAGCACGAGAATCTCATCTCAACCGGATATTCGCGTGATCCTGGTCAGATTTCGCAAACCAGCGGCCGCGCGGGCGAAGGACAGAGCGAGGCACGGTTCGAAGTCACGGATAAGAGCCTGGATTTCCTGGGCTACAAGACGCTGCGGGACCTGTTGGGATCGCTGGGGAAATCGAATTATGGGCGTCATGACACCCGACACTGGGCCACGGGCATCGAGACCAGCGGCGCATCGCGGCCGTACGAATTCGGCGACACGCTGAACCTGGATGCGACGGCAACGCTGGCCTCGGCAATTTCCCGGGAAGGGATTTCTCTGCCTCTGAATATCGAATATCGCGATCTCCAGGTGCACCAGTGCGAGTACCAGAGCTCCTGCGCAACGGTGGTCATGCTCGATTGCTCGCATTCGATGATCCTGTACGGCGAAGACCGATTTACGCCCGCCAAGAAGGTGGCGATGGCGCTGTCGCATCTGATCCGGACGCAGTATCCGGGGGATTCTCTGTCACTTGTGCTGTTTCATGATTCCGCCGAAGAGCTTCCCATTTCACAGCTGGCACGAGTGAAGGTGGGACCGTATTACACGAATACCCGAGAGGGGCTGCGACTGGCACAGCGGATACTGAAGGCACAGCGCAAGGACATGAAGCAGATCGTGATGATCACCGATGGGAAACCGTCGGCGCTCACGCTGGAAGACGGCCGGATCTACAAGAATGCCTTCGGGCTTGATCCGCTGGTGGTGAGCGAGACGCTTGAGGAAGTGGCAAGGTGCAAGCGCTCGAATGTGATGATTAATACCTTCATGCTTGCTTCTGATCCCGGCCTGGTCCAATTCGTGCACAAGGTTTCAGAGATGTGCCGCGGCAAAGCCTATTTCACAACGCCGGAGACGCTTGGCGAGTACCTGCTTATGGACTACATGCAGCGTAAGATGCGCACCATTCACTGATTCAGCAAAGCGGAATGCATGCCTGCGGGTGCGGACCGCACGGACGGCCGTATGATCGGCGCGGTGACCGGGTCTGGCTGATCCAGTCGCTGGCGCAGGTTGGAAGCCAGTTCGAGGAGCAGGTGCAACCTTTCGGCCAACGGCGGCGTGATTCCGGGTTCCACCAGCGCCAGCTGTGCCTGCAGCAGAAGACCAGCGATGGCGTCTCGCAGATCGCTTCGGATCGAAGACGCGGCAACCGATAGGGCCATATCTCTCTCCCGTTCGCGACGCAGCAGGGCGGCGCGCACCTCGCGAACAACGCGCCCGCATCCGGAAATTGCGAAGTTGATCTCAAGGGGAATCGCCAGGCCGGTGTGCTTGAGCAGCGACTCCATACCGTCTTCCGGATGCTCGACCAGCGACTGGTCGACAACGATAAGAGCAAATTCATGCCGTCGCAGCGCGGCCAGTCCCTCCTTGCGGCTTCGTGCGGTTTCGACGGCCACGCCAAACTGCTTCGATAAGACGGCGGCGCAGTTCTCGGCTCCGGCGATCGCGGTAATCATCAGAATGCTTTGAGGCATGATCGGCTCCTATGTAACCTGACTTGTGTAACTCCGTTCGTTACAAACTATGAGTGTCTACGGGAGAGATCAACGTTCGTTGTCTACAGGCCTGCGACGGATTCGCTCAGGCCGTATTCCTTGAGCTTGCGGTAGAGCGTTGTCTTGCCGATGCCCAGCAGTTTCGCGGCTCGGAGCTTGTCTCCCTTGAGCTGGCGCAGCGTATCGAGGATGGCCTGCCGTTCCAACTCTGCCAGCGGCGTCACCGCACCCGTCCGCTCCAATCGCGGTTCAGGTACGACCAGCGATAGCACAGTACGATGGGCGTGCATGTGAAAATCCTGCAGCTGCGTCGGCAGATCACCGATATGCAGAACCTGTCCGGAAGAGAGCGCACAGGCGCGCTCGACCGAGTTTTCGAGCTCGCGCACGTTTCCCGGCCACGAGTAGTCCATCATGGTGCGCAGCGCGTCATCGCTGAGAGTTCGCATCGCGCCACCATTTCGTTTCAGGCGATCGAGAAAGTGGGCGGAGAGCAGCGGAATGTCTTCGCGGCGATCGCGCAGCGGCGGGATACGGAGACTGACCACGTTCAGCCGATAGTACAGATCCTTGCGAAAGCGGCCCTGCTCGACCATAGTGGCCAGGTCGCGATTGGTGGCGGCGAGGATACGGACCCTGATCGGGATGCGGTGCGTGGCCCCTACCGGTCGAATCTCCTTCTCCTGCAGGGCGCGCAGCAGCTTGGCCTGCAGATCGAGAGGCAGCTCGCCGATCTCGTCCAGAAATACCGTTCCGCCATCGGCCGAGGCGAGCAATCCATCCTTCGAGCGATTCGCACCGGTGAAAGCGCCCTTAACGTAGCCGAAGAGTTCGCTCTCGACCAGAGTGGGGACCAGGGAACCGCAATCGACCGGAAGAAACGGTTTGGCGGCGTTCGGGCCGTTGGCATGAATCGATCGCGCCACCATTTCCTTTCCCGTTCCGCTCTCTCCCAGAATCAGCACCGGATGGCTGGTCTGCGCGACCTTAGAGAGGATGCGGTAGAGCTTTTCCATCTCGCCGCTGCGCCCGATGATGTTTCCGAGACCCTGCTCAGTGCGCAGCTTGTCGCGCAACTGGCGGCTGGCGATGTCGATCGTGCGACGTTCCGCGGCGCGTTCGAGCACCGCCGCCAGTTCTTCGAGCGCGAAGGGCTTGGTCAGGTAGTCGTCGGCGCCGGTGCGCATCGCCTCGACGGCCGAGTTGACGGTGGCAAATGCGGTTATCACGATTACGGCCATCTCCGGATGCAGCATCTTGACCTCTTCCAGGAGCTCGAGGCCGGGGCCCCCGTGCGACTTGAGGTCGAGAAGGAGAATGTCTACGCTGTTGCCGCGCAGCAGGCTGCGGGCAGTGGCCAGACTTTCGACGGCGTGCGGAGTGAATCCCCGGCGAGCGGCGATTTCGCAGCATGCCGAACGGACCGCTACATCTTCGTCGACGATCAGGACATGCAGCCGTCCCGGCCGTTCTGAGGGGTAGGCGTAAGTCGTCATAGGTGGTGTGTGCGGGACTGTTACGGGCATTCTATGCACCCTTTCATCGCGGAGTCAGCCACCAATCCGCTGGGTTCGCTGATTTCATACATGCCGGAAGTAATAGGCAGTTCGAGCTCAAAGCGCGCTCCACCACTCGGAGAAGAGGAAACGCGGGTTGTGCCGCCTGCCGCATCAATCAGAGCGCGAACAATGCTGAGACCGAGACCACGGTGCGGAATGTCTGGCCAGTTCGGTCCCGTCATGCGCGTGGTGAAGCCCACCTTGAAGACCTCCTCGCGAAGGTCTTCGGGAATTCCGGGTCCACTGTCCTCGACCGCGATCACGACGCTATGTGGGCGGGCAGAGGGCTCCGGTCGGGCTTCGAGGAAGCTGAGACCGTCGGCATACTGCGCAGTGACGCGGAGCTTCCCTCCTTCGGCCATGGCCTCCGAGGCGTTGCGCACCAGATTCAACATCACCCGCGTCAGGTCTTCTCTGGACAGGGCGGTGCGGCCCCCGCAAGGCATCGTATCGATCTCGAGGTCGATACGTGGGCCTGCAATGGCGGTCAGCAGCGGCCGCATGGCGCGAAGCTCGGCGCCGATGTCGTTTGCAGTGTCTCCCGGCCACGGTTCGACAAAGGAAAGCGCGCCGACAGGGTCGTGGATGGGCGCGGGGGCGCTGGCTTCGCGCGATGCATTCCGATACCTCTTCGGCAGGCTTCGCTGCGATCCAGCGCGACGCGGAGCTGCCAACCTCTCCACCAGCCGGGAGGCGGTATCGGTGACCGCCTGCAGCTCCTGGGCATAATGCCCGTGATCCGATGTGAGAACGCCCGGCTCGGCGAGCAGATCGCAGTAAAGTCTCAGCGCGGACAGCACGTTGCGCGCGTCGTGAGCCAACTGATCGAAGCGTTCGGGTTTCAGAATGGGCATTGGTGTTCCCGGTGCTGCGGCGGAAATCCGCTCTGAAGGCACATCCCCGGACTGAGGAACAAACTTGCTGATACGCGTAGGAACCTTTGCCAGACCCTGCATTCGCTTCTCCTAGCTGGACTTACCAGAAGGCGATCACGGCCTTGGAGTATCGCGACCGCCTTCCTGCCGGGACTTAGTACACGCATCGTGCCAAATCGGAATTTGCTGAGTAATCCATTTGAAATGAACTGCTTAAGAGGAAGCTCCTTCAACCGTGAGCTGGCTACGGGCAATCCCGTTTAGTGTTCCAAAATGGGATAACGCAGCCCGCTCCATGAGCTATCTAATTGAAAAAAAGGACCCGATGTCACTGAGTTCCGAATTGGAACGATTCCGGCGCCGGCCCGATTCGGAACTCCCGTCCGGGGACCCCTCCCGTGTCGTCCCAAACCCGTACAATGAGGATCGATGCAAGCCCCCACCTTTTTTCGCGCTGCAGGACGCTCTCCCTCCCAACTCCGCACCGTCCGACTTATTCCGGGCTATGTCGCCATCGCCGAAGGGTCGGTGCTCATTGAAGTTGGCAATACCCGCGTGCTGTGTAATGCCACGGTCGACCAAGGTGTTCCTGCATGGTTGCGCAACAGCGGCCGGGGCTGGGTGACGGCTGAGTACGGTATGCTTCCCCGGGCCACGCTCACCCGCACGCCCCGCGAATCCGAGCGAGGCAAGATTGGCGGCCGGACCCACGAGATCCAGCGGCTGATCGGGCGATCCTTGCGTGCCGTCATCGATATGCATACGCTGGGCGAGCGAACCGTAATTCTTGACTGTGATGTGCTGCAGGCGGACGGGGGCACGCGCACGGCGGCAATTACCGGGGCGTGTGCAGCGCTTTCCATAGCCGTCAACCGCATGGTGGCCACCGGAGCCCTCAAGGCGTCGCCGCTTCGGCAACTGGTTGCCGCGACCAGTGTTGGCATGGTGGAAGATACTCCGTTGCTCGACCTGGCGTACGAGGAAGACTCGCAGGCCGAGGTGGATATGAACGTGGTCATGACCGAGGACGGCGGGCTGGTGGAAGTGCAGGCGACCGCCGAACGGACTCCGTTTGCGCGGAGCCGCATGCTGGAGATGATGGATCTGGCTGCAGCGGGCATCGAGCAGTTGCTGCGGGCCCAGCGGGACGCGATAGCGGCCGCAGGATAGCTACGCAACCTATCGACCTCGGGTTAGAATTCAATGGAACGCAGTTCCCGCAACACACCCGGCAGTTCCCGTATCAGTGCGGCGCCGGGCCTCATCAACCGGCGCCAATTCATTGGCAAGGATCAGGAGAAGAAACGATGTCTATCAAACTGACCCCTGGAAAACTGGAAGGGTTAAAGGCCGTGTCCGACAAGCGCGGCGTGATTGCAGCCGCTGCGATGGATCAGCGCGGCTCGCTCAAGAAGTCACTGGCCAAGGAGAAGGGCGTTGCCGAACTTCCGGATTCGGCGCTGGTCGAATTCAAGGAGCTGGTCACCGATGTGCTCACCCAGCACGCTTCGGCTATCCTGCTCGACCCTGAGTTCGGACTTCCCGCTTCCAAGCGCCGTCACGGCAAGGGGCTGCTGCTGGCATACGAAAAGACCGGCTACGACGCTGCCACACCGGGCCGCCTGCCCGACCTGCTGGACCTCTGGTCGGTGCGCCGCCTCAAGGAAGCCGGAGCAGATTGCATCAAGATCCTGCTCTACTACACACCCCTCGAAAAGACGCAGATCAATGACCTGAAGCATGCCTGGGTGGAGCGTATCGGCGACGAGTGCCGTGCACACGATATTCCCTTCTTCCTCGAGACGGTCGGCTACGACGCCCAAGGCGGAGACGAGAAGAGCGTCGGGTACGCAAAGCGTAAGCCAGAGATCGTAACTGGATCGATGGAGGAGTTCGGCAAGGAGCGGTATGGGGTGGATGTCCTCAAGGTGGAGGTTCCCATTCAAATGGAGTTTGTCTCAGGGACGAGGGCGTTCAAGGGCGAGGAAGCTTACACTCGCGCCCAGGCGCTGGAACACTTCCGCATCGCCGCGTCCTCTACGCACAAGCCCTTCATCTACCTGTCCGCCGGCGTGAGCAATCCCGTGTTCATCGAGACGCTGGAACTCGCTGCGGAAAGCGGCACCACCTTCAACGGCGTTCTCTGCGGCCGGGCTACCTGGAAGGACGGTATTGCTGTGTACGCGAAGCAGGGCGCCAAAGCCTTTGAGGATTGGCTCAACACGACCGGGGTCGAGAACATCCAGAATGTGAATAAGGCTCTCAAGGCCGCTCATTCATGGTTCGACAAGGTGGATGTGGCGGAGCCTGCCGCAGTCTAGCCGTGCATCGAACTCTTGAAATAAATTGCAGAGCGCCGCGGAAATCGCGGCGCTTTTCTTTGTGGCGATTACCTGCGATTACGTTCGCGTCACTGGCCGGGTACGCATGGTGAACAAGGCGTGCCATCTTTTCGGGATTTCGCGTTTCACTGTACGCAACTATTCTTCGGTGCATGAAGAACTTCACGCTCACCCTGTACGCGAAGCGCAAGAGCGATGGCACGTACGACTACTCCCTGAACATCTGTGAGAACCGCGGCAATTCGGCGACGGAGATGAACTTCGAGAGCGAGGCTTTGCTCCGCAACCAGCTCAACGCTGTCCTGCCCGACGGCCGGGATGCTCATCAGATTCTGCCCCAGGCGCAGCGCGACGGCGACTATTGGTTTCCGTTTACGATGCCGATGTCCGATGCACAGGCCGCAAATCTCGGCTGGATGGGAGAAGCGTCGCCAGAGCGCAGCCTCGTGCACTGAGCCCCGACTACCCTGAAGGTGTTATGGCCAGTCGTTGATCCCGTTGAGTAGTTTTGTCACTTGGATTTTTAGGGAGAACAGGTAAGTCCGATGTCAAAGAAACTGAATCTTATTGCAGGAACCTTGTTCACCTTGTCACTGTTTCTCGTCTTTCATGCGTTGCTGGCGATGACAACCATTTGCTCGTTTGTCTTTCTTCTTCCCGGGATGCTGTTCCGGTGGTCGGCGGAAGACCAGAAAGCAGTTCCTGTTCGGCGCGCAAGCGTCGGCAGACACTGATGGGTTCAGCTGCTCGATCGTAGAGCTATCCCTGAATCACCTCAATCCACACGTGCGTCAGCGGCGGGACGGCTGATCTTCGATGGTCCGCAGCAGTTCGATGAGCTTCGGCGCGGCGAAGTGCTGATAATCGGGCGCAAGCAGACCGTAGGTTTCGATCGAATCGTATTTGCGGCCCTGCCCGGTCGACTGGGTTCCATTCAGTGCCCAGTAACTCCACGCGAGCCGGTTCTCCTTCATATAACGGATATACATGACGAACCAGTCGGAGTTGGCTCCGCAGTCGAGGTTTTGACAGGTGCCGAATTCACCGACCCAGATCGGTACTCCAGGCTCAGTGTGAAGGAGAAAGCCCGCGCGCGCATCGTAAGCCTGTTTCAGTTCGTCATAGCTGGAAAATGGGTGGCCCTCGATATTGTAAGCGTGCGGCGAGTAGACGAGCCGCTGCTTCACCTTCAACATGACAGGCAGTTTGTCAAAGCCAGTGAAGTTAGTGGAGTAGTCCGGGCTCTCTATCATGATCAGGAGCCGGGGATTCGCGGCGAGTACCGCATTACCGCCGCGCACGGCCGCGGCATGCCAGTCGAGTTTCGGATCGGGACCTCCCCATGTTGCGCCGCTGCGGAGCTCGTTGCGAAGGTCGGCGCCGATCACCCAGGGCTGGCTCTTGTACCGCCGCACGATGGTCTGCCAGTCTGAGAGCCACTTGGTCTCCGGATAGTCAGCGTTGTACCAGAGGCCGTTGCCGTCGGTCTCACTGCAACACCAGTCGGCACGGCTCACATGGTTGTCAAGGATAACCATAATGTGCGCGCGCGCGAGGGCGTCGATCACCGCGTCCATGATGTCCATGGCGTGCTTTCCGCGGAACTGGGGGTTGGCTTTTACGGCATAGTCCGCAACTACGGGATTGCGTTCGAGCGTCTCATTCGCCCAGGGCAAACGAACTGAGTTCACGCCCAGTGCCTGAATTTCTTGCACGATGGTCTGCAGTGGCGCGTGATCGAGTCCGCCGACGACATATTCCTTTTGGTCGAATCCGTACCAGTTGACCGAAGTGAGGCGAACGGGATGGCCAGCCGCGTCGACGATTTGGTGACCCTCGGTGTGAAGAGCAGGCTGGATGGGTGACTGTGCATCGGCAAGAACACACGCAACAAAGAAGTTAATGGCGAACAGACTTGCAAGGGCGCGGGAACGAACCATGCCAGTCAGAATAAACCGGTTGCAGACGCCGGGACTGTCGCCCGGCGTTTTGGACATGCGACAATACAAAAAGACGACATGACCGTGTGACTGGCTCATTTCGTTGACGCAACCGGCAATTGAATGGCCCGGCAATAACGGCAAGTTGCAGGTT
>Ga0335073_10006755_pt1 | contig 16131 bp, 16 predicted proteins | sample Lox_Sample_22_FD_207093 | JGI IMG/M metagenome (GOLD analysis project Ga0335073, IMG submission 207093) | Soil microbial communities from Loxahatchee National Wildlife Refuge, Florida, United States - Lox_Sample_2.2 | ecosystem: Environmental > Terrestrial > Soil > Wetlands | place: USA... | reverse complement strand
ACCGGCGCGAGCGAAACCCGCGATGAGCGGGCTTTTCTGGTTGGCCTCGAGTACCGGGGGCGGTCCCGTTCGGGGAGTGCCGTCAGGCGCTCCGCCGCCGGCGAAGCGCTGACGCGGGAGAGCCCTGGCAGACCCGCAGCCCAGCCGGTTTCCATCCCCGATTTCAGTCCCGAAGAGTCGTTGCAAGAACTGCATTCGCTTGCGCTCAGCGCTGGGGCCGAGATTGCGGGCGAGTTTCTGCAACACCGCGACCGGCCCGACCCGGCCACATTGATCGGGCGCGGAAAGCTGGAAGAAATTGCTGGCGCGGCCGCGTCGGTTTCCGCCGACCTGCTGATTTTTGATCACGATCTGACGGCTTCGCAGCAACGCAACATTGAAAACGTCGTGGGCACTCGAGTGGTCGACCGCACGCAGTTGATTCTCGATATTTTTGCGAAACATGCGCGAACGCGCGAAGGCCAGCTGCAGGTGGAGTTGGCCCAGCTTGAATATTTGCTGCCGCGCTTAGGCGGCCGCGGCGTGGAAATGTCCCAGCTGGGCGGCGGAATTGGCACGCGCGGCCCGGGCGAAACGCAGCTGGAGACCGATCGGCGAAAGATTTACCGGCGCATCCGGCACGTGAAAGAGCAGATTGAAAACGTGCGCCGGGTTCGTGCACAACAACGGCAAAGGCGCGAATCTGTGCCCGTAGCAACGGTGGCGCTGGTGGGTTATACGAATGCCGGAAAGTCCACCTTGTTCAACGCTCTCACTCGGGCAGAGGTTTTGGAGTCGCCGAAAATGTTCGCAACTTTGGATCCGACCATTCGCGCCTTGGCATTGCCTTCGCGGCGAAAGGTGCTGCTTTCCGATACCGTCGGATTTATCCGCAACTTGCCGCACACGCTGGTTTCGGCGTTTCGCGCGACGCTGGAAGAGGTGCAGCGTACATCGTTGATTTTGCAGGTATCGGATGCCAGCAGCCCGCTCTCGGCGGAGCAGGATGCGCAAGTGGAACGGGTTTTGAAGGAACTCGAGGTCGAGAGCAAGCCCCGGCTGCGGGTGATGAACAAGATCGATCTTTTGCCTGGGGCCCGGCGCGATGCTCTGCGCGATGATGAGAAGACGGTCCATATTTCCGCAGCCAAAGGAATCGGGCTGGGCACGCTCAGCGAGCGCATTGACCAGATGCTCGAAGAAGATCCGCTAAGCCGGGTGCGACTGCGGGTGCCGCAGAAAGAAGGCAAGGCACTCGCGTTGCTCGAGGCGCGGGCACGGATTTATTCGCGAAAGTATAAGGACGGCTTGGTGGAGTTAGAGGCTGAAGCACCGGAGTCGGTGGTGAGAAAGGTGCGGGAATTTGTCGTCGGCCAGAATTTCCGGCCCATCAGAATCTCGGGCGAACCGCTCTCGGAAATTATTAAACGCGACAGGCGATGAGAGCGATCTACGTAACGGGCGAGTGAACTGCCGGCCCTCACCCAACCACGATCTTTACCCCTTGGCAACTCCCACCGGCATCCGCTTTTCAACCGGCAAAAATTGGCGTGTGCGATGGCCAGTGTAAATCTGCCGCGGACGCGCGATTTTCTGCTCCGAGTCCGTCAGCATCTCCTGCCACTGCGCCAGCCAGCCTACAGTGCGGGGGATGGCAAAGAGCGCGGTAAACATCTCGGGCTGGAAGCCTACGGCCTGATAAATGATCCCGGAGTAGAAGTCGACATTAGGATACAGCTTGCGCTGAACGAAATAATCGTCCTCCAGCGCAATCCGTTCTAACTCGAGAGCAATATCAAGCTTGGGGTTGCGTCCGGTCACTCCGAACACCTGGTCGGCCGTCCACTTGATGATCTTGGCCCGCGGATCGTAATTCTTGTAAACCCGGTGCCCAAAGCCCATCAGCTTGCCATGCCCATCCTTCACTCGCTTAACGTAAGCGGGGACGTTTGCCTTCGAGCCGATTTCGTCCAGCATCTTGAGAACTTCTTCGTTAGCTCCGCCGTGCAGGGGTCCCGATAAGGCGGCGGCAGCAGCGGCTACAGAGAGATAAGGATCGGCCTGTGAGCTACCCACCGAACGCATGGTGTTGGTGCTGCAATTCTGCTCGTGATCGGCGTGCAGGATGAACAAGATGTCAAGCGCGCGGGCCAGCACCGGGTTGGCCACGTACTTCGGCTCGACCATCTTCCACAGCATGTTCATGAAGTTTTCAGCGTAGCTGAGATCGTTGTCCGGGTAGACATAGGGAAACCCCACGCTGTGCCGGTAAGACATGGCGGCCAGGGAAGGCATTTTCCCGATCAGCCGTTTGATCTGCAACATACGATTGGCGGAATCGTGAATGTGTCTGGCCTCCGGATAAACCGTGGACAGGGCCGCGACCGAGCTGACCAACATCGCCATGGGATGAGCATCGTGGCGAAAGCCCTCCATGAATTTCTTGGTGGTCTCATGCAGCATGGTATGGTGCGTAATCTCATACACCCAATCCTTCAATTCGGTTTCGTTCGGGAGTTCTCCGAAGAGAAGCAAGTAAGCAACTTCGAGGAAAGTGCAGTGTTCCGCCAGCACTTCAATGGGATATCCCCGATACTCCAGAATGCCGCGGTCGCCATCGATGAAAGTGATCTCGCTGTGGCAGGAAGCGGTGTTCATGAACGCCGGATCGTACGTCATAAGCCCGAAGTCTTCCGGGCCGGTCTTGATTTGCCGGAGATCCATCGCCCGAATAGCGCCTTTTTCGATGGGCAGCGTGTAGGTCTGATTGGTGCGATTGTCAGTAATGCTGAGAGTCTCTTTTGCCATAAGAATCTCCAATGTGCCGGAACTTTTACCGAGCGGAATCAATCCCGGTGCTAGCCATCGCCTTTCCGATATCGCTCGCGTAGGAACGACTCACTATACTGTGTCCGCGACGAACGTCCTGCTGTGACGTCAGTCACAAGGGGCCGTGAGAATCGACACTAGGCAGGCCCGTCTGCCTTAGCTGGCGGTTCTTCCTGCTCAGGCGCCTCGTTTTCTTTTTCCTTTACCAACTCTGCAAAATATTCCGGCCTTGTATGACGCAGGTGCTCGGCTGAAGCATTTCCCGTGAGCCAGGCGCGGTCCATCGGATAGACATCGGGATCGAAAATCACCGTGTAGAAATGCCAGATCAGGATGGCCAGCGTGGCCAGAATGGCTTCGTAATAGTGAAGCACAGTGGCCGCATCGGTGACCCACTTGGGGAAATAACGCAACGCAAGATTATTGAACCACAGGGTGAAGCCGCTGGCCGCCATCACGAGCGTGCCCCAGACAAAAGCCAGATATTCGATTTTCTCCACATAACTGAGCGGCCCGAAAATCGGGCGCTGGTCGGAGAAGCCGAGGTTGTAGAGGAACATATCGCGAAGATCGCGAGCGTCTTTCGGACGAGGAATTACCAGGCTGAGAAACCTGCGATCCCGCCGTACCAGAATCAGATGAATTACGTGATAGGCGAGCGAACTCAACAGCACAATCGCCGCCACGCGATGCACCAATCCGCGGAAGGCGAAATGGCCCTCCCAAAGCAGCATGGGCCGCGCCCACCAGGCGTCGGGGAACTTCAGCGCAAAACCCGTAACGACCAGCACCGGAAAACTCAGCACGGTCAGCCAGTGCGCGATGCGGAAGTTCAGATTCACGCGCGGGACTTCACCGCCATCGCCACGCCTGCCGCGGATCGCCTTGCGCAGAAAATCCAGGAAATGGTGCAGGAACATGAATCCGATGGCGAAGGGAATCATCACCCAGTAGAAGCGCCGGATCCACTTCACGACTGGATGCTCCGCCCCCGATTCCGGGCTCACATGTACCGGGCCGATCGCAAAATTCTTCCCGGCTCCGGGATGACATTGGCCGCAGGTTTTGGCCAGGTTCGCCTTGTTGACCGTAGATCGCGGATCGCTGGAAGGAAAAATGTTGTGCACTCCATGACAGGAAGCGCAGTTGGCCACGGTTTGTCCGCCGGCCCGCGATTCCAGGCCGTGATAGCTGTCGGCGAAAGTTGGAACGCGGTCGGCGGGCAGATTGTAACGCGCGTCAAGGGTCTCATTGCCGTGGCAGCGGCCACAAGTGGTCAGCGAGACGCGCGACGGGTTCACCAGCGAGCCGGCTTCCTGGGGAGGCAGAATGTTGTGCTCGCCATGGCAATCAGTGCAGACGGGCGCATCGGTTGCTCCTCGAGCCACGGCCTGGCCGTGCACGCTGGCGTCGTACGTCTTCTTTATTTCCGCGTGGCAAGCTCCGCAAGTGTTCGGAACATTCCAGTGATTGATTTTCGAGCGCGGATTGCGCGCCGCAAAAATGGCGTGGCTGCCATGGCAATCGGAGCAGCTTGCCGCTTTTTCGTCTCCCGCGGCGACGGCGCGGCCATGAATGCTCAGCCGGTATGATTCCACCGGATGGGCGAAGGGGATATGGTGCTTGGCCAGGAACTCAGGATTGGAGTGGCACGTAGCGCAAGTATCCGGCAGGTTCTTTTTTGCCACCGGCGAGGCTGGATCGGAGGCAGAAACAATTTTGTGCACCGGACCGTGGCAAGACTCGCAGCCCGGATTCGCGGGATCTCCATTCTTAGCCGCCCGCCCATGAACACTCGTAAGGAAATCTTTTACTTCGCTGGCATGGCACTGTGAGCAGCGTTCGGGAATGATTTTGGCAGCCGGCTGAATGTAATGGGCCGGGCCGTGGCAGCTTTGGCAGGCGTCGGCGCCTAAGGCCGCGTGAATGCTCTTGGGCATGTCCGCGGCAGGTTCTTGATGACAGGACGCGCAATTCACCTTCGCGACTTTGACGGGATGGGGAAATTCTTTGATATCGGTGTGGCAGGTTACACAAGTGAGATCGGCGTGAACGCTGGCTTTGTGTTTCGCCGGATCAACAAAAGCACTTTGCCCTTTTTCCGTCTTCAGATCGATCTGAGAATGGCAGGTGAGGCAATCAGCATCGGGATCGGCCGCAGGCTTGCTTTGGGCGTCCGCGCGTGGAAGAAAAAATGCAACCGCGGCTACGACTGCCCAGAGGCAGATGCCATGCGCCGATCCTCGCATCAGGCCGTCACCGGGGAATTGCCACGCTCGTTGATTGCGCAGAGCCAGCTAGCCATCATAACGAATGGGGAAAGTCAGCGGGCTAACTAAAATGGGCCGGCAACCAAGAAGCGGTGACTTTCCTTGGCTATCGGCCCACTCGATCCTGAATTGGATCGGAGGTGATGTCTTTATGTTAAACCGGTGTCGCCAGAAGTCAAGCATCGAATTGCGAATTCCTGCCTGCGAACGGCTTAAGCTGTGTCCCAAAGCGGAAACGGGAGTGATCGCGATCACATGCCGCGCGTTGACACCCTATCCGTAAAATGTTAGTTTAAAGGGTTTTAAGTCCTCTTAAAGTTCGAAGATTTTATCCGCACACAATGGATGAGATACTGGCTCAGTTAGGCGGATTACTGCTTGGGGCGGTACCGACTATCGTGTTTATGGTCCTCCTGTACGGGGGCTACACTTTCCTCGTGCACCGTCCGCTGACAGCAATTCTAGCGGAACGCCGCAGCCGCACCGAAGGGGCCATCGAAAAGGCGCGAGCCGATATCGCAGCCGCCGCGGCTCGCACCGCCGATTATGAGCAACGGCTGCGCGAGGCCAGGGTGGCGTTATTCAAGAGCCAGGAGGCGCGACGCCAGCAGGCGTTGCAAAAACGCGCGGCTGCCATCGAGGAAGCGCGCGCCAAGGCACACGCACAAGTCGAACAGGCACGTGCAGCGATAGAGGAAGACAAGCAAAAGGCTCAAACAGGCCTGGAAGCTGAAACCGCAAAGCTGGCTTCAGAAATCATCCGCATCGTTCTCCGGCCAGCCGTCGCCAGCGCGGGTGGACAGACTTAGATGACGATGACCAAGCGAACCTGGCGGAATCCTCCGTGCGCCCGGCCGGCGCTTTTTCTTTTTTTGGTTTGCCTGCTCCTGACTCTTCCCGCCACCGCCCAATCGCAGGACGGCAACTCATCTGGCGGGAATTCGACGGCGCCGCGCCGCTATCAACCGGCAGGCGTCGGCGGCCAGCTGGTTCGCGAAACCCGGGAGGCCGCTGGCGAAGGCGACGATAACGGTGAATTCAAACATGCGCCCTCGGTACGGTTGATTGCGCGACTCACGGGTTTAAGCCTGGAGCACGCCTATTGGTTGTGCGTGATTTTGAACTTTGCGGTCGTCGCCGGCGTGATCTTGTGGCTCTCGCGGAAGCGGCTGCCGGGAATTTTCCAGGAGCGGACCAACGCCATCCAGAAGGCAATGCGGGAGGCGCATCAGGCGAGCACGGAAGCAAACCAGCGGCTGGCGGAAATTGAAGCGCGGCTTTCCCGGCTGGACGCGGAAATCGGCAACATGCGTTCAACTGCGGAGAAAGAAGCTGCCGCCGAGGAAGCGCGCATTCAGGCGGGCGCGGCCGAAGAAACCCGCAAAATTATTTCGTCTGCGGAAGAAGAAATTGGCGCCGCGGCTTTGGCCGCCCGCCGCGAACTGAGTGCTTATGCGGCGAACCTTGCGGTCTCGTTGGCGAGCAGGCAAATTCACGTGGATGCGGCGACGGACCAGGCTCTTGTTCGCGAGTTTGCGCAGCAAATTCCGGCAGCGCCCAACGGCGGCTCCCCAGCCAGAAAGAAGAGCGAGTAAGGCTATGGCATCGGTCACCAGCGTCTACGCGCGCGCCTTCGCCGACGTGATTTTTGATCAAAAGCTGGATCCCGGCAAGGCTCTGCAGGAGGCGAAGTCAGTGGCGCAATTAGTGGCTTCGAATAAGGAATTAAGAGAGGTCTGGGAGACTCCCTCGATTCCAGCCGCGCAAAAACGGGGTTTACTGGATGCGATTGTGGTACGGGCCGGGCTTTCGCGTTCGGTGCGAAATTTCATGGCCGTTCTGATCGATCATGGGCGAGTTCCGTTTCTTGCTCCCATCGTCAGTCAGCTGGAAAAAGAAGTGAACCAGCGGCTGGGCTTTGCCGAGGCCGAGATCATCAGTGCGCGGGAGTTGAGCGACGCGGAACGGCGGACGCTGGAAACGCACATTGAAAAGACCGGCGGCCTGAAACTCCTGGCGCGTTATACCCTGGATCCATCGATCCTGGGCGGGGCCATCGTCAAAGTCGGCAGCACCATTTACGATGGCTCCATCAAGGGGCAACTGGAAAGGATCAAGGAGCAGCTGGTTGGAGCCCGCAATTAGCACGTAACCAGAATTTTTCCAGCCAAAGAGAATTCCAAGACGAATCCTATGGCGCAAATCAAAGCAGACGAAATCACAGAATTAATCCGGCAGCAGATCGAGAACTATGAGTCCAAAATTTCCGTGGACGAAGTGGGAACGGTCATTACCCTGGGCGACGGCATCGCGCGCGTCCACGGCCTGGATAAAGTCATGGCTGGAGAGATGCTGAGCTTTCCGCACAGCATCGCCGGCATCGCCATGAACCTGGAAGAAGACCAGGTCGGGGTGGTGCTGCTGGGCGACTACACCGAAATCAAGGAAGGCGATGAGGTGAAGCGCACGGGCCGCATCATGAGCGTGCCGGTTGGCGCCGCGCTGGTCGGAAGAGTGGTGAATTCACTCGGCCAGCCCATCGATGACAAAGGTCCGGTCGCCACCGATAAGTTCATCGCCCTGGAACGCCTTGCTCCCGGCGTGATCGATCGCCAGCCGGTGCGCGAGCCGATGGCGACTGGTCTCAAGGCCATCGACAGCATGATTCCCATCGGCCGCGGACAGCGCGAGCTGATCATTGGCGACCGGCAGACCGGTAAAACTGCGGTGGCGCTCGATACCATCATCAACAACAAAGGCAACAACCTGATCTGCATTTATTGTGCGATTGGGCAGAAACGCTCTTCCATCGCCCAGGTGGTGAAGATTCTCGAGGACTACGGCGCCATGGACTACACCATTGTGGTCGCGGCTTCCGCTTCCGAGCCGGCTCCCATGCAGTACATCGCGCCCTACGCTGCATGCGCTATGGGCGAGTTCTTCCGTGATTCCAAGCGCCACGCATTGTGCATTTACGATGATCTCTCCAAGCACGCGGCCTCGTATCGCGAGATTTCGCTGCTATTGCGGCGGCCGCCGGGGCGCGAGGCCTATCCGGGAGACGTTTTTTATTTGCACTCGCGCTTGCTGGAGCGCGCGGCCAAATTGAGCGACAAACTCGGCGGCGGCTCGCTCACGGCTCTGCCCATCATTGAAACTCAGGCGGGAGATGTTTCGGCCTACATTCCCACCAACGTCATCTCCATCACCGATGGCCAGATCTTTCTTGAGACAGACTTGTTCAACAGCGGCGTGCGGCCGGCGGTCAACGTCGGCATTTCCGTGAGCCGCGTCGGCGGCAGCGCCCAGATCAAAGCTATGCGCCAGGTTGCGGGCAGCCTGAAGCTCGACCTGGCCCAGTACCGCGAACTGGCCGCCTTTGCCCAATTTGGCAGCGACCTCGATAAGGCCACGCAGGCCCAGCTCAACCGCGGCCAGCGGCTGGTCGAACTGCTTAAGCAGGACCAATTTTCGCCCTTGCCGTTCTCCAAGCAGATTCTCATCATTTTTGCCGGCACAAACGGTTATCTCGACGACATGCCGGTGGACCAGGTGCGCGATTTCGAAGCCGAACTGTACAAATACGTCGACATGACCAATCCGAGCCTGCTGCAGACGATCATGGAGAAGAAAGTCCTCGACGATAATCTGAAAGCAGAAATGACAAAACTGATCAAGGAGTGTAAGGAAGCGTTCGTGGCGGAAAGGCAGGCAGTAGCGAAGTAAGGGAACTTCCCAGACCAGAAGCTCTTAACCGCTAAGGTCGCAAACAACCGCAGGGAGGACAAACAAAGCTGATGGCTCAGGGCTGACGGCTAATTCATGGCAGGCATTCTCGATATCCGGCGGCGCATTCGCAGTTTCGCGAACATGCGCCAGATCACCAAGGCCATGAAGATGGTCTCGGCGGCGAAGCTGCGCCGCGCGCAGGAGCGGGCCCTGGCCTCGCGTCCCTACGCGCGGATGTTGATCAACGTGCTCAAATCGCTGGTCTCGCGCGCCGAACTTTTCGATCCGGAGACGGGTGAGCCGCGGCATCCTTTGCTGGCCGAGCGCCCGGAGAAAAACATTCTTTTGATTGTCGTCACCGGCGACAAAGGCCTGGCGGGCGCGTTCAATGCGAATATTTTGAAGGCGGCGATGAAGTTCATCGATTCGAAAGGCGGAATAAATATCGAGATCGATGCCATCGGGCGCAAAGGCCGCGATTTCCTCCGGCGGAGGTTCAAGTCGGCGGGGCCGCATTCGGCCGAATCGCCGACGCCCTCGGGCATCACGATTGTGGGCGAGCAAGTCGGCGTGCTCAACAAGCTGGAATATTCCATGGCGGCCGATTTGGCTGCCAAGGTGATCAAGCGTTACAGCAATAAAGAAATCGATTCCGTGTACATGGTATACAACGAATTCAAATCGGTGATTGCCCAGCGTCTGGTCGTGGAACGCCTGCTTCCCATCGAGCAGGTTGGGGAAGTAGTGGTGGCGCAGGCGGAAGAAATGACGCTGGAGGAAAAAGAGCGCGTCATCGAAGCGGCACGGGGAGCGGGCGTTGGCCTTCGTCCGGCCGACACCCGTGAAGCCGACGCCGCCGCGACACGCTTCGCGGCCGCGCCCGTCGATTACATCTACGAGCAGCCGGCCAGCGAGCTGTTTTCCGCCATGCTTCCGAAGTATGTTGGCATTCAGATCTATCACGCGCTGATGGAGTCGATTGCCGCCGAGCATGCCGCGCGAATGACCGCCATGGATGCGGCCACAAACAATGCAACGGACTTGATCGATTCGCTCACCCTGGCCATGAATCGCGCCCGCCAGGCCAAGATCACGAAAGAGATTATTGAAATTGTCAGTGGAGCGGCAGCGTCGTGAGATCGCTTCTGGCTTTTGGCTTTTAGCCTAAAGGCCTAGCGCCAACGGCCAACGGCCAAATTTGAGGTCTTATGCCTGAAAACGTCGGTCATGTAATCCAAGTAGCGGGTCCCGCGGTGGACGTACAATTCGACGAAACCCACATGCCGCCGATTTATGAGGCGTTGCGCGTGGTCAGCGACGGCTTCAACGTTCCCATCCCCATCAAAGTGATCCTTGAAGTGCAGCAGCACCTTGGAGAAGGACGGGTGCGTTGCATCGCCATGGAAGCCACCGACGGCATGGTGCGGGGCATGAATGCGATCGATCTGGGCGGCCCGATTTCGGTTCCGGTCGGCCCGGGCACTCTCGGCCGCGTGATGAACGTGATCGGCGAGCCAGTCGACCAATTGGGACCAATTGAATACAAGGAAAAACTCCCCATTCATCGTCCGGCGCCGGCATTCGACGAGCAAGCGACGACGGCGGAGATGTTCGAAACCGGCGTGAAGGTCATCGATTTAATCCAACCATTTCTCAAGGGCGGCAAGATTGGCTTGTTCGGCGGGGCGGGGGTGGGCAAGACCGTCATTATTATGGAGCTGATCAACAACGTCGCCAAGCAGCACGGAGGATTTTCCGTGTTTGCCGGAGTCGGCGAGCGCACCCGCGAAGGTAATGATCTGTGGCTCGAGATGACGGAATCCGGAGTGATCAAGCCGGGCGATCCCGCTCATTCGAAAGCCGCCTTGATCTATGGCCAGATGACCGAGCCGCCCGGTGCGCGTTTGCGGGTGGCACTGACCGGATTGACCGTTGCCGAATACTTCCGCGATGAAGAAGGCGCCGACACGCTGCTCTTCATCGACAACATCTTTCGTTTCACGCAGGCTGGATCGGAAGTTTCCGCGCTGCTGGGCCGCATGCCCAGCGCCGTGGGCTATCAGCCAAATCTGGCGACGGAAATGGGCGAATTGCAGGAACGGATCACTTCGACCAAGAAAGGTTCTGTGACCTCAGTGCAGGCAATTTACGTGCCCGCCGACGATTTGACCGATCCGGCTCCGGCCACGACCTTCGCTCACCTCGATGCGACCACCGTGCTTTCGCGGGGGTTGACCGAGATCGGGATTTATCCCGCCGTCGATCCGCTGGCATCGACGTCGCGTATTCTCGATCCGCGAATCGTCGGCCAGGAGCATTACGACATTGCGCAGGCGGTGAAAAAGACCCTGCAAAGCTATAAAGACTTGCAGGACATCATCGCGATTCTCGGCATCGACGAATTGAGCGAAGATCAAAAGCTGATCGTAGCGCGGGCGCGCAAGATGCAGCGGTTTCTCTCGCAACCGTTCCACGTTGCCGAGCAGTTCACGGGCAGTCCCGGCCGCTACGTGAAAATTGCCGACACCGTAAAAGGCTTCAAAGGAATTGTGGACGGCAAATACGACGACATTCCCGAGCAGGCGTTTTACATGAAGGGAACGATCGAGGAAGTGGTGGAGGCAGCCGAAAAGCTGAAGGCAGCGTAAGAATAGCCAGCAGCCATCAGCAGGTTTCGAACTTGACGGCTAACGACTGACGGCGGATGCTGATTTATGGCAGACACTTTCCAACTTGAAGTCGTCACCCCGGACAAAATGGTGGTGAAGGACGAAGCCGAAGAAGCCCAGATTCCCGGCAAGAACGGATATCTCGGCATTCTGCCCGGCCATGCGCCACTGATCACTGAGCTGGCCGTCGGAGAAATCACCTACCGCAAGGGAAGCACGACGCACAGTCTGGCCGTCGCCTGGGGATTTGCCGAAGTCTTACCGGACAAAGTCACCATCCTAGCTGAAACCTGCGAGCGATGTGAAGAGATCGACAAAGAGCGCGCCCAAAAGGCCAAGCAGCGCGCCGAAGAACGGCTGAAGAGCGGCAAGCCGGACGTGGACTATATGCGTGCGGAAAACGCTTTGCAGCGCGCCGAAGTGCGACTGCAGGTGGCGGAGAAGGTCTGAATAACCAGCGTACAGGAACCTTCACCTGTCTTGGCTCAGCCTGAAATGGAGAAGCGACGTTCTCCGTTAGTGTAGAGTCCGCCCTTCGGGCGGGATTTTCAAGGCATTGGGGTCTATCGATCCGATGATGGACAAGCAGCGCAAGAAACTCCTTCCCTGCGCTGCCGATCATCGTCTCGATGAGCCCGCCAAGCTATCCCTCGGCATGGTTGCGTCCCCGCAGCGCCCGCTTCCGTTTCGTCCGGCAAGATCATTGTAGCTCCGCAACGACCTGCCGTTTCTCGACATCTGGTTTGTCCGTAACTCCGCGAAAACCAGATCGTGTCAGACCCGAATCGTGAGTGTAATCGTCCTGACTTCATCAACGGTCTTGTTGCATCACGATGGCCTGCCCATCATGAACGTAGAAGCTCATCGAGGGCGCTTTGCGCTCGCCAGACTCGTCTTGGGTCACAACATTCCCATGTGCCTCAAGAATGCTCTCACCCGGATGATATGTGATGTCGTCTGCTTGGACTGACAGGGTGTTGTATGTAGCAAACGCACGTTTACAGGCAACGCCATCATCAGATGTGCCAAGAGCCAACTGAACGAGCTGGCACGCCGCGAATTTCGATCCTCCCCAGACGTGAACCTCGAAGGGCACACTATCTGACGGGACGGAAAAGAATCTCTCGCCGGAGCACCATGCCTTCACATGGTCCTGCTCCTCCTGAGTCGCTGGGCCTCCATTTGGGCCAAGTACCATCACGGTGCAAAACATTCCCTGCGGCAAGGATATGTCGAAGACCAAACTGGTCGGCGCGGTTACGCGAAATGGTGGACGGCGATAATAGACCATGTTGGTGAATATCTTTCCGTCAGGACCGTGAGCAACCACGGTCATAGTCCAAACGCCCAATGGAAGACTTGTCTCGTAAACTCCAGCCTCGTTGGCCATCACCGTCTTCGACGAAGCGCCCTCAAAAATCACCGCGAACAAAACATCAGAACCAAATCCGGTGATCTTCCCGCCGATATGAAACGTCGTGGGTTGAGTCGCAGGGGGCGCAGACTGACCGAACAGCGGAGGCCAGAGCAATAGAACTGCGAAGGGGAAGAGCGTGGATCTTCTGGCGACGCGAGACATCGTAGTACCTCCGAGTATCTTACCCTACGGTGCTTGTTGGCGAAATATCGCCATATCATTCACTGTGGGTCAAAATAGCTACTTGGCTGTCCGACATCGCGGTGGCTGGCCGCTTCGCTCTTCACGCGGCTTGCTGGCGGCGACCCTGGCGCTGCTGTCTGGCGGCTTCCAGCTTGCGGTCGCGTTCCGTGTGAATCTCCTGCTGACGCCCCGCCAGCACGTCCTTCGGCGTGATGTAGCCGGTGGCGCTGTTCAGACGGACGTTGTTGTAATGCTCCACGTAGCCCTCGATCAGACGCCGCGCATCTTCCAGCGACAGCGGCGTTCCCGGTCGAATGCACTCGCTTTTCAGCGACTTGTGCCAGTGGCGGTCGTAGACTATGTTCGTTCCGCCCGGCACCCTCTTCTATCGGCGGATGACGCGCGGCGCGAAGCCGAAGAACTGCTCGACCAGTTCACCATTCTTTATCCCAATGCATCGCTGTTTCGAACCGCCCTGCGGGGCATGGCTGCATACCGTCTTTCGTGGTTCGATGCGCATCTCTGGGCCTATGCCGAACATTACGGGCTCGCTGAATTGATTTCCGAAGATTTTGAGCATGGCCGGATGTACGGCAGCGTGAGAATTGTGAACCCTTTTCGATGAGACGGAAATGGCGGAGCAAGCTGCTTCATTTCTGCTCCCGCACCTCGCCCACTGGCGTGATCTTCGTGTCCGTGCGGAATTTTTTGTAGTCGCGGTAGGAAATTTCTTCCGTCAGGTTTACTCCCATTAATAGTGCGAGGCGCGCGTCGAGTTTAACCGCGATGTGTTGTGGCAACCAGACTTCATCGTTCACCCGCGTCTGCTCGATCTGAATGTTCGAGCCTTTATGGATGCGGGCCAGAACTAATCCCACCGAAACCGTGTCGATGCATTGGATATCGAGCTTCACCCATTCCGTGTCGGTTTTATCGAGCCAGAGGCGAAACTTAAACTTGGGCAGAAATTTGGCGTCCTTGAGATGGGGCTCGTACCCGGGCCGCGGAGTCGCATCAATCACGTAGGTTGGACGTCCTTCAAACTGTTCTGTTGCGGCAAGTTTAAAGTTGTATGCGTCGGCCACTTCGCGGACAAACTTGCGCCCATCTTCGCGTTCTTTCTCTTCCTTTTCCAGGCGTTTGTTGCGGGCGCTCTCGCTTTCGTTTTTGCGCTTGTCGATAATCTTCTGGATTTTTTCTTCTTCTTTGGCGGCTTCTTTAGAGGAAAGTGGCTTGTCGTCCTTGGCGGTGAGGCGTTCAACTGGTTCTCCGTAAAGCTCCATGATCTCGTAAGTCTTGGACTCGACCGATTTCACATTCCCCCTGCCATCCAGTTTGTGTTCTTCTTCCCGCTCGACAAAGGTGTAGTCGCGCTGGCGCTTGTCGTTCTCCATATCTTTTTCAGCCGCCAGCCGGATCAGGCCGCGAATCTGATCTTCCGAAAGAGAATCGGCGTCGGCAGTGGCCGCCAGCGATGGCCCCGGAGTGGAGGCGGCTTTATTGTCGGACTGAGCCATCCCGCTGGCGGAAACCAAAGCTAGAAGTACGGCGAAGATGGTGCGGACGGCTTGCATATCAGGATATTACGAGATTAGAGCCGAGGCGGTTCAATCGAGATGCCTCAGCCAAAGTCACTACTGCGCCGGTGGCGGAAATTCCACCACCACAAAGCGCGCGGGGTCGGAATCGGCATTCACGAATCGCGACTTCTGCTCCCCTGGAATCCATATCGCATCGCCCAGGGATTTGCGAATGCGTTGGCCATTGGCTGCCTTCAAATCCAAGTCGGTGATGGGAACCAGCAATTCGGCACTAGCTTTTTCCGGGGCAGGATACGAGTCGCCCGGCAGGAGTTGAGCGTTGGTCACCACGATATCGCCGAGCCGGGTTGAGTTCATATACTTCGCCTGCGGATCCACCGGCGTGACGCTGCCGAATGGGCTGTAATCCCAGGTTCCACTCTGCCACTGATAACCCCATGTGGAAACCTTGGGATCGAGGAACTCAACCGTGATGCTGCTAAAGCTCGCCGTGCGGTCATCGCGAATGCCGTAGGCATGGCCGCCGAAATAAAAGCGCATGTCGCCCTTCTTGAAGGTGAAACTCTGGATCGCAGACTCGCCGTCGCGCCAGATTACCACCTCGCTGTCTTGCAACATGATCATCAGAAAATTGTGATCGTGCTGCACGAAGACCTGTTGTGCGGGAGAAAGACTGAGCTGAAACACACGCACTTTGTCATTCTTCAGAAGAAGCGTGTAATGCGAGTCCGAGGCTAAATCTCCGGGCGCCTGCGCGAGCGCGAGCCCGACGGCAAAACAAAGGAAAACTGCAAGCCATAAGCGCGATTTCATTTGCATATTGTATGAATTTTGTGTCGGACTGGCGAGTCGCCGTCGGGTTACGGCTTTTTCGCCTTGCCTGTGCACTCGGCGAGGAAAAGCCGCTCATCCAGCCGGTGAAGGTGCTTCACCATGGCCGGCGAAAGCAGTTTGTAATGGTGGATCTCAAACAAATAGTCGACGATGAACCAAACCGGCTTCTCCGTCGTCATCCAGTGTCGACGGTCGAACCGTTTCAGGTTCACCGGTCGCGAAAACGTACGCAACGTGCGTTCCCGGCGCATATTGAAGTAGGAATTGAAATAGCTCATCGCCAGTTCACGCAGCGAACGGTGCACCGGCTCGCGGTAGCGGCAACCGGCGTAATTTGATTTGGCGACCGAACCCCAGTGTCCATCGACCCGGTAAATTGCTAGCACATGATCGGTATCGTGTACGGCCTCCAAATCGAGCAAAAGGGGAGGAAAGCCGTTGGCCCGCAACGCAGCCGCGGCAAAGATCGCTCCCTCCAGACAGTGCGCGGTTTGCTCACGAAGCACATAACGTGGCGACCAGGCCGTGTCCTCCAGATGGTAGGGCATGTCGTCGAGGAAGCGCTGAATGCCGTAGGGATTCTTGAGGCTTCGCAATTTTCGCAGTTCGGCGGGAGTGAAGGAGTCGAGCGGATGTTCCAGTCGTGGAAACAGTTTAGCTGAGAGTGAAAGGAACTACGT
>Ga0335073_10006754_pt1 | contig 16131 bp, 17 predicted proteins | sample Lox_Sample_22_FD_207093 | JGI IMG/M metagenome (GOLD analysis project Ga0335073, IMG submission 207093) | Soil microbial communities from Loxahatchee National Wildlife Refuge, Florida, United States - Lox_Sample_2.2 | ecosystem: Environmental > Terrestrial > Soil > Wetlands | place: USA... | reverse complement strand
CCGAATGAAATCAGGCTGGTGTGGGGTCTTAAAAGTAATCGTCCTTGCGTATGTGAGATCGACTGCAGGAATTACCACACGAGTTTGGGTGACGTCCTCTAGTTTTCGATCGCCAAACATGTCCGAAAGGGCATCGCGGAGCCCCTCTGAGTCGTATTTCGAACGGCGCAGGCCGACGTCAGCAAGAGACGGAATCCTGCGCCTCAGAAATGATAGACAGAATCGCTGAAACAACGATACACGAACCGGTGGCCGTCGAGTGAATATACCGGGACCACGCTGCTCATAGAATTGGAGGATGCGACCCGCCGGTTCTCCCAAGCCGAGCGCCAAGGCGATAATCCCACCCGTAGATGTTCCCACAACGAGATCGAAATAGTCTGTTATCGGGGCAGCGAATTGCGCCTCCAGGCGCGCCAAAAAAGCTGCCGCGAACGCCCCGCGAATTCCTCCACCGTCAAGGCTAAGAATTCGGAACATCAGCGTCTTCCCGCTTGGGTTCGTGGGCGATCCCGCCACCTTCCCAACTCCCCGTGGCGAGCCAAACCTCGTAGTAGTACAGCCAGAGGGACAACCACGGAACGATTGTCGTCGCGATCTTCATGTCCGGCCGCCAGTCGGTCCCCTGCGGGTAGAAGAGACAAGGCTGGTCGGGCGCATAAATGTGGGGGATCCGGTCGCCGTCCGCCCGACCCCGCAAGTTGCGTACAAATGCCTTCGGTCGATGGCCGGCCTCATAATAAATAACGACAGAATACGCGCGGCTCGTGGGGGTGGGTTGCAGCGAACCCACGCTACGCAGCTCCCGGTTAGTCACCCTCGTCAAAAAAGAAGGATGATGCTGCCGCATCCAAGCACCCTGATCCCGAATGCTGAGCGTATGTCGCCGCTGTGTCATCCGCCGTAAAAACTGTTCTTGGCGAGCGCAATTCCGGATCCCGTGGTGAGGAGTCCAGTCCCTGGCTGAACGCGTAAAGACTGGTTCGAGCGGCGGCGCTCAGTCTCGCGTGCCTCAGATAAGACGGCGCGCTCAGCAATCGGCTTCCCGACGAGTCCGCCCAGAGACTTAGTCATTTCATCAATTCCACCGCCCCGCATGAGTTCGTCGAGATATTGGCGCACGCTGCCCGCATACGCCACGAATTGCGGGTATGTCTCGGCATTCCACCCGGCGGCGAAATTTTCTTGCGGATTCGTTGGATTTGGTACTTTCGGTATCCCCTGCGCCGCTGCGATGAATTCGCCGATACCATTGACGATTCCGTCCAACGCCACTGTGAGCGAGTCTTGACCTTGATATGCATGCGCGGCGAGCGTGGTCAGGAGAATCGAGCGCGCCGCGTCCGGATTTCCGTCGAAGAAAGAATCTCGGTGGCGCTTGAGTAACTGCACGGCACGCTGCAGCGGAAATTTCTTTTGAGACGGAACGTTGTCGGGCATGGGGCGCACGCGCGCTTCCATCGCGTCGAGTGCGCCTCGCACAATCCGGCAGCGCTCAAAGAACCAGTGAGCGTAACCGAACGGGTTGCTTGGGATCCATATGGCAAGTTTCCGGTCGGGGACCTTAATGGCCGTACCCGTCGCAGGGCACGCGGGAATGATATCCAGGTGGAAATTTCCCGCATAATTGATCCGGAGACACCGGTTCTTCAACTCAAGTATCCGCTGGTATGTTCCATGTTCCTTGAGTCGACCAGCCAAAAGATTGTAAACTTCGAGAGCAGGTCGCTGATCGCAGTAATGTAGCTGACAAACGACGTCGAGATCGAATTCTTCACCGCGCCAAGGGCGGATCGTGGTTCCTATGCTCATAGAGCCCTGAGGACGGATATCCGGAGCATACCGGTGAAGTACGCTGGTCGGGTCCGCAAGCCACCCGCCGATGCTCCTATACTTCTGCGTCGCGTCCTCATACTGGGCCTGAGTAAGCTGGATGGTGACGCAAACCTCCTCCAAGATAGAATCGATAAACGAGTATGGCCGTCGTACGGTTGTTCCGGTCACAGATCTCCAACTCCTTTCATCTTAAAACGTTTGAATCTCATTCCGCCTCGATCCTGCCGAGCTCTTCTTCTTGTCGTAGCCAAGAAACTTCCCGCATATGAGAATTAGATCGCATGTAGCTGATCTTGTCAATGGTAAATTTCTCATTGCCGAGAATCTGTGATATAAATCTAAGAAATGGAAGCCTTAATCAGGAGGTGCGCCTAGTGGCAGAACCAGTCGACGTCGCGATCTTGGGAGAACGGCTTAAGCGGGAGCGCAAGGCAAGGGAGTTGACGCTCCGAGACGTCGCGGGGCAGGCGGATATCAGCATTGCGACCCTGTCGCGGATTGAGCGCGGAGACGCGAAAAGCGTAGACAGTCCCACGTTGTTGGCTCTCTCGAAGTGGATGGGGGCGGGCGCAGAAGAGTTTCTTGAACGGCCGGATTTTGCTGACGCACACAGACCATCAGCGGAGAAGCGCACGACGCCAGACGTGGTGGAATTGCATCTACGGGCGGACAAGAATCTTGATAAACGTACTGCAATCGCGCTCGCAAAGATGTTTCGAGCAGCGTACGAATCGCTTTTGCAGGGGCAGGTTCAGGTGAAAAAGAGGGGATAACTGGTGAATGCTCGAACCCTTTAGCAAACGTGCGCGGCCCTGGGAGCGACACGGCATCGATTTGCGTCGCTTGGCTGGGGTGTCGCAAGAAGAGTTGCTTGATCCATGGAAACTGGCGCCTAAAGTCGGACTTCGGGTTCTAGATGGCGACGCATCATCAGCCTTACTCGCGGAGCCGGATCGGCTGCATCTTTGCGGGGCCGGGTCAAGGGCGTGGTCGGGTGGCGTGTGGCCGGAACGTCTGCCAGACGGAAGCCGAATTTGCATTCTCCCCTCGACACCCGTTGAGAAGGAACAAGATCACGCTGATGGAGGAGATCACTCACAGTTTCCTCAATCACCGGCCCACGGCCGTTACCCTCCAGTCAAGCAAAATTGAAGTGCGTGATTACGACGCACGACAGGAAGCGGAAGCATATGGTTCTGGTGCCGCCGCGCTCTTGCCATGGCCAGCACTCTTTCGCCTCGTCAACACTGGAACGGGCATAACAGAGATTGCGGCGCGATTCGACATCAGTGAGGAGTTGGTCGCTTATCGAATCAAGATAACGGGTGCGTATCGTTTGTTCCTGGCTCGACAGCGCCGGACCGCTTGAGGCTTGAGGCAAAGCGAGCTTATATAGGAACGAACGAGAATCTAACCGCGCCGGAGCACTGAAATCATGGTGAGCAAGCCCCCGGCATCGGTTTGAACTTGAGTTTAGTGAATTGCAGGGTATTCAAAGCCCGTGCCGGGCTGACTGGGGCTGCGGCCGACGCTACGGGAACGAAGAAGACCCTGGCATGTAATGTTTGCTGACGATAATGGCAACTGACAAGCAGCACGATGACGTACGATGGATACCGCAATGCGTCTAATCGCTCTGCTGGCTATTGCTGTGGCGGCGCACGCGCAGGATTCGACCTTCTCGGCAGATGTGAATGTAGTGAACCTGCTGGTGGCGGTCCGGGACAAGGATGGCCGGTTCGTCAAGGATCTGACAAAGGATGATTTTGTCGTGCAGGAAGACGGGCGCCGTCAAGTGATCCGTTATTTTTCGCAGGACTCAAACTTGCCGTTGGTGATCGGCGTACTCGTGGATACGAGTTGCAGCCAAATACGCGTGCTCGAATCAGAGCGAACCGCCAGCTATCAATTTCTCGATCAGATCCTCCGCGGCGATGACGTGGCGTTCGTTCTGCACTTCGATTTCAGGGTGGGTCTCTTGCAGGGGTTTACATCATCTCGGGAAAAACTTGCCGCGGCCTTATACGACCTGTCACGGCCGAAACACTGCAATACCGTACTTTACGATGCGATCCATGATGCGTCCGAGGAGTTGATGAGAAACCATGCCGGACGTAAAGCGTTCGTTTTGCTGTCGGACGGCGGTGATGTCGGGAGCAAAAACTCTTTGGGTACGGCGATCGAATTTGCGCAGCGCGCTGACACGATCATTTATTCGGTGCTCTTCGCGAACCGACAAATGATCGGCCACCCGGCGATGATGGCCGCCCAAGCCATCTACCTCGCGAACGGTCGCAAGGTGATGCGCCGTCTGGCTCGGGAGACCGGTGGCGGGTATTTTAGAGTTTCGAAGGAAACTCCCATCGAGAAGATCTACGGTGAGATCGAAGCGGAGTTGAGGAACCAGTACAGTGTCGGATACACGCCGGATCGCCCAGTGGGGGATAAAGCATTTCGGAAGATCGTCGTCTCGACGACAAAGAACGATCTGAGGGTGCGGACACGCGCGGGTTATTATCCCAGGTAATGGGCCATCGGTGTGCGGCGCACGCCGAAGGAGACTGCGGGCTCCTGAAAGTCATAAGAATTGCCGATAATGCGACACGTCAGGCAGCTGCGACGTGGGCTTATCGGAGGCGCCCGCGGTGGCCCAGTTCAACCTATTGGCCGCTAGGCGGCCACGTGGGCATTTCGTTGAGAAAGCGGGATCGAGCTTTATCGGGTTGCTGGAGCACAAGACCCATTTCGAGTTCGATCCGACGACGTTCGATCACTACGTTGACTCTATTGAGGCCGGTAATATCCGTCTGAACAAGATCAAGACGAATGCCGCTCCGTCAAAGACTTTGATGCCAGTGTTCATCAGCCTCCCTGCAGTCGACGCACCTTCGAGAACGCACCGGGGCCTGGAACTCGGGAGATATTTGGGGCATATAATGACGGACGATGGCGGAAACCTTCCTCTGCTACCACTGCGGTAATATCGCTGCTCACAAACGAATAGGACTGTTCGAAGCCAAGGAGCTATTCGAGAACGTCGACGGCAGGCCATACAGAGAGCGCTTTAAGTACGAGATCTATCGATGCTCCACTTGCGATGGGATCAATATCTTCGGCGATTTTATCGAGTATCCCCACCACAAGACATTTGCTGCTCGTCGTCTCTATCCACGTGGAAGTCTTATTCTTCCGGAAGATCACAAGCTCGCATCGGCGCATTGCATTCCGGAACGGATCTTGCAGCTCTACGAACAAACATGGCCGTTGCGCCATGTTTCACCGGGTGCCTTTGCAGGCCAGATTCGCCGCGCACTTGAGTTGGTCTGCCGCGACCAACAAGCCAAAGGCAGCACATTGTTCCTGCAACTGAAAGACCTGGTTGCGCGCGGGACGTTTCCGGGTTATTTCGCCGAGATCACCGATTTGTTGCGCCAGGGTGGAAATCTGGGCGCCCACGCCGGAGATGAAGACGTAGACTTCTGGGACGCCGAGCTGCTGGACGATTTCTTCCGTTCTGTCATTGAGTACGTCTATGTCGCGCCAGCGAAGATCGCACGCTTGAAAACGAGGCTGGGGGCCAAATAGAAGACCTCAGGATCATTTCCAAAAGCGAGGTCAGTCACGATAGTCAGAGCGGCGCGCTGCACGCCGCTCTTCATAGTCGTCAAGTTCTAAGAGCATTTTTTCGTTCTTCCACCAGAGAAGGGAGAGCACGCGGTCTTGAAATCCCCGAATGGCATGTTCTTGCAGCTGGTACCGGCCGGTGATTTCGTGATCGAACCAAGCTGACGCGAGAACCTCGCCCGACGCCTCCGTCTCGCCGCCATGCAGGACATCGTGCGCAAAGGTATTCGGCCCAGGATTCATCGGAAGAAGAGGCTTCGCGCGGTCGCCGACGAACCATTCGACCCCGTTCACGCCACTGCAAACCAGCATGGAGGGCAGGGGGCCGCGCTCCACCAGCCTGATCGCGGTGGCGGTGAGGCTTGTTTCAAACACGCGCGCGAGGATTTTGACCGCGTCGAAATCGACGCTCCTGATTACGGCCGCCTTCGGCCTGAACATGGCATCCGGCATTAGGAGATCGCTGGCGTAGCGGTTGGCCCTTGTTTCAGGATTGAATTTCGACCACTCGTTCAGCATGGTCTTTTCATCGCAGGCGTAGAGGGAGGATTTTCCCCGCTCGAACATCCAGTGGCCCAGCTCGTGACCGGCGGAAAAGCGCTGGCGCTCTCGGCGGCATTCGCTGTCGATGGTGATGATGGCCCGCCCTTCGTTACCCATAATCCGCGCCGCGCAACCCTTGAGCGGTTTATAGACGATGGTGGCGCGGCAATGCTGCGCGATCGCCTCCACGTCCAGCTCCGCCGGTTCCGTAATGCCGAGGTCGGCCAGCAAGTCGGCCGCCGAGGTGAAAATCGGAGCAGCCATCATTCATTCCTGCTCGGCCAGGGGGGGAAGCAGGCCGAGAGCATACAGTTCCTCGATCAGTCCCGGCAGATCGCTGTCGGGCACGCTGTCGAAATCCCGGAATGCGCTCACCGCCATTGCCCGTTGAGCCTCCTGTAGCAAAGCCCGCTGCTGGGCGGGCGACGCGGGAATCTGAAACTTGCGGTTTTGCAGCTTCTCCAGCTCCCCCGCATAGGCCGCCCTGGCTTCGGCGAGTTTCCGCTTTTGAAAGTCCCGCGCCCGGTCCAGGAAACGCTGGCGGAGTTGCCTGGCATTGGTTTCGATGTCCACGCCCGCCAGCCTGGCGTCCTCGGCGATTTCGGCGTCGGTCGCGTCGGCGAGGCTGCGGTCGATCTCATTCAGAAGCGCATCGAGCTGGCGGTCGGAACGGTCTTTACTGGACATGGCGTAGCGCTCCTTGAGGATCGACAATGCCGGCTTTGCGCATGTTCCTCCGCATCCTGGTGACGATGGCATTGTATTTCGTCTGGGAGAAGCCCCACAGCTCCCGAATGGCGGGCGGCTCCCGCCCGTCGCGAAAACCTTCGATGATCATCCGAATTTCCTCATCGTCGGCGAACAAGGCATCTATCCGTTCGAGCGTTTCGCGGTAGACCAGCAAGCGGGCGGCATCGACCGCAGGCAAAGAAAAGTCCTCCACCGGGTCGGAAAACTTCCCCTCCTCGTTTTCGATCACAAGGGACGAAGCGAGAAGCGGCGCTTCCGTCGGTGCGACTTTCTCCTTGAGCCAGCTGTAGGCGATGCTGCGCATGGCGCCATAGAGAAAGGTCATAAAGCCCGCTTTCGTCCTGTCCCATTTGCGCGTCCCGCGCAGCAGGCGCTCGAACGCCTCGCCCAGCACTTCGCGGCCCTGAAGTTTTTCGCTCAGCAGCATGTCGCGGCGCTCGGCGAAATTGCGCAGGCGGTACCAGTCCGCCGGCGAGAGCGCGAAGATAGCCGCTTCCACCTCGGCGGCGGTAGCGGCGCGATCTTCCGGCACTTTTTTCGAAGCCTTGTCGGCCATCTCGCTTCACGAGCCCCGGCTTATTGTATGCGATCCCATTTCACTGTGCTGCCGGCAGCGTAGCCATCGACACGAAATATTCTTATTTCCCGGTGTCGATGAGCTTCGGCCGGGGAGCATTTTCCAATAGAGCGGCCTTCCTTCAGGGGGCGGCGGCTTCACGAAATGGTTCAACAAGGAGACGCTATAAATGGCTGATGTACAGGTTACTTGCATCATCAAACCCGATCTCTACAGCAGGGTGGAACATATCACTCACCTGGGCGGTCCACAGTGGACATGGACCCGCGAGCAGGTGATCGACAGCATCGAAGGACACACCAATACGTTCTTCGTCATTGATCCGCATACCGGAGCGCGCGCCAATGTACGGGTGGTCCGGCCATCGGGACGGCCGGCTTACGTGCGGACGTCGGCCGACAATGATCCCAACGACAATTTGCTGTCGCTCATGCAGTGCCCGCTGGTCAGGACCTAACCATGGCGAAACAACCTGGCCTGGACGACCGGCATCGGGACAGAGATGGGCAAACCCGCGAAAAGAACGGCAATACGCGGATCGATACATTACGGCAGATCTACGGCGACGACTTCGCGGCGGGATTGCGCGGAGACGCTCACCTGCGTACGCTGCTGGACCGCACCGGAAGCGATTCGCTGTCGGAATACTTGCGTCGCCGCGGCAAGAAATAGAATTTGGCCGGCGAAACCGGAACGGGATTTGCAGGAGGCCGGCGGTGCGTCGCGATAGAGATTGATACGGGGATTCTGGGTGTGATGGCCGGACCGCTGCCCGGGCAGGTGAGCGGCAACGTCATAAGCCGGGTATTTCAGCTCCGGTCGGTTTCTCGGCCGGCACGGGCTTCATTGTCAACTACGAGGACCGGCAATATCCGATTACCGCTGATCACATGGTGGAAGGTTTGCCGGACCGGCGACGGATCGATGAGACTTGTACCGTCCCCAAAACGGCGCTCTCCTTGATCGCGTCTACGCCCAAGCCGCGTTCGCGTTTAATCAACGGAGCCGTTCCCTCGCCAAACATGGTGGAACGACAGGCTCCGATAAGAGGAGATAACAGACTCGCCCGTTGGCAAGATTCCGGTCAGAAATCGATTCGATATGACCCAGGCGTGAGGTGCAGACCCGACTTCTTCCGCGGACTTACTTCACCTGGGACATCGGTATGATCAAACTCCCGACGTTTGCGCTGGCAGGATCGCCCACCAGGACCCGAATTGTGGCCGCGCCTTGCTTCAGCTGAATATCCTGCCGGAAAAGCACGCCCGACTTCAGATAGGCGCCATATTGCTCCTCATTGAGCGTCAGGCTCAGGCGGTTGCGAGTACGTTCTAAAACGTTCCCTAAGGCGTCTTGCTGAACGAAGAAAATTTCGACTGCTCCCTTACGCACCCCATCCCGAAGCGCCAGCTGAACATCGCGCAGATCGATCGACCCTCCAATGCGCAGAACGCGATCGGCGCGGTCCACCTTCGCCAGCAGGTGAATGGCCGACGATTCGAGCGGACTCGCTAGCGTACTCCGGATATCGCGCTGCCGTTGCGCCGCGGTCGAAACTTCCTTCAGCGCGAAATAGCCGCTCGGATACCGGACGTCAACTCCCGGCCGGGTCACCCTGATTTTCAACTCGTGAAATCTGCCGTCGAGCGAAGCCTCATCTACGTGAAAGCCCACTGTATAACTGATATCGGCGTCATCCACGGCTGTCCGGATCGCGGTGGAAAGGTCGTTCCTGTTATAGAAAGCGCGCCCGCCGGTTTCATCGGCGAGTTCCTGCATCGCGTCCAGGCCGTTCGGCTGAAAAAATGGATTCATCGAAGCGATCAGCCCCCGAGCGTCCACCGGATAAATCGCGATATTCGCGCGGCTGAGCAGTCTCGCCACGGCCGGACCCGTGAACGGCAGACTCGCCGTCAGCCACACCAGGTTCTTGCGCCCGGGGATATCGGCGGCATGGTTGGCGATCGCCAGCAGTGCCGCCACGGTCTCGCTGAGCCGGTCGCCGTTCGCGAGCGCGGCCATTTTCTGATTGCCCGAATCGGCCGCAGCATCAAATTCCGGGGTCGCTCCCAGATGCGCCGCAGGGGGCTCGGCTACCTCGGCGAGCGTCACCGAGGAATCACGATACTCGCGCAGCACTTTCTCGAGTTGCGCGGGATCGTTCGTAAAGTCGCAGAGTACCCGGAGCGATCTGCCCAGCGCATAAATGGCAACCCGGTCCTGCGGATCCAAATCCTTGACGAACTTCATCAACTGGAGCTTGCCGTAGCCCAGCGCTTGATTTTCGGTATGAGTCGGCCCCGTAAGATCCACGAATGCCGAGCCATAGTAAAGCGTGTTGAGCGCGTCCAGCAGGACGATGGTCACGCTGCCGGGCGAAGCGTTCGAGCGTCGCGGCCGATTGGAGAAAACACCGGCGGGCAAAGCAGGAGTATCGCCCGTTTTATGGGCGGCCAGCCGTGAGAAAAGGGTGATGGCCCGCGGTTTTCCGCGATCGGTGACGATGAAGTCGTCTTTGGTCAGATCCCCCACCGGACCATTCTTGTCATGAACGACGACGTTCACCTCCACCAGCCGCGTTGACGTTCGAAAAGTAGGCGACTGCAAGGCCAAAGCGATGGCAACGGAGGCAAGCATGCGCCAATCATACTCTTTTTCGCGTCGCCGCTCCACGCCACAATGCTCGCTCTGAGGATGCCAATAATGACCGTTGTCAGGTCGGGCATGGCGATCACGGGGTGAAAATCGAGTTTATGTTATTGGCACACGCGGAGTTGGGCGGATCATCTCAACCTGCCGAATCAGACTGATGTCCACGTCGACGACGTCCACATCGACGGCGGCAAGGCGCTTCGACAATTGCAGTTCGAGAAATCGGCTTTGCAACGTTGACAGTGTCCGCGGTGCAATTCCCGCCGGTGAAACCCCTGCGCGCCTACTCACGTCCCATCGTCATGTTTTGAAAGATAAAGCGGAGGTATCGTCCGATGCGAGCCTTCCCCATCGCAGTGCTGCTTGCCGGCGCTGTGTTCTGCCAGACCTCGAAAAGGCCAGCCTCATTTGAAGCCGCTGACGTCCACGTGAGCGCGCCGGTCCGCAATCCATACATGCGTGGCCCCAGGATCCACAACGACCGTTACGAAATCCGGAACGCGAACATGGTGGACCTGACCGCAACGGCCTACGGTGTCGACAAGGACAAAGTGATTGGCGGACCGATCTGGCTTGAAATGGATCGCTACGACGTCCTTGCCAAAATGCCGCCGCGAACGGATCGGGCGATGCAAAACGCGATGCTCCAGGTGTTGCTGGCTGATCGATTCAAGCTGGTGATCCATCACGGGAACGCGCTGGTGCCGGCTTATGCACTGACCGTCGTGAAGCCCGGTCTCCTCAAGAAATCCGACGGCTCCGGCAACGGATTTTGCCGGTTCGAGCTGCCGAATCGGACTGGCCAAGCCGACGCTCCCGGCGATTTCGAAAGATGCAGCAACATCACGATGGCGAAGTTCGCCGAACAATTGCCGCGAAGCGGCGCCGCAGGCCAGTATCTGAATCAGCACATCGTCGTCGATCAGACCGGTCTCGAGGGCAACTGGGATTTCAGCTTTCATTACACGTGGCGCCTGCTGCCCGGTCAGGGGGAAACGACTACGCTGTTCGATGCGCTTGAAAAGCAGCTCGGGTTGAAGCTCGCGTTTACCAAGGCTACGTTGCCCGTGATCATCGTCGACAGCGTCAACGAGAAGCCAACGGACGATCTTCCGAATATCGGTGAAATTCTCAAAATTCCCCCGCCGCCGACCGAGTTCGAAGTGGCCGTCGTCAAGCCGAGCGCGCCCGGCGAGCGTAGCGGCATCCGGATCGGCTTCGGTGGCGCCCTCACGGTCAGCGGCATCACGCTGCGGAACTTGATCCGGATCGCCTGGAATCTTCCCGATGAACTGATTTTCGGAGAGCCGAGCTGGACCGACGATACTCGCTTCGACATTATCGCCAAGGGGACGACGGACAATCCCGCGGATGCGCCGCTGATCGATATCGATACCACTTGGACCATGCTTCGTTCCCTGCTCCAGGAGCGCTTTCAAATGAAGACGCACACGGAAGAGCGGATGATGAAGGCGTACAACCTGGCTGCGGTGAAACCGAAACTCAAAAAGGCTGACCCCGCCAGCCGTACCTGGTATAGAGAAGGCCCCGGTCCGGACGGAAAAGACCCACGAAATAAGAATCCGCTGGCCTCGCGGCTGATAACCGTACAGAACATGACCATGGCGCAGTTTGCCGCAAAGCTGCCGGTCATCGCATCGGGCTACATTACCAGTCCCGTGGTCGATGCGACCGGTATTGAAGGAGCGTGGGATTTCACGCTGAGTTTCAGTCCGGCCGGGTTGGATCAATTCGTCAGCCGTTCCGCACGCGGAGGCGATACGGCTGGCGCGGTACCGCAAGCGTCGGACCCGAGCGGTGTGATTCCGTTGCCAGAGGCGCTTGAGAAACAGCTCGGGTTGAGGTTGGAAACTGTGAAGCGGATGGTTCCCGTGCTGGTCATCGACCACATCGAGCCCAAGCCGATCGAAAATTAGCAGGGTTTAGGGCTTTGCCGCGAACGTTATCGGTTTCGAGCATTCACTCGTTGTCCGCGCAGAATTCGTTGTTTAGATCGTGGGTTGAAGATTTCCGATAACACCACACATCAGGCGCGGAACGCATGGAGTGCGGCGCAGTCGGACTTGGCCGCGCGTTAGCGAATCGCCTGCATCGGGTCGATGCGGGTGGCCCGGCGAGCCGGAATATAGCTTGCCGCAAGGGCGACCCCAAGGAACAGAAATGCAACGCCCGCGAACGTGGCGGGGTCCGTGGGACTGATGCCGAACAGCAGGCTCTTAAGGAATCGCGTCAGCGCGAGTCCTCCCGCTGCGCCCAGGACGATTCCCGCGACTGCCAGCAGTAGACCCTGTCTCAGGAGCATGCCCAAAATGTCGCCATATTGGGCTCCGAGCGCGCGCCGGATTCCAACCTCCTGCGTTCGTTGCGCAACGGAATACGCGATCACACCGTAAATTCCGGTCACAGCCAGCACTGCGGCAATGAGGGCGAACGCACTCAGCAGCGGCACGATCAAGCGCATCTGACCGAACGCGTCTTCCTCCAAATCTTCGAGGCTTTCGACCGAAGACACCGCTTGATCGCGATCGATCGCTTGGACCTGCGCGCGAACCGCGTTGGCGAAACTGAGAGGATCAGCGTTGGTACGCACTAGAAATGCGCCCGCGTACGTCATCTGGGCCAGCGGTCGATACATCGCGGGCGTAGGCTCGCCGCCCAGCTTCTGACGTACGTCACCCACGATGCCAACAACCTCCACGGCATCTGTGCTCGCGCCGATCCAAATACTCCGCCCCACCGGATCGGGGCCGTTGGGATAGCCGGGCCAAAGCTCCCGCGCCAGAGCTTCATCTATAATCGCGGTAAGCGGGGCTGCCGCGTCATCACGCAAAGTGAACCCGCGGCCGCGACGTAACGGAATGCCAAGCGTCTCAAAATAGTCGGGCGTGACGTTCTGAAACATCGCCAGCAGGCGCTGGTTCAAAGGAATAGCTCCTTGTTCAATGGGACGAATCGGCGTCATACCGAACATACTGAAGGGCGCTGAAAAGGTGAGCGCGGCGCTGCGGACTCCCGGCAAAGCTTCCACGCGCTGCACCAAATCGTTGTAGAAAGCCATCTCCTTGGCGGCGCTGTCATACCGCGCCCGGGGCAGCGCGATTCGCATGGTCAGGACGTTCCTGGTCTCAAAGCCTGGATTTACAGCACGTAGACGTACGATGGTCTGGATCAGCAGCGCCGCCCCGGTGAGCAGAACCATTGAGAGCGCCACCTGCGCGATCACTAGGGCGCCGCGCGCGCTCAATCCAAGTGCGATACGTCTCCTGCCGGATGAGCCGGCCGCTTCACCGCTGGCTCGCAGCACACCCGCCAGATCCGGCCGGGACGCGCCGAGCGAAGGGATCAAACCGAAGGCGAAACCGGACGCGATCGATAACGCCGCGGTAAACGCGAGCACGATGCCGTCCAATTGAATTTCGCCGGAACGGGGAAGGTCGAAACCGGGCGTCCGGAGAACCGCACGCAGGCTCCAGTAGCCGAGCAGGACACCGAGCAACCCGCCCGCGCCAGCCAGCAGAGTGCTTTCCGCCAGCAATTGCCGGATCAGTCGCGAGCGCGAAGCGCCCAGAGCCGCGCGCACGGCAAATTCGCGCGAGCGTGAGGCAGCCCTCGCCAACAGCAGCCCCGCGACGTTGGCACAGGCGATCAGCAAAACCAGTCCCACAGCTCCCGCCAACATCCATAGAGTCGAGCGGATGTTGTCCGCCAGCGTGTCTTTGAGCGGCACAACGCGCTTCGGCGCCGTGGGTTTTTTCGCGTCCAGCATCGCCGGATGCGCCGCGCGGTAGCGTTGGTTCAGCACGGCAAGTTCCGCGCTGGCCTGAGCCAGAGTCACTCCCGGCTTTAGCCGCGCGAAGGGCTGAAGCATCGGACTGGTCGAGTTCATGTACTGTTCCGGTCGCGTCACCCAGATATCGATGCCCTGAGTTGGGAAGTCAAAGTCGGAGGGCAAAACGCCCACGATGGTGTAAGGCGCGGCTCCGATGGTCGCGGATTCGCCGACGATTTTCGGGTCACCTTGGAATCGTGTTTGCCACAGCTCATCGCTGATCATGGCCACGTTCGCGGCGCCGGGCGAGTCTTCTTCGGGAAAGAAGCCGCGCCCCACGAGTGGCTCAACACCGAGGATCTTCAAGAAATTCGCGGAAACCGGAGCTTCTTTCAACACCTCTGGGCCCTCCGGACCGGACAAAGTGGTGGTGGAAGCGCAGCAGTAGCTCGCGCCGATATCACTGTACGATTGCTGCGCCGCTTTCATTTCTTCGAAATGCGCAATGGTCGCGCCTCCGGAGAGCTCCACCACCCGATCGGGATTGCGATAGGGAAGGGGCTTGAGAAGCACCGCGCGGATCACGGTGAACATCGCAGAATTCGCGCCTATCCCCAGCGCCAGAGTCAGCACCGCGGCTGCGGCGAAGCCTGGATTCTTGCGCAAAGTTCGCAGGGCGAGGCGCAGGTCGTGAAGAAAAATGTCCATGTACTACTCCCTTGGCTCATTCGCACACGCTCTTGGCCCGGTCCGTCCTTCCGACAGCTTTCATTCCAGCCGCTGTCATGTATCGATCAGACGATTGAGATCGGGACACCGTACAAGCAATTCCACGCCGCGGCGGAGAGGGCGCACGAGATTAGCTTGCCACAAGCGAATAAAAGCGTGGGGAGAGCAGGTCCCCGAAGCGCTCTCCACCCATAAATCCAAGCTGTGCAAAGTTCGGCGGCGGGCCGAACGCGTGCGCGAAATGTTGGCGACAATGCGCGATAACGCTCCAAACCACCGCGAAAACACTCAATCCGACGCGCTGAATTGCAGATATGGTCTCGAAATGGTTTTGATCGTGTCTGCCTCAGACTCTGTTAGCGTCACGCGCCCCTCGGGATCGCGGGCAGGACGACCAACTGCCTCGAAGTCTACGTCAATCTTAAAATACGGGCATTCGCGGAAGACATATGTGCGATGGAGGCCCGTAAACACACCGCCTTCCGTCGTGAATACGCGAAGGAGGTCACCGCGCGTCATTCCCGGCTTTACCGACAGCATCGATTTGAGCGATTCAGCGACCCATTGGACGTGCTCGCGGTTGGAATCCGTTTGCTCTCGTATCTGTGTCCACGCGGAAACACTCGTAAGCATCCCTGAGAAGAGGACTATAGAAAACAAAGCGGCTTTCACACCAGCCTCCTTAGATCGGATGATGTTCGGACTTGGGCTGGTAGATCCTTCTCAGCATTATCGACCAGCATGAATGTTAGACGCTCCCGATCCGGCCTCCGTGCAAAGTCGGCTCTGTTGTTAGAAGTGGCGTGTTTGCTACCCGACAAGAGACGATAATGCCGCGTATCAGGCGCTACCACTTGCTCGTTATGCCGTCAAGCTGCCAGCCTGACGGGATCTGTCAGCGAATTCCGATCGAGAATCGTAAATACCTCATAAGGTAATGGTTCGTCCCGGACGATATGGACGAATGGTCGCGACCAGAACGAAAAAGAGGCGTCTTGCGACTTTTGGACATCGCTCGGTGTCTGTTTCCTCTGGAGTGAATATTTCGGTGATGAAGATATCGGTGATCGCTCTCGGTTTACTAATGGCGTTCTCAGCGTCCGGACAGCTCCAAGAGAGCGAGCATTCTGTCAATGGGACGGTCCGGGATGCGCTGACTGGGGAGCCGGTCAGGAATGCCGTGGTGACGTTGTGGAAAATGTCAAGCGGCAATCCGCCGAGCAGTCCCCCTAGGACGGTTGCCGAAAAGCAAGTCACAGCTACACTCTCCGGGCAGGCAGGTGAATTTCACTTCGAAGGGCTGCCGGAAGGGCGCTACGAATATGCAGCTCTGAAGCCGGGATTCACGCAAGAACTCCAGCCAGCAGGTACGTTTGTTATCCCGCGGACCCCAGCGGATGAAGCTATCGTTCTCCAGCTTCGCCCTCAAAGTCGGATTGAAGGCAAGGTGGTCAACCAATATGATGAACCGCTCGAGAACGTCGTTCTCCATGTATATGAGCTACAGATTAATGGCTCCTGTCCCAAAAGTGTAATTAGCGTTCGACGGGGAGCGGCAAACGCGCGCAGCAGTGATAGATAGCAGCGATGAAGTTTTTGGCGCTGCGAAATCCGAAAGAGCGATGGCTGA
>Ga0335073_10006752_pt1 | contig 16135 bp, 10 predicted proteins | sample Lox_Sample_22_FD_207093 | JGI IMG/M metagenome (GOLD analysis project Ga0335073, IMG submission 207093) | Soil microbial communities from Loxahatchee National Wildlife Refuge, Florida, United States - Lox_Sample_2.2 | ecosystem: Environmental > Terrestrial > Soil > Wetlands | place: USA... | reverse complement strand
AAAGGGATCGATGATGCTGTGACCGGGCGACTCCTTGTCCTGTTCCCGGGGGTTCACGACCTTGAGACACACTCGTTCCGCTTGCTCGACGCCCGTGATGGCTTCAACTACCGCGCCCGTGTCATTGATCCCCAGAAGGACCTTGCGTGACCATCAACAACGAGCTTTTCACCCGCCGCCCGCTCGACTTCGAGATACCGAACGACGGCGTGACCAACGTCGACCGCCCGGATGACTCAAACCAGTGGAAGGTCCTTGAGTACGAGCTGACCAGCTTCGTCTGCGAAGGCGAGTACGAGCATGGCCTCCAGCGGATCCTCGACTCCTACATCCGCCATCGCGGGAGTACGACTCAGCCCGCCGTATGGGTGTCAGGGTTCTACGGCAGCGGCAAGTCGCACCTGGTGCGGGTGCTTCAGCACCTATGGGCTGACACCACCTTCCCCAACGGGGCAACGGCCCGCGGGCTCACGAACCTCCCCCAGGACATCCGGGACCAGCTGGTCGAGCTCTCGACAATTGGCAAGCGCGATGGCGCTAGCCCCTGGGCGGCTGCAGGCGCGCTCGACCGCAGCGGTGACAGCCTGAACGCTGTCTTCCTCTCGATCGTGCTCGGTTCCGCGGGCCTGCCCGCGCGGGTCGCGCCCACGCAAGTCGCGCTGTGGCTCGCAGGCAAGGGGCAGCTCGATGCGGTTCGGTCCCATGTCGAGGAGGCGGGAGGAGACTTCATTGAGGAACTCGGCGAGTACAACCTGAGCAGCCTGCTGGCTAACGCCATCCTGGCCGTTGATCCTGGCTTCGCGGACACCGGGGCGGACGTGCGGAAGGCGCTCCGCAGTCAGTTCCCGCCGGATACGCGCTCCCTCACCACCGCTGAGACCATTGCGCTGCTCCGCAGGGTCCTGCGGCACGCTGGCGGCGGTGTCGTCCCTCCAACCCTGATCGTGCTCGACGAGGTACAGCAGTACATCAGCGGAGACGACGGCCGGGCGGGGGAGGTGCAGAACCTCGTCGAGTCCGTCTCTCGCGAGCTTGAAGGACGGGTGCTTCTCGTCGCCACCGGGCAGCAGGAGCTGACCGCGGACGCGACCCTGCAGAAGATCCAGGACCGGTTCACCGTCAAGGTCGTTCTCAAGAACCAGGACGTTGACGCGGTCGTACGTCGCGTGCTGCTCAACAAAGAGTCGGCCGAGCGACCGTTGCTGGAAAGAACCCTTGCGGATGTCGCTGGGCCGATCTCGCGCCAGCTCGTCGGGAGCAAGATCCAGCATTCCGCTCAGGACGACAAGGACCTGCTGGAGGACTACCCGCTCCTGCCGAGCCGCCGCCGGTTCTGGGAAAGCGTGCTGCGGCAGGCTGATGCGGGGCGTGCTGGCCAGCTCCGCTCGCAGCTACGCATCGTGCACGACGCGAACCGGCAGGTTGCGCCCGCAGTGGTTGGCAACGTTGTCGGCGCTGACTTCCTCTACTCGGCGAAGCATGAGGACCTTAACGGTGCCGGACTGCTGCTCAAGGAGACGCAGCGGCTGATCCACGAGCAGGGGCAGAAGGACCCGCTGCGAGGGCGGGTCCTTGGCCTGATCCATCTGATCAGCCTGCTGCCGACAACCGGGCACGCGGACATCGGCGTCCGGGCCACGTCAGACCATCTCGTCGATCTTCTGGTGGAAGATCTCGCGCACGATGGTGAGCGGCTGCGCCAGGCGGTCCCGCCTCTTCTTGAGCAGATGGCAGAGGAGGGGATTCTCCAGCAGGACGGAGATGAGTACCGACTCCAGACTGCTGCCGGACGCACGTGGGATGAAGCCTTCCGTCGTCACACCGCCCAGCTGACCGACAGCGAGATCACCACCGAGCGCGACAAGCTGCTGCGCGAAGATGTCGAGAAGTCCCTGCCCGCGTCGGTGGTGCAGGGCAGGGCCAAGGTCGCCCGGAAGATCGCCTTTCATAGCGACCCCTCGCAACCGCAGATTACGGACCTCCTGCCCGTCTGGCTGCGCTCTGAATGGGACGACGGTGTTACGGCCGGGCAGTTCGAGGATCAGGCACGGGGACTCGGTTCGGACTCGCCGATCGTTCTGGTACATCTCCCGAGAGTCCAGGCCACCTCGTTCGCGGGTGCCTTGCGCAATCGGATGGCGGCACAGCGAGTGCTCGACCAGCAGGGCTTCCCGCAGGATGATGAGGGCAAGCAGGCCCGGCGTTCGATGGAGTCGCGTCTCGCTCGTGCTCAGGACCAGGTCCGCGACCACGTCCGGGACGTTCTCGGCAGGACGAGCGTCAGGCTCGGCGGAGGGGGGGTGCCGACAGGCGTCTCGCTGCGCGAGCGCGTCGAAAATGGTGCGCAGTCGTCGGCCGCCCGCCTGTTTAGCAAGTTCGACATTGCCGATGACCCGCGCTGGCCGCAGGTGATCGACCGGATCCGCAAGGGGTCAGGGACCGATGCGCTCAAGGCCGTCGGGTACGACGGCACCCCGGAGCAGCACCCGGTCGTCAAAGAAATCCTCGGACGTATCGGCGCTGCGGGCACCCCTGCGGCGGAGGTCGAGAAGGCAGTACTGTCCGAGCCGTTTGGATGGCCGCGTGAAGCTCTGACGGCTTCCATCGGGGTGCTGCTCGACACCGGGCTGATCCGGGCAACGGTCAACGGCTCCGATGCGAGTACGACCCAGGTGCTATCGCAGACCCGTCTCGGCACGGTACATCTGAGGCGCGAGTCGACCGTCTTGAAGACAAGCGAGAAGATCGCCGCCCGAAGCCTGCTGAACAAGCTCGGAGTGCCAGCCGACAATGACACGCTGGTTGCCGCCGCTGCGCAGGCGGTCACACAGCTCTCCCGGCGGGCGTCTGCTACATCAGGTCCCGCGCCGCTGCCAGACATCGTGTGCCCAACGTCGATCGAAGCGTTGCTAACGACGTCGGGCAACGACCGCGTTCACGCCTTGCTCGCCGCGAAGGATGAGATCACGGAGCTCTCCGAGCGTCTGAAGACCTTGGAACGGCGACGAGCACCGCGGCTTGCGGCACTCACCGCTGCCCGTTCACTCGGGAGGGCAGCAGCGAGTCTGGAAAGCGCCACTGAGTCGCGTGACCGGCTCGCTGCCTTCGAGAAAACCCGCGAACTGCTGGCGGATACCGATCAGATCAGCCCGATCCTCGGCGACCTCGCAGCCGCTGTGCGGAACGCGGTCCGCACAGCGGCTGAATCCCTCGAAGTCGCCCGCCAGCGGGCAGTAGAAGGGCTGCAGCAGCAGTCGGCATGGCCGGCCCTCGACCCGGCGAAGAAGGAGCAATTGCTTGCTGACTACAACCTTGCGCCGGAAGGCACGCCTGCACTCGGCGATCCATCCGCCGTGCTAGAGGCCGTACAGCGCCGACCCTTGACGGCCTGGCAAGATGCGCTGGACGCAGTACCGACCAGGGCGTCCAAAGCACTTGAGGCAGCGGTACGGCTGACCGCGCCCAGGTCCGCCACTGTCACGGTTCCGACGGCTAGCCTTCGTAGTGCCGAGGAGGTCGAGCCGTACCTTAACGAGCTTCGCGAGAAGCTCACAGGTGCACTCGCTGAGAACGACATCGTGGTGGTGAAGGGCCAGTGAGTGACGTCCTGAACGCCGATCAGCGGCGTCATCTCGATACCTCGGTCCAGCGAGCCCGCGCCGCCGCAGAACGCGCAGCGGCGGACGCACTGCACGCGCTCGCCGTAGCCGAGCCGAGCAGACCCGCCTACCTCAGCCAGGACGACAACGCTCTGCGCCTTGCCCTGCGGGAAAAGGCGCGCCAGCTTGGCGATGACACCTCTCGTTCCGGGGCGCAACTGACCAATCTCGTCCGCGAGGTCGCCTACGAGCAGTGGCACCGGCTCCTGTTCGCGAGGTTCCTTGAGATCAATGGCCTCCTGCGCCACCCTGAGTTCCGCGACACATCGCTCACGCTGGAGGATTGCTCCGATCTCGCGGACGACCTGGGCGAGCCCGACGGCTGGTCGGTGGCAGCCATCTTCGCTTCCCAGATCCTGCCTGGGGTCTTCCGTTTGGACGATCCGACCGTGCAAGTTCGTCTCGCCACCGAGCACCGTCTTGAGCTGGAGCGCATCCTGCTGGCGATCCCCGCTGAGGTCTTCGGCACTGAAGACGCCCTCGGCTGGGTCTATCAGTTCTGGCAGACGGCAGAGAAGAAGCGGGTCAACGAATCAGGGGTCAAGATCGGCGGGGCTGACCTCTCACCCGTGACGCAGCTCTTCACAGAGAACTACATGGTCCGCTTCCTCCTGGAGAACTCTCTCGGTGCTTGGTGGGCGGCCCGTCACCCGGAGTCCCCGCTCATCGGCTCGTGGGAGTATCTCCGGCGCCTGGATGACGGCACGCCTGCGGCTGGCACGTTCGCCGAGTGGCCGACGACCGCCGCCGAGGTCATCGTCATGGACCCATGCTGCGGATCCGGTCACTTCCTCGTCGCCATGTTCGGCATGCTCTGGCGCATGAGGGCAGAAGAGCAAAGCCTCTCCCCGGCAGTGGCACAGGATGCGGTCCTACGCGAGAACCTCTACGGACTCGAACTCGATCCCCGATGCACGCAGATCGCCACCTTCAACGTGGCGATCGAGGCGTGGAAGCAAGGGGGCTTCCGCGACCTGCCGGCACCGCAGATCGCTTGCTCCGGGGTGCCGGTGCGGCGCACTCGCGAGGAATGGGAAGCGTACGCCGGCGACAACGACGAACTCCGCAAGGTACTCGTGCGTCTGCACTCTCTCTTTCGCCACGCGGACACCCTCGGTTCGCTCATCGCGCCGCGTCCCGCTGACCTCGGTGACGCACTAATTGGACGCGACCTGACCGCCGGCACCAATTGGGAGACGGTTAGAGCCGCACTCGGCCAGGTTCTCCGGGCTGAGAACCAGGATCAAACAGTCTTGGGGCATGCGGCCGACGATGTCCTTCATGCTGCCGGATTGCTCTCGGGCTCGTACACCCTCGTGGCAACCAACCCGCCATATTTGCAGCGAATCTTCATGGATGCGCGCCTCCAAGCGTATATCGACGCCAACCATCCGGCCGCTAAAGCCGACATAGCGACTGCTTTCATCGAGCGCTGTCTCGACCTCGCCGGAACGTCTGGCTCTATTGCGATGGTCTCGCCTCAGAACTGGCTATTTCTTACGACCTATGATGCTCTACGGAAGCGACTTCTTTCTAGCCATCGCTTCGAGGTTGTGGCGCGGTTGGGATCGGGAGCATTCCGTCAGATCTCAGGTGAAGTGGTCAAGGTTTCTCTGCCGGTAATTAGTGGCCCGGCCCCTGTGCCGGGGCACCGAATCGCCGGGGTGTTTGCCCACAAGATCAGAAATGCAGGCATGAAGGCGAAGGCCCTAAAGTCGGATGACCTTGTATTTCCTTACCAGCGGGATCAGTCGACAAATCCGGATCATCGGATAACGCTGACGCGGATCGAACCCGGAAGGCTTCTCGCGGCCCACGCTGATGGCCTTCAAGGCATCAAGACCGGAGATGACCTTCGTTTTCGGCGCTACTTCTGGGAAGTTCGCGACGACGAGCAGAAGAGGTGGAGCCGCTTCCTTTCGTCCGTACCTACGACCATGCCGTACGGCGGCCGAAGTTATGTGGTTGCGTGGGAAGGAGGCAAGGGCGCGATGGCGCGGAGCAGCGGGGCTCGGATCGTCGGACGCGGGGCATGGGGGAAGCGCGGCGTACTAGTCAGTCAGATGAGCCAGGTCCTGCCAGTTACGCTTTACACTGGTGAACTCTTCGACACGAATGCGGCTCCCGTCATCCCGCACGACTCAAAGGATCTTAAGGCAATCTGGTGCTTCCTGCAGTCACCGGAGTATTCGGAGGCCGTCCGAGAGATCGACGACAAGGTAAACGTCACGAATTCAACCCTCGTCAAGGTTGTATTTGACAGGGAGCGCTGGCGTAAGGCTGCCGATGCGACGGGGCCGCTCCCAGTGCCGCACTCGGATGATCCAACCCAGTGGTTGTTCAGTGGCAATGTAGTGACCTCGACGCACCCCCTCCAAGTGGCTGTTTCGCGACTGCTCGGATACCGCTGGCCTGATCAGCAGTCGGATCTTCTTGACAAGTTCGCTGATGCTGACGGTATTGCAGCGCTTCAAGCGCTTCCCGGTGAACCGGACCTCACCACCCGACTGCGGGAGTTGCTCGCGGCTGCCTACGGAGATGGCTGGTCAAGTGCCCTTGAGCGCTCCCTCGTCACCGATGCCGGCAGCAAGAGCGGTCGGCTTGAGGATTGGCTGCGGGATATCTTCTTTTCGCAGCATGTCAGCGTCTTCGACAACAGGCCCTTCCTGTGGCACATCTGGGACGGCCGCAAGGATGGGTTCTCTGCGGTAGTCAATTACCATCGGCTCGACCATCGCACGCTGGAGAAGCTCACGTTCACCGTTTTGGGGGCATGGATCGAGCGGCAGAAGTATGAAGCAGACGCGGGTCGGGCGGGCGCGGATACGCGCCTCGCGGCGGCGTTGGATCTGCAGGGACGTCTCAAGTTGATCCTCGACGGTTCGCCGCCATACGACGTCTACGTGCGTTGGAAGGAGATGCACGAGCAGCCGATCGGATGGGACCCGGACCTTGATGACGGCGTGCGGCTCAACATCCGTCCGTTCGTCACGGCCGAAGCGCTGCGTTCCAAGGTCAACGTACATTGGAATAAGGATCGGGGCATCGACCCTGACGGGGCGGAACGCATCAACGACCTGCACCCGACACTGGAGGAGCGGCGAGCTGCCCGACAGCGGGCGGGGGCCGGAGGCAAGGGGTCTAGATGACAGCCGTCCGTGCCGTCGTCGCGCACGCATTGCGAGCTGCTGCCCAACATAATGCGGATGCGACTGTGCCGCCGGTCGCGGTGTTCTGGCCGGATCCGGACCGGGCTTGGGAGCCTGTGATTGGCGACCTGCAGGAGGCGGTTCCGATCCTCGTGCTCGGCGATTATGAGTCGGCGAAGGCTCAGGGACCTGCGATCTGGCTCCGTGCTGTCCTCGCGGCTCCAGATAAGGTCCGGCTGCCGGGCTACTTGGCGGAGCACGATGCCGGGAACCCCTGGGTGATCTACCTGCCGGGCATCGCACGTAGTGAATTGACCGATGCCGCCAACCTCGATGCGGCGTTGGCTCCACTGCTCGATGTGGCGCTGCGCTCCGTGTGGTGGCCGTCAGCCCATGGTCAAGTCCCATGGACTCCGCACTCCTTCCTCGGCTCCAAGCACGGTGTCGGCCTGGATCTCGGCGGCGACGTGAAGGCGAAGTCGGCCTTGACGAGCGTTCTGGAGCGCCTGCTCGCAGAGGATGTCAAGGAGCTGAGCCGAATGGGACGGCTGGACGCCGCCCGGCTTCACTCACTTGTCATCACCGACGGCGTGCGCACCTTGCTGCATTGGCTTGACGAGCCGGACGCCACCGCCACTAGCCTCGGCAGGGCGCAGTGGGATGCCTTCGTCGAGACGTGCCGCACCACCTACAGCTTCGACCCAGCGAAGGACGGGCCGCTCACTGCCGCAGGCCAGCTTGGTGCGCGGCAAGGCACCTGGTCCGAAGTGTGGGATCGGTTCGCGGACAGCCCTCAGCGCTACCCGAACATTCCGGCTCTGCTGGACAAGGCGAGGCCTGGCGGAGCCCTGTTCGGCGACACCGATCCCCATCCGGACTCCTGGCCGTCGTGGAACAAGGAGCAAGAGGACGACCTTCGAAAGGCTCTCACCGCTCTTGCGACGAAACCGGATCGGGGGCAGGTGCGAGCCAAGCTCAAGGAACTCGCGGCTGTGCATGTACGCCGCGAAGAGAGTGTCTGGGGCGAACTCGGACTGGCACCGTTGGCCCAGGCAACGGGATGCGTGGCCGAACTGGCCGACCTGACCTCTGTTGGAGTCGCCAGCGGCGAGCTGAGTGGCATGGCGGAGTGGTACGCGAGTGACGGCTGTAAGATCGACGATCTCGCAGTGCGTGCCCTCGCCTCGGCAACCTCAGCAGCGGATCGTTCCGCCGTCTGCGCGGCGCTCCATGCCGTCTACGACCCATGGCTGGACGAGACCGCCAGGGCCTTCCAGGCCGCGGCAACCGGTTACAACGGTCACGTCGGCCTGGACGTACAACCCGGTACGTGCGTTGTCTTCGTCGATGCGCTGCGCTTTGATCTGGCGCACCGCCTCGCGAGGAAGCTTGCCCCATTCAGTCTCACCATGAAGCACCGCCTGGCCGCCTTCCCCACCGTCACCCCAACCGGCCAGCCCGCAGTCGCGCCGGTAGCAGTGAAATGGCAAGCCGGACCGGCGTTCGACGCGGCAGATGATCAGGGGCGGTCCGTCAAGGGGCAGGTATTCCGCAACGCGCTCGCCGATGCCGGAGTTCAGTTCCTTGACTGGAAGCAAGCCGAGACGGGTGACCCTACAGGGGTCGGCTGGACCCAGTCCAACACTATTGACGCGCTCGGCCATGACCGCGGGCATGCCCTGTCGGGGATGCTGGACCAGGAGCTTGACCTCGTCACCGAGCGGGTCCAGAGCCTCTTGGCCGCAGGCTGGCGCAGCGTCACCGTCGTGACTGACCATGGCTTCATGCTCCCGTCAGCACCGGCAACGAAGGTGACGCTCCCGCTTGCCGTCACAGAAGGGGATACGGCACGCAAGCCGCGGGTGGCCCGGCTGAAGGCCGGTGCGAAACGTCCCGATTTCCCGGCCCTGCCGTGGACGTGGGACACCTCGATCGAGATGGTGAGCGCTCCCGGTGCCGCTGCGTTCGAAGCAGGAACCTTCTACGAGCACGGCGGCCTGAGCCCTCAGGAGTGCGTCATCCCGGTGCTGGACGTCGCAGTCGGCGCAGGCACCACTAGCGGAGTGACGACGACCGCGCAGATCGAAGCGATCCGGTGGACTGGCCAGCGGTGCAGGATTGACTTTGCGCCTCCAGACGCGGAGGTCGTTGCCGAGGTCCGCCTGGCCCCGGGCGATTCCGCCAGCGTTGTCGGCGGCCCGAAACGGCCGTCCGACCCCGGCGAGATCAAGGTCCTGGTCGATGAGGACAAGGCGGCAGAGGGAACGACGACGTACGTGGTCCTCCTCGCGCCTAACGATGCCGTCATAGCACAGCGCATGACAACCGTGGGGGGAGCCGAGTGACCGACACGATCACACTCGACCCGATCGATGAGCTCGCGGCCTCCGCCTTCGAGGGGTACGTGGTCCGCAAAGACCTCGCACAGCAGTTCAAGGGCGCCTACCCGGTGCCGACGTACGTCGGAGAGTTCCTCATCGGCCGCTACTGCGCGACCACAGATCCGGAGGAGATCGAGGAGGGCCTCCAGATCGTCCGCAGGCTTCTTGCTGACCGGACCGTTCGGGCGGGCGAGGAGGAGCTGTTCAAGTCCCGTGCCCGCGAGCGCATGACGGTCAAGCTGATCGACCTGGTCAAGGCGCGGCTTGATGCCAAGTCGAACGTCTACCTCGCGGAACTGCCGAGCCTTGGACTCAGGGACGTCCGCATCGACGATGCCGTCGTCCGCGACAACGAGCGGATGCTCACCGGCGGCTTCTACGCCGAAGTGGACCTTGACTACGACGCTGTCATCGCCGAAGAGAACAACGGCAGGCCGTTCCTGGTTCGCTCACTGCGACCGATCCAGCTCTCCACCCGGGACTCTCTCAAACGGCTGGCCGAAGGGCGACCGAAGTTCACGACCGAGCAGTGGAAGCACCTGCTGCTACGCTCCGTCGGATTTGAGCCGGAGAGGCTGAGCACGCGCGAGCAGGACGTGCTGCTGCTCCGGATGGTGCCATTCGTGCAGCGCAACTTCAACATGGTCGAGCTCGGACCGCGAGGAACAGGAAAATCGCACCTGTTCCAGCAGGTCTCGCCATATGCCCACCTCATCTCAGGGGGCAAGGCGACCGTGGCCCGCATGTTCGTCAACAACGCCACGGGTCAGCGCGGACTAGTAGCTCAGTACGACGTCGTGTGCTTCGACGAGATCTCCGGCGTCTCCTTCGACCAGAAGGACGGCGTCAACATCATGAAGGGCTACATGGAGTCCGGAGAGTTCTCCCGAGGCAGGGAGTCGATCCGGGCCGACGGCTCGATCGTGCTCGTCGGGAACTTCGACGTCGATGTTGCCCACCAGCAGCGCATCGGGCACCTGTTCTCGCCGCTGCCTCCCGAGATGCGCGACGATACAGCCTTCATGGACCGCATTCACGCCTACCTGCCCGGGTGGGACGTCCCTAAGCTCAACCAGACCTACTTCACCCGTCACTTTGGGTTGGTCAGCGACTTTCTCTCCGAGTGCTGGTCACGCCTACGTGATCAGTCACGTCTGGCTGCCGTCCAAGGGCGGGTCACCTACTCTGACGCGCTCTCCGGACGAGATCTTTCTGCGGTCAACAAGACGATCGATGGCCTGCTGAAGTTGCTCTCCCCGGACGCTGAGGCGTCGATCCCTGACGAGGATCTCGAGTGGGCCGTGCGTATCGCCCTTGAGTGCCGACGGCGCGTCAAGGAACAGCAGCGACGCATCGGGGCAGCGGAGTTTCGCAACACTCAGTTCGGCTACCGGATCGGTGAAGGTATCGAGCAGTTCGTCTCGACCCCAGAACTCGCCAGCCCCGACACCATTGGCCTGGACCCGCTTCCGCCGGGCCAGGTCTGGGCGATCGCCGAGGGCGGTGGTGACGTCGGCCCTGGCCTGTACCGCATCGAGGCAGCCGACACCCCGGGTGCCGGGGCACGTGGACTGCTCAACCAGGCCGCGCCTGCACCACTGCGCGAGAGCTTCAAGGTCGCTGAGCAGAACCTGATTGCCCAGGGTCGTCGTCTCGTAGGCGACCGCGACCCGCGTGAACATAACCTCACGGCGCAGGTCCGGGCCATCGATACGGCGAAGTCCGGAGCCGGACTCGGCTTGCCGATCCTCCTTGCGCTCGCGTCGGCTATGCTGCAGCGCTCCATCCGGGGAGGACTCATCGCAGTCGGAAACCTCTCCCTTGGGGGCGGCGTCGAGACCGTGCTCAACGCTGCAGCGCTCGCCGAGCACGCGATGGAGAAGGGCGCTAGCGCGCTGCTGCTTCCCGTATCAGCACGCCGCCAACTGCTCGATGTCAGTGACGAGGTCGCGACTAAGGTCTCGTTCCTCTTCTACAATGACGCCCAAGACGCGCTCGTTAAGGCGCTGGCAGAGTGACATCGGCGGCAACCTACCGTCCGGACTTGAGCACGCCACGGTCGGTGCAACCGCTCCCACCGTCGCCGTCCGTGCCCCGTCCGTGGATTTCGAGGGTCCGGAATCCAGCGTCCACGGACGCATAGCGGACGGTGGCGGCCCCGGATCGCGCCTCGAAGCGCGTACATGCTGGTCAGCGGGGGGCGACTCGGGCGGAGCGAGCGTGCTGTAAAACCGTCGGCTCAGCCTACGTTGGTTCGAACCCAACACCTGCCACCACCAGCACAAACGGCCCGTGACCGGGGAATTCTCCCGCTTCTCAGGCCATCGTGCGTTGTGTCATCTTGTGTCATCGTCGGTCAGCAGACGTCGCTGTGCGGCAGTGGTTACGGACATATGGCGGACGGATTCGGGGCAGGAGGAGCGGTTCACCGAACCGCTTGCTTTCTTGGCAGGGGTAGTCATCCGGCCGGTGACGGGCTGCTGAGGCTCGAGAGGTCACCGGTAATCCCTGGGCGGCCTGCCCCAGTCGCAAGATCCGCCCGGAAGGCCCGTGCCGCCCATCCTGACCGCCGGGCTGAAGTTCCGCTGGAACGCGCCGCCGAGGCGGCGGGTGGTTCGCCACGCCGCCTCGTCCAAGGCGGCGGGCCGCACCGGGTCCGGGTGGCGCGGCCCGCGGTGACCGATCCGCTCCCGGTCGGGCCGACCCCGGTGACCGGTAATGGACCCAGCGTGTACCTGCGACGGACCCGGCGTGTACCTCGCCGGTCGGCGCAGGTAAGTGTAGGGATCAGATTTAGATGAGCACTCGACTTCGCAGTTGAGCATCGCGTGAGCAGTGGTCCGGGTATCTGAGCACTGGCGCGTCAGGCTTCACAATGAGTAACTTCGCCAGACTTGGGCGAACGACTCGGGGGGCACGTTGAAGGGGTCATCGCCTCGTGTCCTCTCGCGGGGCGTTCGCCGGATGCTGCGTTCCGGGGCAAGTCGCTGCAGCCACTCGCTCCGGGAAATGGCTCGCCGGGCCGGGCGTTGCCGGTCCGGCGGTTGGCGCTGCTGGCAGGTGATGTCCGGGCTGTTCAGCTGATGACGCGGCGGGTGAAAAAGCGGGTGGACTGCCAGAGCAGGAGGGCCGTGGCGGCGGCCAGGACGGGGTAGACGACCAGCAGGCTGAGGTGGGGCTGGCTGGTGACGGCGGCGCGGAGTCCTTCGCTGGCGTAGGTGAGGGGGTCGGCGAGGGCGAGGCCCTGGACCCAGGGGATGACGTGCAGGGCGCTCCACGGGAAGAGCGCGCAGCCGAGCCACATCAGCGGGGTGATCAGGACGGCGAACAGTGCCATGGTCAGCCGGGGGTCCATCGCGGTGCCGAGGAAGAGCCCGAGGCTGGAGCACATCAGGGCAGCCAGCGGGGCGAGGGTGAGCAGTACGGCCCAGTGGATGTGCAGGCTCGGGGGCGCGGCCGGGATCCAGATCGCCAGGGGGAAGATGACCAGGGCGGCGAGCAGGCCCTGGATGGTCCCGAGCGCTATCTTCTCCAGCGCCACTGCCTGTGCGGGGAGCGGGGCCAGCAGCCGGTCGTCGATCTCGCGGGTGTAGCCGAGGTCCTGCACGAGCGGCAGGGCCACGGCGAACAGGCCCTGGAAGAGGATCACGACCGCGAGCATCCCGGCGAGCAGGGTGGTGGCTGCCTGCGTGGCGCTGCCCGCCGCGGGCTGGCCGATCCGCGGGCTGATGTAGCCGAGGACGAAGACGAACAGCACGGGCTGGATGATGGTGCGGGTGATGAAGTCGGCGGGCTGCTTGCGCAGCACGGTCAGGTCGCGGGCGAGCAGCGCGCCGAACGCGGCCAGCGCTGCGGCGGCGTCCGATCGCGCGGCGGGTGCGGGAATGGTCGCGGTGGTCATGAGTCGCGGAGCTCCTTGCCGGTCAGCTCGATGAAGACGGTTTCCAGGGTCGGGGGGTCGACGCGGACCTCGCGCAGCCGGGCATGGCAAGTCTCGGCAGCGGCGAGGACAGCTGGAAGCACCGGCTGGCCGTCTTCGACGGTGAGCATGACGGCGTCGCCGAGCGGGCGGGCGCCGCGGGCGCCGGGCACGCCGGCGGCGAGTGCGGCGGCCAGTTCGGCCGGTGCGGTGCCGTCGGCGGTGACGGTGACGACGGTGCCGCCGCGGACCCACCGCTTGAGCCCGGCCGGGGTGTCAAGGGCGAGCAGCCGGCCGTGGTCGATGATCGCGACGCGGCCGGCGAGGGCGTCGGCCTCGGCCATGTCGTGGGTGATGAGCAGGATCGTCTGCCCGGCGGCCTGCAGGCTGGTGACGATGTCGTGGACGGCCAGGCGGCTCTGGGGGTCCAGGCCGGTGGTGGGCTCGTCGAGGAACAGGACTTCCGGCTGGTGCATGATGGCCCGGGCGATCATCAGCCGCTGCGCCATCCCGCCCGACAGTTCGTCGACCCGCCTGCGCGCGGCGTCTTCCAGGCTCACCCGCTCGAGCAGCCGGCCGGCGGCAGTGCGGGCGGCGGCGGGCCGCATCCCGAAGTACCGGCCGTGGAAGACGAGGTTGTCGCGGACGCTCAGGCGGCGGTCCAGGGTGTTGCGCTGCGGGACCACGCCGATGTGCCGGTGCACCCGGGCCGGGGCCGAGGCGACGTCGATTCCGGCCACCCAGGCCCGGCCCGCGGTCGGCCGCACGGTCGTGGTCAGCATCCCGGCGGTGGTCGACTTGCCGGCGCCGTTCGGGCCGAGCAGGGCGAGCACCTCGCCGCGGCGCACCGCCAGGCTCAGGCCCTCCACCGCGACCGTTCCGCCGGGATACGTCTTTCCCAGGCCCTCGGTGAGCACCGCAACGTCGGCCGCAGCCCCCGGGGGGATCGCGGGATCCGGTACCGCCACGGTGGCACGGGTCATGGCTGGCTCCGGTCAAGCGCCTGCCGGGTCCGGGCGGCCAGGTCGCCGGAGTCCACGCCGGCCAGCGCCAGCGCCCGGGGCACCGTGCCGGCCTGCGCGGCTAGCACGCCCAGCAGCAGGTGCCCGGGCCGGATCTGGCGCTGCCCGAGGGCGGCCTTCAGCGCCCGTTCCAGCACCAGCTTTCCTGACGCCGCCAGCCGCGCCCGCCTCGCCGGGTCGCGGCTGGCCCGCGGCAGCCCGCCAGCGGGCAGCGTGACCCCTGCCGCGCCGAGGCTCTGCCGGAACTCGCGGTCCAGGGCCGCGCGGATCCCGTCCCGGTCCAGGCCGGCCGAGGCGAGCACGTCCCGCGCCTCGATCCCGTGCTCACCGGTCATCGCCAGCAGCAGGTGCTCGGCCTCGATCACCGGCGACCCGGCATCTTCCGCCTCTTCCTCTGCCTGCCGCACGATCTCACGGGCATGCTCAGCGAACCGTATGACCATTACCGCCTCCTCAGCGTGACGCCCGCGGCGATCAGCCGCGCGGCGTGCTTCTTGTGGACCGCCTGCCGGGTGACGCCGAGCGCCTCAGCGACCTGCGGCCAGCCCCAGCCGGACCGCATCGCCCGCTCCACCGCCACGTCCTCCAGCTGGTCCGCCAGCCGCCGCAGCGCCGCCACCGCAGCCAGCGCGTCAGCCGGATCGGCGTCCGGCCGGATCTCCATCACTTCCATGCAAGCAACTCTAGTTGACAAAATGAATTAGTCAACCCAGGTTGCTACCGTTGGCGGCTGCATGCCAGGCGCGGTACCCGTCGGCAAGTCCCCGGCGTGTCGTTCCCCGCCGCTGGTTCCGGCGGGGATAGCGTCGGGTCTGAGGCGATTCCGCACGACGAACCATGTTCCGGGCACTCAGGACGCGGACGGCGAGCGGCTGCGCGAGCCATCGGTGTCGGTCCGCCTGCACAGCGGGCAGACGGTGCCGGATCGCCCGCTGCGGCAGGGTGACCGCCGGCGAGATCGTCTCTGCGGCACCGTGGCGGACGGCGCGCAGCGCCCGGGGGCAGGCCCACTACCCGGGTTTCTACTGGTCCGCGACGGCTGGCGGCCATGTCATCTACGAGAGCCGGCTGGAGCTGGCACGCCTGCTGCTGGCCGACTTTGACCCGGATGTCGCGGCGATCGCCGCACAGCCGTTCTTGCTGCGCGCGGCGGTCGGCGGCCGTGTCCGGCGTCACGTGCCGGACTTCCTGCTGGTGCGCGCGGACCGGACGGTGACGGTGGTGAATGTCAAGCCAGCCGCCCGGCTGGCCGACCCGGTGGTGGCGGAGGCGCTGGACTGGCCGGGTGAGCTGTTCGAGGGCCGCGGCTGGGGTCATGAGATCTGGACCGGGGCGGACCCGGTGCTGCTGGCGAACGTGCGGTTCCTGGCCGGCTACCGCAGGCCGGGGATGCCGCCCGACGCCGTGACCGGCGCGGTCCTGGGCGCGATCGGCCCGGATGAGTGCCTGGGCAGGCTGCTTGACCGGCTGGAGCGGTCCTGGCCGCGCCCGGTGGCCAAGGCGGCCGTGCTGCGGCTGATGTGGCAGCGGCGGGTGAGCGCGGACCTGAGCCGACCGCTGGATGCCGGCAGCATCGTGGAGGTGACCAGGTGAACGAGACCCTGCGCGGGCTGCTCGCGGTGGGAACACGGCTGGCCGATGACGGCCAGTGGTGGCAGGTCGCTGAGATGGACGGCCCGCACGTCCTGCTGGCCGGCCCGGCTGGCGCCCGGCGGGTCAGCGCCGGGCACCTGCTCGCCGATCCCTCCACCCGGCTGCCCGGAGCGCCCGGCGACCCCGTCGAGGGCACCGGCCTTGAGCTGGCCAGGCTGGACGAGGCTGAGATGGCCAGGCTGCGGGAGCGCATCGCGCACGTCCAGGAGGTGCGGACGGGGTTCCGGCGCGGGTGCGCGGAGCTGGCGGCGGCCGGCGAGCCGCGGCCGGAGTACGCGCCCGGCGTCCCGCTGCTGGCCCGGTATGCGGCCAAGGCCGCCGAGATCGGCGTCGGGGTGTCCACGCTGCGCCG
>Ga0335073_10006751_pt1 | contig 16135 bp, 14 predicted proteins | sample Lox_Sample_22_FD_207093 | JGI IMG/M metagenome (GOLD analysis project Ga0335073, IMG submission 207093) | Soil microbial communities from Loxahatchee National Wildlife Refuge, Florida, United States - Lox_Sample_2.2 | ecosystem: Environmental > Terrestrial > Soil > Wetlands | place: USA... | reverse complement strand
AGGGAAAAACATTTTCGATATGGTCAGCGACGGCGCCACGTTTGAGATCTTCATCCCCTCGAAGAACGAATTCATCACCGGCCCCACAACCTTTGACCGCAAGGCCGCGAAACCGATCGAAAATCTACGGCCACAGCACGTACTAGACGCCCTGTTTTGGCCTCCCATATCCTCCGGCTCGATAATTCTCATGGAGCAATCCGATCAGCCCGAGCCTCAGTACATTCTTACGGTCGCCGGGCACGTTGCTGGCGCCGCAGCGGATGATTGGCGTATCTCCCGGAAGATATGGTTTGATCGCACCGACCTGTCGGTTTCTCGCATCCAATCCTATAGCGAGGAAGGAACAATCGTTTCTGACGTTCAGCTAAGTGACTGGCAGCCCTCTGGTGCTGTTTCCTACCCTCATCAGCTATTGCTCTCTCGTCCCGCAGATGATTATCAGCTTCGCATCTCCCTAACGAAATTGTCCTTGAACCAATCGATTGAGGCGGATAAGTTTCATCTCGCCCAGCCTGAAGGCTCTCACCTTGTCCGCGTGGGTCCGGATGCGCAGGAGTCGCAGCCTTGATCGAACACATGATTGTCCAAAACGTGCTCCATCGTCCGGTTCGCACTTTGATCACCGTCATCGCCGTCGCTGTCGAGGTGACGCTTGTGATCATCGTCGTGGGGCTTACCACAGGCCTGCTGACGGAATCGGCCAAGCGCGTCGAAGGTGTTGGCGCGGACATCATGGTGCAGCCTCCCTCCGCCTCCGTTTTCATGGCCTTCAGCGGCGCTCCGATGCCCATACAGATCGGCCAGAAACTTCAGAGTCTAGAATACGTTCAGGCCGTCGCCCCCGTCCTTCTGCAATTTAATTCCGTCAACGGTCTCGACATTGTTTACGGCATCGACCCGGCCAGCTTCCGCTCTGTCTCCGGAGGGTTTGTATTTCACGAAGGCCACGATCTGCAGAATCCCAACGACATTTTGGTGGATGACGTCTATGCCAAGGCGAAAAACGTCCATGTCGGCCAGACCCTTCACATCCTCGAGCACGATTTCCATGTTGTGGGCATTGTCGAGCACGGCAAAGGCGCGCGCCTCTTCGTCCTCATGCCCACGTTGCAGGAAATGTCCGGCGCGCACGACAAAGCCTCCGTCTTCTACGTCAAATGCGATCGCACGGACCACACGCCCGCCGTTATGGACGAAATTCAGGAGCTTTTGCCCCGCTACGAAGTCCGTCCCTTGAAAGATTTCATCTCGCTGATGACGTCTTCGAATCTTCCCGGGCTTGGCGCCTTCATCAACGTCATGATTTCCATCGCGGTCGCGATTGGATTTCTCGTTATCTTTCTTTCGATGTACACCACCGTCATTGAGCGGACTCGCGAAATTGGAGTCCTGAAATCCCTGGGCGCGTCGAAGGCCTACATTGTCCAGATTATTCTCAGCGAGACGGCGCTCCTGTGCGTACTTGGCCTCGTCTTCGGTATCGGTTTAAGCTTTCTTATGCGCGCGATTTTTCTCCACCTGTTCCCCTCGCTCACCATCTTGATCGGCCCCGCCTGGATCGTGCGTGCAGGCGTAATTGCCATCTTGGGGGGCCTTATTGGAGCAGCGTATCCCGCCTGGCTTGCCAGCCGGCGTGACCCGGTTGAGGCCCTTGCATACGAATAGAATCTTGGTCACAAATCAGGCATCTCCGTTTGCGACCTTCTGGCGCGAAAATTGTGCATTCCGATGTTCCCGGATCGGTTGGATGAGCTAGGCATAAATGTCAAACGCGACTACAATCTATCAGCTCGCATCGCAGTACTCGCTTGTCGGGGAGCCGGCCTTGGAGCCGATACTCAAGACCGAAAACCTCTGGAAAATCTATCGGACCGGTAAACTGGACGTCCCCGCCCTCCGCGGCGTCAATATGGAGGTCTTTCCCGGGGGCTTCGTCTCCATCATGGGACCCTCGGGTTGTGGCAAGTCCACCATGCTCCACATCATCGGCGGGCTCGCCCAGGCCACCCGTGGACGCGTTCTGCTCGACGGCAATGACCTCACCACCATGAGCGATTCGGCGCGAACCCTACTCCGCCGCCACAAGGTCGGCTTTGTCTTTCAGAAATTCAATCTCCTTCCCACTCTGGATGCCCGCCACAATATCTCTCTCGCCCAGCACATCCACGGCGATGGGTTTGACCCGCACCGCTTCGAGGTGGTCGTCCGCCTCCTCGGCTTGAAGGATCGCCTGAATCACAAGCCCTCGGAAATGTCCGGCGGCGAGCAGCAGCGTGTAGCCATCGCGCGCGCCATCATCACCGAGCCCAAGATTCTTCTCGCCGACGAGCCCACCGGCAATCTCGATTCCGGAAGCTCCGAAAATGTCCTCAACATGCTGCGCCAGCTCAACCAGCAGTTCGGCCAGACCATCGTCATGATCACCCACAATCCCGAAGCCGCGGCCTATGGTGACCGCGTCGTGCACATGCGCGACGGTCTGATCGTCGACGCTATCGGCAATCCTTGAAATGCGCTCTCTTTGGCGGGGAATCGTTCGCACTGTCTTCTGGTCTTACGACCGCGGCAGTTGGCCCTACGATGTGATGGTCGTCGCCATCGTCGTTTTCGTCCTCCTCACTCCTCGTTCTTGGTTCCGCGATCAGCCGCAAACCAACACTGCCGAATCCCTCGCCGTGCATTTCCTCTCTCAGGACAAGGCGGCCCTTACCAGCTCGTACCGCCTCGACGCAACCCTCCTCGCTCCTGACAAAAGGACTCCCAAATCGACTCCCGAGCTCGAACGCGAGACCCACGATATTCTCAGCCGCAATGTCGATTCGCTCAAAGGACACACCTTTCAGGTTGTCCGCATCGACCCCGTCCTTGCCCCCGACGGCTCCGTTTCCGGCTACGACGTAACCATCCATCCCTAACGCTCTGCTCCCTCCCGAAAATTCACTAAGCCCTTGGATCCGAGTAACTTCCATGAAAATTGGAACGATCCTCCTCATCAATCCGTCTTAACTTCGTGTAAAATAGGCGGATTGACCATTCATATTGATTTTGCTGGAGACACTCTTGCCGTCCTTTCGTCGTAGCATTTCGCTGGTCTCGTTGCTGTTTTTTGCTGGTCTGGGGATCGCTCATGCGCGTGCGGGGCAGACTCGCTCCCATTACACCGTCGAAGCCGCCCTCCATGAGCTCGATACGCAAGCCAAGTCTTTTCACAGTCTTTCCGCCGACGTCGAGCGCACGAAAGTCACCGTCGTTGTGAACGACCACTCCACCGAGACCGGAACGCTACAGGTTCGCGGGGACAAGATGCTCTTGCAGATGAAGGCCCCCGATGCCCGGACCGTTCTCCGCACCGGCGACAACCTCTACGTTTACACGCCGGGCCTGAAGCGCGTCGAGGAATACAACCTCGGTAAGAACCGCTCCGTCGTCGACCAGTTTCTTCTCTTGGGATTTGGCACTTCGGGGAAGGAACTGCAAAAAAACTACCTCATCACCGTCTTGGGAGAGCCCTCGCTCGACGATAAGCGGACGATTGAGCTGGAATTGACTCCCAAATCCGAGGATTTCCGCAACCAGATTTCCAAGATTCAAATCTGGTTCGACGAATCCAACTGGCTCCCTGTCCAGCAGCAGTTCTTCGAAACCGGTTCTGGCGACTACTTCGTCATTCGCTACACCAATATTGTCCGCAATCCCGGCTTCGGGAAGTCCCAATTCGAGCCCCACTGGCCCAAGGGCACAGAGAAAATCAAGCCGCAGGGCTAGTTCTTCTGCTTCCCTGATTTCTCTAGTTCCAGAAGCCTTTCTTTCCGCTCCAACCCCCACCGGTATCCCGCCAGATTTCCGCTTTTCCGCACCACGCGGTGGCACGGCACCACCACCGACACCGGATTCGTCGCGCATGCCCGGGCCACCGCTCGCACGGCCTTTGCATTCCCGATCGCCCGTGCCACCTGGCTGTAGGTTTTCGTCGTCCCGTAGGGAATCCGCCGCAGTTCCTCCCACACCCGCCTCTGGAACGCCGTCGCCTGCACGTCGGTGGGCAGGTCCAAATGCGGTTCCTGTCCTTTCAAATGAGCCACGATTTTGGCCACCCATTCTTCGAGACCGTTTCGCCCCTTCCGAATCGACGCCTTCGGGTATTCTTCCCGCAACGCCTCTTCCAATGCCGCGTCGGAACTCCCCAGATACAGCGCACTGATTCCTCTCGAAGTGGCTCCTACCAGCATTCGTCCCAGCGGCGTGTTCGTCACCGTATATTGAATCTCCATTCCCGCTCCTCCTTGCCGGTATGCCGCCGGCGTCATCCCCAGATGGGAAGGTGCCCGCTCGTATAGCCGGCTGCTCGACCCGAATCCTGCGTCATATAATGCCGTCGTCACGTCGTCTCCTTTTCTCAACCTGGATTTCAGCCGCTTCATTCTCTGCGTGTCCGCATACTGCCGGGGCGTAATCCCCATCAGGCTGCGAAACGCCCTTTGCAATTGATGAGGGCTCATCCCTGTGGGAGCGCTCAAGGCCGAAAGCTTCAGGCTTGCCGCGCTTGCATCTTCCACGTCGCTTTGCAGTCGCTCTTCAATCCTCCGGCAAACGGACTCGACCGCCATCGCCATCGTATCCCGTGGTCGGACGCTCCCGGGACGGCATTTCTTGCAAGCGCGGAATCCGGCCTGCTCGGCGGCATCCGGCAAGGCATAGAATTTCACCTGCTGCCGCCCCGGTTTTCGAGAGGTGCAAGAAGGCAGGCAGTAGACTCCCGTAGACCGTACGGCGTAGACGAACTCTCCGTCCGCTTTTCGGTCGCGTTGCATCACCGCCGCCCAACGCAGATCATTTGAATCTATCGGACCGGGTTTGCGGATCAATTGGCTTCCGGAAATGGGCATCTCCATCGCTTGTGTGAGGCTCATAATGAGCCCAAAATAGTTGAGCTTTTCTCAGGCCGCCATCCGATTCTTGCGGCAAACTCCCCGGCCCCTAAAACACCTGGTGGGACCCCAATGCCTCGAAAGCCCCCTCGCTGGGGTTTCCCCTGTTACATCATACGGCAACTCCCCCTCATGCTCCGTTGACCCTCTTGCCTTCCCACTGCATATTGGGTCCCTCTGAAGTGGGGGGTCCACTCTCAGCAGGCACTTGGGGGATGTATGGGGGCTGTCCCAGAACGGAAAGATCAGCGGGCCGCAGTCTCTCCGCTGCGCGACACGCAGTTCTCTCAAACCATCTCTGTAACCACCGGCCTCAAGCCCGGACCGAGACGTTTTGCTCGCGTCCCGACCCACGCCGTTGGCGTCGTTCGCGATCGTCGCACCAATCCTCGCGCCAAATTAACTCTGCCGATGCGCCTCACGCGCATTGGAACCGCTGTCGAGCCTTATCCCGTCACCCTCGTTACTCGCAACATCAGTTCCGGCGGTGTCTATTTCCTTGCCCCTCGCGAAATCCAACCAGGAACGGCTATCGAGCTCGAAGTCGCTCTCGTTGACCGTCCCCTCGGAATGGGCCGCGTGCAATTGCTCACCGCCGCTCACGTCGTCCGCGCCGAAGATGTCGATATTCCCGGCTGGAGGGGCTACGCTGCGAGCTTCGACGATATCGCTCTCCAGCGCGACGACAAATTGCCGCCGCGCTATCACGCGCGGTAGCCCGTTCTTCTCTGGTACGATTTCAGGGTTGTGACTTCGCCGCCATTTTATGCGCGCGCCGTTCTCTTCGATTGGGACGGCACCCTCCTCGACTCCTATGCGTCCGACGCTCGCGCCTACGTCGCCATGTTCCGCGCACTCGGCATTTCCTGGACGGTCGACGATTTCAATCGCCACTACTCGCCGAACTGGCTTCATGTCTACGAAGCCGCTCGCATTCCGCGCGAGAAATGGGAAGAGGCGGATCGCCTGTGGCACCAGGCTTATGAAAGCGAAAGCCCGGAACTTCTTCCCGGTGCCGGTCAGGTGATCGAACTGCTCCGCTCCCGTTTTCAGCTCGCCATCGTCACCAGCGGCAGTGGAGGCCGCGTCCGCAGGCAGCTTCAGGAATTTCAGCTCGCTTCTTCTTTTCCTGTCTGCGTGTGCTGTGAAGACGCTCCCCGCCGCAAACCCGACCCCGCTCCGTTGCAAGTCGCTTTGGAGCGCCTGGGCGCTCGCCCGGAAGAATCCATCTACGTTGGGGATTCCGCGGAAGATATTCAAATGGCCCGCGGCGCGGGCGTTCGCGCTATCGGTGTTTTTGGCCCGTTTCCCACTGCCGAACGCGTCCGCGCCTCAAAGCCCGATGCGCTCCTCGATTCCATCGCGGACTTGCCTCCGCTTCTGTTTCCTTCAGGTAGCACGTCCGAATAGCGTTGTTCATCGGAGGATGTTTTTAGGGGGTCGGAGCTTTAGCTCCGACATCAACCCACCGCTATCATCAGGGGTTCGAACCCCAGAGGCGCCGTTCTCGCCATCGACCCGAGGAACAACAGGTCTTGCGGTGTCTTTCAACCATCGGCCTGCCGGCCTTCGCTGAGAAGTTTAGGGCTTCGCCGTCGCCCCGGACGCATTGCCTGCAGGGGGCGAACTCGCCTCGCCGGGATTCAACTGAAAATTCGTATCGTGAATAATCAGCTTGAGGTGCCATTCATCGCCCTCAGAATTCGGCAGATAATCGTCTGAATCGATGTAAGTCGGCAGCCAGTATTTTTCTTGAAAATTCTCGCGGTAAATCTCGAACATCGAAAATGGCAGTTTCGTTCCTTCTCCTTCAATCTCGCTCACGTAATGCCCGAAGCTCTTCACGATCGCGAAGTCCCGATCGTCGATCCACACGACTCCTTCGAAAAATCTCCTCTTCCGGCTCAGCCCCTTTGGCGAAACCTGAAACACATAGGTGTGCAGCTCGTCGAGTTTCTCGTCTCCCACATATTTGAAATTGTAATTCACAGCTTCGGCGCTGGTCAGCGCGAACAGCGGCACCTGCATCATCGTTTCCACGTCCTGCGCCGAGTAATGCGTCCATTTCAAGGTCGATTGCGGCTCCGTTTTCATTCGAAAATATCTTTGTCCGTTCGACCGCGTGTACACCTCGCCCGTCAGCGTCAGTTTTCCCCCGTCCGTTCCCAGCTCTTCCAGCCGCACTGTCTCATCGAAGTTATAGGTGCCATACGCTTTGGCCATGACGTCTTCGTTGGCTGTGAATCTCTTCACAATTTCGTCGGCGGGAATCGGCGGCGGACCCGGATGTGGGACGTTGGAAATCCGGTGCGGTTCGAATTTCGGCGGCGGCGCCATCGGGCCTTGCGCGTCCTGTTGCGCGCGAAGCCGCGGCGCTCCGGCGAGAGCGATTGCCAGGAATCCGAGGAATGTAATGGCTGTCCGTTTCGTCATCCGCATCGTTTAGATGCAGCTTTGCGCGGCAGCGTTGAATCGCCGTCTTGCCACGCAATCTCGCATCACGGCTGAAATATCGGACGCAATCGTACCGTGTACGTGCCCGCTTCGCCCCCGGGCGTAAGCGGAGGAAATTGCAGCCAAAATAATGCCGAGAACCGTTTCTGCTCAATTCGCAGCTGCGCGCACTCCTTCGCGCAGTCCCATTCGAAGTCCATCGTTGTTTGCCCTTGCGACCGGATTTCCACTTTCGACACTCCCTTTGGGACTTCCAGCGCCTTTCCTCCGGGCAAAAAATTCACGCAGTTGTCTGCTTTCTTCTGTTCGCCTCCGATAGCCACAGGAGCTGGATCGCCGTTGCTCTTCGCCGTTTCGTCCCAGCAAAATTGCGTCGCGTTTCCCGCCTCGTTGCTTGCGGGAAATGAATTTACCGCCACGAAGGCTTGCGGATGATCCTCTCCCGTACCTGTTTCTCGCGTTCCTGCTTTCGCTGCAGCCAATTTCACCCTGTAATCCGCTCTCACGACGGCTGGATCCTCGATCGCTATCGTTTTATCGATTGACGCGCCTCCCGGATACACATCCGGAGCATCGTACTGCATCGAAATCGTGGGCTTCTTCGCGTCTCCGCCCCATTTCGCTGCATATGTCCGGTTGAACACTCCGTAAAGCCCCCGCGCGCGATGTGGATTGATGCCCGGCGGGTTGGGCGTGAATAGAAAATTGTCGCGCATCAAGCCCACGCTCGTCGCAAGATCCTCCCCATCCGTCTTGTCCGTTAGCGCGATCACTCTTCCTCCCGATTCCGGCGACACAATCGTTCGCAGCGCCACGTTTTCCAGCACCCATTCAAGCGCTCCGTCCCGGTCGAAATCATATCGGTACGCCGTCACGCCCTGCGCGCGCAGCGGAATAAACGTCAGAGGAATCACGCGGCGATCTGACCCCGCCTTGACGGCCATCGTTTCATGAACCAGCCCGTCCTCCGCTACCGGGAGCCCTTCCGAATCTCCTCCGGGCCCTTTCAGCTTGATCCTCTCGATTTCGCTTCCTTGCGGCCCCATGCGATAAAACTCGCTCCCGTGCAGCGGCCCGTCCACGTTCACCTGCATGTCCCTCCCATAATCGGTATTCAAGTTGAAAGCCGAGAGCACCACGCTCGCCGTTTTTCCCGGCTCCGCCACGATCAGCGGCGGATACGTCCGCATGAACTCGTTCTCGCTCACCGGCAATCGCACCGCGTTCCACACCGACAGGGTAAGTTCCTCCGGCGTCGGCTTTCCTTCCTTCACCAATTTGGGCACGTGTGGCTCGTAGGGCAAATCGATCTTCAGCAGCCGCAGATAGCTGGGAGCCGGCCCGCGCGGCACGCTTACATGCAATTCATTCATTTGCGGCGTCCATTCCGATCCTGGTTTCGAATCGTCCAGCGTCACGTGTGAAGGCTGCCCCGCGAAATGGAACGTCAAATCCTCCTTTGCCGGCACGTAGAGCAGCACTTCCAGAGTCTTATCCTCCCTCTTGGCATCCAGAACCTCAGCGCCGCTTTCAAGTACGACATCGCCGCATGGCGCGTTCACTGGGTCCTCGAAGCAAATCGGCTGATTCAGCGGCAGCACTAGCGATTCTTGCGCAGGCACCACCACGTGCACGGGCACGTAGTTGTATCCCTGGCTGCGCGCGGACGCTTCGGGTCGCAGCGCGTCCAGCGTCACGTCAGCCGCGTCGCCGCTCCCAAAATTCATGACGCTCAAAAATCCAGTCCGGCCTGTTCGCTTTCCCAGCGGCCCTGTCCCTTCGTCCGGAACCAGTTCCGTCGCGATCACGTTTTCCAATCCCCTTTCGTTTGCCAGGGTTCGCACGGCTGGCGCGGTTCCCGCCGCGCTGACGAGCTCGCGCAGCAGCCCAATCGAATACGCGGCCGCCGGCTGCGACACATTTTCCGCAAAGCTCCGGTCCAGCGCCGCCCACGCATCAAAATCCTTCGTGCACTCGATCACTTCGCCCTGCCCGAATTTCCAGCGGCTGTGTATTGCCGACTCGTTTGCTTCTGCTGGGACGTGCGGCGCCGTCTTCCACAGTTCCGCGATGATTCTTCCTGCCGGACGCCCCAGATACAGCACCAGAGTTCCGCCGCCCTGCACGTAATCCACCAGCGCTTGCTGCGCTTTTTCCGACAATTGGAACTCCGGCTTCGCCGGATCGAACACCGGCAAAAAAATCGCCGCGTCGCGCATCAATTGCTCGAGCGGCTGGTGCTCCGCGTCCAGCAATTCGCTCGACAGCATCCCGAGCGTCGCCGTCCGCTCCATCCGCTGAATTCTCCGCGAAACATCGTCAATCTCTTCCGGCGTCAGCAGTTCCTGCGGATAAGCTCCAATCGGATCGACGATTCCGAAATCCGCCCGCTTGTGCGACGCCGCCAGCTCCGGCCCCCACCGCCCCAGCAAATTCGCGTTCCTCTCGACCATCGCCATTTCCGGCCTCACTTCGCCGTCGACGCTCAGTGCCGCATTCCACCGGTACGACCGGTTCGCCCATGGCACCGAATAGCCCGCCGGTGTGTACGTATCCTGCAGCGGAAAATAATTGATGCCGTGCAGCCCGTTCGAGATCATCAGCCGCGAACTCAGCAAAGTGTTCGTCGCAGGGCTCCGCGCCGGATGATCGTCGTCCGCTGGCGCGTACCATCCCGCCTGGTATTCGATCATCACGGGGGGAAACATCGGCTGCGTCTCAAGTTCCTCCGTTAAATATTCAATCTCCGTCGCGTCCGCAGCCGTCAACGTCCCCGCCGCGCCCCCTCCTTCCGGCGGCCGCAGATACCACTGCCCCATCACCCCGATGGGCCTTTCCAGCGCCGATCCTGCCGCCGACACTCGCATGTCTGCTGGATTCAAATACACCGGCACGTCCACTCCCGCGGCCTCCACCGCGTCCCGCAATTCCCCCACGTATTTCCAAAGCGCCGGACCCACTCGGTTCGTTCTCCCAATCGCAAAATCGTCTCCCAGCTGAACAAACAGCAGCGGTCCGCCGCCCGGCTCTTCGCCCTTCGGTCCGGGCTTTCCCCACGGCCGGCGCGAACTATACGGCGCGAGTTCCTTCGCTGCCGCCGTCATCCATTGCCGCGCCTCCTGCATGTGCGTCGCGTTGGCCAGCCACCCCTCCGCGGCCGCTTCCGCGTCCTTGGCGTTCAACCCGTCGAGGGGCGGATATCGCCCTTCCAGCACGTCAATCGAATCCATCTTGTATTCAGGCCTCTCGAGCAGCCAGCCGGGATATCCTCCGTTCCGCCATTCGTTTAGAATTTCCGGCCCAGGCCGCGCAATCAGCCGCAAATGCCGCTCCGCGATCATTTTCAGCAGCGTCCGCAAATCCCGTCGCGGATTCGTATGCCCGTCGAAATCCAGCTCTCCCTCTTTTGGCTCGTGCCAGTTCCACGGAATGTAAATGTCGATCGTATTGATTCCTGAGTGTTGATAGCGGTCGAGCAGGTATTCCCACTGATCCCGCGGAATGCGGTAATAGAAAAACGCCGCCGAATGAATAAAGAACGGCTTTCCGTCCACTAGCAATTCCGGATAGCTTCCGCGTTCGACGATCTGTACGCCAAGCGTTTTTGGCGGCTGTCCCTGAGCAGTTTTCTTCTTGCTGTCTTTCTGTGCGGCAGAGCTGAAAGCCGCCAGACACACGACCGCCGCCAAAACGCTCAGCACGATTCGGGAATTGGAACGGCTTCCAAGACCTTTCGGCACATCCGCGGGCATCGGGTCGGGGCGCATCCGCGAAGATTCTGCCACGACTCCCGCAGCCCTTGCGAACGTTTCCCGTACGCCAACCCAGCGCCTCCCGCGTCTCCCGCGTCTCGTCGTTCCAGCACATGCTTCACCTCTGTTACGATATTGTGTTGGTATCAGAGGTTCCGGCGTGGGAGGGAATTCGGCAGTCGCGGCGCGGCGCTATTTCGTTTCCGGCAGTGTGCAAGGTGTGGGATTCCGCTATTTCACGCAACGCACCGCCTCGCGGCTTGGCCTTTCCGGCTTTGTGAGAAATCTTCGCGACGGTCGCGTCGAAGTTCTCGCCATCGGCTCCGCGGATCTGCTCGCCACTCTCAAATCGGAGCTCGAACGCGGGCCAGGCGGCGCCACAGTTTCCGCCGTCTACGAAGAGATCGCGGCGCTCGACAGCCGCTACGCCGTCGAATTTGTCGTCGAATTCACTACCGATTGAAAGAGGCTTCGATGGACGACTTGAAGAAACTCATTCGCGAAATTCCCGACTATCCTAAGCCGGGAATCCTTTTCTACGATCTCACCACTCTTCTCAAGGATCCTCGCGGCTTTCACTCCCTCGTCGACCGCCTTTGCGAACACTACAATGGCCAGAAAAAGGTCGACGTCGTCGCCGGCATCGAAGCTCGCGGCTTCATCTTCGCTCCCGCTCTGGCCTATCGCCTCGGCGCCGGATTCGTTCCCGTCCGCAAGCCCAAAAAACTTCCCTCGAAAACCGCTTCCGTTACCTACGCTCTCGAATACGGCACCGACCAGCTCGAAATTCACGAAGACGCCATCCACAAGGGCCAGCGCGTGCTCATCTGTGACGATCTCCTCGCCACCGGCGGCACGGCCTCCGCCGCAGCTGAACTCATTCGCAAACTTGGCGGCGAGCTCGCTGGCGCCGCCTTCGCCGTCGAGCTCAGTTTTCTCAACGGGCGCACCAAACTCCCCGGCCTCGATGTCTTCTCTCTCTTAAAATACGATTCCTGACGCCGCCCCCGGGGAGCGCGTAAAGCAATGTTCGCCTTCGCGCAGTCATGCGAACATTATCAAATGGAAATCGTGAGGAAAGCTATGATCCCACGCGCGGCAGGAAAATTCGCGACGGCCGCTGCCTGGCTCGCCTTGTTCGCCCTCTTCGCGTGTGCGATCCCTTCCCGCGCGCAATCGCAGCGCGTGGCCGCTACTCCCCCGATGGGCTGGAACAGTTGGAACCACTTTGCGGCAAAAGTAGACGACGCGACCATCCGCGCGCAAGCCGATGCGATGGTTTCAACCGGCATGAGAGACGCCGGATACGTCTACGTCAATATCGACGACACTTGGGAGGGCCAGCGCGACGCCCAAGGGTTCATCCATCCCAACAGCAAATTTCCCGACATGAAGGCTCTTGCCGGCTACGTCCACAGCAAGGGACTCAAACTCGGCATTTACTCTTCGCCCGGCCCCAAAACCTGCGCCGGATACGAAGGTAGCTACGGCCACGAGCAGCAGGACGCGGAAACGTACGCCTCTTGGGGAATCGACTATCTGAAATACGATCTCTGCAGCCTGCACGATCGGATGGAACAGGCTGGTTCACCCGAAGCCGCTCACCAAATCATGGTCGACGCCTACGTCAAAATGCGTGACGCTCTCCGCCGCACCGGACGCCCGATCGTGTACAGTTTTTGCCAGTATGGCTTCGACGCTGTCTGGCGATGGGGCGCGCAGGCTGGCGCAAATCTGTGGCGCACCACCGGCGACATCAAGGACAACTACGGCCGCATAGCGGAAATCGGCTTCGGCCAGGCGGGACTCGCAAAATTCGCCGGCCCCGGCCACTGGAACGATCCCGACATGCTCGAAGTGGGCAACGGGGGAATGACCACCGAGGAATACCGCACGCACATGAGCCTCTGGGCGATTCTCGCCGCGCCGCTCCTCGCTGGAAACGATCTCACGCGCATGACCCCTCAGGCGCTTGCACTGCTCACGAACCGTGAGGTGATCGCCATCGATCAGGACCCGGCAGGGAAGCAGGGCGATCGTTTTTCCGCCGAAGGGCCGATGGAAATCTGGGTGCGGCCGCTTGCCGATGGCTCGAAGGCCGTCGGCTTATTCAATCGCCAGGATCATCCTCTCGATATGCAGGCGGATTTCCACGCCCTCGGATTTCCCGGTTCTGTCCGCGTCCGCGACGTTTGGAGGGCCAAGGATCTGGGCCGTATGAGCACCCCGTATAACGTCCGCGTTCCCGGCCACGGCGTGGTCCTTCTCCGCGTCTCTTCGTTCCGATAGCTCCTTCCTAACCGCTACCTCTGATCGCATCCGTTTTGTCCGCGCGCGTCGCCATACGTCAACGGGCTTCTCCCTCATGGTTGCGATTGTGGGCCCGTGCGCTTTCTTCTAAACTTGACCCGCCGTCCAAAATTGTTCGCGTCTCGCCCGGGAGTTGCCGCGTTTCGTTAGCATGTCGACAGATTCCTCACCCGCGCCACACGATCCCGAGCAGGAATACCGCCGCCGTCTCGGGCAGCTCCATGCCGAAGAGGCGCGCCAGAAGCGCCGGGACTCTCGATTCGTCTACCTCATTTCGCTCCTTTTGTTCGCCGGCCTCGTCGTCACGATTTGGATTCTCACTACCCACACGCGTCTGCTTTATTGGGTCTTGCTTCCCGCCGGTCTCATTGTCTTCTCCTCTTTCTTGCACGCGCGCGTCATCCGCGCGCTTCAGACCACTTCTCGCGCCATCGCTTTCTACGAGCGAGGACTTGCCCGCCTCAGCGGCCTCTGGCCGGGAACGGGCAAGTCAGGCGATCGGTTTGCTGATCCTTCCCATCCTTATTCGCGCGATCTGGATCTGTTTGGGAAAGGCTCTTTGTACGAACTTTTGTGCGGTGCGCGCACCCTGGCTGGTGAAGAGACGCTTGCGAATTGGCTGCTCGCGCCGGCCAGTCCCGCAGAAGTCCGTCTCCGCCACCCAGCGATCGCCGAACTTCGCGGCCGCCTCGACCTCCGCGAAGCGCTCGCCGTGTTGGGAGACGATGTGCGCTCCGCCGTAAGGCCCGAATCTCTGACAGCCTGGGGAGAAAAAGATCCGCTGCTCGATTCACCTCTTGCGCGCGTCGCATTGGCTTTCCTCTCGGTCGCGTTCCTGTTCAGTCTCGTCGCCTGGGTACTGTGGGACATTCGGTCCGTCTTTTTCTGCGTCGCTTTGGTCAACCTCACGCTCACGTACAGGTTCCGCGATCGCGTCAAGCAAAGCGCTTTTTCCGTTGAGGCCGCGGCTCGCGATCTCCGGCTGCTTTCTCAAGTCCTCGCGCGCCTTGAGCGCGAACGGTTTATCGCTCCCAAGCTCCTGAGCCTTCAAGCGGCGTTTCAGAAAGACGGCCTGCTGGCGTCGCGTTGCCTGGCTCGCCTCAATCGGCGCGTGGAGTCGCTCGCATCAACGCGCGGTTATTTCGTGAAAGTGATCGACCCTTTCGTGTTGTGGAGCCTGCAGTGGGCTTTTGCTGTGGAAGCCTGGAGAAAAAGATATGGCCGTTCCATCCGTTCCTGGCTGGACCCCGTTGGTGAACTCGAAGCCTTGTCGGATTTGGCGAGCCACGCCTTTGAGCATCCCGCCGACGTTTTCCCCGAGTTCACCAATGATGGCCCGTGGTTTGAGGCAGAGGCTTTCGCCCATCCCCTGATACCCGAGGACCGCGCCATGCGAAACGATTTGAAGCTGAACCGCGAATTTCAGCTCATGGTCATCAGCGGTCCCAACATGGCCGGCAAGAGCACGTTCCTGCGCGCCGTGGGTGTCAACGCCGTCCTCGCGCAGTGTGGCGCGCCCGTCCGCGCTCGCCGCTTGCGTCTTTCCTCGCTCGCGGTCGGTGCCTCTGTCTGCATTCTCGATTCATTGCAGGGAGGTGTTTCCAGGTTTTACGCGGAGATCGGGCGCCTGAAACTCATCGTCGATCTCACCCGCGGGACAATTCCGGTTCTCTTCCTGCTCGACGAATTGCTTCAGGGAACCAATTCCCACGATCGCCGGATCGGCGCCGAAGCAATTGCCCGCAGCCTCGTCACCCGCGGCGCCATTGGCCTGCTCACCACTCACGATCTGGCATTGGCGGAAATTGCGGAATCCCTGCAGCCCCGCGCCGCGAATTTCCACTTCGAGGACCGCCTCGAAAACGGAAAGCTCCTCTTCGACTACCGTCTCAGCCCCGGCATGGTCCACACCAGCAACGCCCTCGACCTCATGCGCTCCATCGGCCTCGACGTCTAAGACCCAAACTCGACAAGCACGCATCCACGGAAAGGAAAGTCGGGGAAATCTTGGGAGACAATTGCAAAATCCACGCTCATCTCCGGGGACCACGTTGTGATTCCTGTCGAGCCTCGCCGCCCAAAGAGGTAACAACAACTCGCCGGTCAGCGCCCGGCTGCGGCGGAGGCGAAACGAGCCCCACTGCGCGCGACGGGACGTTTCTTAGGACGTGACGCAGGACGCGCGGACCGAACTTCGAACCGCACCCCTTCCGCCTCCTGCAAATGCGCCACGATCTCGAACAAGTTGCGAGCCTGAGGGTTGCCACGGGGACTGAGCATTCGCATCAGACTCTTCGCGGAACGATGGGTGGCTTCGCCCAGTTTCGCGAATCCAATCGTTGCATTGATGAAATCGCGAAGAATGATCTTTCCGGTTTCTACGTCGCCGGAAAGAAAATTTTCGATTCCTTCGCGCAAAAGCGCTTTGCGAAAGCCAGCATCGCGCTTCACGCGCGCTTGAACTGTCTCCTTAAAATCCCGTGTCAAAGCCATTCGGTTCACCTCTCAGTTTCTTTGCGTTTCTTGTAATCTTGCCACCTAGCCAGCGCTGTGGCGATGTCTTCCCGTTGACGCTTCTTGATTCCGCCGGCGAAAAGAATGACTAGCCGGTCGCCGTCTTTCCCGAAATAAATCCGATAGCCAGGCCCAAAATCGATTCGGTATTCGTAGACACCGGCTCCAACTCCC
>Ga0335073_10006750_pt1 | contig 16136 bp, 11 predicted proteins | sample Lox_Sample_22_FD_207093 | JGI IMG/M metagenome (GOLD analysis project Ga0335073, IMG submission 207093) | Soil microbial communities from Loxahatchee National Wildlife Refuge, Florida, United States - Lox_Sample_2.2 | ecosystem: Environmental > Terrestrial > Soil > Wetlands | place: USA... | reverse complement strand
ATTGATTCAAGCCGTCGACGCCGTCAATCCCAAAACGGTCCTCGTGCTCTCTACTAACAACACCCTCGCGATTAATTGGGAGCAGGAACATTTGCCGGCCATTCTATGCGCGGTGGCCGCCGGCCAAGCCCAGGGCGCGGCGATTGCGGAGGCGCTCTTCGGTGAGTTTAATCCCGGCGGAAAATTGCCCTGTACCTGGTATCGCTCTTTGGATCAGCTCCCGGATTTCCATGATTATAACCTCCATAAAGGGCGCACCTACATGTACTTCGAAGGCGACCCCTTATATCCTTTCGGTCATGGCTTGAGCTACACCACTTTTAAGCTCGACGGGCTCAAGATTGCGGACGCCATATTGAGGCAGGGTGAAAAAACGAAGGTCTCGCTGGATGTCATTAACACCGGCAAGCGGCCGGGGGCGGAAGTCGTGCAACTCTACATCACGCCGCCGCCTTCGCCCGTAAAGCGGCCCGTAAAACAGTTGGCCGGATTCCGGCGCGTCGAGCTGCAGCCTGGTGAAAAGAAAACTGTCGTCTTTGAACTGTCATACAGCGAAGAGGCATTTTGGTATTGGGATGAGAAGTCGGAACGCTTTGTCCTCCAGCCCGGCGCCGCGAAAATCCTCGTCGGCAATTCTTCGGCCAATATTTCTTTGATCGGGGAATTGACTTTGAAAGCATCCTGATTCGCGGTTCGAGCCGACAATCTGCGCTCGGGGCGCGGCTGTGTCCGAAAGCATTCGGGGCGGCTGCAGCACTTCGGGTGCAAAAGGGAGATCATGTTTTCAAGATTGGTGGTGAAATTCGCGCCGCGCTCCAGACACAGTTACGATTATGTAAAATTATGCGCCTGTGAATAACTTTTAATCGACGGGCTGGAGATTTTGTGCTACGTAGTGGACTTAATGAGGGGTGTTGCGGCTCCACAGGTACTGTCGCTTTTGGAAAACAGAATGGCGAACCATGAATACTAAAAAGCCCATAACCCGGCTTGCCGTCTCCAAAGAGGAATCGGCCAGTCGATTTGATCCTGAAATTAATAATACCCCTCCGTTGCCGCCGGTGAATTGGTCCGCTGTGGGCGAAAGCGCGCCTGCGCCAATCAGCACGCCCACGGGAGATTTGCCAAAGGCGGACGTGATCGTCATCACGTGGGCGGAGGCGGAATGGGCCGCAATGGAACACGTCTTTTGCAACAGCGCTGCCAGCATGAAGTATAGCGCGCGCAATGACGATTCCTGGAGCGGCTGGCAGAAATATGACAAGGGTGTACCGAGAGTTCAGGGATGGGACTATTGGGGTTCGTATCGCGTCGCCAAAATTGGAAACAAGACCGTCATCCTGTTCAAATCGAACACGCACCTGGATTACCCGGGTCAACAATACCTGGCGCAAATGATTTCGCGTTTTATTTCGACGGCCAAACCAGGGCTCATCCTGTCCATCGGCACGGCCGGGGGCGCGCGGACTGGCGATCATATTGGGACGGTCAACGTCGTCCACGCCGGAACACTTTACGAAAGTGGCAAGCCAGAGAGCCAATGGCCCGAATACTCGAACGCATGGAAGGCGGGTTGGAGTATCATCAGCCAGACGGGCTTTAAAAAATTGCTTTTTCCGATTCCCACGACCACCAGCGATCTCCAATCCCTCTGCAAGCAGTTCAATCAATCTTACAACACGAGCTATAGCCTCGACGAACTGAATGTCAACAACCTCAACATGGGAGACGCTTCGCCAGGGATAAACAATTTGACGGGCGCCGGGACGTCCCTGTTGACGACAAATTCATTTGTGGTGGCAACCAGCGCTGGAAATTATAATTCTTTTGCCTGCGTCGAGATGGACGACGCCATCATTGGAAATGTTTGCGCCAGCAACAAGACCGCGTTTGGTTTTGTGCGGAACATTTCCGACCCGGTCCAAAACAGCGCCTTGCCGTCGAATGCCCAGGGCAACTGGGGAAGCGCTATCTACGATGCTTATGGCCTCTATACCAGCTACAATGGAGCAGTGGCCGCATGGGCTGTTATTGCGGGTTCATAATTAATTTCGCCAGGGAAGGTTAGACGTTGCGCCCAATCCAATCCGGAAACAAATCAACAACCAGGAAAACAAATGAGCACCAAGACTAAAACAAGCAATTCAGTACAATCGAAATCAAGTCCATCGAAATTGGGTTCGTTGAAACTCGGACGATTGCATCGCACTTACGATCCGCGCGTGCCGCACCTCAGCGCGCTGCTCGCCGGCCAAACATTGACGCCGCCGCCGCCGTCGGTGGATTACACCAAAGGCATGCCCGCCAATCTTGGCATGATGCTGAACAACACGCTGGGCGACTGTACCTGTGCCGCAGTCTATCATGCCAAGCAGGTCTGGACTTTTAACGCCGGCGGCACGATTGTCACTCAACCCGATTCCGACGTGGAGAAACTTTATATCCTCGCTTGTGGTTATAATCCGAAAGTCGGCGGCGAGGGTCCCGGCGGCAATGAACAGCATGTGCTGACCTACTGGCTTAAAACCGGCGTGCCCGTTGGCCCGACTGGGGCAACAACAGAAAAAATAGTCGCCTTTGTGGAAGTGGACCCGCGCAACACGGACGATGTCAAGCGAACGATCAATGATTGCGGCGTCGCCTACATTGGATTTAACGTGCCGCAAAGCGTTATGCCCCCAAACCAGCCGCCGCCCGCGGTCTGGCAATATGAACCGACAGACTCCCAAATCATCGGCGGACATGCCGTTGCTTTGCCCGGCTACACCAGCCAGGGCCCTAAGGTCATTTCGTGGGGCCAATATTATACAATGACATGGGAGTTCTTTGCGCATTTTGTGGACGAAGTTTACGCCATTGCCGATCTGGAATGGATTGAAGCCAAGGGCACCACTCCCGGCGGCTTCACCATCGACCAACTGGAAGCCCAAATGCAGGCCCTGAAGGGAACTTGAGATTTAGTCCGTAGATTTCGGCAGATGGCCGCAGATGGACTCAACATTTTTGTTCGCTTCGTACCACCTCAACCGTTTAGGGAGTTTGCGCTGGACGCAAGCGCGGGTCATCGAGATCAAGCCGATAAAGGATTTGATTGTAGTCGTATCGGGGCGTGGGCGGCGGGTTGGCGGCAAATGTTCGCGAATAGGTGCCCTCAAAAAGCAAGATCGGCGAATTGCTGGAGGTGAACTCGGGATGAATGAACGGGTTGTAAAACGTGTAATTGTCATGTGACAAAATTTTTACGGCCTTTCCCCATTGTCCCAAAGGCGAATCGGTTTCGGCTTCGGCGTACCAGATTTCACCGAGCATGGACGGTTTGCCGTAGATTTGTTCGAACACGGTGACCCAACGATGCCGCCATGGATTCCAGGTGATGGAGCCGGCGTGCGGTTCGACTAGCGAACCGTCGGCGGCGCTCATCAAATACTTTTGCGGCGCGAGTGTTTCCCAGGTGTTCGTGTCCTGCCAGTCTTCAAAGGTCGCTGGACAACGCAGGTACGGCAGTGGATTTCCGAACAGCAACCATTGCTTGCCGTTCGTGTCCGTCCAAAATGTTGCGTGACCGTCGGGAACTGGCGGAGGCTTGGGCGCTGCCGCGGATTTTTTCCAAAGGAGGCGCAATGGCTCAAATTTGTTCGCTGCGTCATTCCAGGCGCACAGGCCCCATTCATACGCATCCATCGGTGGCTTGATTTTCACGTATGCGGCCACCAAATGCGGCTGGCCGTTGGAATCGGGCACGGTGACCATGCCTCCGATCCAGGTTGGACCCGGGCCGGGCATCGGCGCCACGCCACGCGGATTGCCCTTTGCATCGGTGAACTCGTCGAACGCCACTCTCAACGGCGGCTGAAATTGGGTCAATGGATGTGGCGACGTCGTCGCACAGGTGGAGTCGAAAATTCCCAGCGGATAGTTGGGAAGCGCGGTATCGCCCCAAAGCCAGAACAGTTTTCCGCGATAGACGGCGTTTTGCACGCTGTCGCAACCGAGGACGCCGGATTCCTTCCAGCCGGTTTCATCGCCAAGTTTTTGACTTTCGGCGAACAAGCCGCCGCCGGTGAGGCGGCCGATGCGCCGCGCGATGATGGTGCGCGTGACGACAACCCGCAGAGTTTTGCCGGGTTCGGGCGTCAACTGCACACCGCTCATTCCCAGCGCGTCCTTCCGAACCTCATATCCCTGGCCAATGACATCAAACCACGTCTTGCGTCCCATGAGTTCGGGCAGATCGAAGGCGATGACGCCGTCATTGTCGGTAACAAAACGTTCCTGATGCGTGGTGCGCAGTTCAACGAGCGGCACCGGCCAGCCGGTGCCTTGTTCGATAACTTCGATTCGGCAAATTCCCGGCGAGGCGCCGCTGGCGCAGGTCAAAGCAATTTCAAAAGATAAGACCGTCAGCAAAATATAAATTGCGAACGAACGTTTCATTGTTGGGGGAAAGATTATTGGATTGACGGGATATTGGATAGGTGGATTGGCGGGGTTGGGAAAACAAATCTGCAAGCCCGCAGGGCTGAAATATTTGTAGAACAACCACCTCAATGAACATTAAGCGTCAGGAGAGCCCAACCACTTCGTAGCTCATCGGTACTATGAACCGCAAAGTGGTTGGGCTCTCCTGACGCTTGTTCCTCTTTCTGTGCGATTTCTACAAATACGTCAGCCCCTAAGGGCTTTGAAGAGCGGAAAATCAAATCGCCGGACGGTCGAAAAATAGGGATAAAAGGAACGGCAATTTTTGGCATTGTCTTCCTGGTTTCCGTTGGATGACGGAAGGCTTTTTTCTCAGGCAGACAGGCCTCGTCTCCTTCGGGAGATGTTTTTTGACGTACCTTGACACCTGGTATTTCAATTTGGATCTGCGAGTTCCAGATTCGACAGCCCCTGGCCTTCGACATGGGTTTCCCTTAGAAGCGGTCCCTGATAATTGGTCACTTTGATTCCGGTCAACGTCACATTTTTCATATATGCCATGTTCAGGGCGTGTTCGCAGGTGCCGCGAACGTCGTCCAGGATGAAGCCGTCAATGGGGCGTTCAGGCGGGACTTCCTGGGCGAGCAAAAGATAATGAATATTGTCCACTCGAATATGTTCGAATTGGATGTTGCTGAGCTGCGTCCATTGATCCGGGTCGCCTAAAACCGGGTCGCTTGCCTGGATTCCCTTATCGAGCAGCTCGATACCAAGGAATGTCGGCGAATCATGAATGGTAAGATTTTTTCCGGTAAAATTTTTGATATAACCGCCGCGTCCGTCACGGCTTTTCAAAAAGATGCCGTTTTGGTGGCCCGAGAGCGTGCAGTCTTCCACTAATGTATCGGAAATGCCTCCTGATAATTCGGTGCCAATTCCAATCGCGGCAAACGTGCTGCTGACGAGGGTGCAATTCCTGATGGTGACATTTTGCGTCGGACGATCCATTCGCACCGCTGACTGGCCGCGGCCGGATTTGAGCGAGATGGCGTCGTCTCCGGTGTTGATATCGCAGTGATCGATGAGCACGTCCTGGCACGAGTCGATGTCGATGCCATCGCCGTTTAGATCAACGGATCGAATTTTCAGGTTTTTGATGGTTACGTTCCGGCAGAAGAGTGGATGAATAGACCAAAGGCGTTCGTACTGTGTGGAAAAGCCCTCCAGCGTGACATTCGTGCATCCGCATGTCTCAATTAGAACTGGTCCACGGGGATTGCGGAGACGGCTGACGTTCAAGGGCGGCCCCGTAATTGATCCATCGCCTGTGATGGCAATGCCTGTTTCATCTTTGGCGTAGATCAAGGCGCGATGGCCCTGCACAAATTCGCCTTCGAACCGGACCCGGGTCAGGGGATAATCCGCTATATCCGAACTGGCGATAAGGTTTGCCCCGTGTTTGAGGCGTAACTGGGTGTGGTTTCCCATCACGACGCTGCCGATGAGGTATTGTCCGGCGGAGACTATGACCGTGCCTCCGCCGTTGGCGGCGCAGGCGTCGAGCGCCTTTTGAAAGGCGGCAGTGTCGAGACGGGTCCCATCGCCAGTTGCGCCAAAGGAGCGGACATTAAATTCTTTTGCCTGCATAGTGCCTTGGACGACAAGGCATAAAACGGATAGAGACACAAAACGACATAACCGGTGCATATTCCTAGTCTCAGCGTGGAGGTTATGGTTGTCTATCGCCACAACGGGTGATGTTTGATGGTGGGGTGGGGATGGGAGATCGGAATCCGATTAATGGAAGGATTGATTGTTGGATAAATGGTGCGCATGCCTGGCGGACCGGAACTGGCGTCAATATGGCTTTGGCGCAATTCCCGATTTACGATTTATGGGTCCAACAGCAGGTTCATTGGCCCTTACGGTTTAACCAGAGTTTTCGCGCCTCGGCAAGGCTAAGACGGTTTGCCCCGCCTTTGTATTTCGGATCAGCAGCTTGAACGGGATCGTCTTCCCAGCCGCAAATTTGACAAATTTCGTATGCGCCAGGCTCACTCAGCGCAAGAGTGCCGCAGCAGGGGCATGGGAGGCGCTTATTTAACTTTGTTCTCATCAATTCCGGTGGTCACCTGCAACGGTTGGTCGCGGCGTTGGGCTAACTGCTTTACTTCTGCGGCCCATTGCTCGGCGTTGGTAAAATCGCCGCTGCGGTCCCAGCAGGCGCCGAAGTAATATTCGAGGGGCTTGCCTACGGGGACTGATGTAATGGCGAGCAGGTTACGAATGGGAGGAGCGCCTTCATGGGTTGGTTGCGGGACCTGCGCGTAAATTTTGGATTTGGGCAGGTTTGGCTTGTCATTTGTAAATTCTTCGATCGCGCCTTTCGGCAGGAGGATGGCCGTGCCGATTCGGCCCTTGGGTTTGTCTTCAGGCTGCCAATAACTCATCCAACCTTCGCCCTGGTCTTGTGTAATCTGTTCCACGCCGTTGGTGCCACACGCGCGCTCGGCCAATCCCACGGCGATCGTTAGGGGCGAGTGATCGTCGCTCGTGAACGTGCTTTGGGCTTTGCTGAACCAGGAATTGGCGTCGATGCTGATGCGTTTGGTTTCGGCAACCATTCTTCCACCGCCGGCGTCCCAGGCATCGAACGTTAGTTGAAATTCAGACCGGATAGGGCCGGTGGTGATTAATTTCCAATTGCGATAGTTGCTGGAGACGTGAAGATGCGTGCCATCCCAAACGCCGAGGCCGCCGCAACCGCGGCTGTTGCCCACGCGATAGTCGTCCATGAATTCACCGTTGTCGTAGTGGTAATGGCCGGTCTTGTACATCGGGTCCACAATTAATTGGCGATGCTTTTTAATCCAAACGTCCGGGCCGCTGCTGATGGTGCCCTCGGCGGGAATCAGCGCCAGCCCATACATGCGGTGGGCGATGCGGTCGCTTTCCCAGGCGAAATCGTCGTAACGTTCGGGCACATAGCGGGCGAAGGTTTTGACTATGGGTTGTGGTATGGCTGCCAGTTTCGAAGAGCTTAAAATTCGATATGTTCGCGTTTCGCCAGGAGCCAGATCAACCTGAAACAGGAATTCTTCCAGATGAGGTTCTGGAAAATACGTCTGAGAATCCAGAATTCGGGATGACGTTCCATCCATGACGGCGAGTTGCGCATCGACATTTTTGCTGTTAAGAGAAAGGCGCAATGCCCACAATGGCCCGCTGTCAGGCTCGGCGGTGGGGATTTCAACCGTTTCACAATTGCGGCGAAAATCTGCGGGATTTGTGACCGTCACAATAACGGGCAGCATACTTTCCAGGACAGCCATCCGATACACTTCGCTGCCCGCGAGCAGAAAAGCGCCGGCCCCGTACGGAGCGGTTGAGTCTTCGGGAAATTGGGTCGGCTCCGCACCATGAGGTTGAACGTGCGTGACACGGCCGTTGGCGTCCACACAGTTGAGCAGTCCAGCCCACGCCTTGCGGATAGCGATCGCAAAGCGCCCATCGTTCAGCAAATCCTGGTTGAAACCCCAGGCCAGACCATAGGTAATTAGGGCCGACCCGCTGGCTTCGGGCGTTGGATAGTCTTTTGCGTCAAGCAGGCTGGCTCGCCACAGGCCGTCTGGTTGCTGGCAGGAGAGAATTTTATCGGCCATGTCCCTGAATAATTTTTCGAACCGCGGGCGATCAGGATGGTTTTTGGGAAGATATTGAAGGATGCGAACGATGCTCGCGAAGGCCCACCCATTTCCGCGACTCCAAAAAACCTTAGCGCCGTTTGCCTCGCGCTTGTCAAAGTACGTGCTGTCGCGAAAAAACAGGCGTTCGTCTTTGTCATAAAGAAAGTCCGCTGTGCGCCAGAAATTAGTGAGGGCATAGTCCATGTAGCGTTCATCGCCAGTTGCGGCGTATAATCGCATCCATGCCGGTGGCGCCATAAAAAGGGCATCGCACCAGGACCAGTTTTGCTGGGTGCGGTCTGCTATAAAATCAAGGCTTTGGTCCGCGGGTGGATTGGCGAGAATGAAATCCATTTTGGCGCGCATGGGTTCGATCATCGCGTTATCGCGATAGAGGAAATAAAGCTCGGTCCATACCTGGCCGATACATTGGTCGTCGGCGTGATATTTGCGGCCCTGATATTCGGGCAATTGCCAGTCGTTGGCATTTCCCTTGGCCAACATAGCGTCGCGATACTTTGGATCGCCGGAAATGCCGGCGAGGGACATCATGCCGATATCGCCTACAGCGCAGATCCAGCCGGTTGGCCGTTCTGTGACTGGATGCGCGAGTTGCCAGTCAGCCACGCGCTGCATTTCGCTTAAGACGGATGCCGGAGTCAAACCCGGGCCCTGGCTGACCGGGAGGTCAGCTCCACCGGGTTCACCGGAAGTGGTTTGCGCGGGCGACTGAAAAGCAGAGAAAGAAAAAAGCGAAATGGTTGTCGCAACCGCGCGAAGCCAGAAAATTTTCATATCGGAGTGGCTCTTGAATAAGTGGCGGCGGTGCAACCGTCAAGCAATCAAAGGGGGTATACTCAGTTTTGGCGATGGCAGCGGGCGGGGGCGCGGATAGAATTATTCGAATAGCCGCGAAAGAACACAAAGATTCATATTTTTCTGTGGGTTGCTCGAGTTTGTGGCCCGGTTGCGAAAAAAAGGCCGCAGATCAGATTCGCGCTATCGCGCGGCTTCGCAGTCAGCGGCATATTTTTTGGGCGTTTTACCCAGGGCGCCGCTCGCGGACTCGCTTGCCCTGGGCTACATATATATCACCCCGATGGGGTTTCAGTTTGCGGCTTCGCCGGCAGTTGGATTTATCCGCCGATGGTTGGACAGGTTGGAGGGCGAGCGAAGCCGAACGGTCAAGGCGCGAATTAGAGCGGACTCATGTCCGCTGCTACGGAGATGGACTGGATGCGCGGTTCGGGAATTGTCAGGAATTTTTATGAGATGGCGCATGTTTGTTTTAGCCCTTTTGTCTTGCGCGGCGTGCGTTTCAGCACTTGCAGCCGACAGGGTTGTTATTTCGGAAGACGCAAATAGTTTTACGCTCGATAATGGAATCATCTCTGCCCGTGTATCGAAGCGATCTGGAAATCTGACGGAACTGGTTTATAAAAATTTGCAGATGTTTGATGACGAGTCTGGTTCCTCGGGTGGATATTGGTCGTATGATGTGTCCCGGCTGAAACGCACGAGCCGAATCACCATTGACCCAAATTTCAACGGGGGGCAACGAGGGGAAGTTTCGGTCAGCGGGGTTTATTCCGGACGCATGATGGGAGGGCCGGCGGTGGACCTTGAGTTTCGTTACAGTTTGGCAGCGGGGGATACGGGCCTTTATGCTTATTGTGTATTCTCGCATCCGACAAATTATCCGGCAACTTCCATCGGCGAGGCGCGTTTTTGCGCGAAACTTAACGACGCGATTTTTGATTGGATGACAGTGGACTCGAATCGAAATATGGAGGCGATAACGGCTTATGATTGGGACCATGGAACGGTCCTGAACTTTCCGGAAGCGCGGCGGATGAACACGGGCCTTTATACAGGCCAGGTGGAACATAAATATGATTACACTGCCAATCAATTCGATACCCCTGCGTGGGGCTGGTCCAGTACTGCGAAACATGTCGGAGTTTGGCTGGTGAATCCGTCTATGGAATATTTGAGCGGCGGTCCCACCAGGATGGAACTGGTGGCGCACCGCGATTGCACGTTTACGGACAGCCTGAATGCGCCCGCGCCGCCCTGCCTGCTGAATTACTGGCGCAGCAGCCATTACGGCGGCGCCATTTGCAATGTTGGCACAAACGAAGCCTGGGCGAAGGTGATTGGGCCTTTCCTGATTTACTGCGACGCGGGCCCGACTCCAAATGCAATGTGGCAACTTGCCTTGCAACGCGCAAAGCGAGAGGCGCAGGCGTGGCCGTACGATTGGGTTGAAGGCGTGGATTATCCGCATCGGATGGAGCGCGGAACGGTTACCGGACAATTGATTGTCGACGATGCGCAGGCCCCATCGCTGCAAATCAGCAATTTGTTGGTGGGACTGTCTGCGCCGGCTTATATAGCGCCCACGATCTTCAACCGCTTCCGGCGTTTTAGCTGGTTCGATTTAGAAAACGACGAAAGCGAGACGAATTCCAATTCCAGCGGGCAAAACCGTTTTCGCCGGTACGGTCTGCCACAGACAGTGGACTGGCAAAATGACGCGAGGGATTACGAGTTCTGGGTGCGCGGAGGCGCCGACGGAGGTTTTTCTATTCACAACGTTCGTCCGGGGCGCTACACGCTGCATGCGATCGCCGATGGCGTTCTTGGCGAGTTCGTTTTGTCCAATGTGACTGTCGCAGCCGGCGGATCATTGGACCTGGGGCGGCTCGCCTGGCAGCCTGTCCGTTACGGAAGGCAACTTTGGGACATTGGCATTCCAAACCGGTCCGCGCGGGAGTTTTTCAAGGGGGACGACTATAATCATTGGGGGTGGTATGTGCGGTATCCGCGATTATTTCCGCAGGATATCAATTACGTGATCGGTCAAAGTGAGTTTCAAAAGGACTGGTTTTTTGAGCAAGTACCGCATGATGAGGATTTGACTGATACGAACGCGTTTGAAGATGGGCGCAGCACCACGTGGTCCGTCGCTTTTAAATTGCCTGAATCGCCGCAGGGCAGGGCGATATTGCGTTTGGCCATTTGCGGCGTTGGCACGCGTACGCGAATTGCCGTGAGCATGAATGATTGCCTTGCCGGAACGGTGACGGACCTGGTTTATAATGCTACGATCAATCGTGATGGCATTGCCGGATTTTGGAGCGAACATGATGTGGCGTTTGACGCTTCATTGATGCGGGCGGGAACGAATGTATTGAAGTTAACGATTCCCGGCGGAAGCCTGACGAGTGGGGTGATGTATGATTATTTGAGATTGGAGCTGGCGGAGACAAATGCCGATTCCCAAGACTCTGAACATCGAACATCGAACGCCGAAGTGGCAGCGCCACAGGCAAACCGAACGCCGAACGGTCAACTGAATCGGGGACCGCTTCAACGGTTCAACGCGTCAACGTTTTAACGCGCATTTATGCATCGAAATGCTTTCAAAATGAAATTGAAGCCGGGCGTCATTGCCGAATACAAAAAGCGGCATGACGAAATTTGGCCCGAATTGGAAAAGGCATTGCGGGCGGCGGGAATTTCCGATTACTCAATTTTCCTGGACGAAGAGACGTTGACGTTATTCGCGACGCAAAAGTTGAGTGACGATGATTCAGCGTCTGAGCTTCGGCATTTACCGGTCATGCGGAAATGGTGGGATTACATGGCGCCGCTGATGGAGGTTCACGCCGATAATTCGCCGGTTGCGGTGCCGCTTAAAGAGGTTTTTCATTTGGAGTGAGGCGCTTGCGCACGGCCACCATGCGAAGATAGCGAAGGACAAAGGGGACGAAAGGAGGCGAAGCAAGCTTGGTCGGCGCGGCAGCATCGCCCTGCCAGAATTGTGGTAGGGCCGACCTGCCGGATTTCCTCATTGCGCGAACATTTCTGGCGTAGTTGCGTCCCTGGGGGCTGCGTGGCTCCGGCTGAGGTGCTTGACTACAGCCTCGGTCCTGGAGCGGACCTGGAGCTTTTCGTAAATGTGCCGGATGTGGGTGTGAACGGTGGCGTAAGTGACGCCCATATTGTCGGCCACTTCCTTGTAGAGATAACCTTTGGCGAGCAACTCGATGACCTGCGCTTCGCGAGGTGAGAGGCTTTGGGGTTCATCGGGTTGAGGATGTTGCTGGAAGGATTGGACAATTTTTCGCGCGATGTGACTGCTCATGGGGGAGCCGCCCTGATGCACGTCACGAACGGCGTTCAACAACTGCTCGGGCTTTGTCTGTTTCAGCATGTACCCGGTTGCGCCCGCGGTCAGCGCGTCAAAAATATGTTCGGTATTTTGATAAACCGTGAGCATGATGATTTGGGTCCCAGGCAACAGAGGCTTGAGGCGGCGAGTGCATTCGACTCCGTTGATGCCGGTCAAATTAATATCCATCAAAATGACATGGGGCCGGACTTTGGGAATCTCCTCAAGCGCGTCCTCGGCGCTGGCGTGTTCGCTAACACACTGGTAGCCATCTGAACTGTCGATCAATTTGGACAGACTTTCCCGGACCTTGTGGTCGTCCTCAACGATGGAAACGGAAATACTCATAGTTCGGTGGCGGCGCCACTTGCCAATCTTTTGTTAACGAACGAAACAACGGTTTGTCAGGCTCGGTACGCCCTCAACCTACTTTTCAATTCCATTTTCGCCAATCGCCATAACTGGTGATATTGCGGCATTTAGGTGGATCGTCATTTCGACGCGGGTGCCTTTTCCGGGCGAACTTTGCATGAGGCAACGTCCCCCGACGGCTTCCAAACGTCTTTTGAGATTAGGCAGGCCGAGCCCCGAATTGAGACGGTCAATCGAGGCGGCAACCCTGCTGCCGTTGCTGGCTTCAAAGCCGTGACCGTTGTCCTCGACAGTCAATGTAAACGTTCCGGAAGTCAGGCTTAAGTGAAGCCAAACCTCGGTGGCCTGGGCATGTTTGACGATGTTGTTCAGAGCTTCTTTCAAGGCCAGAAACAGATTGTACCTCAATTCGGCGTCAATCTGCGTGGCCGGAATCGCTGCCGGAAAATCCATGCGGCAACGAATTCCGGCCGTTCTGAGGAAATCTTCCGAATAGGCGGAAATATAATCAATTAAACTCACAAGTGTGTCGCGTTGCGGGTCCACAGCCCAAACGATTTCATCCATCGCGCGGGTCATATCCCTGGCGGCGTCCGAAATGCGCTCCAATTGCGCTCCTGCCTGCCCTGGTTCGCGCCGGCCCAATTCGCTCAACAAGGTAATTTGCGTCAATCCGGCGCCGATATCGTCGTGGATGTCTTTGGCGATGCGGGCGCGGTCTTTTTCGATGGCGTGCTGCTGTTCCAGGCGTAATAGAGCCCGCCGGTATTTGCGCGTGGCCACGGTACGCACCGTGAGACCTACACCGCTCAAAATGAGCGCGCTCATGAGCAGAATGAATGAGCGGGTTTGGTAAAAATAGGGCTGGACGGTAAAATCCAGGGTGGCTCCTGTTTTGTTCCAGACGCCATCGCTATTGCAGGCGATGACCTGAAAACGATAATCGTTTGGGGTCAAATGCGCGTAATCGGCCACGCGGAGGGTGTCAGCTTCGACCCATCGCGTGTCCAATCCCATAATACGATAGCGGAATCGCGACTGTTCCGGCGCTTCAAAACATAAAGCGGTAAATCGGAACTCAAATTGTTCATGGCCCGGGGCGATAATGATCTTTTGATCGCCCAACGGCACAGACTGGCCATCCACGAGCATGTCCTCGATGGCGACCGGCGGCGGCAGCGAACTATCGGCCAGTTGTTCGGGATCAACGGACACAACTCCCTTGACGGTCGTGAAGAGCAGACGGCCATTGTCCGCGCGCCAGCACGCGGGTTGATAACCATCAGAACACACCAATGTCGGCAGGCCGCCGATGTGGCGGATACCTTCCACGGCCGGGGCTTTGCCTGCCGCGAAGGCTTCCAGAGCGGACTGTTCAACGCAGCAGATCCCTTCGTGCGTACCAAGCCAAAGGCGGCCATGCCGGTCCTCCAAAATTTGCGTCACGACGTCGGGCAACCCTTGTTTTGTGCTAAACCGTGTGAATTGTCCGTTTCTAAAACGCAGCAGTCCTCCGCGAAAAGTTCCAGCCCACACAGTCCCGTCGGCATCAACGAGCAGAGACCATATCGGGCGTGCGCCCATCGCATCGGCGGGTTGAAAGGCCTGAACATGGTTTGTTTCGCAGTGATATAAGGTGCCGTCGTCAGCGCCTCCCCATATGGTGCCATCCGGCGCTTCGGCCAGTGCCCGTACAGCGGATTCAGCGACTCCATCCGCGGTGGCGAAAACCCGTCGCGAGGCTTTGGTATACCATCCCACATTGTCTTTTGTGCCCACCCACAATCGTCCGGCACGGTCCATGAGCATGGACTTAACGCCATGGATATTCCATGGCGAACGCTGAAACTGCCCGTCTCGAAATTGGAACAGGTCCTCGCCATCGCCGGCGCTCAACCACAAATTGCCGTTGGATTCCGGAAAGATGGAAAAAATAAAGTTTGCCGGGACAGAGCCGATGGCGTCGAAACTGACAAGATTGCCGTCTTTGTAACGGGCGAGTCCACCGCCAGCCATGCCAATCCAGACCGCCCGGCCGGCGTCCTGGCAAACTGACAAAGCCGGCCAAACCGGCAAACCCTGCATCTGGCCAATGAGTTGGAAATGCCGTGTGGATAACCGCACCAATCCGCCGCGGTCCGCGCCGAGCCATATTCCGCCGTCACGGTCCTGGAACCACGCGCCCACTCGATCGCCCGGCAATCCGTTTCGAACCGTAAAACGTTCAAAGCGGCCGTCCGGCGTAACATAAAAGACACCGTTGCCATAGTGATTAAACCAAATGCCGCCATTACGATCCTCATGCGTACCCATGGCGCGGTTGGAAGCGGACCCGAGGAGGCCGTGCCACTCGACGGCTTCGGCAGTCCATTGGCGGCCAATTGCTTCACGCAGGGTGTCATTGGCCAGGACCCAAAGCGCGCCGTTTGAGGCTGGAAACAGCATAATGGGATCGAACTCTTTGGAGGTGTCCATGTTCGTTGGGGTGAAATCCTCGAAGGATTGGCCATCCCACCGGGCGATTTCATTTTCCGCGCCGGCCCAAACGCGGCCATGCGCATCCGCGGCCAGAGTGAGGACGCGCTTGTTGGCCAGTCCGCTATCGGGCGGCAATTGCGAGTATTGTCCGTCCAGGACACGAAGGATGCGGCCTTCGCGCGACAAAAACCAGAGAGTTCCATTTCCGTCCACGCACTGGAAATTTGGCCGGGAATTTCCCGGAGGCGTCAAAACCGTCCAAATCGTATTGGTGCCGCCGACTGCGCCTTTTAGCACTTCGCCAAACTGCGTGACGAAGGTCACTTGATTGGACGAGGACGATACCATCGTCGTGTGAAGGTCAAAGAACGGCTGATCGGGCCATTCACGGCGAAAGACACCGTCGCGGTACGAGGTCAGGCCGCCGCGATAGGTATTGATCCAAAGCGTGCCGCGAGCGTCCAGGTAGAGCCCTTGAATACGGCTGTGACTTAGTGCGGGCCGATTTAACGAGTCATATGTCACTGAGTGCACGCTGTCGAAACGTGTCAGTCCCTCGTAGGTGCCGACCCATAAATATCCGTCGGGAGTCTGGAGGATGGCGGTGACGGTGCTGCCGGAGAGGTTCTCCTGGGCGTCCCAGGTTTTGACAAGGTAATCATCAGGAACCAGCCGCGTTTCGGAAGCATCTAACTGCAGGGAAGCGCACAAAATGGCACACAAAGCCAGGCTGTGGACAGTCAACGAAAGGAACCAATTGCGTGCCAACAGGGGCATGAGAGCATTATCCGTGATGGCGGATATCAAAGCAAGTTACGATATCGTTTGGAAGGCAGAGAATTAAAATTCATTCACTGCCGAATGACATTTCACGCGGGTCCGATCCAACGTCCAACGACGGAGTTGCGCCGCCAGACGCCGCATTCTTGCCATCATCATCGCCAAAATTGTCGAATTGCGTCTGCGGGGGCGGGACTGTTATTAAATGCATCAAAATGAAATTC
>Ga0335073_10006748_pt1 | contig 16137 bp, 13 predicted proteins | sample Lox_Sample_22_FD_207093 | JGI IMG/M metagenome (GOLD analysis project Ga0335073, IMG submission 207093) | Soil microbial communities from Loxahatchee National Wildlife Refuge, Florida, United States - Lox_Sample_2.2 | ecosystem: Environmental > Terrestrial > Soil > Wetlands | place: USA... | reverse complement strand
AGCCCCGAGACGAGCACCAGCATCGAGATCGCGACGGCACGCATGCGCACTCGTGCCACACCGATCGCGGCAGCGAAGACCGGCGCTTGATGCGCCAAGGCGAAAAAGCTCATCAGGGCGAATCCGCTCATCCAGGCCGCGTGTCCGCTGCCGAGCAGAAACAGTGCCTCGGCGGGGGCTGCGAACAGGCAGGCGATGGCCGGCAATCGCAGAAGCCAGCGCGGGTCGCGCCGTCCGAGGGCGTCCGTGAGAAAGCCGCCGAGCAGAATGCCTGCACCGCCGCAAAGACCCTGCAGCGGCCCTATCGATGCGGCGACGGCGACGAGCGGCAGGTGGTGGACGCGCATAAGGTACGTCGCATTCCACGTGCTCCCTGCGTAAACGCTCGCGCCCATGAACATCGAGCCGGCGAGAATCAGAGCATAGGTGCGTGATCCGAGAAGGAACCGCACGCTGCCCGGAAGCGAGGCCATCGGCACGATTGTGCGCTGCCCTTCGAGGGAACCGCGAACGGGCTCTCTCACCGTAAGGGCGAAAGCGAGCGCCAGCACCAGGCCGGGGAGACCCCCCGCTACGAACATCGCACGCCATCCATGATGCGCGCCGATCCAGCCGGCAATGGGATAAAGGACGAGGGACGCGAGCGAGCTCGCGATGCCAAAGACCGCGAGGGCGAGCGGGCGGCGCGGCTCGCGAAAGAGGTCCGAGATCATCGAGGTCGAGGGTGCGAGGCCGCTCGCCTCACCCGCGCCCATGAGGAAGCGCGCCGCGGCAAGCTCCCAGATGTTGCCCACGAAGCTCGTGAGCGCCGTCATCAGGCTCCAGAACGCGAAACCGATGGCGATGATGTTGCGCCTGCTCCAGCGATCGGCAAGCCAGGCGATCGGAATCCCCAGCAGCGAGTAGAACAGTGCGAACGCGAGCCCCGAGGCCAAACCTAACGCGGTATCCGAGACGACCAGCTCCCGCTTGATGAGCGGCAGAGCGAGGCCGAGAACCGCGCGATCGAGGTAGTTGAAGGAGGAGATGAGGGTGAGAAAGGCAAGGCTATAGACCGCGTACGCACTCGAGCCCTGCGTCGTTGCCGAGGCTCCAGCGTTCCTGGCCCGGGCTCCAGTCCTCCCGTCCACGCGAGTGCGGGGGTCAGATCGGCCGCTCGCCCACTACCGTCGTCCGCACGAGATGCCGCCGCTCGCCGCGGTAGTCGTGAATGCCACGATGCTGGAGGAAGCGGTTGTCCCAGACGATGAGCGTGTCCGGCCGCCAACGGATCCGGCACTGGTACTGGATGCGCTGCGGGAGCGACTGCAGGTAGGCAAGGAGCGCGCGGCTTTCTTCCTCGCTCCAGCCGACGAAGCGCTTGAAATAGGCCGTGGTGACGTACAGGCCCTTGCGCCCCGTCCGCGGATGCCGCCGTACCGCCGGATGGATGCTCTCGAGCTGGTCCTCTCGGAACGCGTGATGCTCGCGCAGGCGCAGCTGCTGGTCCTTCGGCAACTTGGCATTCTTCGACCAAATGTCCTTCCCCGAATAGACGACCTGCAGACCGTCGAGCATCTTCCTCAGCCCTTCCGAGAGCGCCTCATAAACCAGGTACGTGTTCGCAAAGGCGGTATCTCCGCCGTACTTCGGCACTTCGAGAGCGCGCATCACGATGCAGAGCGGGGGGCGCTCGAGGAACGGGCTGTCGGTGTGGAAGTGCTCGAAGGAGGGCACGACGCTCTCGGGCTCGTCGGCCTCGCGCCTCACCTCCTGCATGTCGGCGTGGCCGTCGTAGTTCGGCGCCTGGGGCAGCTCCATGATCTCCCCGAAGTAGCGCGAAAACGCCTTGTGACGCTCGGGCGTGAGCTTCTGGTCGCGGAACATGATCACGAGGAAGTGCTCGAACGCGAGATTCATTTCGGCCAGGGTCTCGGAATCGAGCGGGCGCGAGCAGTCGATTCCCCGGATCTCGCAGCCGCAGGCACCGGTGAGCGGCTCGACCTCGATGTACCGGAAGTGCGGCATCGGGCGACCGGCGACCACGGGGCCGCCAGGATGGGAACGGGTCAGATCCTCGTCTGTGGTTGCCATGGCGTTCCTCCGGTTGCGGCGAGGCTACCACTTGCCCTCCCTCGCGACAAGAAAAGCGGAATCTCGATTCCATTTCACTGCGATTTGAGGCCGCGGACTCGAGCGCGGCGGCGTGTCCGTATAATCTCGTCCGTCAATTCATGCATGTTCGGGTGGGTCATGACGACAGATGCGCAAAGCCGCGGCGCCGGCGGACGGACGCTCGAGCTGTTGCGATGCATCGCAGCGGGTGACCGGGAATTTGCTCTCAACGAGCTTGCAGCGCGCGCAGGTCTCGCGCCCAGCACCGTTCACCGGCTGCTCGACCTCTGGGTGCAACGCGACTTGGTGGAGCGCGCCGGTCCCAAGGCCTACCGCCTCGGACCGGAGCTGTTCCGTCTCGCCGCGCTCATCGTCCAGAAGTTCGATCTGCACCGTATCGCTCGACCCTTCCTCGAGGCGCTGTGGCGGCAGTGGCAGGAAACGGCGTCGTTCTGCCTGTACCGGCCCGCGATGCACTCGGCAACGGTCGCGGAGTCGATCGCAAGTCCGCACCCGCTGCAACTCGTGCTTGCGCCATACTCCGAGATATCGCTCGCCTGGGGCTCGCTCGGCCGCTCGATTCTCGCTCAGCTTCCTCCGTCTGAGATCGATGACGTCCTCGCGCACGCCCGCCGCAGCCCCATAAGCGGGCGCCGGCCGCCATCGCGGCGCGCGCTGCGCGGGGAGCTGCGCACCATTCTCAAGCGCGGGTATGCCCTATACGAGGACGAGGCAATGAATATTGCGGGCGTGAGCGCACCGGTGTTCGGCGCGGGGGGAGCTCTCGTTGGCTGCGTCGGTGTGACGATGCCTGCGTCGCGCTTCGGCAGGCCCGTCCGCGAAGCGCTGCCGCGTGCGGTCACCGAAACTGCCGGGCGGCTCAGTACGGCGCTCGGATCCGGCTGAGGAATTTGGCGGGCGTGGGTCGGCGTCGGTCGTCAACACCTATTCTTCTCGAGCGTGCGCCGACGGCTCTGGATTCTTCCGTCGATGGGAAGAGCGAGTGATGCCCTTCTATCGACTCAAGATCGCTCGGCGGCGCAGCATTGAGATAGCGCCTCGCGCAGCTCGGTCAATTTTGGCGGCTTGCCCAACATGCAATCCACGTGCGCCGGTACGTCGCCGTCGGCGGCGAGGCCCAGGCCCCATCCGGTGAGCAGAATGACGGGCGTGGCCGCTGAGGCGGCCTTGACAGCGCCGGCGACTTTGCGTCCATCGACACGAGGCATGCCTAGATCGGTAATCACCACCGAGAAGCGTTTGCCGCCATCGCCCCCGGCGCAGAACATGTCGATGCCTTCTTGGCCCCCCGTTGCGACGGTGACCGCGTGGCCATCGCCCTCCAAAGTGGTCCGCAGCGACTCGAGCAACAACGGATCATCGTCTACGATCAGGATTCGCATCCGCGATAGAACCGGGGGTGCGGGCCGGACCGAGGTTGCGCCGGCGACCCGGGTGGCGGGCACCGGGAATCCCAGGCGGATCGTGGTGCCCTTGGTCACTTCGCTTTCGATGTCGATCGCCGCGCCATGCCGCTGCACCATTCCGTACACCATTGCGAGCCCGAGCCCGGTGCCGCGCTCGCCTTTGGTGGTAAAGAACGGTTCCAGACATTTGGCGCGGGTTACCTCGTCCATGCCGATGCCCGTATCGGATACCTCCACGTCGACGCGCGGTTGCGCCGAGGACCGCCGTGAAGCGGTGCCGCCGGAGTCGAATTGGGTCCGCAGGGTGAGAGTTCCGCCACTCGGCATGGCATCCACGGCATTGAAGATGAGATTCGTGAGGGCATCGCGAATCTCGCTTTCGAGCCCGAGGACGGCCGGTGCGTCCGCGGCGAGCTCGGTCTGCAAGCGAATGTCGATGCCGTGCTGCCGCGACATGTCGCTCCATCGCGCGCGCGTCAGATCGACGGCTTGCTGCACGAGCTTGTTCAAATGCACGGCCGCCAACGCGGTCTCGGGTTCGCGCTTGCGGTAGAACTCCCGCATTCTTCCGACCGTCTCGGCCACATCTCCGATCGCCTGCTGGATCGTTTGCAGGTACTGGCGGGCGCGCGCGCTCAATCCGGGCTCCGTCTCCAGCAGCGACTCGGTATACAGCGCCACGGGCGATATGGCATTGTTGATGTCGTGGGCGATGCCACTCGCCATCTGTCCGAGTGACCGCAGGCGTTCCTGCTGCATTACAACTTGCTGCGTCTGGCGCAAGTCCTGGTACGCGGACTGCAATGCGCCGTAGAGTTGGCTCTGATGTGCTGCAAGCGCGGTGTGCTCGCTCAACTGCCGCAAGAATTCGCAGTCGGCGCTGCTGAAGCTGCCGGGCTCGCGGCGTGCGACCAGTAAGGCGCCAAAGAGGCTGCTTTCCGTGAGCAGCGGGGCGATCACGAGCGAACGCAGCCCGTTGCGCGCCAAGCGTTGCGCCAAGGGGAAGCGCACCTGTTCCAGGTCCGGCTCGTAGATGAGCTGCCCGCGCAGGCACCGCGACACGCCGTTCTCATCGGCGTCGATTCGCGCCTGCTCGGTCATCGCGAGCTCCAGGGAAAGTGGCTGGCTGCGCAGCCCGCCGCTCATGACCGTCAGCAGCTTATCCACCGGGTCGTAGCGGCACACGCAGCCGAAATCAATCGGGAGCTGGTCCTCCAGAGTCCTGACCACTACTTGGAAAATGCTCGGCAGGTCCTGGCGCTCGCCGATGGCATGCGTGATCTGCTGCAGCAAGCTCAGCCGCTCGAACTGCGATTGCACTCGGCGCTGTGCGCTGCGGCGGTCGATATCGGTCCGATGCAGGGACTCCGCATTGGCCCATATCAGCGCGCCAAAGACGATGATATTGGACAGCGCGAAAATCGACACGCCGGCTTCTGTGTCGAGCCAGCCGGCACGTTGGCCCTCGAGCGCCAACCAGCCGAGCACGACCGGGGCGAAGATCGCCGCCGGCACCAGTCGCCGGGCGATCACACCTCCGGCGCTATCGCTCAGCAATAGCGCGACTAGCCCGCCGTCCGCTCTGGTGCTGAGAATGCCCGCGCTCAGAACGAGGAAAAGCATCGCCGTATGCAGCGCCATCTTCGTATAGGGCAAGAGCGGCGCGCCGCCGTAGATATAATGACTGAACCCGAGCCAAGCCGTCATCGCTGCGAGCAGGCAAGCCGTTTGGAACGTGCCGAAGAAGCGCGGCGTGCATGCCAAGAGCAGTGCGGAGCCAAGCAGCAGAAAGCCGAATCCGGTTGCGGGCGCCATGAGGCTGAGGGCGCCACCGCTCGCCGCCGGTGACGGGTCGCTCAGGCCGAGCTGATCGAATGCCAGATTCCAGCCGAACCCGTAGTCACACAGCCGGTACACGCCAATCAGCGCAATGGCCCCGCCGCCGATGCTGAACCATCGGCGACGGGCGCCGCGGCGGACCTCGAGCGAGCCTCCCGGGTCAGTCGAACCGGCTCCGACCCAAAGGGCGACGCCCGCGAGCGCAAACGTCAGTGCGGTGAGCGGCGACATCCGCGTGAGCCCGGGCAGTACGCTGGTTAGCGCGACGATGCCCAGTTTCCAACCCAGCAGCACCGCCGCTCCAGCGACAGCCGCGACGACGCCCGCTGTCCGGGTCAATGCTGCGGCATGCCGCCAGGATGATGCCGCGGTCCCCGTCGATTCTCGTTCACTCAGCGATGGCGGCACACGGGATCCTTGCAGACGGCCGATCGAATCGCGAGGCGAATAGCTCCTGACGCCCAATTGCAATGATGCGCCACTATCCTGCCAGCAAGGCGATCTCGGTCTGTTTCTGTGAAACCGCGCATATCCGAACGACCACCGAAGGGCACACGTCGCGCTCGCGGCGGGAGGTTCCGAATCAACTCGATTTTTGCGCAGAATGATCGCGGGGCCGCGCATGGCGCCACCGACCGGCATCGTCGCTGGATCAGCGGGGCAGCGGTCGCGCTCTTAAGACCATCGAGCGACTCCCACCCTCAGAGTGTGACGCGGGTCCGCGTAGGCCAAGCCAGAGAAATTCCGCCGTGAGCATCGCTTGACCGTTACTCAGGCACTTCCGGGTGCGCAATTGCGCAGCGATTTTGGCCTGCGCAAGAGTGAACGCGGGCTGAGGCACTCGAACCCCCCACCGATCGTTTACAACACCGGTGCGGCGTCCGGATCGCGAGATCGGCGCGGCGCAAGCATCCGGCCAGGGGAGGATCAGGAGCGAAACAAGCGCGAGTATTGCGTCTCGTGCAGGGCGCTCGCGAACCCCTGAGCCCAGGCGCCGAGCCCGATGTCGGCATCGGTCAGTGCCTGCGCGCGCGTGACGATCGTCGGTATCGCCCCGATCAGTTGCCCGAGCACCCGCTGACCGGCCGATTGCCCGAGCGGCACGAGCTTCACCGCGGCGAGCACCTCGTTCTCGCTCCACGCCCACAGATACCCCGTCAGCATCGCGGTCGCGGGAATGTGCCACCGCGCGGCCGCCAGGGAGAAAAGAGTCGCAAACGCGGTATCACGCTGCAGCCAGCGATCGGTCTCGATGACTTGCAATTCCTGCAGCACACGTGCGAGTGCATGACCAAGCTGACGCTCCTCCGCTCGCAGCTCCGCGGTGTCGCGCGCGGCAATGAGTCGCAAGTTCCAGTGCTCCACGGCGGCGGAGTCACGGTTCATCCACGCCGCGTGCAATCGCGCGAGGATAGGCAGATCGAGGGTGCCGAGCGTCCGCTGTGCGAGGCCGCGGAGCCACTCGTGCGTCGTCGCCTCATCGAAGATCCAGCCCGCGTGTACGGCATACTCGAGACCCTGCGAGTACGCGTAGGCGCCGACGGGAAGCGCCGGGCTCACGAGCTGCAACAGGCGCAGCAGCGCACCGGGGTCGGACTGTGTCCAGTCAGCCGTGTTCGTGTCCCGCGTGATCGGCACGCGCGTGCATCCCATAGGCGCCCGCCTCGGGCTCGAATGGTGCCCATTCGACGCACACTTCCAGCCCGAATCCCCGCACCATCGCATCGAGCACGTGATCGTGCTCGTAGCGGAGCCAGCCGTCCCCAATCTCGAGCGCGACGTGGCGGTTGCCTAGATGGTAGGCAGCGCGCGCGAGCTGCGTGCCGTCGCCGCCGCGCACCGTCGAGACCTCCTCGTCCGCCGCCGCGACATCGATGATGCGACCGTCGGGTGCGAGCAGCTGATCTCCGCCACGCAGTATCTGCCCGCGAGCGAGCTGCACGCCTACCGGCTCACCGGTCTCCAGCTGGGCGCGGAAACGGCTCCGACGGCGCTGGCCGAACGGCAGGACCAGTCTCGCGTTCGCCGCGCCGCGCTCCGCGAGCCGCTTCGAGAGAATCAGCATCGAAGCGCTCCGGGCGGATCAGAAAAGAAAGTAGCGCTGCGCAAGGGGCAGCTCGCGCGCCGGCTCGCAGGTGAGCAGCGTGCCGTCAGCGCGAACTTCGTATGTCTGCGGATCCACCTCGATCGTGGGCAGGTAATCGTTCAGGATCAGATCGCCCTTGGTGAGCGTGCGAGTCTTCGCAACGGCGACCAGTCGCTTGCGTAATTGAAGGCGCTCGCCGATGCCGGCATCGAGCGCCGCCCGCGACACGAAGCTCACGGAGCACTGCGCGCGCGCGCCCCCGAGCGCCGCGAACATGGGCCGATAATGCACCGGCTGCGGCGTCGGAATCGAGGCATTCGGATCGCCCATCGCTGCCGCCGCGATCATGCCTCCCTTGACGACCAGCGCCGGCTTCACGCCGAAGAATGCCGGCCGCCACAGCACGAGGTCGGCGAGTTTGCCCACCTCGATCGATCCGACCTCGTGTGCGATGCCATGCGTGATCGCCGGATTGATCGTGTACTTGGCGACGTAGCGGCGCGCGCGGAAGTTGTCGTGCCGCGCTGTATCCTGCGGCAACGGCCCGCGCTGCACTTTCATCTTATGCGCCGTCTGCCAGCTGCGCGTGATCACCTCCCCGACGCGCCCCATCGCCTGCGAGTCGGACGAGATCATCGAGAAGGCGCCGAGGTCGTGCAAGATATCCTCGGCGGCGATGGTCTCGCGGCGAATGCGCGATTCGGCGAAGGCCACGTCCTCGGGAATGCTGGCGTCCAGATGATGGCAGACCATCAGCATGTCCAGATGCTCGTCGATGGTATTGGACGTGTAGGGTCGGGTTGGATTGGTTGAGGACGGCAGCACATGAGCTACGCCGCACGCCTTGATGATATCCGGAGCATGTCCGCCTCCGGCGCCCTCGGTGTGATAGGTGTGAATCGTCCGACCTTTGAAGGCGGCGATGGTGTCCTCGACGAAGCCGCTTTCGTTGAGCGTGTCCGTATGGATCGCGACCTGCACGTCATAGCGCTCGGCGACCGCCAGACAGTTGTCGATCGCAGCGGGCGTGGTGCCCCAGTCCTCATGCAGCTTCAAGCCGATTGCGCCTGCCTCGATCTGCTCCTCGAGAGCGCGCGGCCGGCTCGCGTTGCCCTTGCCGAGCAGTCCGAAATTGATCGGCAGCTCCTCGAGCGCTTGGTACATGCGCGCGAGGTGCCACGGCCCCGGCGTGCAGGTCGTGGCATTTGTACCGGTTGCCGGGCCCGTGCCGCCGCCCAGCATGGTCGTGATGCCGCTCATCAGCGCATGCTCGACCTGTTGCGGGCAGATGAAGTGGATGTGGGCGTCGATCGCACCGGGGGTCATGATGAGCCCCTCACCGGCGATCGCCTCGGTGGCGGCCCCGATCACGATATCGACACCGGGCTGAATGTCCGGATTGCCTGCCTTACCGATCGCGGCGATGCGTCCGTCCTTGATGCCTACGTCGGCCTTCACGACGCCCCAGTGATCGAGCAGGAGAACGTTTGTGATGACCGTATCGACCACGGCGTCGGCTGTGCGCTGGCTTTGACCCATGCCATCGCGGATCACCTTGCCGCCGCCGAACTTGACCTCCTCGCCGTAAGTCGTGTGATCACGCTCGACCTCGATCCAGAGGTCCGTGTCGCCGAGGCGCACCCGATCTCCGACGGTTGGGCCGAACATCTCGGCGTAGGCGGTGCGAGCGATGCGGCTCATCGCAGGGGGCCCATGATGAGTCCCTGAAAGCCGTACACGATGCGATCGCCGCCGAGCGCCACCAGATCGACCTCGCGCTGCTGGCCCGGCTCGAATCGAACAGCGGTGCCGGCGGGAATGTTCAGCCGGAAGCCGCGCGCCAGCTCGCGGTCGAACACCAGCGCGCGATTGGTCTCATAGAAATGATAGTGCGATCCGACTTGAATGGGTCGATCACCCGTGTTGGCCACCGTAATGCGCCGCGTCGCGCGTCCCGCATTGAGCTCCAGCGCGCCCGCGACCGTTTCGATCTCTCCCGGAATCATCTCGTGTTCCCCCGTGTGCTCATCACGGAATCGGTTGATGGACCGTAACGAGCTTGGTGCCATCGCTGAACGTCGCCTCCACCTGAACCTCGGCGATCATCTCGGGCACGCCCTCCATCACGTCCTCCCGCCGCAGCAGCGTGCCGCCATAGCCCATCAGCTCGACCACCGAGCGGCCCTCGCGCGCACCCTCGAGGATTGCACCGGTGATATACGCAATCGCTTCCGGATAGTTCAGCTTGAGGCCTCGTGCCTTACGCCGCTCGGCGAGCAGTGCGGCGGTGAAGAGCAGCAGTTTGTCCTTCTCTCTCGGAGTCAATTCCATCGGCGAAACCTCAGGTGGACCAGATTCGGGGGGCATGTGCGCTGCGACCGAGCAACGCGGGCCGCAGCGAACCCCAGGCCTCGATGAAGGCTGCGCGTAGACGATCGGCGCGCCGCGCGCGCGCGCGACCACACAGTACGTGATCCACCAGTGTCCACGCCACCACGAGCTCCGTGCCCGAGCACTGCGCCGTTGCGCTCCTCGCCTGCTCGAGCTCCGGCGGTCCGGCGGGATACGCGAGCCAGCTCCCGAAGGCGGCATGCCCGGCGAGTCCCCACATCGCATCCGCCGATACACCGTCGAAATGCATCCGCTCGATCCACAGCGGGTGCCCGCCGCGCCAAAGCTCGATGCCCTGGTGCACCCGGCCGCTTTCGAATCGCCGCGACTGAGCGGGCAGCCCAAGGCAGCCGATCTCCCAGCCGATGAAGCGTGACTCGCCGGTGAGATCGATGCGCGTGCTCACCTCGACGATCGCGCAGGGGTAGTAGAGATTCTCGAGAGGCAGCCACTCGAGCTCGCCGTGGTCGATTTCGAATCGTTGCGCCAGGCGGCCGGCACGGTTCCCATCGGGGCTGCGGTAGAACTTGCCGGCCGCCGCACTGGTGAGCAGCGTGCGGGCCTGCGGCGCCACGCGCACGGTGAGCGAAAGCTCATCGCCGCTCACCACACCACCGGGCGGATGGACGATGTACGCGTGACAGGGTCCGGCAGTCTCCAGCTCCGGCTGGAAGACGCGCTGAACGAGCAGCGGTCCCTCGTGCGAGCGTCGCACGAGAATCGTGCGCCGGTCGGATCGCTCGAAATCCAACTCGAGCCGAGCTTCCCATGGGTCGTGTACGCGTGCGGTACCCAAATCAGGCGTCGGCCGCGGCGCTCTCGAGCAGACCCTCGCGCAGGATGAAGCTCGCCACCTGCTCGAGGCCATGGCCCGTCTTGAGGTTGGTGAACACGAACGGTCGCTCTCCGCGCATGCGGCGTGTGTCGTGCTCCATGACTTCGAGCGAGGCGCCGACATAAGGCGCAAGATCGATCTTGTTTATGATCAGCAGGTCGGACTTGATGATGCCGGGTCCGCCCTTGCGCGGAATCTTGTCACCCGCAGCGACATCGATGACATACAGCGTGAGGTCTGAAAGCTCCGGACTGAAGGTGGCGGCCAGATTGTCGCCGCCGCTCTCGATGATGATCAGGTCGAGCGCCTCGAATTGCCGCATGAGGCTGTCGATCGCGGCAAGGTTCATCGATGCGTCCTCGCGGATCGCGGTGTGCGGGCAACCGCCCGTCTCGACCCCACAGATGCGCTCGGGCGGCAGTGCCTCGCTGCGCACCAAGAACAGCGCGTCCTCGCGCGTATAGATGTCATTCGTCACCACGGCGATCTGGAGACGGTGGCGCAAGCGCTTGCAAAGCGCATCCACCAAGGCCGTCTTGCCCGAGCCGACCGGACCGCCAATTCCGACGCGCAACACGTCACGCGAAGTCGCTGTTGGCATGAGCCTCATTAGAGCATAGACCGGCGGTGCGTCTAAAGAAGGCTCGCGAGCGCGCCTCTCGAGGAGGTTCGGTTCGTGCGTGTAGTCCGCGTGCGCGTTGAGCAGTTGCTGCGGCACACGCGAGTCCTGGAACGTCTGCCTCGGCGGGAACACACCGCATCCCTGCCGGCGCCGGGACCGGAGAGGAAGTGGGCAGCGACGCACAACTCGGTGCCGGCGATTGGCGGCGGCACAGACTGCGGACTCCGCGTACGAAGATGGAGCATTGCGTGTGCGGAGTTGGTGCGTGCCGTCGCGGCAACAGCCCGGAGCGGTTGTGACTGCCGCACACGCACTTCGATCCGAAACCGACCCCTTGCCCGGGTAATTCCCTGCTTTCAGCCCAGTCGTCCTCTGACGGTAGTCCGTCGTCATCCCCACTGCCGGGTCAAAAGGCCTGCCTACCGAGTCGGTGCGACTGCTGTGCACGATTCTTGCACGACTGAACCTAATTGGTGCCCAGATCAGGCTTCTGGTGCCAGAAGAAAACCAAACGGGGGATGGGAAAATGAGGCGACGCTCGTGGATTCACGGTTCGGTCATCGTATCTTGCGCAATCATCACTGTTAGCCATGAGGCCCTTGCGCAGCAGACCGCGGCAAACCCCGCGCCTACGGCAAACGCCTCTCCCTCAGCCACTGCAGGCGCCGCACCCACTCAGGCGGCGACAAACGCCTCGCCGCCACCCGCTCCGGCGAGCGCACAGGGACAGGCCAATCTCGATGAAGTCATCATCCACGGCATCAAGCGCGGCGACCTGATCCTCCCGACTACGGTCACGTCGAATTCGGTCTACGGCCTCGATCTGGACGTGATGGACGTGCCACGCAACACGACCGTGATCTCACAGGCGCAGCTCTCTGCCCTCAACATCCAGAATCCGGGAGGTTTTTCCTATCTGACATCGAGCAGTTACTCGGACTCCTCCTTCGGACAGCCGAACGTGCCGCGCATCCGTGGCCAGTATGCCGACATGTTCTTCAATGGGATGCGCGATAGTTTCACGCTCAACGGCTACGGCGCCCCGATCAGTTTCAACAGCGTCGATTCCATCGATATCGTCAAGGGCCCGGCGAGTGTCCAGGCGGGGCCGGGGGCGGGAGTGGGAGGAGCGATAGATATCACCACCAAGATGCCCTCGCTCACGAAGTCGTTCGTGAACTTCAGCCTGGAAGGCGACACTCAACAGAAGCGGATCGCGGCGGTCGATTTCGGCGCTCCGCTCTCAGCGACTACAGCCGCACGCGTGAGCTTCACGAGCACGGACAGCGGGAGCTTCTACGACGACATGTTCTTCCATCAGCAGTCGGCCTATGTCGCACTGCTCAGCCAGTTCACGTCGCAGTACAGCGTTCTGTTCAATGTAGACTTCGTCGATACGAAGTACCGCGAGAACGACGGCATCAATCGAATCGACCAGAACCTCATCGACACCGGCAACTACCTCACGGGTGCCCCGGCGCCCGATACGATCTCGGGATTCCTGACTCCCGTCTATCTCAGTGGCGCAACCACCGTTCTCAACCCGCGCACCATCATCGACGAGCCGCCGGGCACCGGAGCGCATGCACAGCACATCAAGGCACAGCTCATCCAGACGGTCAACGCCTCGGATGACTGGACTATCGTCAACAATACGTTTTACGACTTCCTCAACCGCTACAACCAGATCATGGCGTACTACGCCGATACCGCTAAGGACAGCTTCACCGTCGAGAACAAGACCGACATCCAGACCAAGTTCTCAATCGGCGCGGTCACCAACTCCATCGACGGGGGAATTACTTTCCGCTTCGCGCACGTGTGGGACGTCCAGAACTACATCAACGAGCCGGTCAGCGTGTACGATCTCTCCGCAAGCCCGCTCAGCTGGGTCTTTCCATCGGCCCTGCAGGAGCCGTCCGGCGCGTTCCCGTACTATGCGGCCTTCGGTCACTTCCAATGGGGATCACCGGGACGCAATGCATACTTTCTGAACGGTAGCGTCGACCAGAACCTTCAGGACGGAGCGATCTTCCTCGAAGACCGCATGGTATTTTCACCGCAGTGGAGCGTGCTCTACGGACTGCGCGGCGATCTGGTGCAGTTGAACTACTCCGACCCGCTCGGGGGCCCCGGGCTGTACGACGGCCTCCCGCAAAGCGCGTCCACCGCCTGGTATGGCTTGCGCAACGGAAACATCAGCGTGGTGTACAGCCCCACGGAGCATGTCTCCGCGTATCTCACCTACAACAACGCACAATACGTCTTGCCGACCGCCAATGACGGTGCGGTCGCGACGTGGGGCGAAAGCCCGAGCAGCCAGTTGCAGCAAGACACGACGCTCGAGGAAGCGGGGATGAAATTCGACCTGCTCGATAAGTCCCTGTTCATATCCACGGCAATCTACAACCAGACGCGCGCCGTCCCCATCGGGGTGGGGCTCTCCAATACCGTGGCCCATATCAAGGGCGCCGAATTCGAGCTCAATTTCCAGCCTAATCCACATTTTTTCGCCACGGCGAGCTATTCCTATCTGCACACCATCATCAATACGCCGTCAACCCTCATCGCGCCCGGTTACTTCTACAACTTTCCCGCGGAGCCCGGTTTGAACGTCGACGGCGCCGGCACCCTGGCCGTGTACCAGCCGAACCAAAGTCTCTTGGATCCCGGGGTGCCGCAGCATCTGTTCAATGTTCTGGTGAACTACAAGCATCCCTCGGGCTTCGGCGCGCAGGCGAACCTTCAGGTCACCGGCCCGATCGACACGACCCAATCAGGCTATCTCAATATCGCCGCAACCAATGCCAACGCAGCCGCCGATGGCTTGGGAACGTTGGTCGGGCCGGGCGGCACCGTGCCGCTGTCGGTGGTGAGCGCGAACGGGTACTACACCTCGCCGCAAATTCCCTGGCAGTTCACGGTGAATGCAGCGGCCTTTTACAGCTTCTCTCACTATCTCATCAAACTATCGATCTATAACCTCACGAACGAGCGTAACCTCCTCAACGACATTCCGTTTTACGGCAACGATTTTCTCACGCGGGAGCCGCCGCGCAGCTTCGATCTAAGCTTCAGCGGCAGGTTCTAGGAACGCCCCGGCAACCGGAAGGGGTGATTCGTGAGCCAGTGCTGCGCGATTTCCACGCGCCGGCACACCCACACCTGCGGCCGCTCGAGGATGTAGTCGAGAAAGCGCTCCACGGCCGTGATGCGCCCGGGTCTGCCGATGATGCGGCAGTGCAATCCGACCGAGAGCATCTTCGGGGCGTCGAGACCGTCCGGATCGCCCTCATGATAGAGCGAATCGAACGCGGCCTTGAGATAGTCGAAGAACTGCACGCCCGAATTGAATCCCTGTACCGTCGCGAATCGCATGTCGTTGGTGTCAAGCGTGTAAGGCACCACCAGATGCGGTACGTGGTGCGCTTTGCCGCTCGCGTGCACCGCCACTTCGGTCCAGTACGGCAGGTCGTCCGCGTAGGAATCGGCGTCGTAGAGTAGTCCGCCGTGCTCTACGAGCAGGCGGCGCGTGTTTGGGCTGTCGCGGCCCGTGTACCAGCCCTGCGGCAGGCTGCCAAACGTATCGCGCAGAATCGCGAGCGCCTCGGCCATGTGTGCCCGCTCGGTCTCCTCGTCGATCAGTTGGTAGCTGATCCAGCGCAATCCATGGCAGGCGATCTCGTGGCCGAGCTCGCGGAAGGCGGCCGCAACCTCGGCGTTGCGATGGATCGCCTTGGCGACGGCGAACACCGTCAGTGGCAATCGGTAGCGCTCGAAGAGCCGCAGGATGCGCCAGACACCCGCTCGCGACCCATACTCGTAAAGAGACTCCATGCTCAGGTGACGCATGGGATACGGCTGAGCATTGACGATGTCCGACAGGAACACCTCCGATGCAGAGTCGCCGTCGAGCACGCAGTTCTCTGCCCCCTCCTCGTAGTTCAGGACGAACTGCACTGCGATCCTCGCGCCTTGCGGCCAGCGAGCATGCGGGGGGCGAGGTCCGTAACCGACGAGATCGCGCGGATAACCGGGAGTATCGCGTGAGGAGGACATCGCCGGTCACCGCAACGCCGCGAGCACAGGGTCGATCAGCGTGGACGTACCGATGCGAAAGCTCGCGGGCGTCGCGCTGTCGGGCCCGAAGCGCTCTTCGTACAGGTCCAGGTAAGCTGCTGCGTCGGCAATTCCGCCGAGACCCCCCGAGGGCTTGAATCCCACCGCAATTCCGCGCCGCTTCGCGGCGGCGATGACATTCAGCATGACACCCGCCGCACGCAGCGTCGCTCCCGGCTGCGTCTTGCCGGTGGACGTCTTGAGGAAGTGAGCACCGCCCTCGACCGCCAAATCCGCCGCACGGCCGATCCGCTCATCGGAGCCGAGCTGCCCGGTCTCGAGGATTACCTTGAGCAGTCCGCGCTCACCGCAGGCGGCGCGGCAGGCACGTACCAGCGCAAGCCCGATCGCATCATCCCCTGCGAGCAGCGCGCGGTACGGGAACAGAACATCCACCTCGTCGGCACCGGCCGCGATCGCTGCGGCCGTCTCGGCGGCCGCGGCCGTAACGTCATCGGCACCCGCTGGAAAATTGGCGACCGCGGCGACCGGCACGCCCGTGCCATCCAGGCAGCGGCGCACTGGACCGATGAAGCGCGGCCAGATGCATACTGCGGCGACTTTCCCCGCCGGCGTGCACGCGCGTGCCGTGAACGCCGTGACGGACGCCTCGGTATCGGTGGGGTTCAGGCTCGTCAGATCGATGAGCCCGAGAAGGCGCCGCGCCAGCTGCGGCTCAGTCCGTCGCATACTCATTACGACTCTCGTGCCGGAGTCTTGCCAT
>Ga0335073_10006747_pt1 | contig 16137 bp, 13 predicted proteins | sample Lox_Sample_22_FD_207093 | JGI IMG/M metagenome (GOLD analysis project Ga0335073, IMG submission 207093) | Soil microbial communities from Loxahatchee National Wildlife Refuge, Florida, United States - Lox_Sample_2.2 | ecosystem: Environmental > Terrestrial > Soil > Wetlands | place: USA... | reverse complement strand
CGGATGGCGGAGCAGCTCGCCCATCAGCTTGGCGAGCGCCTTGGCGACGGCCAGGTGGCAGCACATCACGGCAGCCTGTCGAAGGAGCGCCGGCAACGGGTCGAATCCCGGCTCCGCAACGGTGACCTGCGAGCCCTGGTCGCAACGGCCTCGCTCGAGCTGGGCATCGATGTCGGTCCCGTCGAGCTGGTCTGCCAGATCGGCTCACCGCGCAGCTTCGCGACCTTCCTGCAGCGGGTCGGAAGGTCGAATCACACCAGGAACGGCGTTCCATCCGGGCTGCTGTATCCGACCACGCGGGATGAGCTGGTGGAATGCGCAGCACTGCTCCGCGGCGCCCGCTCGGGTCGGCTCGACCGGCTGCGCATCCCGTCCTGCCCGCTGGACATCCTGGCCCAGCAGGTGGTGGCCGAGTGCGCGGCCTCGGACTGGTCTGCTGACGACCTGCTGGCGCTGATGCGCGGGGCGGCGCCATTCTCGTCAGTGTCTGACGATGACTTCGCCGAGGTCGCCGAGCTGATGTCCGAGGGGATCCGCACCGGCCGGGGCCGCCGGGCCGCGTACCTGCACCGGGACCAGGTGAACGGGCAGCTGCGCGGCCGACGCGGTGCCCGGATCGCGGCTCTCACCTCCGGCGGCGCGATCCCGGAGCTGGGCGACTACCGGGTACTCGCGGAGCCTGATGACGCCGTCGTCGGCTCCGTCAACGAGGACTGGGCGATCGAGAGCATGGCCGGCGACGTGTTCCTGCTCGGCACCACGTCGTGGCGGATCCGCCGGGTCGAGCCTGGCATCGTCCGCGTCGTCGACGCGCAGGGCGCGCCGCCCTCGGTCCCGTTCTGGCTCGGCGAGGCGCCCGGCCGGACGGTGGAGCTGTCCGAGGAAGTCTGCGCCCTCAGGTCAGGTGTCGCGAGCGAGCTGGAGGCTGGCGGCGCAGCCGCGGCGGCGCAATGGCTGGCGGCCGAGTGCGGTATTGGCGTTGCCGCAGCGGAGATGATCGTGGCTTACCTGGGTGCCGGACTCGCGCAGCTGGGCGTGCTGCCGACGATGGACACGATCGTGCTGGAGCGATTCTTCGATGATGCGGGCGGGATGCAGCTGGTCGGGCACGCTCCGTTCGGCGCCCGGCTGAACCGCGCGTTCGGGCTGGCGCTGCGCAAGCGGTTCTGCGTGACGTTCGACTTCGAGCTGCAGGCAGCGGCCAGCGATGACGCGATCTTGCTGTCGCTCGGCCCGCAGCACAGCTTCCCGCTAGAGCGGGTCCCGAAGTTCCTGGCGTCGGGCACCGTGGAGGAGGTGGTCCGCCAGGCGGTGCTGACCTCCCCGATGTTCGCCGCCCGCTGGCGGTGGAACCTCAACACCTCGCTGGCGGTGCTGCGGATGCGGGGCGGCCGGAAGAATCCGCCGGCCATCCAGCGGATGGAAGCCGACGACCTGATGGCCGCCGTGTTCCCGACGCTGGCCGCATGCCAGGAGAACGTCGCGCCCGGCCCGCTGGAGATCCCTGACCACCTGCTGGTCCGCCAGACGCTGGCCGACTGCCTGTCCGAGGCGATGGACATTGACGGCCTTAAGGACCTGGTGGCCCGGATCGAGTCCGGCCGCGTCACCGTAGTGGTCGTGGACTCGACTGAGCCGTCCGTGCTCGCGCACGAGATCCTGAACGGGCGCCCGTTCACCTTCCTCGATGACGCGCCGCTTGAAGAGCGGCGCAGCCGCGCGGTGCCGCTGCGCCGCGGCCTGCCTGTGGACCCGCACGAGCTGGCCGCGCTTGATGCGGCCGCGATCGGGCGGGTGACCGAGCAGGTCCGCCCGGACCCGCGCGACGAGCATGAGCTGCACGACCTGCTGCTGAACCTGGTGGCGATGCGGCCCGCAGCCGACTGGGAGCCATGGTTCGACTGCCTGGTCCGCGACCGGCGGGCGGTCGAGGTTCGCGCCGCGGCTGGCGTGCTGTGGGCGGCGGTGGAGCGGCGGCCGTTGATCGAGGCGCTGTTCCCAGCTACCGGGATCGAACCCGGCTGGCGCGGGCCTGTTCCGGCTGCGGCACCCGCTGAGGAGCCGGCTGCCGCGGACCTGCTGCGCGGTCACCTGGAATGCCAGGGACCGGCCACGGCGGCGGCGCTGGCGGAGTCGACGGGGCTGCCGGTCGGCCTGACCGCTCGCGGGCTTGCGCTGCTGGAGACAGAGGGCTTCGCCATCCGCGGCCACTTCACCGCACGCGACGGAGCGGAGGAGTTCTGCTCGCGCAGACTGCTGGCGCGTATCCACGCCTATACCAGGGAACGGCGCAGGCGGGAGATCGAGCCGGTCACTGCCAGAGACTTCATGCGCTTCCTGCTGCGGTGGCAGCATGTCGCAGCAGGCTCCAGGCGCGAAGGCCGGTTCGGGGTGCTTTCCGTTGTGGAGCAGCTTCAGGGGTTCGAGCTGGCTATCGGCGCCTGGGAGCACTCGGTCCTGGCGGCGCGCGTCGAGGGCTACCGCCGCGAGTGGCTGGACGAGCTGTGCATGTCCGGGCAGATCTCGTGGGGCCGGCTGGCTGTGCGCGATACCGACGCTGACCAGGTGCCGCGGCGCGGCGGCATGACTCCGTCCCGTGCGACGCCCATCACGCTGGCTCTCAGGGACGACCTGCCGTGGCTGACGCGCGCGGCGCGCGGTCAGCTCAGCCCGGCCGAGCCGGACGCCGGCCGCACCCGCGACGTTCTCGACGCCCTGCGCCAGCACGGCGCCCTTTTCCGCCCCGACCTGGCCGCCGTGACCGGCCGCCTGCCCGCCGAAGTTGACGAGGCGCTCTGGGATGGCGTTGCCCGCGGGCTGGTCACCGCGGACGGGTTCCGGGCGGTACGGTCGCTGCTCCGGCGCGGCGGACGCGAGCGGTACGAAGCGAGGACGGGCCTGCGGCGTGGTCTGCGCGGCGCCAGCACTGGCCCGTCTGGACGCTGGTCGCTGCTGCCGCCGCCGGCCGCTGGCTCTGACTCCGACGAGCTGGCCGAGGCCGTGGCGGAGCAGCTCGCCGTTCGCTGGGGTGTGGTTTTCCGGGACGTCGTTGCCAGAGAGAACCTCGCCATACCGTGGCGTGATGTCCTCTGGGCGTTCCGGCGCATGGAGGCGAGGGGAACGATACGCGGCGGCCGGTTCGTGGCTGGCTTCAGCGGCGAGCAGTACGCGCACCCGGACGCGATCGACGTCCTGAAGTCGGTCAGGAAGCAGCAGCGGACCGGCGAGATCGTGCGGATCTCCGCTGCCGATCCGCTGAACCTGACCGGCATCGTGCTGCCGGGCCCTCGGATCTCCGCCATCGCCGCTAACAGCGTTACCTACGTCGATGGTGCTGTCGCGGACGCCGACGCCATCGCGGGGGCGGGCTAATTTTCACAGTCAGGGGGACACCCCCCGACAGCACCGTCCCGCTTGCGGCCTACTTCTTGCGCGCCTTCTTCTTCGGGTGGTCGATGATGGCGTCGGGCCCGGGGAAGCAGAGGCCGGTGTGGCCGTCCTCGAATCGCACCAGGTAGGGCGGCTCGCCGCCCGCACCGCGCACTTCCATGATCTCGCCTATCTGGTCCGCCTGGCCCACGATGTTGCCATGAACGTGGAGCCGGTCCCCGACGGCTGCGTGCATCTGGGTACCTCCTTATCCCTGCTCGCCAGCTGGCACGGTCCTAGCCCTACCCAGGCCGCCGGGCCGGCATCCATGCAGGCACGGCTAAGCCTGCTCACGTGAGCACCACCAGGTCGTCCGGCCGCCGACCGTCCCGCGTATCATCGGCGCGCCGCAGCGCGGGCAGAGTGCGCCGGCCTGGCGGAACGAGATGACCGGCAGGGCATGCACGCCGCCGTCAGCCACGGCCGACTCCACCGACTGGCGGACCGCCTGGAACAGCCGGTCCAGCTCGGACTGCGTCAGCTCGTCCACCCGCCCGGCCGGGTGGATCTTCGCCAGCCAGAGGACCTGGTCGGCCAGCAGGTTGCCAATGCCGGCCAGCGCGTCCTGATCAAGCAGGCGCGCCTTCACCGGTGCGGTGCCGCGGGTGAACGCCTTCTGGAACTCGGCTGCGGTAATCTCGCCCGCATCCGGGCCGAGCTGCTCGACCGGCGGATCGAGGCGCACCCGGCCCAGGCGGCGCGGATCGACGAGCAGCAGCGACCCGCCATCGGCGAACGCCAGTGAGAACCGGGAGAACCGATGGTCGCCGATGGCCCGGCCCCGCTCCCAGTAATCGCCTCCGTCGATCTCGTGCCCGTGCCCGTCCGCGACGACGATCTTGCCCGACATTCCCAGATGGAGGCCAAGCGCAGGGCCGGCCGCGGTTGACCGGCCCGTGCCAGAGCTGTCGCACCACATGCTCTTGCCGCGGCGATGGGCGGCAGTCAGCCGCCGTCCCAGCAGGGCCGCGCGGATCTCGCCCGGCTGATGGGGGCGGCATACGTAGGTGTCGGAATCGTCGACGTCGACGATCCTGCGACCGAGCGCCGCCTGCTCGATGACCGCGCGCGCCGATTCGACCTCGGGTAACTCCGGCATGCGCGCAGCATAATCTCGCGTCATTCCCGGCGCTGTGCGGACTGTTTGGCGCCGTGGCCGCCGGTTACCCCGATTTTGGCCGTAGACCTCGGGTCGGCGTTGGCCCTACAGTGCCTTCAACGCTCGGGCACTTGGAGGAGTGTTGACCGAAGCTTTGCCACACGATGGGTCCCACGATGTGGAACTCCTCGCCGTAACAAAACGGTTCGGCTCTCTTACCGCAGTCGACGCGGTCACGCTGAAGGTGCGGCAGGGCGAGTTCCTGTCGCTACTGGGACCATCGGGCTGCGGCAAGACCACTACGTTGCGCCTGATCGCCGGATTCGAGCAGCCAGATGAAGGCGAGATCATGATTGGCGGCGTGGATTCAGTCGGTATCCCCCCGTATAAGCGCCAGGTCAATACGGTGTTTCAGCAATACGCGCTGTTCCCGCATATGTCCATTCTCGATAACGTCGCTTATGGGCTGAAGCAACTGAAGGTTGGCAAGCGCGAGCGGTACGCGCAGGCCTCCGAGGCCCTCGACCTGGTGCGGATGACCGGGCGTGAGAAGCATCGGCCGAGCATGCTCTCCGGTGGTCAGCAGCAGCGGGTCGCGCTCGCTCGCGCGCTAGTCATGAAGCCGCGCGTGCTGCTACTTGACGAGCCACTCGGCGCGCTCGACCTGAAGCTGCGCAAAGAGATGCAGATTGAACTAAAGCGCATCCAGGGTCAGGTCGGGATCACGTTCGTCTATGTCACCCATGACCAGGGCGAGGCGCTGTCCATGTCCGACCGGGTTGCGGTGATGTCAAACGGCGTCATTGAGCAGATCGACGAGCCGCGCGCGATCTATGACAAGCCCTTGACGCCGTTCGTGGCCGACTTTATCGGCGATATGAATTTCGTTACCGGAGAGGTCGTGGAGTCGGCTGATGGTGGCTTCGCGGTCGATGCGGGCTCCGGGGTCGTCGTCCGCGGCCGAGGTTACGCGGTAAAGGGGATCCGGGTCCGGGTCGGTATCCGGCCGGAGCGCATGGCTGCCGTAGCGCGGGACGCTGCCGGACACGCCAACACGGCGAACGCCGAGGTGGTCACGAAGATGTACCTGGGCGACCAGATTCAGATCGTCGCCCGGCTGGCCGGCCTCGGCGACATCACTGTGCGGGAGCAGCGCTCGACCGCCGACCCCACGCTCGACGCCGTACATCCGGGAGATCGAATCAGCGTGAGCTGGGACGAAGCCGCGCCGCTTCTGCTGGGCGCGGATGGACCAGTCGCCGCTGACGACGGGCAGGAGAAATCATGAACAAGGATAAGGATGACCTGAATCTTCTCGCGCCCCGCGAGCTCAGGCCGAAATTCGACTACCTTCACCGCGAGGTACAGCGCGCCGCCGGGCATCCGATCGATCGGCGGCGTGCACTGGGCCTGGGCGGGATGGCGCTCTTCGCAACTGCGGCCGCGGCCTGCGGCACCACGACCACTTCTGGCACGTCTCCCGGCTCGTCGAGTTCGTCAAAGAACCCGCTGACAGGCAAGCCGCTTGAGAACCATCTCGAGATCTACAACTGGTCGGAGTACGACGACCCGTCTACCTATACCAAGTTCAAGGCACTGCCCGCCGAGGCGAAGGTGGGCATGACGATCCACGAGACCTATTACTCCAGTAACGACGAGCTGCTGGCGAAGCTGCACGCCGGCGGCACCAATTACGACATCATCGTGCCGAGCCAGAACGCGGTCGCGGAACTGATCCAGGAGAAGCTGCTGCTGGCACTGGACAAGTCGCTGCTGCCTAACCTCAAGAACCTGGATCCGTCATTCCTGCGGCCGTCCTACGACCCCACGGGCGATTACCACGTCATCAAAGACTTCGGCATCACGATGTTCTTCTACAACAACAAGATCATCAAAGAGCCGCTCGTGACCATGCTGGACTTCTATCACGCCCTGCCGAAGTACGTGAGCAAGGGACGTACCAACCTGCTCGACGGTGCGGAGGAAGTCGTGCCGCTTGCGCTCATGGCGATCGGGATGGACCCCAACACCGATAGCCAGTCGGACTTCAGCGACGTGAAGAACTTCCTGCTGTCCATCCGCACGGGCTTAACCACAATCGCCTCGTCGGGTTTTTTTAACGACTCCATCGCCGGCAAGATCATCCTGAGTCAGGGCTGGAACGGCGATGTGCGCCGGATCGTCGACGGGCGCAAGAAGTTCGGCGACATCACCCCCGTTCTCCCGCACAAGGCGTCCGAGATCTGGGCCGATAACTGGTGCATCCCGGCCAACGCCCCGCATCCCGTTGCTGCCCATGCCTGGATCAACTGGCTGCTCACGCCGAGCACCGCAGTGACCGAGATGAACTATCACAATTACAAGATCCCGATGGCAAGCGCGCTGGCCCAGCTTCCCTCGAGCCTTCGCGACGACCCGCTGTTCAACGTGCCCAAGTCCTACACCGACGGATACCACTACATCCTCAACGTCAGCCCGCAGGTCGTCGAGGCGCGCACGCAGATTTACACGCAGTTCAAGGCGGCCTAATGGCGGCAGTAACCCAGCCAGAGGCGACGACTACTAGCCCCGGTGCTCGCACTCGGGTAGCGCGGTCCTTCAAACCGCGCTACCCGACATGGCTCACTTCCCCATCGTTCATCTACTACATCATCTTCTTCCTCGGGCCGATGGCCATCCTGGTCGCCTTTTCGCTGGCGACCCAGCAGGGCTTCGGCGGCCTCAGCTACGGCTTCAACATCGCTCAGTACCGCCTGATCTTCGGCTCGTTCTACCTGGATATTTTTGGCCGCACCCTGCTGATGGCCGGGATCGGCACGGTGCTGACGGTGCTAGTCGGCTACCCCGTGGCTTACTGGATGGCGCGCTATCTCACGACCTATAAGATGCTGGCCCTGCTGCTGATCGTGGTGCCATTCTGGACGTCGTTTCTCATCCGCACGTACGCACTGAAGATCATTCTCGATCCGAACGGCTACCTGGCCAAGGATCTAGGCATCAACATTCTCTACACCAAGTACGCGATCGCCGTCGGGCTCGTCTACAACTACCTGCCGCTGTTCATCCTGCCGGTGTTCGCATCGCTGGAGCGCATGGACTGGACGCTGATCGAGGCGGCCACCGACCTCGGCGCAAGGCCCTTCAGCGCGTTCAGGGAAATCACGCTGCGACTCACCCTCCCGGGTGTCGTCACTGGTGCGCTGCTGGTCTTCATCCCGATGACGGGCGAGTACATCATCCCCAACATCCTGGGGGGCGGGACCTATGAATTCGTGGGCAACGTGATCGGAGACCAGTTCAATTCCGCGCAGAACGAGCCATTCGGGTCGGCGCTCTCAATCGGGCTGATGGCTGCGCTGTCGGTCTTCGTGATCGTCTACATCGTGGTGGCCACGAAGGAAGAGAGATTCGGTGCCTAGCGCGATCTCTGGGGCCACGAAGCACAGGCGACGGTTCGCTGTGAGGGCCAGGCACGGATTCGCTGCCTGGGCGATGGTGCTGTTCGCGTTCCTCTACCTGCCGATCATCGTGATGGTGATCTTTGCGTTTAACAAGCCGTCCGCAGTAGCGCTCAGCACCTTTCACGGCTCAAACATCTGCAGCCTTCCGCCAGCTCAGATCGGCAATATCACGGTCTGGAACGGGTTCACGACCTGCTGGTTCAGCGCGGGACTGCATGACCCGACCTACATCCCCGCGATAGTCGTCAGTCTTCAGATCGCCGCTGAGGCAGCTGTCATCGCTACTGTTCTCGGCCTGTGCGCGGCTCTTGCGCTCGCTCGGATGAAGCCGCGGCTGCGGGCACCGTTCGACTCCCTGGTGTACCTGACCCTGGTTGTCCCCGAGATTGTGATCGCGGTTGCCTCGCTGATCTTCTTCGTGCAGCTCCGTAATTCCATCCACGCCTTCCCGGATCTGGGCAGGGTCACGATCCTGCTCGGCCAGGTCGTATTCAACGCCTCCGTGGCGATGCTCATCATCCGAGCCAGATTCGTCGGCATGGGCGACACTCTCGAGGAAGCAGCGTACGACCTAGGATCGGGGCCGATCGCAACCTTCCGGCAGATAACCTTGCCGCGGCTGATGCCTGCCATCGTGGCCGCAGCGCTGCTGTCGTTCACCTTCTCGTTCGATGACTACGTACTGCCGGCGTTCACGAATGGCACCACGAACACGTGGCCGATCGTCCTGTTCTCAGCGGTCCGGTTCGGACTCACGCCAGCCGTCAATGCCCTCGCGACGATCATGTTGGCTGCCACTGTGCTGGCGGTGGCGACCACCGCAGTGATATTGCGCCGGAGCCGCGCCGCCGGACGAGACACAGCGCGCGTTCTCGACACCGCCATCGGCCTGCGCTAGCGGACATGCGCCGGCCGGCGAGAGGTCATCGCAGCACAGTGCAAGCGGAGCAGGCATGAGTAGGCGACCGATAACCGTCCTGTTCATGCCGGAGAGCGCATACGGACCGACCAACAACTGCATCGGGATCGGTGACGTCCTGCTCCGCCGTGGTCATCGCGTCGTGTTCGCTGCGGAAGCATCGTGGCAGGGACGCATTGCGCCACTCGGCTTTGAGGAAGATCTGGTTGACCTTGCGGCACCACCCGCGGGTGGCGCAGCTGAGCAGGATGCCGGCCAGTTCTGGAAGGACTTCATCCGCCAGACTGCCCCGGAATTCTGCAAGCCGACGATCGAGCAGCTAGACACCTTCATAAGGCCAGTTTTCGAGGAATTGATCAGCGGATCGCAGTATTGCGAGCCGCAGCTTGCCCGCATAGTCGGCCGGGTCCGGCCGGACGTCATCGTTGAGGACAACGTCGTCGGCTTCCCGGCGTTGCGGACCGCCGGGGTGCCCTTCGTGCGAATCGTGTCCTGCAACCCGCTGGAGATCAAGGGCCCAGGCGTTCCACCACCGTTCTCGGGTTACCCGGCAGATGACCCAACTGGCTGGGAGGCGTTTCGCGCCGAGTACGACCGGGTGCTCCGGCCCGTATGGACTGACTTCAACAGCTGGGTCATGAACCAGGGTGCGCCATCGCTGCCGGACCTGGAATTCATTCATGCAGGCGAGGCAAATCTGTACGTGTACCCGGATATTGCCGATTACCATCGCGCCCAGTCCCTCGGCGAATCCTGGCACCAGCTGGATTCGGCAGTCCGCCATACCGACGCTCCATACGCCCTGCCTGCTGCCCTGGCCAGTGATGGTCCGCTTGTCTACTTCTCACTCGGCTCGCTCGGCTCAGCTGATGTACAACTCATGCAGCGGGTCATCGGCTGCCTGTCGGCCACGCCATACCGGTACATCGTGTCGAAGGGGCCGCTGCACGCCGAGATAACTCTTGGGCCGAACATGGCAGGCGCCGAGTTCCTGCCGCAAACATCGGTCATTCCGATGTGCGACCTGGTGATCACTCACGGCGGCAACAACACTGTCACCGAGAGCCTGCATTTCGGCAAGCCGATGATCGTACTTCCGCTGTTCTGGGACCAGCACGACAACGCCCAGCGCCTGCACGAACTGGGCATCGGTGTCCGGCTCGATACGTACCGATTTACTGACGGGCAGATGCATGAGGCTCTGGACCGCTTGCTAGCGAACGCAGGGTTGCGCGCCCGCCTGTCTGCGGCGGCGTCGGATATTCAGCAGCGCGACGGTTTGCACAAGGCTGCCGACCTCATCGAGCGAACTGCGCTGGAGCGGCTGGCGACGCTTTAGCCGAGCCATGCAGGGGGCATGATCCAGGTCGGTGATCACTTCTGACGAGCCAGGCGAACTGGGCCGGCAGCTGACAGAGCGCTATACGGCTGCCGATCTCGCGGTGCTGACCGACGAGGAAGCCTGGCGCTTCGTTCCGGACGGAGACGGCGACCCGCGGAGTGACGTACCGCTGGCCTGGGAACTGCTGTACCGGCTTGAGCCAGACCTCTACGAACGGCTGATCACCGCCGAGCGGCTCCATCGGGGGGTCATCGACTGGCTGCCGCGCTCGACGGACCGGATCGTCGAGGTCGGTGCGGGGACCGGCCGGCTGACCATGGACCTGCTCGATCGGGGCCAGGAGGTACTCGCCATCGAGCCGGCGGCCGGGCTGCGCCGGATTCTGAGCGCAAAGCTCGCCCAGGCTGACCAGCAGCACTGCGCGCGGGTCAGGCACGGCTTTTTTGACGATTTGCCCGTTCGCGACGATTTTGCTGATCTGGTCGTCGCCTGCTCGGCCTTTACTGCCGCCCCTGGGCATGGCGGCGAGGCCGGTCTCGCCGAGATGGAGCGGATCTGCCGGCCCGGCGGCTGCGTCGCGATTATCTGGCCGAAGGACCCGACGTGGCTTGCCGAGCGCGGTTACCAATACCGGTCCTTCCCGGGCGAGATGTCGATGGAGTTCGGCAGCCACGCCGAGGCTATCGAGCTGGCCGAGATCTTCTATCCGCGTGCGGTCGGCGAGATCCGGCGGCGGGGGAGCCGGCACGTTCCATACGCGGTGCTGGGTGCAAAGCCGCCCTGTGATGTGGCCTTTAAGACGATAGGAAGGTAACGATCGCGGCCGCGAGCGCACGCGCGATCTGGCGTTGCACGCGTGCCTGCACCAGGAGTCTCGCATCGGCAGCGTTGTTCATGTTGCCGCACTCGATCAGCACCTTCGGCATGGTCGTGAGATTCAGCCCGGCGAGATCGTCCCGGCGGATGTAACCGTTGTGGCCGTAGTAGTCGCTGACGGGCATCGGCGTGCGGGCGCTCATCGTGGCGTGGACGTCGCGGCCGAACCGCAGCGACGACTTGATCACCTTGTCGTTCGGCCCGTCGGCGACAGGCTCGAGGACGGTGAAGCCGCGCCCGGTGGCAGGGCCATAGTCGGCGTGGATGTCGATCGACACGTTAGCGTGCGCGCGATCAAGGATCCGGGCCCGCCGGTTCACGCACGGTCCGATGCCGTGGTTGTTGTGGCGCGTCAGTACCACCCGCGCGCCGTCCTTGATCAGGTCCGCCTTCAGGTACATCGCTACGTTGAAGTTGAACCTGGCCTCGGTGTAGCCGGACGCCGTCTCAGTCCCTGTCGTATCGCAGTCTTCCCACTCGCGCCCGTTCCAGATCTTGTGATCGAGGTAGGAAGGGTCGGTCCAGTTCCGGCCGTTGTGGCCGGGATCAATGCCGATGATCTTCCTGGCGAGCGGTTTGCTGCTGCCTGCATGGACTGGGCCGGCCCAGGCTGTTCCGATGCTGGTCGCGGCAGCGCTCGCCACCACCAGCATCGGGACTGTGATCGCCGCGAGCGCCAGGCCAATCCGGCGGTGAGAGCCGCGAGCCCCGTGAGTTCTGAAACGCATTGTCCGCCGTTCTTTCGCTAGGTCGTGATGTCGGGATAAGGCAGGCTCCAGTGCGCCAGCCGGGCGGCGTACTCGTGCTGGAATCCCAATGGCTCGGCGTAGTCGCGCTCGAAGAGAGCGATGAAGAGGGTCAGCGTCAGGAAGTTGTGGGCGCCGAGCTCGAACAGGGCCGGATAGTCGTGGCTAGCGAGCGCCTCGCGCTCGGTGTCGGAGAACGTCAGCCAGGTGCTGCGCTCGGCACTGGGGCAGTTGAGAATGAGGCCGGCTTGCTCGGCCTCCCACCAGGCGACGGTGCCACGCGGATCCTCGCGGTAGCGCTCGACCAGGTCGGGATCGCGGTCGATCGTGTACAGGAACTTGTTGACCAGGTACTTGCTCACTGTCCGTCCACCGCCTTCGGGTACCAGGTGAAGTAGGCCTCCATGGTGTGGAACAGGTCGAGGCTGTCGGTGTAGTCGGCCTTCATGCCGGCTCCGGCCGCGCCCATCATCAGCAGGAAGTCCATGAACCCGTGAGTCGCGTTGCCGGGCTGCCACAGGCTGTCCAGCGTTACTTCGGCTAGCGCGGACTCGACGTCGGCTGAGGCGATCCACTCGACCGCCTTGCGGTCGAACTGGGGGTCCGGGCCGTGCGGGCCGAACTGCCGCGGGCCGCCCAGCTCCAGTGACAGGTGGCCGGTGCCGATGATCGCGACCCGCAGGTCGGCCGGCCACGCTTCGACTAGCTTCCGGATTGTCACGCCGAGCTCCACGAAGCGCTGGGGCCGCGGCATCGGCGGGGCGAAAATGTTGGTGTAGACCGGCACGATCGGCAGGTCAGCCTCGGGCCGCAGGGTGATCAGGGGGCAGGTAATGCTGTGGTCGATCCGCAGCTCGTTGCTGAACGCGAGGTCGAAACCGGCGTCTATGCCCTCGCGTAGCAGGTGAGCGGACAGTTCCTCGTGCCCGCGCAGGAACATTCGCGGCAGGCCGAACTCGCGTTCCTCGTTGTAGAAGTTCCCGTCATAGAACGGCGCCTTCCCGATGAGGAACTGCGGCATGTTGTCGAGCCATAGCTGGTGAAAGTGATCGGATCCGACCATGACCAGCACGTCCGGACTGGCCTTCGTCAGCGTCTGTCGGAAGGCCTCGATCTTCGTCACCCACTCGTCGGCGAATGGCGGACGGTCCGCGCCGGTGGCGGTGCTGGCGCGGTAATAGAACGGGTGATGGGTGGATGCGATCACCGCAGCGACTGTCGCCATGGCGCTTCCTTTGTCCGGGGCCTCAACAGGGGTCAGCGTCAGCCGGTGCCGGGGTTAATCGTGGTCAGTGGGAACGCTGTCAGGGGGAACATAGTCGGCATTACGGTCCACGGCCAGGTAGATGTCCATGCCGACTGGCCGGCGCTGCTCCTCGGCCAGGTGACCAAGCAGCCCGGCCGTTCGCGCTAGCAACGCAAACCCGCGCAGCAGCGCCGGAGGCAGGTCCAGATCGGCCAGTGCAGCTCCGCACGTGCCCGCTCCGTTAAGCGGCAGTGTCCGGCCGAGTACCTGCGGGTGGACCCGGCCGATGGCCTCGAACAGGCGCAGGTGCGGTCCCCGCAGGCCCTCCTCCTCGGCGATCGCGAGCAGCACCGGCGTGCGCGGGTCGGTGACCTTATGGACCGGATGGCCCAGGCCGGGGATGAGCGTCCCGCTGGCCCGCGCCTGCCGCACGGCCTCGAGTGCGAGCGCGTCCCAGCCCGCGTCGTCGGCCGGAAGCGGCTCTGGTGCGGAGGCAAGGGCGCGGGCGAGGAAGACCGCACAGTCTTCCGTCACGCCCAGGAACCGGGATCCGCCGCCGAGAAGGCCGGCCGCCAGCGCACCCTGGACGGAGTCGGGCGCGCTGAGGTACGTGAGCCTTGCGGCGATCGCTGTCGGAGTGAACCCGTGGTCGGCGAGGGCGACGAGGACGGCTTCGAAGACCCGGACCTCAGACTGAGTGGGCCTGCGCTGAGTCACGAGCCACAGGGCAAGTTCGCTGAAGCCGACCTTGCCCATCAGGTCGGCGGCCAGATCCTGCCCGAGGAGGGTAATGGTCCTTTCGCTCGAGACGCCGATCGAGGTGGGGAAGCGCGGCGCAGGGATCTCCATTCCTGGGACTGTAGCGCTACAGTCATTCCGGTCAGACTGCAACCAGGGGAGGTCCCGAGATGACAGCCGGATACGAACCTGCCGACCTGGTGCCCGGCCGGCCCATCGTGTTCCGCAACGGAATCGTGCTGACCATGGACGACGCTCACCGCGTGCTGACTCGGGCCGACGTACTCATCACCGGTGACCGCATCGCCGCGGTCGGCCCTGGCCTCGCTGTTCCTGCCGGCACCGCGGAGATCGATGCCGGCGACGGCATCGTGATGCCCGGGATGATCGACACGCACCGGCACATGTGGCAGACGGCGATGCGCGGCTACGGCGCGGACTGGACGCTCTCGCAGTACTTCGTCTGGTACTACCTGCAGTGGGGCAAGGTGTTCCGGCCGCAGGACATCTACGCCGGCAACCTGCTGGCCGCGATCGAGGCCGTCGACGCTGGCGTGACCACGACCGTCGACTGGTCGCACGGCCTGCAGACGGTCGATCACGCCGAGGCAGCTGTCGACGCGCTGACCGAGGTGCCGGGCCGGTTCGTGCTTGCCTACGGCAACATCCAGCAGGGCCCGTGGGAGTGGTCGGCCACGCCTGAGTTCCGCAACTTCGTCGGCCGCCGCTTCACGGCTGGCAACGACATGCTCGGCTTCCAGATGGCGTTCGACGTGACCGGCGATCCGGCGTTCCCCGAGCGGGCCGCGTTCGAAGTGGCACGGGAGCTTGGCGCGCCCGTGACGACGCACGCGGGGGTCTGGGGCGCGACGAACGACGATGGCATCAGGCTCATGCACGAGGGCGGGTTCATGACGCCGTCCACCATCTACGTGCACGCTGCCACGCTGACCCCCGATTCCTACAACCGCATCGCCGCGACCGGGGGAACGGCCTCGGTCTCGACTGAGAGCGAGCAGAGCGCCGGCCAGGGCTATCCGCCCACCTGGCAGCTCCGCGAGCACGGCATCGGGGTATCGCTGTCGATGGACACCAGCGTGTGGTGGAGCGGTGACCTGTTCTCGGCCATGCGGACGACACTGGGCGCCGACCGGTCCCGCGAGCACCTGGAGGCGCACGCCCGGCAGGAGACCGTGACCAACTGCCATCTGCGCGCCGAAGACGTGGTCGACTGGGCCACTCGGGGCGGGGCTAAGGCGCTGGGCATGGATTCACTGGTCGGCAGCCTGGAAGCTGGCAAGAAGGCCGATGTGGTGCTCCTCAAGAATGACGCGTCACCGGTCATGTTCCCGCTGCTGAACCCTTACGGGCACGTCGCGTTCCAGGCGCAGCGCGGCGACGTGCACACCGTCGTGGTCAATGGCCGCGTGCTCAAGCACGACCACCGGCTGGTCGAGACCGACCTAGGGCAGGCCAGGCAGGCGGTAGCGGACACCGTCGAGTACCTGAAGGCTCAGCTCGGGCCGGACGCCTGGACGGAGGGCATGCACCCGGCGATCCCGGAGACCAAGGTGATGGACAACCCCTACACCTACACGCAGTGGGACGCAGGCTCTGCGCAGTGGAAGGGCGGCCAGCGTGACCAGTCGGCCTGAGCATCAGTAGTGCGTTGCCGGGCGCCGTCGGCCTTCGATCCCCGGGCGTTTGAGGGAACGGCCGAGTACTACGCGGTCGGGCGCCCTCCGTATTCCGCGCAGCTGGCGGACACGATGGCCCGGGAGCTGTCGCTTGATGGCACGGGCCAACTGCTCGATGTGGGCTGCGGACCCGGCGTCCTTGCGCTGCCCCTGGCCCGGTTGTTCGACCAGGTGACGGCGCTTGATCCCGAGCCCGGCATGCTGCGGGCAGGCCAGCGGCGTTGCCAGCAGGCGGGAGTCGCCAATGTGCGCTGGGTGCAGGGCGTCGCGGAGGATATCGCAGCGCTGAACCCCGGCCCGTGGCGAGCTGTGACCTTCGGACAGTCGTTTCACCGGGTCCGGCGGCTGGACGTTGCCGAGGCGGTTTATGACCTGCTCGTGCCGGGCGGCTCACTAGTCCTGATCTCGCACCACGCCGACGACGGCCGTCCGCGGCCGGCCGGTCCGGGGTACCCGGAGATTCCTCATGCCGCGGTGCGGAAGCTCATCCTCGACTATCTCGGTGACGGCACCCGCAACTATCTCGCAACCTGGAACGAGGGCCAGCCAGCACGCTTTGAGGACACCCTGTCGCAGACCCGGTT
>Ga0335073_10006746_pt1 | contig 16138 bp, 18 predicted proteins | sample Lox_Sample_22_FD_207093 | JGI IMG/M metagenome (GOLD analysis project Ga0335073, IMG submission 207093) | Soil microbial communities from Loxahatchee National Wildlife Refuge, Florida, United States - Lox_Sample_2.2 | ecosystem: Environmental > Terrestrial > Soil > Wetlands | place: USA... | reverse complement strand
ATTTCTGAGCAGCTGGATTATGTCCCGGAGAGCTTCCGGGTGATCCGGCATGTGCGTCCGAAGTTCGCCTGCAGCAAGTGCGAGACGGTGGTCGAAGCTCCTGCTCCATCGCGACCGATTGCACGCGGACTGGCTGCTCCTGGGCTCCTCGCGCATGTCCTAGTTTCGAAGTATGCGGATCACTGCCCTCTTTATCGCCAGTCGGAGATTTACGCGCGGCAGGGAGTCGAACTCGATCGCTCCACGCTGGCCGGATGGGTCGGAGCCACCAGCGAACTGCTCGCACCTCTGGCCGATGCGGTGCGCCGTCACGTCCTCGGCGCCACGAAGCTGCACGCCGATGACACTCCCGTGCCAGTGCTCGCGCCGGGCAACGGGAAGACGAAGACGGGCAGGCTCTGGACCTACGTGCGAGATGACCGACCGGCAGGCGACAACACCGCACCCGCCGTTTGGTTCGCTTACTCGCCGGATCGCAAGGGCGAACATCCCCGGGATCACCTGAAGGACTTCACCGGCACGCTGCAGGCTGACGCGTACTCCGGCTTTCACCACTTGTATGACACTGGTCGGATTCGCGAGGCGGCCTGCTGGGCTCATGCCCGACGCAAGTTTCACGACATCCACGCCGCGCATCCTTCACCGACGACCAGTGGCGCCCTCGATCATATCGGCGCTCTTTATGGGATCGAAGCACAGGTTCGCGGCAAGCCGTCCGAAGAACGCAGAGCGATCCGGCAGGCTCGTGCAGCACCGCTGCTGGCTGAACTTCGAACATGGATGGAGAAGACGCTGCGATCGCTGTCTCCCAAGTCGGAGACGTCGGAGGCCATTCGCTACGCGCTCTCGCGCTGGCGTGCGCTCACACGATACGCCGATGACGGCCGCATCGAGATCGATAACTCCGCCGCTGAGCGGGCGCTCCGCGCCGTCGCGTTGGGCCGCAAAAACTATCTCTTCTGTGGATCAGACGGTGGTGGAGAGAGCGCAGCTACCATCTACACCCTGCTGGGAACGGCACGCCTCAACGGCATTGATCCGGAACGCTGGCTCCGCGAAGTGCTGGCCCGCACAGCCGACCAACCGCTCAGCCGGATCGAGGAACTGCTGCCTTGGAACATGGCAACGCAGCTTCAGCCTGGTCCCGGACTCCGCTAATCCCATTTCCGAAGTGTCCACTTGAAAATTAGTGGACACTTCGTGAAATACTCCATCTGGCCTCAAGATCAGGAGATCAGCCCAGCCAGTGCCTCTTTCAGATGATCAGTCTCGGGAACCTACATTGGATATACGGAGGGATCTCGTGCCCCATCAGATACTCTTTGAAGGATTCACTGAGGACGAGCTTCTCGCGTTGCCCACCGATACAGTTGAGAAGCTGATTGTCTTGGGCGAACCCCTCGTGTTCCGGGCCGGTTCAGCGACCATTCTCGGGTCTTTCAAAATCTCTCGCAATCGGCTGGTGATCGAACTCGCCCAAATCGACGGCGGAGGTGAGGGCGTGTTGCTCTCCCTCGGTTCTGTCGCGAGACGATATGCCTCTCTGCGCCAACTGAAAGAGATCGAGTGGATCGTGCACGCTGTCACTTGCGCGAAACCAAATCTCAAGCTTCGTAAGATACTCGAACTCCGAGGATTTGAGGTTGAAGAAGTAGACGGCATCGGCGCGGCCTACCACCTTGTCGACACTTTGACCGAATAACAGATTTGGCCCAATCCGCGCCAATCGCCGATCGTCTGCCCAGCGGGGAAATCCGGACGCTTACGAATCGCTAACTACAACTTGAGAAGTAAATCACTCATCTCCGAGGGATTCTCGGATTTAACGCGCTCGATTTTGAGCAACACGAAAGGACAACCATGAAAATCGTAGTGATCGGCGGCAGTGGTCTCATTGGATCGAAGCTTGTCAGCAAGCTTCGGGAACACGGGCATGAGGCGGTAGCGGCATCACCCAATTCGGGAGTCAACACTCTCACTGGCGAAGGACTGGCCGAAGCGCTCAAGGGTGCATCGGTGGTCGTCGACGTATCGAACTCTCCCTCCTGGGAGGACGCGGCGGTGCTGAATTTCTTCGAAACATCAACCCGTAACCTCCTCACCTATGAAGCAGCCGCAGGTGTAGGACATCACGTTGCATTATCGGTTGTGGGAACACAACGGCTGGCTGAAAGCGGCTACTTCCGCGCCAAGATCGCTCAGGAGAAACTGATCAAAGAATCTTCCATCCCCTACACCATTGTGCAGGCGACGCAGTTCTTCGAGTTCCTCAAGGGACTTGCCGACATTTCCATGGTCGGTGACAAGGTGCATTTGCCTCATGTGTTCTTCCAGCCGATGGCTGCCGATGATGTCGCAGCGGCCGTAGGCAGGAGCACGTTGGGCCCGCCGGTAAATGGCACCGTCGAAATTGGAGGACCGGAACAGTTTCACATCGATGAACTAGTCCAGCGACGCTTGGCCACACTCAAAGATTCCCGTGAAGTTATTGCTGACCCAAATGCGCGTTACTCCGGGGCGAAACTCAGCGAGAGAACACTGGTTCCGGGCGATGACGCTCGACTTGGGGAGACACGTTTCGAAACCTGGCTGACTCAGCCCGCAGCACAAATTCCGAGTACGCCTCAGCCCATAGGTGTCGGAGTGGTAAGCAGGGAGAAGAAAGCTAGCTGATGTAGGGACTGGTGCGGGTACGCGCACGGCGAAGTGCTGACTAATAGACACAACGCCTTGTTGGCGCCACTCAACGAAAGGTAATTTATGACCTTCACAAAACTAATTTTGGCGCTGGCATGTCTCATGCCCGCACATTGTTAGCACAAGAGACTCAAGTCACACCGCTCATGTCGAAAGATCTTCCAGACTTTCCTGGTAAGGAAGGTCTGATGATCACTGTGGTGTATCCTCCTGGCTCTTCGGATCCGATTCATCGGCACAACGCACATGCATTATTTATGTGCTGGAAGGCTCGATCGTGATGCAAGTGAAAGGAGGAAAGGAAACGACTCTGACACCTGGTCAGACCTTCTACGAAGGCCCGGATGATGTTCACATCGTTGGGCGCAATGCAAGCCAAACCAAACCGGCGAAATTCGTCGTGTTTCTGGTGAAGGACAAAGGCGCACCGGTGCAGCTACCCGCCAACTAAAACGCAATCCGCTTGCTATACAAATCTCAAGAAGAGATATTGAGGAGCCCTTAAATGCCAATCGAGACAATGATAGACGGACAACAAGGCGTCGAACTCGCGCCAGACTTTGTTGGAGAGAGCCATTATGAGTTCGTGGCAAAACTTGCTTACCAATACTGGGAGGCGAGGGGTATGCCGCTTGGCTCGCCTGAGGATGACTGGGTTGCAGCGGAACGAGCCTTATACAGGTCTCTCGTAGCGGCTGGGTTGGTTTCTCCATCCGTAAGCGGCCAGCAAGACATGGAGCGCGAAATACAGCATTAGTGAATTTGCCACCAGAGCGGTTACGAGGATTGTCAAGGCGGGAAGCAAGGGCCGTTCTCGAGGCGGCCGGACCGCTCTGATCGCCGTTCATCGCGAACGCGGTGGCAATTACAAAAAAACTTGCCCCAGTCCTGCGACCCACGATATGTCGTGAACCAGAAAGCATGGCGATGGGTGGAAGACGACATATCGGAAGTCACCTTTGACTCGTTCTGACATCCCTCGCGCAAAGTCTCGTTGTTTTACCGGATCAGCGATAGGCACGCTATCGGATTTCCATTGGCAATGCATTGTGCATTCTCTACGGCAGTAGGAAATGAGAGCCCGCTCATAGACAGGAGAAGCTAGCTATGAAAACAAATTCTGCTCATATTGTTATAGACAACACCTCGCAACCCGACGCCCCGGGGCCTAATGAGTTGGTTCCGTCGCGCTACGCGCTGCGGGTCGGCGAGATTGACGTGCTGGTGATCAGCGATGGGGTGATATCGCTGCCAGGCGCGATGTTGGCCCACAACGCCGACCCGGCTGTCCGGTCGGCCTGGCTGCACGACATGTTCCAGCCGCCGGACATGCTCGATTGGGCTCTGAACGTGGTCGTGGTGCGTAGCGGCGGCCGGACCATACTCATCGATGCTGGGCTCGGGATGGAGTACCCGGACTTGCCTCGGGCCGGGCGGATGGCCCTGCGACTGGAGGCCGCCGGCATCGAGCCCGCATCCGTGACCGACGTGGTGCTCACCCACTTGCACATGGACCACTGCGGCGGGTTGCTCGCCGATGGCCTGAAGGGCGGGCTGCGTCCGGACCTGCGGGTCCACCTGGCTGCCGCCGAGGCCGAGTTCTGGGCCTCGCCCGATTTCTCCCGCGTCTCCATGCCGCCGGGGTTCCCGGACGCGCTTCGGCGGACGGCCCAGCGGTTCTTGGATAAGTACCGCAGCCAGTTGCGGCCGTTCGAGAAGGAGTACGAGGTGGCGCCGGGGGTGGTCGTCTCTCGCACCGGCGGCCACACCCCCGGGCACAGTGTGGTCCGCCTTGCGTCCGGCGGCGACCGACTGATGTTCGCCGGCGACGCCGTGTTCCAGGTCGGGTTCGACCACCCCGACTGGTACAACGGCTTCGAACACGACCCCGAGGAGGCGGCCCGCGTCCGGGTCCGTCTTTTGCGGGAGCTGGCGGCGACCGGCGAGCCGCTGGTGGCCACTCACCTGTCGTTCCCGTCCGTCTGCCGTGTGGCGGTCGCCGGTGACGTCTTTCGTTGGGTACCGGCCCTCTGGGATTACTGACCGCTTTGTCGGGTTAGGGCCGAATTAGACGGCCCCATGGTTTGAACGAAAGGGAGGGAGGCAGTGATGGACGTATATGAGGCAGTCAAAAGCCGACGGGCGGTGCGCGGATTCACCGACGAGCCTGTGTCGAGGGTGGTGCTGGAGCGCGTGCTGTCCGCCGCGGCTTGGTCGCCGTCCGGATCGAACATCCAGCCGTGGAACATCTACGTGCTGACTGGCACGCCGCTCGCTGAGCTCAAGACGCACGCCGTTGAGCGCGTGTCCCACGGCGACCCCTGGGACGAGCGGCAGTACCAGATGTACCCGCCCGTGCTGAAGTCCCCATACGGAGATCGCCGGTCCGCCTTCGGCAGGGAGCGCTACAGCGCACTCGGCATTGCGCGCGAGGACTTGGAAGCGCGCATGCGGGCCGCCATAGGCAACTGGAAGTGTTTCGGCGCGCCCGCCGCCATGTTCTGCTACATCGACCGCGACATGGGCCTGCCCCAATGGGCCGACCTCGGCATGTATCTGCAGAGCCTTATGCTGCTGCTCCGCGCCGAAGGGCTGCACAGTTGCCCACAGATGGCGTGGTCGCAGGTTCGCGAGACAGTCGCTGAGTTCCTCTCGCCACCGGACAGACTCATCCTCTTCTGCGGTATGTCGATCGGGTACGAGGACCCTACGGTGAGTTACGTCCGCACGGGCCGCGCCCCGCTCGACGAGACGGTCACGTTCGTCGACGGTTAGTAAGCCGGAGTATCTCTGTGCTTCGCCAAAAAATGCACGGAACGGAGTCGGATGTGGTGATGGCGTGTGCGGGGGATATCCCGACGCAGGAGAGCCTGGCGGCTGTGCAGATTCTGCGGGAGCGATTCCCGGACCTGAAGATTCGGTTTGTGAACGTGGTCGATTTGTACAGGTTACAGCCGGAGACGGAGCATCCGCATGGATTGTCGGATCGAGACTTCGACTCGATCTTTACAAAGGACAAGCCAGTGATCTTCAACTTCCACGCGTATCCGTCGCTGATCCACAAGCTGGCGTATCGGCGAACGAATCACCACAACATGCATGTGCGCGGATATAAGGAGCGTGGAAGTATCAATACCCCACTGGAGCTGGCGATTCTAAATCAGATCGACAGGTTCGATCTCGCGATTGACGTAATCGATCGCGTGCCGCGGTTGCAGGGCGTGGGAGTACACGTAAAAGGCTGGTTGAAGAATCAGATTGTTGAACACGTGAAGTATGCACATGAGAGCGGGATTGATCCGCCGGCGATTCGGAACTGGAACTGGGCGGCCTGATTGCCCGGCGAACGAAGCTTATGCGCGACATGCAGAGGAACGGAGTTTTCGCAGTTTCTTCCGCTCGCCACCGACGAAGGAGAATCGCAGCCAGTTGGTGGACCCTGCGAGTGGCGCATAGAGATAAATTCGTGATCAAGTCAATGCTGCTTCCTTCGATCGAGCTGCTGGGTTGCCGGTTGGGCGTGAACGTAGGCGTCTTCTCACTGCGATCGTTGTCGGTGGTGGCTCTACAGGTGTCCAAGGGTTTGGTGAACTACTCTCTTGCAGAATGTTTGTTGCGCTACTATCCAGAATAGAAGCGGCACGACCTCGGTTTTTGATTCGTGCAGGCAGGGAATCGAATTCTGCCAGAAATTGTCCGAAAGAACTGTGGCTCGTGTCGTGAAGTCGCTTGAACGCAGAGGAGCGCACGTTCATCTGAACACACTGTCCATCGATCGGCCCCATGTGCTGCGTGATTGCTCAGCTTCACGCCCACCATACCCGATCTTTTTGCGGACTAAGCACTGGAATGCGCTTCCGGTCAGGGAATGTGCGCATCAATCCGGTGATTCCCGATGTGCGCCATTTCGGAAGTTAAAACGGGCACTTCAATTGTTCCATTTATAGCGATGCCCCGCCAACTATTCCCAAATTTTCACAGGGTGTTCTTACGTAGCACGAAATGTCGTGAGGCCGAAGTTGTCACTACGGCTAAATAACGATATATCGGTAGTCACCTAAAACGGTTCTGAAACCTCATCGCGCCTAGTCCTTTGTCATATGCAGTTTAGCTGTCAGCAGCGATTTATCTTGCTTTGGCAAGGCGTTTGCACCCCTTACTGCAGAGGGCAAATGCACTCATAAGTTCGAGGACAGCAAGAAACGGAAGCAAAACCACTGTCATATGCAGTTTAGCTGTCAGCAGCGATTCATCTTGCTTTGGCAAGGCGTTTGCACCCCTTACTGCAGAGGGCAAATGCACTCATAAGTTCGAGGACAGCAAGAAACGGAAGTAAAACCACAACCAGTGAAATCGTGGTGTTTTTCGTGAACGACAAGGCGGCGCCCTGTGTGGTGTCCGATAAATAAACCAAAAAACGCGAGTAGTTCTGGATCGGTCAGTAGGAGGGCATTGAAAAACATGCTGGAGATGCGACAGAGCGTTGGAGTCAGGGATGTGATCATCCCGGCCTTTTTAGATGTCTTCTGTCGAGACAGCAGCCGAGAGGCTGAGATCTCAGAGGCACCAGCAATAGCCAGGGTGTCAGAGTCTGCCTTCTATGAACAAGTGCAATCTAAAGAAGATCTGGTCTCGGCATTTCTGAAAGACCGCCACGCCATCTGGATGCGCTGGTTTGAGAACGGGATCAAGGCAAGATACGAAGCCATCGGAGGCGGCCTAGAAATCATTGCTGATGTCTTGCAGGAGGGGTTTGAAGATCCGAAGTGTTTTGGTTTTGCCTTTATCCATATCGTGACCGGGGGCGGAGACTTCGACAATGAACCTTTCGCAATCGTCAGAGAGGAGAAGGAACAGCTGAGACGGATTATTGAACAGTTGGCCGTAAAAATGGGTCTACAACATCCGGATATGGCCGCATCCGCGGCTGTTCTTGTAATCGAACAAACAATCGTGCGCACTCTGATGACCGGAAGCCTGAAGGAAGCTCAGACTGCGCGGCTCCTCTTTCAATGTGTTCAGCATGCTTGACGAGTTCGGACGCGGTTCGGGTCGCGCGCTTGGCGATTGCCGCCAAGCTTTGAGAACATGGCCGAACATTGAAATCGTGAAGTGATTGATACAACAGCGATCCAATTTGCATGAAAGAGAGGAACGCAATGGCAACCGAAAATCGGGCGGCCATAGCCGGCAGTCAGGCCCAGGCGCACACAGTTCTATCCACTACAGCCGTGTGCCACTTATTCGTTCGTAGAATTTCGACCGTGGTTGGACATCCCCCGCTCAATAAGTCTTCCCTTTGTGAAATCCGATCACAAGCGTAGACGTGGTTGCGAAGAATGTAGTGTAGCCTCCCATCACGAACACTCTCGCATTGCTCCTGGATTACTGGAGAAAACTACTGCGTCCGAACTGGTGAGTTCGATGTGCCGTGGCGATGAGGCGTAGGAGATGATGACCTTGTTTAGGAGGTGAAGCCTCGTTCGCTTCACTGGGGTAATGGATGATTGGGAAAGAAGGGCCGAGCATGCCCGAGAGGTAACCGCTATGCTTACATCGACAATTATTGGTTCGGGGCCTAACGGGCTCTCCGCGGCGATCGTTCTTGCCTCCGCTGGCATAAATACAAAGGTCCTGGAGCGGAATAGCCGTATTGGCGGAGCGTGTTCGACAGCCGAGACCACGTTGCCGGGTTTTCAACAAGATTTGGGATCATCCGCCTATCCGATGGGATTCGCGAGTCCTTTCTTTCGGTCGCTGCCTGTTTCGATTCCCTGGATAATCCCTCCTGCTCAGTGCGCACATCCTCTTGACGATGGAACAGCCGTGGTGCTCGAACACTCGATTGAGGAAACCGTCGCTACACTCGATTCGTGCGACCGCAGGGCCTATCGTTCTCTGCTAGAACCTCTGACTGAGCAATTCGACCAGCTGATTGAAGAAGTTCTGAGTCCGATGTGGCATCTTCCCCGGCATCCGCTACTCCTTGCGCGATTCGGGCCTCTGGCACTCTTGTCCGGAAGCCGTCTGGCGAAGTCCTTCTTTCGCGGTCAGCGAGCCCGGGCGTTCTTCGCAAGTATGACGACTCACTCGATCCTCCCGTTAGAACAGCCTACCTCGGCGGCGGTCGCGCTTGTCCTCATGGCCGCCGGCCACGCGCGTGGATGGCCAATTCTGCGAGGCGGAGCCCAAACCCTGTCAGACATCCTCGCTCGGCATCTTCAAAGCCTGGGTGGCCATATCGAAACAGAACATGAAGTCACCATCCTTCCGAAGACTGACCTCATACTTGCGGACCTGACTCCGCGTCAATTGGTTCGAATTGCCGGATCGAATTTTCCGCCAGGCTTCCGGAAGCGGCTCGAACGATTTCGATATGGCCCGGGCGCTTTCAAGATCGACTACGCTCTTAATGCACCTATCCCCTGGAGAGCTCGAGAATGCTCACGGGCTGCAACCGTTCACCTCGGAGGAACCTTTGAGGAGATCGTTGCTTCTGAACGTACATTCTCGTCTGACACGCCGTTTGTCCTCCTTGGTCAGCCTTCGCTATTTGATTCCAGCAGGGCCCCCGGCGGTCAACATACTGCTTGGGCATACTGTCATGTACCAAATGGGAGCACAAGAGATGCCACGAAAATAATCGAACGACAAATCACGCGGTTTGCTCCAGAGTTTCCTGATTGCATATTGTCGAGATGCGTCTCGTCTCCCGCAAGCCTCGAACGCTGGAATCCGAATCTGGTGGGGGGTGATATCCTGGGCGGCGCCATGAATGTCGGACAATTGCTCTTTCGGCCGACTTCATCACTGTATCGAACTACGAGACCTGGACTTTATTTTTGCGGAGCATCTGCACCCCCGGGAGGCGGAGTCCATGGAATGTGCGGATATCACGCCGCAAACGCCGCTCTTCGAGATATTCATTATCGGAAGAGTTGAAGACAAGCCATCACAATGGCTGCCATTGAACACCGGTTTCGTCGCTCAGAATCACCAGAAAGATGGCAGGCCGCTACATCGTCGACAAGCTCCAGGCGAATGAACGAACTCAGTTTCCGGTTAAATGCAGACGCAGCAAATGGATGCCAAGGAAGGCCATCACCCCACTCGCGGCAACGTATGTCGCAGCAACGATGACCAGCTTCTTTACAAATGAATCGTCGAGCTTCGAGCAAATCAGCACTCGGAGGCCAAAGATCTCACCGACCAGGCCCATGGCTACGAGTACCGTGAAGAAAGCAAATAGAAACAGTCTGTGCGTAATCATTCCCTCACATCTCATTCTCGATATGGAAAGTTAATCGGTGCTACTTGCTCCCGGAAGCCTCTGATCCGTCAAGACCACATCCGGCCTAAGGCGGACGATATTCGACTGGAATCCCTCATTCCCCGGTCACCTCCTACCTGGCCTTGAAATCTCGCCACCACTTTGTCCATGGCGTTGTTAGCTTGCGCTTGCGATCTTCCATGTCGGACGTATGTAGTGACAGGTATACCCATGCGGAAATCGCTGCAGATAATCCTGATGTTCTGGTTCAGCCTCCCAAAATTCACCCGCAGGAGAAATCTCCGTAACTATTTTCCCCGGCCACACCCTTGAGGCCTCAATATCAGCGATTGTCTTCTCGGCTGTTCGCTTTTGGGCGTCGCTTAGATAGAAGATCGCCGAACGGTAACTGGTGCCAACGTCATTTCCTTGCCTGTTGCGGGTCGTGGGATCGTGGATCTGGAAAAAGAATTCAAGAAGCTTGCGATAGCTAAGTACACCAGGGTCAAAGATTACTTCAATCGCCTCCGCATGACTCCCGTGGTTCTTATAGGTGGCGTTGGATACGTCTCCGCCGGTATAGCCGACCCGGGTTTGCAACACGCCCGGAAGACCTCGAATAAGATCTTGGACCCCCCAAAAACATCCACCGGCAAGAATGGCTATTTCAGTCGATTCATTCATTTATTTATCTCCTTGTCCTGCCTCGAACAACTTTAGATATTGGCCATACCCCTCGTTTTCGATCTCGTCGAGTGGAATGAACCGGAGAGACGCCGAATTGATGCAGTATCTTTGTCCCCCTCTCTCCTTCGGGCCATCATCGAAGAGATGTCCGAGATGACTGTCGCCATGGGTAGAACGAACCTCGACGAGGCTCATCCCGTGGCTAATGTCGTGATTCTCAACTACATTGTCTGCCTCAATCGGTTTGGCGAAGCTTGGCCAGCCCGTGTGACTGTCGAATTTGTCCGTCGAAGCGAATAGTGGCTCACCAGACACGATGTCGACGTAGATACCTGGCTCCTTGTTGTCCCAATATTCGTTGTCGAACGCATGTTCCGTCTCGCTGCGTTGTGTCACTCGATACTGCTCAGGTGACAATCGTGAAATAGCGTCTTTATCCTTGCGGTACTCTGACATTACTTACCTCCTTAGAACCACGACGATTCTTATTCCGAGGGACTTCCCTGAAAATGTGGGTCGCCCTGCCGTAGAGTGCGCGTTTCTGTAGCTAACGGTTCTTGCCTTCCATTCAAAGGGGACGAAGAGCAGATGTGGCTCCTCCTCTATACTCCCTAATTACGGCCTGCCATGACACCACCATCAACCGGCAAGATTGTTCCTGTGATCCAGGCGCTCTCATCCGATGCAAAGAAAAGGATGGCGCTGGCGACGTCACAAGGTTGGCCGATCCGGCCCAGCGGATGAAACGCATTGAACGTAGGCAAAACCTTTGGGACATCTTCTGCTGCCAGGAACGTTGAATAGATTGGAGTCTCAACCACTGCGGGGGCTACGGCGTTGATCCTGATCTTGTCCGCCGCTAATTCCAGAGCAAGATTGTGGACGAGTGCGTGAACTCCAGCGTTTGCCGCTGAATAGGCGGCTGAAGGAGTGGCACCAACTGCCTGTAGCCCCCACAGGGAACCTGTATGAACGATCGCGCCACCACCGCGCCTTTCATCGCCTTGGCGGCAGCCTGAGCCATGAAGAACTTGCCCTTGAGGATTGTATTGAGGAACCAATCGTATTCTTCTTCGGTAAGCTCCACAAACGGCTTAGGCTTGAATACTCCGGCATTGTTTATAAGGATGTCGAGGCCGCCAAATTCCTTCTCGGCCAAGGTCGCGAGAGCCTTTGCAGTCGCTGGATTCGCAATATCACCCGCAAAAAAACGGACTTGGCCTGGTTCCGTCGATATCTCAGAAGCAACCGAAGATACCTTCGGCTCATTTCGACCGCTGATGATGACTGAAGCCCCATGAGCAACCAGGCGTTTGGCCACCTCTTTTCCAATTCCGGAACTTCCACCGGTAACGATGGCTACTTTTCCTTTGAATTGCACAGAAACCTCTCTTCCCGTTGTGAAGCTTTTGTTTACCCACTAAACGGCATGGTGTTGGATCGCATACTATTTCTCCTAGCTCGGCGATATCCGCAGTTCCCTAAGGAAGCATCTATCTTCCAGGGTTAACAGTTGCGCGAACTTGAGAAACGTAAATATCTTCGGAGTCCTCAATGCTCGTGGATGTCTTTCAGATTTATTGAACCAATTCGTCCAAGACGACATCTCGGCCTCCTTCGTTGAATCGGCCTCGCAGGAGTTTGGGCAAGCTCGAAGCGGCGTTCAATGAGTCGGCCAGCGTCCATAGCGCTGCCCCAAGCAGAACGAGATCTTTAATCAAGAATTCACCCACATCCCCAGATAGAGCAGGAAATCCTCCCAGACTTGGTTCCCAACCCGGGGTGGTGATGATGAATGACAAGGTAGTGAGGAACATGACTACGGCACCCGCACTGCCCACGGCGGAGGCAATGGGGAACCAGCGACGAAGCGCAATCAGTATGGCGATGGTCATCTCGATCGCGCCAATAATCATGGTGAAATGATCCACTGTCCAGACGCTGTATCCCCAGTGCAAGAACGGACTGTGCGCAATCAGAGGTTCGATCCCCTTAGCCTCGTAGTCCGTCACTTTCATTGCTGCAATCCAACCAATAGCAACCGTCAGACCATAACGAAGAAAGATGTTTCCGAGGTGTTCGATCTTGGCAACCTTTTGTGAATTCGGAATGACCGTGTGTGATGAGTAATTCATGAACGTTCCTTCTTTTGGGGGATTTTGCGCCACCCAACGAATAGAATTGGAAAGCTAATGCTTGTGTCGATTCCACCAGCCTGATTGGGTACTCATGCGTGAGTTCCATTGACGGTGAGCAACATGAGACTGATTATGGTCCGGGTAAGCGCCTAGGCCACCGTCAAACACCCCAGTTCCCCACCTGCAGTTCTCTATAGAGCAAACTGAAAACGCCTGTTCCGACCAGGCGCCCTGTCAGTAAGCCGACATGGTCAGGCGTTAAGGCCCTACATTGTTCCGGGTCAGGGTATTTGTTCTATCAACCAATAGTGGCGGATAACGACAACTTGATGAATCACAGTGAGCCTGCAGGAAAGTGTAGGGACACACTCATAGACATGCGCTATACAGAGAAGGTGGTAGGAAATGCTGCGATCTGGCTGTTCCCAAGGGGCTCTTTGAAGCCGAGGATCTGACTTCCTACGATAACATTCTGCTCAGAAAAGGCGGTGAAATCATGAATCCAACAGCACAACTCAGGAGCTACGGCCAGAGCCTCTGGCTAGACAACATCACACGGGACCTTTTGAATAGCGGCACTCTCGAGCGCTACGTCACGGATCTATCGATTACCGGCTTGACATCAAATCCTACGATCTTCGATCACGCCATCAAGAACAGCTCGTCCTATGACGCTGCAATCACAGAAGGCTCTCAAAAAGGCCGGAGTGGGGAGTCTCTGTTCTTTGATCTCGCTCTAAGCGATATTGCCCAAGCGGCGGATCTCTTCCGGACAATTCACGACCAAACTAGTGGTGTGGATGGATGGGCATCTCTGGAAGTTCCTCCCTCCTTAGCCTACGACGCCACAAAGACCCTCAGTGCAGCGAAAGAACTCTTTGCGCGTGCGGATCGCCCTAATGTATTCATCAAGATCCCTGGTACGAAAGAAGGTTTGCAGGCGATCGAAGACGCGATATTTGCAGGTGTGCCAATTAACGTCACTTTGCTCTTCTCAGCCGATCAATATGTGGCTGCAGCCTACGCGTATCTTCGGGGCGTCGAACGACGTATTGAAGCAGGTATCAATCCTGTCGTAGCTTCGGTCGCTTCTGTTTTCATCAGCCGGTGGGACGTCGCCGTCACAGACAAAGTCCCGAACTCGCTACGTGGAAAGCTTGGAGTAACGGTCGCGCGCCGCGTCTATAACGAATATCAGAAGTTTCTCAATTCGGAGCGCTGGCAGCGGGCGCTCAACTTCGGTGCACGCGCCCAGCGGCTTCTGTGGGCAAGCACTGGGACGAAGGATCCCAAGCTGCCAGATACGTTCTATATCGAACAGCTCGTCGCACCATTCACCATAAACACGATGCCGGAAGGCACTCTCAAAGCCTTTGGGGATCACGGCGACTTTAACCCCGTCACAGCAGAATGGTCGAATGTCGATGGAACGATCCAACGATTTGTCGATGCCGGAGTTGATGTTGATGCGTTGGGAGCTAAGCTTCAGAGTGATGGCGCCGAGGCATTTGTAAAATCCTGGAACGACCTGATGGATGTCATCAGCGCGAAGGGTGCAGAACTGACGCGAGTAGGTTAGGTGAGCTGATGCGAGTCAGAGTAAAGCGCGTCTACGAGGAACCAAGCCTCCATGACGGCTCCGGCAGCCGCAAGATAACGGGCTGCATCCTCTCCTAGGCCTTGCACTTCTGCCTGTGAGAACAATAGCTGATCCTTCGATATTCGTGCTCATAAGGTTCCTATGCGTGGATTGTCGTGAGGTGGCTCGATGTTCAGTCGCATAAGCGCCTGATGCAGGCGGTCGGTGCAAAACCCGGTGCAGTCCAGCGGATCTCCACTGCTCTGCTCCTTAGAGCGTGATGACGACCTTGCCTACCTGCTGATTGCTCTCAAGATACCGATATGCGTCGGCAGTTTGTTCGAACGGAAAGGTACGGTCCACATGCGGTTTGAACGAACCATTCGCGAGGTGCTCATACACGTACCCCTTCATGGGACCGAATCGTTCGGGTGTTTTCATCTGGTGCATCATGTAGCCGGTCAGGGAAATAGCCTTGAAGAAAGCGCTTACGGGATAGTGGTTGGCTTCCTCAGAGAGCAGACCGTACAGATAGATCGTTCCTTCTGGAGCCACAGCTTGCGCCAGCGTGTCGATATACGATCCCCCGATAGCATCGAAGGCTACTCGTGCGAGCTTGCCTCCTGTAATCTCGCGGATGCGAGCCGGAAGGTCCTCTTCCTGGGTAGCAATCACATGGTCCGCCCCGAAATCCAGTAATAGCTGCCTCTTTGATGAGGTTCTTGTGGTTGCGATGGAAATTGCTCCCTGAGCCTTCACAACCTGTATGGCCGCGAGCCCGACCGAAGAGCTTGCAGCCGTGAGCAGCACCGTATCGCCTGGCCCCACTTTGGCAAATTCTACGAGAGCGCCATATGCAGTCGGGTACTGCATCCAGACGGCCGCTCCCTCTACGGATGACAGCGAAGGAGGAAATTCTGCGACAGCTTCCGCTGGCACAACGGCTCTTTCGCCGAGCACAGGATACCGGTTCATGGAATAGATAGGAATCGTTCCGATCCGTTTGCCTATGAGTGAGGAATCTACTCCTTCCCCGACTGAGATAACTGTTCCGACTACCTCATAGCCAAGGCCGGAGGGAAATTCAGGCTTCTGGGAGTAGTTCCCACGGTAGTACATGCTTTCAGCCCGGTTTAGGCCGACTGCTGCGACATCGATGGCGACCTCGCCCGCCTCGGGATGCCTTACCTGGACTTCCTCAATCTGTAAGACTTCGGGACCGCCGACCTTGTGGAACCTTACTGCTTTTGGCATACATCACTCCTGAACGCAAAATAGGGGCTGTCGCCCGGTTTAAAGATTGGGATGGAGGCCGCGAACAGGACTCGCCTCCTCAAGTCGAACGGCGTAACGCTCCTGGAGCTCGGGATGACGTGCTAGATGTTCCTTCGCAAACGGACACACGATGCGGAGACTAGACGAATCACGCGAGACCAATTGGACAGCCTCTTCTACGAGCTTTCCTCCAATGCCCATGTGTTGCAACGATGGTGGGACCTCGGTGTGCCAGATCGTCATCTTGTTTTGGTCGTCGATGGAGTAGCTCAGAAAGGCGACGGAGTCTCCCACGCGTTCTTCGAGACTGTGAATTCTCACCTTATTCCGAGTCTTGGTTTTGATTAAGGCTTCCACTTCGTCGGTCGTCATCAGATAGTCCTCTTTTCTTCGACCTAGGTACTTCTCTCGCGCCATGCGTCCGGGAATGACGGAGTGCTTGTAGGCTAATCATCAGATCGGACAAAGTGGCTGACCTTCAGAACAGCCCGA
>Ga0335073_10006745_pt1 | contig 16138 bp, 14 predicted proteins | sample Lox_Sample_22_FD_207093 | JGI IMG/M metagenome (GOLD analysis project Ga0335073, IMG submission 207093) | Soil microbial communities from Loxahatchee National Wildlife Refuge, Florida, United States - Lox_Sample_2.2 | ecosystem: Environmental > Terrestrial > Soil > Wetlands | place: USA... | reverse complement strand
CGGCGCACATGCGACCCCAGTGCGGCGCGATCAGCCGCCGGTGCACGGCGGCGAGCTCCGCGGCAACCAGTTCCAGCCCGGATCCCGGATCAGCGGCCAGCTCGCGGGCCGCGTCCGGCCACGCGCTCTTGTCGCCGAACACCCGGCGCACGCTGCCCCGCACCTGCTCCGGCGTGGTGGCCAGCAGCCGGCCGAGTTCTTCAGAAAGCGCCGGTGCGCGCATGACCGGAGCCGGCGTCAGGAACTCGGGCCTGGTGGGCCGCCCGGAGTGGATCAGCGGCCACAGCAGCGGAAGGGCGAGGGGCCGCGTAGCGAGTTCGGCGTGCGCCCAGTGGATCCAGGGCAGGTTCACCGGGTCCTCGTCCCTGGCGCCCAGCAGTGAGACAGCCGAGATCGTCTCCCCGAGCGGGGAGATCGCGAACCTGGTCGCGGCCAGATCGTTCGCGCCCAGTGGGACCGTCACGCGCATACGGACCATTAAGGCATGGGCTTAATCGTGGCGGCAAGCAGCGGGCCGCCGCAGGCTGGCGCCGTGACTGAAACGTCCTCGGTCAAGCCGCCCGTGACAAAGGCCAGGCTGGGCGCGCCTTACTGGCGGCTGTGGTGGGCGAACGCCGTGGACAGCGTGGGGGACGGGGCGTTCGCGGCGGCGCTACCGCTGCTCGCGGTCGCGCTCACGAAGGATCCCAGGCTGATCGCGGTCATCTCCGTGGCGACGTTCCTCCCGTGGCTGCTGGTCTCGCTGCCCGCGGGGGTGCTCGTTGACCGGTACGATCGCGCGACGCTGATGTGGCGGGCGCAACTCGTCCAGGGCGGCGTCGTGACCGTGATCGTCGTGCTCGTCGCGACTCACGTGGTGAGTATCTGGGCCCTTGCCGCCGCCGGATTCCTGCTTGGCAGCGCCCAGGTTGTCTTCGATAACGCGGCGCAGTCCGTGCTCCCGTCCCTGGTGCCGCCGGACCTCCTGCCGAAGGCCAACGGCACCCAGTACGCGGTGCAGGTGGTCGGCGGCTCGTTCCTCGGGCCGCCTGCGGGCGCCGCGCTCTTCGCGGTAGCGCCGTTCGCCCCGTTCGGGGTGGATGCGGTCTCGTTCGCGGGCTCGGCGGCGCTGCTCCACGGGCTGCCCGTCACTCATCCATCCCGGGGCAAGTCCGCAGAACGGGGCATCGCCGCCGGATTGCGCTGGCTGGCACGGCACCGGCTGCTGCGGCTCGTCGCCGTGCTGCTCGCGGTGAGCAATTTCTGCAGCCAGATGGGCATGGCCACGCTGGTCCTGTTCGTGACGCAGGACCTGGGAGTATCGGCACGCGGCTACGGCGTGCTGCTCGGCGCCTCAGCCGTGGGCAGCGTGCTCGGCGGGCTGGTGAACCCGGTGCTCGCCCGGCGTTTCGGCGAGGTCCCGCTGCTGGTGATCGCCTCCGCGGCCGGGGCTGTCGTCACGGCCGGGATGGGCCTGGCGCCAGACGCTTTCGCGCTCGGCGCGCTGCTGGCCTTCCGGGGGTTCACGTCCACCTTGTGGAACGTCGTCACCGTCAGCCTCCGGCAGCGAGTCATACCCGGCGAACTCCTCGGCCGCGTCAACAGCGTCTACCGGATGCTGGGCTGGGGCACGATCCCGCTCGGCGGGCTAGCCGGCGGGTTCATCGCGGAGCTCGCGGGACTGCGCGCGCCGTACCTGATCTCCGGAATCCTGCGCGGTGCGGTGCTTGTCGCGCTCGTGCCCGCGATCCTCGCCGCCGCCCGGACGCAGGACAAGGATTCTCAGCCGCCGCCCTCGGCGCACCCTGGATAAGGAACATGGCTCAGGTCCGGGAAGCCGGGCAGCTGCACGACGGCGCGCCCGCCGGGCCAGCTGACGCCGACGGTGAACAGGACAGGAAGCGGTCCAGGACATTTGATGAGGACCCGGACGGTGACGCTGAGCCAGATGCTGTCTCCGGGCCCCAGGGTGTCCGGGATCAGGGCGGAGATGGCGCCGCAGGGCTCCCATTGCTGCGAGATCACCCTGAGGCCGCCGAGGGGGAGCACGGTGTGGACCTGGCCGAGCCTGACCGGCACCGTTGACTCGTTGGTGACCTGCACGCCGAGCTGAAGTTTCCCGCCGGACAGGGCGGCACATGAACCGACGGTCTGGGTCAGCCCCGGGCCGGTCGAGAATATGACCCCGCTGCCCTGGACCGGCGCGCCGGTGACGGTGATTGACGTCGGTGCCGGCGGGGGAGGGACGGAGCCGAGGCTGACCGGCTGAGGTCCGATCTGCCGTGGCGTCTGCCGGTACCCGGCCCCGTATCCCACCGCAAGCCCGATGACCAGCCCCACCGCGAGCAGAACCAGGGCACTCCGCGGTGGGCGCCAGTGTGGCCGCCAGTCCGGCGACAGGAAGAAGCGGCGTCCGCCGCCCTGGTCCACCACATCGGCGTCGTCCCCGTTCACCTGGCCAGGCTATGCCCGCCGTCGCGGCCGAACCAGTGGCCTTAACCTGGGACGGTGGTGGATGCGGCTGGCGGGAACCCGCTGGGGGAGCACGCGGTCTATCCCGGCACCTTCGACCCCATCACGCCCGGCCATCTCGACATCATCGAGCGGGCACGGCATCTCTTCGCGCGGGTCACCGTGCTCGTGGCCGTCAACGCCGGCAAGCAGCCGGCCGGCACGGTGTCGGATCGAGCGGTCCTGCTGCGCCGGGAACTTCCCGCAAGCTGGGACAACGTCTCGGTCGCCGCGTGGGCCGGGCTGACCGCCGAGTTCTGCCGACAGCACGGGGCCGGGGTGATCATCCGCGGTGTGCGCAACGCGTCCGACCTGAGTCATGAATCCCAGCTGGCGGCCATGAACGAGGTCATGGGCGTCACCACGCTGCTCCTGCCCGCGCAGCCCGGGCTGGCGGCCGTGTCATCGACGGTCATGCGCGGGCTGAGCACCCGCGGTGTGTAGCCCGTCCTGATCGGGGCAGGGGTCGCAGGTTCTTATACGCGATTCGCGCTGAGGAGGGCTCTCCCGTGACTTCCATTCCGGACATCAGCCTGAATAACGGCCAGACCATTCCGCAGTTCGGCTTCGGCGTCTTCCAGATTGAGCCAAAGGACACGGTGGCCGCCGTGAGCCTGGCGCTCGAGACCGGGTACCGGCACATCGACACGGCCGAGATGTACCGCAACGAGGCCGAGGTGGGGGAGGCCATCGCCAAGTCGGGCCTGGACCGAGGCGAGGTCTTCGTGACAAGCAAGCTGCGGAACGATGCGCACGAGCCCGACGACGCCCGCCAGGCCTTCGAGGAAACCCTCAAGGCTCTCGGCACCGACTACGTCGACCTGTTCCTGATCCACTGGCCGTTGCCGGCCAGGTACGGCGGTGATTTCGTGCAGACCTGGCGGACGCTGGAGGAGTTCTACCGCGAGGGCCGGGCCCGCTCGATCGGGGTCTCCAACTTCCAGCCAAATCACCTGCGGCGGCTGCACGGCGAGACCGACATCATCCCGGCGGTCAATCAGATCGAGGTGTACCCCTACCTGACTCAGGACGACGTGCGCGACTTCTGCGCCGAGCACCAGATCGCGATCGAGGCCTGGTCACCGCTGGGACAGGGGGCCGTTCTCGACGACCCGGTCATCCGCTCCATCGCCGACCGCACCGGCAAGACCCCGGCCCAGGTCGTCCTGCGCTGGCATATCCAGCGCGGCGACATCGTGTTCCCCAAGTCAGTCACCCCGGACAGGATCCGGGAGAACATCGACATCTTCGACTTCGAGCTGTCCGGCGCCGACGTCGAGGACATCACGCTGCTGAACAAGAACGAGCGCCGTGGCCCTGACCCGGACAAGTTCACCGGCCGGTAGCCGGTCTTGACATGCCCTTCCGGCCGATTACATGCTGAAGCAGTTCGGCCCGGACCAGGGGAGGTCAGGCTCATGGCACTGTCGCGCGGCGTGATGACCGATGAGCAGCGCAAGTCGGTCGCCCTCGAGTATCTGAAGGCGTTCGACAATGGCGGCGTCACCTCGACCGGCGGGCCTATCCTCGATCTCTTCGCCGACGATGCACAGGTCTACTTCCCGAAATGGGGACTCGCGAACGGCAAGGCGGAGATCGGCACGCTCTTCGGTGATGTAGGCGGGACGCTCAGGTCGATCACGCACCACTACTCGCACTTCAACTGGATCTTCTCCGGCAGTGACCTGGTGGTGGTGGAAGGCACGAGCCACGGCGAGCACCAGGACGGTCCCTGGCGAGCCGGCACTCCCGAGTGGGGTGCCGGCCGCTGGTGCGATGTCTTCGAGATCCGTGACTGGCTGATCCAGCGATGCTTCATCTATCTCGATCCCGACTACGCCGCTCAGGACACTGCCCGGTATCCGTGGCTCAAAGAACAGCAAGAGTCCTGAGCAGCCATTGCCGCCGGGAAATGAGTAATCGCTACTCAAGCGGTGCTTTATTCGCGTGACGTACAACGGGAGGAGAACGGACCGAGTAGCGGTCCGCCCTGCCTGGAGAGCGTGAACTCCAATGTTGACTCAGCCTCGCAGCGTCTGGGTGGCCCTGGCCGCGGTGGCCTGGGCGGCTACCGTGGCCGCGGTTATCGCCGGCGGCGACCTCGGCCGCGGCGCGGCCATCCAGATCGTCCTCGCCGCCTCGATGGCAACCGCCGCCCTGAGCGAGGCCCTGCTTCCCCTGGCGCTTTCCCCGGCCAGGCACGCACGAGCCGCCGGCTGGCGCAGCTGGCCGTCTGCCGTAGCCGTCATCGCCGTTCTGCTCGGCCCGGCCGCCGGTGCCGCGCTCGGTTCCAGCTGGCGCACGACCCTGTTCACCACTCTTGCCCTGGCCTGCGCCGCTGCCAGCATCGTCGCGTACCGCCTGCTGCCGCGCGGTGCCAGGCGCACTCAGGCTCATGCCACCGCCGCGGATCCAATGGAGCTTCCAGGCAGCGACCTGGCCAGCACCCCGCCGGTTCGTCACCATGTGACGGTGTGACCCGCGCGGCCCTTGTTTATCGGGGCTGAACTGTCATGATGCTGCTGTGGCGGTCACGCTGCACCGGTGGCCGATCGTCGGCCGCCAGTCTGAGCTCGAGGTGTTCGAGAGGGCCCTGTGCGGGGGCGAGCACACGGGCCTGGTGATCCATGGCCGCGCCGGAGTGGGGAAGACCCGGCTGGCCGACGAGTGCCGCCAGCTGGCGGCGGCCAGCGGGCACCCGACCGAGCGGGTAGTCGGCAGCCGGACCACCGCGCTGCTCCCGCTTGGCGCCGTGGTCGCCTTGCTGGCCGCCGGGCTCGGCCGGCCCGACCCCGACGGACAGCTCGACACGGTGGCGCTGTTCGAGCAGACGCGCCAGGCCCTGCGCGAGCGCCACGACGGCCACCGGATGGTGATCGTGGCCGACGACGCGGCCTTGCTGGATGCCGCCTCACTTGCCTTGCTCGGGTACCTGGCCGCGCAAGGGACGATCTTCCTGGTCGCCACCGTGCGCACTGGCGAGCCGGTCCCGGACCTGCTGGCCGGCCTGTGGCGTGACGAACGGATCGAGCGAGTCGACCTGGGGGACCTCAGCCGCACCCAGCTCGACACCTTGCTGCATCGGGCCCTCGGTGGCCCGATCGAGGCCGGCGCGGGCCGGGAGCTCTGGGAGGCTACCCGGGGCAACCCTCTGTACGTGCACGAACTCGTCCGGGGCGCGCTGGAATCGGGGGCGCTCGTCGAGCGGTCGGGAGTGTGGCACCTGGAAGACCGGCTGCCGAGCACCACCCGCCTGATGGACCTCGTCGAGCAGCGGATCGCGGGCCTGCCCGCCGAGGCCCGTTCCGTCGTCGAACTGCTTTCCTTGTGTCAGCCGCTGGAGCTCGGCTACCTCGAGACCGCCACTCCCGCCGGGGCGCTGGAGTCGCTGGAACGGGCCGGGCTGGTGACGATCGCCGTTGCCGACGGGGAAGTCCGGCTGGCTCATCCCCTCCACGGCCGGGTGGTGCGTGCCTCGATGCCACGATTGAAGGCGCGGGCGATCCTGCTGGCCCAGGCCGACCGGCTCGAGGCAGCCAGTCCCGACCCGGGCCCCGCGGCGCTGCGGATCGCGCTGTGGCGGCTCGATGCCGGGGGCAGCCTGGATCCGGCCATCTTGGTCCGCGGCGCCTATCTTGCGCGTTACGCGCACGACTTCCGGGTCGTGCGCCGGCTGATCGAGGCGATACCGGGGGAGCGGCTGGACGCGGCCGGGGCGCTGCTGCTGGGCGAGGCGCTGTACGAACTCGGCGCCTTCGACGCCGCGGAGCAGGTCCTCGCGCGCGGGCAGCAGCTGCCATGCAGCGAGTCCGTGGCCCTGCGCCTGGCGGTGATGCGCACCAAGAACGCCCAGTGGGGCCTGTGCCAGCCGACGGCGGCGCTGGCTATCAACGCCGCCACCCGGGCGGTCGTCACCTCCCCGCCACTTGCCGAGGAGCTTGTGGCCGACGAGGCGTCGGTGCTTACGTTCTCCGGCCATCCCGACCAGGCGCTGGCCGTCCTGGAGCGCATTGCCGACGGCGACCGGCGGACCCGCGTCATCCGGGCCATCGCCGCGTCACCGGCCCTGGCGCTGGGCGGCCGGACAGCCGAAGCAATCCGCGTCGCCGAGACCGGGTTCGCTGACCACGTCGCGCTCGGCGACGAGCTCGCCATCGCACACCCGGCCATGCACCTGGTCAACCAGGTGTTCGCCCTCACCGAGGCGGGCCGGCTCGCCGAGGCCGAACAGCTGGTCCGGACCGGCGCGGACACCGTGGCCTCCCGCCGGGTGCCCATCGCCCAGATCTTCTTCGCCGCCAATCTCGGGCGGGTGGCCGTCTTGCAAGGCAGGATCGCCACCGCCCGCCGCTACTACGCCGAAGCCGTCGGGCTGGCCGAAGCCAACCGGTTCGCGGGCCCGCGACGGCTGGCGCTGTCCGGCCTTGCCCTGGCGTGCGCCATGCTCGGCGACGCCGATGCCGCCGCCGGGGCGCTGGCTGAGCGCGCCGCCGGTCCCGCGTTCGGCTTCCGGGAACCCGAGCAGCATCTCGCCGACGCGTGGACCGCCCTGGTATCGCGGCGGCCAGCTGAGGCGGGGCAGCGGCTGCGGGACGCTGCGGCGCAGGCCGCAGCGACCGGGCACCGGACTGCCGAGTCGTGGCTGCTGCACGACCTGGTGCGCGTCAGCGCGCACGACGCGTCGGCCCGGCTGCGCGAGCTAGCCGATACCTGCGACTCGCCGCTGATGTCCGCGCGGGCCCGGCATGCCGTCGCCGTTCGGGCCCGCGACGCCGGGGAACTGGCCGGAGCGGCCGACGACTTCGAGAACCTCGGAGCGATGCTGCTCGCCGCCGAGGCCGCGGCGGCCGCGGCCGAGGCGTTCAGCCGGGCGGGTGACCGGCGTGCCGCGGCGGCGGCGCTGCGCCGTTCGAGTTTTCTGGCCGCTACCTGCGAAGGCGCTACTACCCCCGGACTGGTCCACGCCGACACGGCGGTTCCGCTGTCAGGACGCGAGCGCGAGATCGTGATGCTCGCCGCGCACGGCATGGCCAGCAAGGACATAGCCGAACGCCTCTACCTGTCGGTACGCACGGTGAACAATCACCTGCAGCACGCCTACGCCAAACTCGGAGTCAGCAGTCGCGCCGGCCTGGCACAGGCCCTGGGGGGCGGCTCGTAAAGGGTGAGCGGGAACTGGGCGCCCGCGAGCCGCCCAGTTCGGCGCCCCGGCGGTGTATATACACCCGGTGGAAGTGCCGGGTGCCGAAGGAGGGGCGCAGCATGGTGACAGCCGATCTGCTCTCGGGGGCGCGGGCCGGGGATGGCGAGGCGTTCCGCGAGCTGACCGAGCCGTACCGACGGGAGCTGCAGGTGCACTGCTACCGGATGCTTGGCTCCTTCCTGGACGCCGAGGACGCCGTTCAGGAGACGCTGCTGGCCGCCTGGCAAGGCATCGGCGGGTTCACTGAGGAACGCGCCTCGCTGCGCACCTGGCTGTACAAGATCGCCACCAACCGGTGCCTCAACGCACGCCGTGCGGCCAGCCGGCGCCCGGCCAGCGACTGGGACACGTCTCAGTGCGAACCGCTCCTGCCGACCCCGCGCGACGAGGCCGTCTGGCTGCAGCCATATCCCGACGCCCTCCTCGAGGATGCGGTCGACGTGCCGCCAGGACCGGAGGCCCGCTACGAGCAGGCCGAAGCCATCTCGCTGGCCTTCGTGACCGCTCTGCAGCTGCTATCGCCCCGCCAGGTCGCCGTCCTCGTCTTGCGCGACGTCCTCGGATTCCACGCCAGCGAAGTGGCAGACATGCTGGAGGTGACCGTCGAATCGGTCAACAGCGCCCTCAAACGAGCCCGCGCCAGCCTCCAACGCCGGCAGCAGCTGGCCGCCGGCCGCCAACCGGCGCCCGGCGCCGGCTCACCTGCCGAGGACGCGATCGTGGCCAAGTTCGCCCGCGCGTGGGAGTCGGCCGACCTCGACGCCCTGGTGGCCCTGCTGACCGACGACGTCTTCATCGCGATGCCGCCGGTGCCCTTCGGATACGAGGGCCGGGACGCCGTGACCGGCTACTGCGGCCGCCAGTTCGCCGCGGGCCGCGGGTTCGACCTCGTCCCGGCTCGAGCCAACGGCCAGCCGGCGTTCGGAACCTACCTGCGCGGCCCGGCCGGCGTCCGCCACGCGACAGCTTTCTACGTGCTCACCCTCGCCGGCGGCCAGATCTGCGGCATGACCCGCTTCGAGGCCAGCGTGCTGCCGTGGTTCGGACTGCCGCGATCGCTTCCGGCCCGGTAACCGGCCTTAAAACAGCGATAGCGAGCAGCGGCGAGCCACAGGCAGGCAGCAGGCGCAGCCGCGACTACAGAAAGTAACTTAACGACTCCTGTTCGCTATTCACTGCGAGGAGAGCGCCATGCATCCAGACATCCTGCGGCAGCTCGCCGCCGACCACGTCCGGCAGATGATTACCCAGGCCGGTCAGGCACGGCGAGCCCATGAAGCCCGCCAAGCCCGGCGGCGTCAGCTGGCGACATACCTCAGGTGGTCGATCCGGCTGGCAGCACGGCGGCCCGGGTCCCGCCAGGAATCCACCATCCCGGTCACGCCGGCCGCAGACGGCAGAGTAGAGAAGATCCCGGAATCTCGGGCGCCGATCACAGGGTGAAGTGAATCTGTTCCCTCGGGGCCATGCTAAAGCTTGGGCAATGAGACCGAGCCTCGGAAGCCCAGTAGGGAGTCGATGAGCGTTGACCGACAGCAAGCCCGCCAATGAGGAGAAGGAAACGCGGACACCCGCGCCGCCTAGCGATGACCTGACAGAGACGCATCACACCCTCGCGACGCCGACGGGAGAGCTCCGCTACACCGCGAGTGCCGGGCGCGTCGTGCTGCGCGAGCAGGTGCACGAGGAGGGCAACTTCAAGGGCCTCGAGGCCAAAGCCGAGATGTTCATCACCGCGTATACCCTCGACGGCGCCGACCCGGCCGCCCGCCCTGTGACTTTCGCGTTCAACGGTGGCCCCGGCTCTTCCAGCGTATGGCTGCACCTCGGCCTGCTCGGCCCGCGCCGGGTGCTCATGGGCGACGCGGGATCGCTTGCTCCGCCGCCGTACGGGATAGGCGACAACGCCGAGTCGCTGCTCGCCCACACCGACCTGGTATTCATCGACCCGGTCTCGACCGGCTACTCCAGGGTCGTCACCGGCGGCAAGGCATCGGAGTACCACGGCTTCAAGCGCGACCTGGAGTCCGTCGGCGAGCTGATCCGGCTATGGACATCGCGGAACGGTCGGTGGTTGTCACCCAAGTATCTCGCCGGCGAATCCTACGGCACGGTACGCGCCAGCGCGCTCGCCACCTACCTGCAGCGTGAGTTCGGCTTGTTCTGCAACGGCATCATGCTCATCTCGTCGGTGATCGACATGGGCACCATCCGTTTCACGGAGGGCAACGACCTGCCTCATGTCGTGTTCCTGCCGACTTACGCGGCACTAGCGCACTACCACGGCCTACACGGCAGTAGGCCGCTGCGAGACGTCATCGACGAGGCGGAGGCCCTGGCGGCGGGACCGTACCTGCAGGGACTGGCGAGCGGCAGCCGGCTCCCGGCAGCCGACCGTGCCAACCTGATCCGCCGGGTGGCGGGGGTGACTGGCCTCGCCGAGGACTACGTCCAGCGGGTGAACCTGCGCATCGAGCACATGCGGTTCTTCCGTGAGTTGCTGCGCCACCGGGGGAGGGTCATCGGGCGCCTCGATGGGCGTTTCACCGGCTATGAACCCGACGACGGTGGCGAGAAACCGTCAGATGACCCAAGCAACGTCGCCATCCGGGGCCCTTACGCGGCCGCCCTCAACCACCACGTCCGGGTGGATCTCGGCTACTCCTCCGACCTGCCGTACGAGCTTCTGACCGGCCGCGTCCAGCCATGGAGCTACGCCGAATTCGAGGGCCGTCACGTGTCGGTCTCCTCGATGCTCGGCGAAGCGATGCGGCACAACCCGCACCTGCGGGTCTACGTGGCATGTGGCTATTACGATGGCGCTACTCCGTTCTTCGGCGCCGAGCACGCGTTCGCGCATCTCGATATCCCAGACGAGCTGCGGGCCAACATCAGCTTCGAGTACTACGAGGCCGGCCACATGATGTACGTGCACGAGCCCAGCCGCCTGCGGCAGAGCGCCACGCTCGCTGCGTTCGTAGGCGGCAGCTGACCCCCTGGGGGGACTCGGCTGACTGCACTACTTAACATAATGTACATTATCGGCACTTTGGGCAGTCGCTGTACGGTAGGGGTGCTCAGGTTCGCTGTCCCGTGACAGCGAACATGTCGTTTGACAGCCATCGTGTCGTTTCACATGTCCGGCTTCACCCTGGTCCGGGCGCCTGCCGGCAACTGGACCGATGCCGGGCTACTCGTTCCGCTGCGAGTTCCTCGTACGTCCCGCTGTCTTTCCCGCTTTGAGGGAACGTGTCATTTCGCAGGTTCCAGGCGACATGTTCGCTGTCAAGGGATTGTCCCGAACCCAGGTTCAGGGGTCGCCCGCAGGCGCGCGGAGCCCGTCAAGGGTGAACTGGAGGGTGCGGCGCCAGCCGTCGTCTCCTGCCGGGCGGTCGCGTACGAGGTAGGCGTTGACTGAGAAGATGCGCGCGAGGTCACCAGCGGAGACCCCGGGCCGGAGCGTGCCGCAGGACTGGGCGTCGGCGATGAGCCCGGCGCCGAAGGCCAGCGACTGGCCGCAGACCGCCTGCAGGCCGGGGGCATCTGGGTAGCGGCTGGAGAAGACGTCGTTGAAGGCGGGGTCCGCTGCCTGGACCTCGCATATTCCCTCCACGAAGGCGGCGAACCGGCCCCATGCCGTGTCCTGTGCGGCGGCGCGGTCGATGACCGCCCGCAGTCGGGTGGCCGCGTCGCCCGTGACTACCGCGTCGAGCAGTCCCTCCCTGCTGCCGAAGCGGTTGTAGATGGTGCCCGCGCGCACGCCGGCGCTGCGGGCAATGTCCTCCAGGGGAACGTCAAGCCCGTCCCGGGCGAAGGCCTCCGCCGCGGCCGCCATCACTTTCTCCATGTTGCGGCGCGCGTCCGCGCGCAGGGACCGCTCCCCGGCCAGCCCCTCACCGCTGCTCATGTAGGCCACCTCGCTATCTTGACATGCCATCAACTTAAGGTAGGCTCGCCATCATCCAGATAAGTTGATGGTATCTCAAATTAGGAGTTCTCGCATGAGCATCATCGTCACCGGCGCCAGCGGCCAGCTCGGCCGCCTGGTCATCGATCAGCTGCTGGCCACGGTCCCGGCCTCCGAGGTCACCGCGGTGGTCCGCGATCCCGGCAAGGCCAGCGGTCTCGCCGCCCGGGGAGTCACCCTCGCCGTCGCGGACTACAACTCCCCGGAGTCGTTCGACGGGCTGCTGCAGGCCGGCGACCGGGTGCTGCTGATCTCGGGCAGCGAGATGCACCGGGACCGGGCCGCCCAGCATCAGGCGGTCCTCGGCGCCGCCGCCAAGGCAGGCGTCGCACTGTTCGCCTACACCAGCATCATCGGCAGCCAGACCGGCCCGGTCACCGACGACCACCGCGCTACCGAGGACGCCATCCGCGCCTCCGGGGTCCCGTACAGCCTGCTGCGCAACAACCTTTACCACGAGATGGTCACCATGAACATCCCGGCCGCGCTTCAGCACGGCGCGCTGGTCCGTGCTGCAGGCGACGGCAGGGTCGCCTCGGCAGCACGCGCCGACTATGCCGCCGCAGCAGCGGCCGTCCTGTCCGGTGACGGCCACGAGGACACCGTCTACGAGCTGTCCGGCGACACCGCGTGGAGCTTCGCCGAGTTCGCCGCCGAGCTCAGCAAGCAGTCCGGTCGGCAGGTTCCCTACCGTGCCGTGACCGGCGAGGAGTACGCGGCGATACTGTCCGCCGCCGGGCTCCCCGACCCGATCCCACACGTGCTGGCCGGCTTCGACGCCTCTATCACCGCCGGAGAGCTCGCCGTCACCACCGGCGACCTGTCCCGCCTGGCCGGCCGACCCACCACCCGGGTAGCGGACGCAATCGCCGCCGCCCTGGCCGGGTGAGGCGACCCGGCGATGCTGCACATCGACATCTGGGCGGACTTCGTCTGCCCAGCCTGCTACCTGGCCAAGCCGCGCATCGACCAGGCGATCGCCGCGTCCGGGCACGCGGACGCGATCACCGTCACCTACCGCTCCTTCGAGCTGTTTCCCGACGCCGGCGCGACGCCGTTCGACTCCTTCGAGCACGTCCTGCACAAGTTCGGCGGCGACCAGGCCCAGGCCGCCCTCGTCGAGGACCACATGTCCGCGCTCGCCCGCGCCCAGGGACAGCCCTACGCCGTCCACCACCCGGTCGCCCGCGCCTTCGACGCTCACCGGATGCTTCACCTGGCCACCGAGCACGGCGTGGCCAGCGAATTCATCAATGCCGTCCAGCGCGACCTGCTTGGCCAGGGCATCAATGCCTACACGGCCGCCTACCTCGCGGACGCGGCGGCCAAGGCTGGGGTGCCGGCCGCGCGGGCAACGGCCCTCCTGGCGGGTGACGAGTACGCCGACGCCGTCCGCGGGGACGAAAAGCTCGCCCGTGAGTTGGGTGTCACCGCCGTCCCCTTCACCATCCTCGGCGGACGCCTGGCGATCCAGGGCGCCGCCACAGCCGGTGCCTACGCCGACGCGATCACCCGCGCCCTCACTACAGGAGACCCGACGTGAATACGCCCAGGCTCACCATCCTGGCCGTCGGCACCGACGCCGCCTGCGACCCCGAGACCGGCACCTGCGCCGTCCCGCAAGCGACGCCCCCGTCACCTGACAACAGCCCGCCGGAAGCCGGCCTGCCGCCAGGCGCCCACCCGGGTCCCGGCAAATGACCGGCTGCGCCGCGGCCCTCGCCTTCTCATCGTTCGTTTCCTGTGGAAGATGACACGATGGCTGGCACAGGCATGTCGACAGTCAGAAGAATCCCAGGTTGCGAGCGATGCCCAGGGCCTCTTGAAGGCGCGTTACGACATCGCCGCTCGCCACATCGCCGCGTTGCCCGCCGTCCCACGCGCGGCAGGTCGCCTCCAGCGCCGCCGCAAGCTGGTCGGGCAATGCCTGCTGGCCGGGATCCAGCAGAGGGCGGACGGCGGCCACCGCCCGGCCAGGGGCCGATCGGGCCAGGTACACGGCGGCGAGTGGGAGCAGGTACACCCACCGGTACTGGTTGCCCCTGCCGGTCGCCCCCTCGTTGGCGGCATCCGCCTCCGCCGCGATGCGGACCACGTCGTCGGGCCGGCCCTCCTGCCAGGCCAGCCAGGCAAGCGGGGCAATGCCCCAGGACACGTAGTTGTGGCCGAGGGCCTGGGCCGCCGCGACGGCACCGGGGGCCAGGTCCCGCACGGCGCCGACGTCGTGGCTGCTCACCGCCAGCATCACGAGGCTTCCCAGGCTGTTGGCGCGCAGCATGGACTCCCCGACCCGGTCCGCTATCTCCAGCGACTGGGTGAACTGGTGGCGGGCCTCTGCCAAGTCGCCGCGCAGCGCCAGGGCCCAGCCGAGGAAGTAGGTCCCGTACCCGGTGTTCTTTGCATCGCGGCTTTCCCGCGCCGCCGCCACGGCGCGTCGCATGTCCGCGACGGCCTGGTCGTCGGAGCGGAGCCGGGCGCGGTTCACCCGTTCCATGGCGGAGTACAGGTAGAAGGCGTACCGGTGGCTGGCGTCGCCCCGGGCTTCCACGACAGGGCGGACCTGCTCCAGCACGGCGGCCGTTGCGTCGAAGTCGTCGCGCCACAGGAGGTAGCTGGCTCGCCCGTGGATCATGAGCTCCAGCCACTGGTCGGCCTCGGCCTCCGTGTCGCCCGGCTCATCGCCGAGCAGCGCCGCTGCAGCGTCCAGCGCCTCGGCCGCCGGCTCAAACCCAGCCCGGCGGTCGACCAGTTCCAGCCGGCCGAGCCGGGTATAGAGGTGTGCCGTCCGGACCGGGTCCGGCTGGGGAAGCAGGCTGTCCAGCCGCAGCGCCTCGGTGAACGCAGCCCGCGTCTCGTCCAGCCGGGCGGTGCGCCACAGCACGTTCGCGAGCTTGGCCTGCAGCCGTGCCCCAGCGTCCGGGTCGCCTTCGGCGGTGGCGACGTTCAGCGCCTCGGTGAAGGCCGCGATCGCCTCGTCGTTGGCGAAGCCATCGGTAGCGTGGTCGCCGGCCAGTTCCAGGTAGCGGATGGCCTGCCGAGGGCGGTCGCCGGCGGCGGCCAGGTGCCGGCCCACGATGGCCGCGTGCTCCGGGCAGCCCGCGTGCGCCGCCTCGATCGCCGTCGCGGCCAGCCCGTGCAGCCGCCGCCGGTCGGCGCGGAGCATCCCGTAGTAGGCGGCTTCCTGGATGAGCGCGTGCCGGAACCGGTAGGCCTCCTCCCGAGCGCCCGGCACCCGTTGCAAGATGCCGCTGGCCCGCAGGTCACCCAGGCCTGACGCACCGACGGCACCGGGGAGCATCCTGGACACGACCGCGGCGGGGAACTCCGGGCCTAGAACGGACGCGACACGGATGATTTCCTGGGCGTCCGGGCCGAGCCGGTCGATCCTGGAGCGGACGAGCCGGTCGAGCACCTGCGGGATGCTGCTCCTGGGTGCCTCGGTGAGCCACCAGCCCTCCGGATCCCGGGTGAGCGCTCCCGTCTCGAGCAGCGCGGCCAGCCGCTCCTCCAGGAACAGCGGGTTGCCATCGACGGCGTCGAGGACCGCGTCGAGGACCTCCGCGCTAGGCTGGCCCGCGCTCGCCCCCGTGCTCGCACCGCCGGTACCGGCACTGGCGATGAGGGCGGTCGCGAGGTCCCTGGCGTCGGCGTCGGGCAGCGGGCGGAGGGTGACCGTGCGGACGGCCGGGTCGCGCATCAGGGCTTCGACCTCCGCGCCGGCCTCGGGCCTGGTCGTCGCGAGGATCAGCAGCGGCCGGCCAGCGGCGAGCGCGAGCAGCTCACGGGTGAACCGCAGGGAGGTCGGATCGGCCCAGTGCAGGTCTTCCAAAACGATGACCGCGGGCCGCCGGGCCGGGAGCAGGCGCGAGATCACCATGCGCAGCGCCGCGAAGGCGGCTCGCCGGAGCTCTTCGGGCCCGATCTCGCTCTGCCCGTCCGCCGGCCCAAGGCCCATGATGTGCTCCATGGCCGGCAGAAGGTCGGTGCTGGCCAGCAGCGCGGTGAGCGCCTGTTCCAGGGCGGTCCGCAGGACCGGACGGGGCTGGTCCGGGGACACGCCGATCCAGCCTGCCAGGAGCTGCTGGTACAGGCCATACGGGGTGGCTGAGGCGTAGGAGGCGGCGCGGCCCTCCAGCCACAGCGGCAGGCGGCCGCTGCGCGCCCCGCTCCAGGCGAGGAAGCGCTCGCGGCCCTCCCGGATCAGCCGCGTCTTGCCGAGGCCAGGCTCGGCGCGCAGCAGGATGACGCTCCCCCTCCCGTGCTCGACCGCCGCCCGGAAGGCGGCATCGAGCACGGCGACCTCGGCCCGGCGGCCGACGAGGGGCGCGGGCCGCGAGTGCGCGAGGTGGTCCAGCCCTGCCTGGGCCGGCTGGGTCAGCGGCTCGCTGAGGTAGCTGGCGCCGTCCGGGACATCGGCGGCCTGCTGCGGTGGCGCCCAGCTGAACAAGTGACCGGCCGCCGCCCTCGTTGCCGGCCCG
>Ga0335073_10006744_pt1 | contig 16138 bp, 17 predicted proteins | sample Lox_Sample_22_FD_207093 | JGI IMG/M metagenome (GOLD analysis project Ga0335073, IMG submission 207093) | Soil microbial communities from Loxahatchee National Wildlife Refuge, Florida, United States - Lox_Sample_2.2 | ecosystem: Environmental > Terrestrial > Soil > Wetlands | place: USA... | reverse complement strand
CGATCAGATCAGAGCGTCTAGTTTTCATGAGCCACCAAGTCATACGTCTCTGAAGAGAGCAGACGTTGCCGTGTGTGTATTCCACATACTGACCATGCTCATCGCTTACAATGACCTCTTCGCACGCGTCGAACAGGACGAGATTGTACGCTCGTTCCTTCTGGGTCTTGGCTCTTGGGATCGCACGTCAAAATGGTGCATTCATGCGCTATCGGTTTGTTGCCATGAGCTCACGGAGTCAATCGCCAAGTCTTTGAGCAGCATCGTCCAGAAAATGTCTCAGATCATCACTCAACCCCAAGTCGCTATACACATCTTAGAGTTTCTTGCGGTCGTGGCGCGTATGCCCGAACTCTACAAGAACTTCAGAGAGGATGAGTATAAGATGGTTTTTGGAGTCAGCTTCCGTTATCTTCAATATGTGCGTGATCAACGAGACAAAGCAATGAGTCAAGCTGCCGCTCGTACAGCCAGAGCAACGATGCGACATAGTGACAGCTTCCGTGAGTTGAGAGTAGTGTCAGAGCAGGATATGCCATCAAAAGAAGCCTCACCATCAGATGACTTGCCGTTATACGTGTACGCTCTCGCTCATCATGTAATCACCTTCTGGTTCATGGCGTTGAAGCTTGATGATCGACCAACACATATCCCGTGGATCAAGAAGAATCTGACTTACATTGACAATGACGGAAACGAGATTATTGAAGACCAAGGTCTGGTTACAATGGATATGATGGAGAAAGTTGCATACTCCGATCGGGATGAAACCACTTACACTCCAAATTTCGCAAAATCTACGGATGGTGAAGTCCTGCGAAAAACATGGATCGTAGGATACAGCTTGATGACCATCGAAACAGCCGGCCGTACTGGACTCTCACAGATCACTCGTCGTCGACCTTCCGGCACAAAGTACTTTCTCTACAAACCAGCATTTACAAGCCCACCTCGTCATCAGGTGCCTATCACAGCTGGCGTTGCGGCAGACGCTTTCTACACATCATCTTATATTGGCATACTTCCTGAAGATGTGCTACAAGAATTCTACTCATCTCTCGCCCTCGCCGCACTTCCCAACGCTCTCTGCGAAAGGCCTGTAGCGTTACCTGATGATGAGACGGTCACTCGAGCTCTGAATGTGTTCGATCACAACTCCACTGTCGATGGACACAAAATCGGCATAATCTATATCGGGCCAAGACAAAAACACGAAGCCGAAATACTCCGCAATACTTCAGGAAGCCCAGCATACACAACCTTTATCAGTGAGCTAGGTACACTTACGAGGCTCAAAGGTGCGACATTCAATACACAAGGGCTAGACCGAGAATACGACAGCGATGGCACACATACATACTGCTGGCGAGACCGAGCAACCGAAATCGTCTTCCACATCCCGACCATGATGCCCACGGACAGAGAGTTCGATCCCAACTGTACGAACAAGAAGAAGCACATCGGCAACGACAGCGTCAACATCATCTGGAACGAGTCAGGCGCGCCCTTCGCCTTCGACACGCTGCCCTCGCAGTTCGCCCACGTCTACATCGAGATCACGCCGTCGGCGACCCCCTCCTTCCTGGACATGCGGCGGCAGCCGGGCGCGTACACGTACAAAGCCGGCGTGCACTCAGCCGCGGGCTTCCCGGACCTGTCGCCGGCGGCCGAGCCAAAAGTGGTGGGCGGGGCGGCGCTGCCGGGCTTCGTGCGGGCGCTGGCGCTGAACGCGTCGGTGTTCGCACTGGCGTGGGCCGCGCGCGCCGGCGCCGAGCACTTCTCACCGTGGCGCAACCGGCTGCGGGAAATCAAGCGGCTGCGCGAGCGGGTCGCGCCAGCGCTGCAGCTGCCGCCCGCTGCGCCGGCGCTGAGCCCCGCTGCCGGAGCGCCGCCGCCCGCGTTCCTCGCTGTCAAGGTGCCGCCCCCCGAGAGGGCGCCGCTGCCCGCCCCCCGCGATAGGTCCAGCCTTGCGGCTACGCTCGCCAGCTTGAGCGATCGGAGTAGCGTGACGGGGAGTAGCACTGGTGGGGAGGGCGACTAGGCGTGGGGCTTGCGGTGGGGTTTGCCGCGCGGAGAGATGCGTGGTGATGGGTTGGCGAACGTGTGCGAGCGCTGCATGGCGCAGTATATATATACCCCCCGTTTTTTTTTGTTTTCGTATCATCGCGGCTTTCATTTGCGCTTTCATGCTGCATCAGAGGATGGTGGATTGGAATGGGTACAGAAAAAGTTGACTTTGTTTTATTTCGGATACACATTTCTCATTTACTTGCTTCTCTCGGCTCAGCATTACATATTACCCATTGTTTTTGATATGCTGTTGGTTTGTCGGTGGCAAGAAGTAACCTTCAAAACGGTGTTAGGGAGAGCGGAGCACAGAATGCATGAAGTATATACACTCAAAGCGTATATCACTCGGCAAGGCGCTGTGGATGTCACACGTTCGAGATGGCAATACTTTGGATGGCCGTTCATACACATCTTGCAGTTTGAGAGCTTGTCATAGAGAAAAACTTAGCACGCAATCGAGTTCATTGTCTCTCGAGACTAGCATAGGTTGATACTTTGATTCAGTGTCATTGACGAAAGCGAAGAGGCTTTTGGAAAGCCATCGACTCGCGACGTCCTCGAGCACCCCTCCAAACGCCATAACCCCTTCGTCCCACGACATAACATACTCGCACAACGTTGTGCAACCCACTCAAAACCAATCTCATTTGACATCTGTCAATCCTCCTTCCGCAAACGCAAGGCCAGCCATGACCTAGCCGCCCTGGTGTTACTCAACAGATGGCATCACGATGGCAGTCGCGCATGAGCGGCGTGTCTCGCTGAGGCCATGGCCAACCTAGATGCAACTTACCGCATCCGAGCAATGAATGGTTTAGTACTTTGTTCCTACGGGATGGCAGCAGTTCGTTTAGATGTCGTTACCCGCCCGTCATAGGTTCTTGTTTGGATTCCTGCGCGACTGAAGGATTTCGAGTGCCTGGCAACGAAATGTTTCTGCATTCCGAGATAGCGAGAAAACTGGAATTGAGGGAGCAGATGTAAACGAGGGCTCCCTGGTCGACATCTCCGGGCAGTGGCATGCACAAAATGAAGGATGTCGGCGGATGCGTGCTCTCGGCGCGATGTTTGGATGCGTTACCAAAGGCGCTTTGGTTCGACCGAGCCTGCGGTCGCGGGGTTACACTTGTGCGTCCATTTGAATTAACAGCTATCCTCGTGAAAGATAGAAAATGCTTAATACAGGGCAGAGATATGGAACGGGCGAGAACGCTACCAGACTTGGTAGGAATGAAAAGCCAGAGCTCATTACAGGAACCAATTGAACGAATGAGGTTCATGAACGCATTCCTTGTGCGTTTTGTGAATGTCACTGCGGCATCCCGAAAGGTAAGGTTGTTACAGCTTATACCATGTTTTACTGAATCCCACGGAAGGTGACATAAGTCAAAGGACGCTTGAAGGATGTCGTGGAATCGGGCGTTCGATGTGTGGTCACGAGACCTTCCGGGACTATGAACTGGATATGCTTGTCTGGCTTCAAGGTTGGCAATCCAAAGTACATTACTCTAACGCGAGAGTAAGACGGTTCAGTGTGGTATCCAAGACGTGACAAACTGGCGAGGGCGTCGCGGCGAGTGTTCAGAACGAATCTCGAAACGCTATCCCAGGAATGGACCGCACGCCCAGACGCGAGTGCTTCATGAGAAATGAGGATGACCAGTGCCAGCTCAACCTACGGTTCCATGCGATTGAGCGACATATTGGAGGCACGACAGTCGTGAATGGTTTGAATGGTAGGATTAGGATGCGGAGTGCATCGCTGGAGTAGGAGTCGATACCATGGCGTTTGCAAGCGTGGTGTCAACAGCGCTCATTAAAAGTCAAGACTGATGACTTTTTGGAAGGTTACCGGGTTTGGCATCCCAACCATTCTTTGAATGATCATGTGTTTTGTACTCGTCTCCACTTTGAAGCTGAAGTATTTTGGGCTAGATGCAAAATTTGTCGGCCCAAGAGTAACCGCCCGTTTCATACCGGCACCAACCCCGCGAAGCCAGAGCGTAAAGCTGCCGGGGTTTTTTTGAATTAGCTGAACCGAGAGCGAATGGTGTCCAACATAGAAATGAAAGATCTAGGCATTCCTTCGCCAAAGGATCCGCATTGGCAAAATTATCCTGGACGTGTCTGGAGCAAAGTGATGGCGGATGGGGACCAGCTGGTGATGATCCACGCGGCCGATGGCGTAGCAGCAGGGGGCAGTCCAAATATGGAATTCTCAACGAAGTGCGCGGATGCACGCTTTGACGATAACTGCGAGAAAATCCACGATTCGAGAATTTGTTGTATATGCATGATTAGTTGGCCTAATTGAGTAGGTCTCTTACTTCCCATTCAGAGTGATGGTCGGAGAGAACGAAACAAATTCCATGCCACTACCCGAAACGAAAGGGCACACAGCATTGCAAGACGTATGTTTACAATGCCAAGGAAACAGCAAAAACACAGCCATCGCGAGCATGAAACAATTGCAATAATAGCATGATGCCATGGCATGAGAGCAATGGGCACAGCAGACAAAATCCTCCGAAGCTTTGGCACAACGGATCCACGGAAGAACACGGAGGGGCGGGGGTGGCGGCGGCGAGGTTTGCAATCAAATCTCCACGACACGGACGGCGGATTGCAATGGTGGAGGAATGACTAGAGCTTCACTCAGGCCGTACAGCATCATTTACACGAGATGAATGAACTTGGGCTCTGGGCGTGGGAAAAAGGACGAAGTGGGTGCGGGAAAGAACGGAACACAGCAGATGTTGATGATGGGATTGAGAAGTTGTGTAATGCGCGGCCAAGGCCACGACCGAGTGATTGCGGCAAAACGGGTGCATTTCAGAGCATGGCGGTTGTCTCCAATGCAAGTCGGGATGACGGCGAGCGTGATGGACACGATGGAGATGATGAGAGGACTGAGGGTGGCTGCAGGCACGGACGAACGACCGAGTGGAGACGACAGAGATGGCTGAAAGCGGGTCGGTTACAGAGAAATGGCCTGAAGAGCCAAGACCCCCCTGGCGACGTTGTGGCAGACTTTCAGGTACGTCAATCCATACACCCGCTCCCACCGACAACTAAGCTTCAGCCTCCAGGGGCATTGCACTGTACAGCCGCCAATCATGGCCCGTCGGTCAAGCCCAACTCCCGCATTCTCAGGCACAGCATCTGCTCCCTGCCAATTCCATCCAATTCTTCTGGGCGAGCGATCGTGTCGTCTTTAGGGCTGTTTGAGGGACAAAGGGTCGGTGGCCGTGTGAGTGCTCCTGTTGACAGCGACGGAGACGAGAGATGCTACCACGCATGTACGCAGGTCCTAGACCACGATGATTAAAAATGTTTCGTTTCCTACGTCCGTTTGTTCATTCTGCACCTCTCTTCCTCTTCCATCAATCTCATCCGTTTTGTTTAATGCGATCGTTTCAAGTTCGAGGCTAGCCCAGGCACTTACCCGCTGTGTGGAGCAACTTCGACCGCCGTCTTGGGCGGAGATTGCACGGCTTCTCTAGAAGTCAAGGATCGTTGGGCCAGCAAATTAGCACAAAGGGCAAGATCAGAAGGAGCGTCGGTCGGTCCACAGTCTGTCCTATTGCATCCTCCGTGCGGCTGTCTGCTGCGCTTCGTGCCTTTTTTGCGCCCCAGTCCAGCCTTACCTTTATACTCTACTCCCTGTCCCCTCCGACTCTTCTCACCACCCACCATCATCCTTCCTCCACGCTCTTTTTATACTTCACTCCTTGCGCTCCCAAGTTCGCTTTTCTCTCGTTGACAAGATTGTCGGCAGTCTACCCTTTCGTTGTACGACCGCCAGTCATTCTTTTTTTTTCTTCAGTCATTCTTTTGTCGTGCCTAGCTGCACCACCGCAAATCAAGTCTTTCATCTCTTCCTCCGTGAGGCATTGAAGCAACAAAATTCTCCAGTAAGTAGCTCTCACATTTACTCTTTCTGTTGCTCGTCAATCGGCATTGTCGTCATTGAGAGCCTGCGTCAAAATTTGTATCTCTTTCCTCCTCATTTTGCACCACCGGCGCCCATTAGCTCGAGCATCAAGACTTCACCACATCGAATCCTGCATATACACCTTCGCATAACCGCATGGACGCATACGCACACCATTGACACAATTGCTCTTGACTCTTGCTGCCATCACAGCTATAATCTCTTCCGCCGCCAGCCGGTCTGCTTTCTTTCGTTGTCACACCGACTACCAGTATTGCCGAAGCAACCCATAATCACGAGACCAAGGCGCAACACGGAATTCCCACGCAACGCGCTTCGCCGACGGAATATAAATACCTTGCTGCTTGCTTTGTTTTTCTCCCTTGCGCGCTCTCACCTTCAACTCTGCTCCGCGAGTGATTCGAACGGTCTTCGACCTGCGCCATTCACTCTTATCCCCTTCCTTTCTCACGAAACACCATTCGTGACGCATTGCTCTTGACGGCCTTTCAAATTCTTTGAATTTCGTGACTGACCATCTTACAGACTCAAGTCTTTGATCTAGACATTCCCAGGTGATCCGAGATCCCTCATACGAAATCATCAACTACTCGAATCTTCCGTGAAGTCGACAACAGGCGCCATCATGCGTTCCTCAGCTCTTCTTGCTATCGCCCTGGCCGGCGTCGTCACCGTTCGGGCCCATCCGTTCGTCGTTACCGTGACTGACGTCGAAGTCGTCTACACCACCGTTACCGATGGCGCTCCCGTCCCGCCTCAGCAGACCGACGAAGCACCTGAACGCAATTGGTCCTGGACCGGTCATGGTTGGTGGTCGAAGCCGGCTGCGGCCACGACCTCGTCGCCGCCGCCTCCACCGCCGCCTTCGTCGACTCCGGCGGCCGAAGATGCCGAACCTACCATCGCCACTCCAACCCCGACTCCTACTCCCGAACCACAACCAGCTGCCACGAGCACTACCGCTGCCGCTCCAGCCCCGGCTACGACCGGCAGCTACGATTCGCCCAACGGTGACGTGTACGCTCAGCGCGTGATCGACCACCACAACGTCCATCGCGCCAATAACTCAGCCTGCGACGTAACCTGGGATGGCAACCTTGCCAGCATTGCGCTCGAGATTGCCAACAGCTGCAACTACGCCCACAACGTGCAGGCTGGTGGTGGCGGCTATGGCCAGAACATCGCTGCTGGTGCACCGGAAGACAACATTACCTCCGTCATCACCGATCTCTTCTACAACGGCGAGATCAACAACTTTGCCGGCCTTTACGGCCAGGCCACGCCCGACAACATCAACGATGACGCCGCCTTCGATGGGTATGGTCACTACACCCAGATTGTTTGGCAGGGCACCACGGCGGTTGGATGTGCCACGGTTGACTGCACCGGCCAAGGCAACGGTCCCAACGGTCTCGGTAACGTGGCCTCGGACGTTCCGCCGTTCTTCACCGTTTGCAACTACTCTCCGCCCGGCAACTACCTTGGCGAGTTTGCTGCCAACGTCGCCGAGCCGCTCGGCAATCCGACCGTGAACTGGGACTACGACTACAACTAGTCGTCCTTTTCCGCCTCTTTCACCCATGATGGCGAGAAAATTCTTTCGGATTGAAGGTTCATTGCATGGCGAGGTTAGTTTTAATTGGCTTTTTTTCAACGTGGGCCAATGTCACGGTCCCTTTTCCCTTTGCTGTCGGCGGCTTTGCGGTGTTGTTGCTCCCGTTGCTGGACCGGTCGGACCCTTTGGTTGGCCGGAAGACAACAACCTCAGCCTCAGCCCTGTTACTTTGCTGCCAAACCACAGAAGGTGGGATTCTTTCTTTTCTGATGGCTCGATAAAAATTGCTGCATTTGCTGTCCCGATGCCAATGGCTTTTCAATACTCGTCTTCGAGCCACCCTTCTTTTCAATGTATATTACTTATCATCGGATAGTTGAGAGGCCTGGCTGCGTGCGGGCTGATTATGACTGAATCAAGCAATTCCAACAATTGTTGTCTTACTGCCGTGTTATGAAGTTGGAAAGTCGTGAGTAAGTGACTCTCGTGGTTGAAATAGAGTAGACCCTTTCAACGTCCATGCGTGATCCTCGTAGTATTGCCATATGGGCAGGCATGGGAATATTGCCGCTCGAGCTTTCCATCAAAGCTTCGCTCGAATTGGACGCTTCAATACCTGTGATCCCCGCCCGTGTCGCGTCATGCCGTTGCTGCCATCACTTGATCTCCAGGCATATTTGTCAATGATAGCGGGGTACGGGAGGCGGTACACGTTGGCATTTCGGAGAATTCCCTATAGGTTGGGTGAAGTCAGGAATTTTACTGGCGAGTGATATCATTAGACGTTTCGCCGTGGCTGGAAGCCGAGCTCTAGAGCAGCAGCTTGTGATTATCAAAGCGTTATTATTCCTTTTTCTAGCTGGACATTTGGAATGTATCCATTCGAAACTTCCCCATGTGCAGTTCAGCACGGTCGGGATTGCTGAAGCGATGCAGCCTTATCGTCAACCCTACTAACCAGCCGTGCTTCACTTCCGCCGCCTCAACTTCTACATCTACGTCCGTCATCACCCTTCACACCTTCTGCCGCACACCCACCTTCGTTCTGGCTTCTCGCCGGACCATCCATCAACCTCTACTCTTCCAAATCCGTCGCGAGGCTGCTAAGATGCAAGCTCACGGCTTCTCTTCCAACCCTTCCCAAGCCGAGCCTGAGCTCGAGCTTAAGCTCACCAATACACTGAGCGAAAGCAGAAGTCCCTATGTAATACATCCCTTACCCTTAGTGAGATTACACGATGCTGATGACCGTATCTTAAGGTCCGAGGCCATATGAACGACCCTGTAGCCTGGCAATTATGGACTCCCGAGACTCTCGCTCTGGCCAAAAAGTATGACAGACCGCTGTTCTTAAGCATCGGCTACGCTTCATGTCACTGTATGCGCTTATACCTCTCTACCACTTGAAATGATTGCTAACGCGTAGGAAAGGGTGTCACGTCATGCATCGCGAGTCCTTCACCTCCCCCGAAATCGCCCGAATTCTCAACACCTCGTTCATTCCCATTAAGCTCGACCGTGACGAACGACCGGACCTTGATCGCATCTACATGAACTATGTACAAGCCACGTCGGGTACGGGAGGTTGGCCTCTTTCTGTGTTCCTCACACCGGATCTCGCACCCTTGTTCGGCGGCACATACTGGCCGGGACCAGGCTCGGAGCTGGTTGCGCGTGGGCACATTGGTTTCCAAGGGATCGCAGCACGACTGGCAGAAACGTGGTCGCGGCAGCGGGAACGCTGCATCGAGGATGCGGCACAAGTGACGGAAGCGCTACGCCGCTTCTCTGAAGAAGGTACTCTCTCTCACGGCACCGGCGCCAACAAAGCGGAAGACGACGCTCAGGAGCTGGATATTGAGCTGCTCGAAGATGCTTACGACCACTTTGCGGCGCGCTACGACATCGGCTTCGGTGGTTTCTCCAAAGCGCCGAAGTTCCCAACGTCACCTAACCTCCGATTCCTACTCCGCCTAGGCCAGTATCCAGCGGCAGTACGCGACGTCGTGGGCAGCGACGAGTGCAAGCACGCGGCGGAGATGGCGCTGGACACGCTGGCGGCCATGGCCAAAGGCGGGATCCACGACCAGCTGGGCAAGGGCTACGCGCGCTACAGCGTGACGCGCGACTGGAGCCTGCCGCACTTCGAGAAGATGCTGTACGACCAGGCGCTGCTGCTGCACACCTTCCTCGACGCCACGCTGGTGTGCCTGCGCGCCGAGGCCGCCTCCTTCCGCGACCGCGCCCCCGCCATGCTCGCCCAGGTCCTCGATGTCGCCGACTACCTCACGTCGCCGCCCATCCTGCGGCCCGAGGGTGGCTTCTTCACGGCCGAGGACGCCGACTCGCTCTACCGCGCCGGCGACGAAGAGAAGCGCGAAGGCGCCTTCTACGTGTGGACGCTGAAGGAGCTGCAAACGATCCTCGGCGACCGCGACTCACAAGTAGTCGCGCGCTACTACGGGATCGAAGAGAACGGTAACGTGGCGGCGGAGCACGACGCGCACGACGAGCTGATCAACCAGAACGTGCTGGTGGTGTCGGCGACGGAGGAGGCGCTGGCGCGCGAGTTCGGGTTGGCGCGCGACGACGTGCGCGCCGTGGTGCGCGCCGCCAAGCGCAAGCTGCGCGCGCACCGTGATCGCGACCGCCCGCGCCCTGCCCTCGACGACAAGCTCGTGGTTGCGTGGAACGGCCTGGCCATCGGGGCGCTCGCCCGCGCGGCCGCCACGCTCCAGGCCCTCGACCCGAACACCACCGCTGCCGCGCGCTACCTCGCTGCCGCGGAGAAGGCCGCGTCCTTCATCAAGGCCGAGCTCTGGGACGCGGCCACCGGCTCGCTGCAGCGGGTGTGGCGCGGCGGCGCGAGCGGCGGCCCGTCCTTCGCGTCGGACTACGCGTTCCTGACCGCAGGCCTGCTGGAGCTGTACAGCGCGACCTTCGACGACGGCTACCTGTCGTGGGCGGATGCGCTGCAAGCCGCACAGCTGGCCCGCTTCTGGGACGGCGACGGCAGCGCCAGCGGCGGCCTCTTCGACGCCGAGGCCGAGCGCTCAGACCTGATCCTGCGGCTGAAGGACGGCATGGACGGCGCCGAGCCGGCCGCCAACGGCGTCGCTGCCCAGAACCTGCTGCGGCTGGGCGCGCTGCTGGATGACGAGACGTACGCGGCGCGCGCGCGCGCGACGCTTGCTGCGTTCGCGCCCGAGCTGCTGCAGCACCCGTTCCTGTTTGTTGGCTTGCTGGATGCGCTGGTGGGCGCGCGGCTGGGCATGCGTGCGCTGGTCGTTGCGGGTGAGGGCGAGGCGGTGGAGGCCGCGCTGCGGAGGGAGCGGCTAGGCCTTGGCGCGAACACGGTTGTTGCGCGGATTGGGACGGGCGCGAGGAGTGATGCGTGGCTTCGCGGCCGAAACGCCCTTGTTGCGGCGATGGATCCTGCCCGGAGCGTCGTGCAGGTCTGTCAGGGCGGCCTTTGCACGGAGTACGGCGATGGCGATGACCAGCTGGATGAGGCGGCGGCGGCGCGCGACGCGGTCGACTTGCTCGAGTTGGAGAAGCTTGCTTTGTAGGCGCGCTGCTAATATACGCGGAGTGCTTGCTTGGGTGGGAGGGCGCCTGGTGGTTTCTTTACAGCGGTGGTGGTGTTTGGGAGATATTTGACGAGAGGGAGTCTGGGACGTGGCGTTCTACTCTTGTTCGCGCGAGCATGGCTTACTGTTGTGCCTGGTCTGGCGTTTTGATGACCGACTGGGGATGGCAGCATTGCGATGGATTCGGCGTATGACCTTGTGACATCGCATCTTCGGTCGTTCAAAGGTCCAAAATCGAGGCGTGATGCTACAAATGTACGCAGGTATGTTTGCTTGAACCGCAATGACTTCACCACCAAAAGCCAGTCAGCAATGGTTTCAACAATGAGTCTCGGACAATGATCAACGTTTTCAAGATAGACTAGGCATCTCTTCTGCCTTCTCGCTAAGAAGATCAGCTACCGGATTATTGAAAAGTTTTTCTAATTAGCAAGCATAGTATAATCGAAATAACAGCTTAAGCATGATGTCGTCGTTATATAGTGGCAGAGCGGCACGTACTAACGGCAACCGTAACGCCGGCCTTTGCAAACGCCGAGATTGACTAATTTTGTGGAATGCTTCCGCCTCCTCGGAGACATTCGTCACTTTTATCTATGAATTGATAAGATGGCTCGGAAGGCGTCCCGAAAAAAATGAATCCAAACGACACTTTGCTTTTCTGTTTGTGTGAATATAGTAGAAGAGACTGGGAAGATTGCTCGCGATCATGGAGGTAGAGAACAACACGAGTACAGTGTTCGATATCGAAAAAGACCTGGAGAAGGCTGAGACTCCCGAGTCTCCGGCATACTCAATACAAGATGAGACTGGAGAAACACCCACTGCGATATCTGGACCACAAGAGCCATCGCATGACAACGGCTTTGAAGATGAGATCGAGAAAGAAGAGCAAGGAAATCAAATGAACTTGACGAAGACTCGCTCAACGATATCAATAGCGGAGCAGATGTCTTTGACAAGGGAGATCCTCTTCGTCTTCGTCATCTGCATGGCTCAATTCATGACCCGTACGTCCTTACATTGCCTTCCTATTCCCACTTCTGTTGAACACCCGCCCTTAACACAATCCACCACCATTCAACCACACTAACCCGCATCACAGAAGCCGGGCTAGGCCAATGCCTCGCGATCCTGCACGCGATCGGCGCGCACTACGAGCTCGAATCGCCGGCGTCGCTGCCGTGGCTGATGGCGGGCTACTCGCTGACGGTTGGGACCTTCATCCTGCCGAGCGGGCGGCTGGGCGACGTGTTCGGGTACAAGCGGCTGTTCCTGCTGGGCTTCGCGTGGTTCGCGCTGTGGTCGCTGGTGCTCGGCCTGGCGTGGTGGAGCACCCACGTGCTGTTCGTCTTCGCGCGCGTGCTGCAGGGCGTGGGCCCGGCCCTCGTCCTCACTAACGGGCTTGCGCTGCTCGGCGCGAGCTATGCGCCCGGTTCGCGGAAGAGCATGGTGTTTGCGCTGTTTGGCGCGTGTGCGCCCGGCGGGAGCGTTGTGGGCTCCGTCTTTGCGAGCCTGTTCGGCCTCGTCTGGTGGCCGTGGGCGTTCTTCGTCTTTGCCATCGTGCTGGTGCTCGTTGTGATTGCCGGATGGTTCGTCATTCCTGACCCACCGAGGCGCATGGCGACGCATGGCGAGTCGTTGCGCCAGAAGTTCATGGATCTTGATCCTCTGGGTGCAGTGACGGGAGTCATCGCGCTGGTCCTCTTCAACTTCGCTTGGAACCAGGCGCCCATTGTCAGCTGGGGCAAGCCGTACGTCTACGTGCTGCTCATCATCGGGCTGTTGTTCTTCGTGCTGTTCTTCTACATCGAGCTCCGCGTAAGCAAAGAACCGCTCATCCCATTCCATGCCCTCTCAACCGACGTCATTTTCGTGCTCGGTTGCGTCGCCTGCGGCTGGAGCATGTTCGGTATTTGGATATTCTATATCTGGCAGATTTTTGAGACCCTGCGAGGTGCTTCACCACTGCTCGCCTCTGCATACCTCTCACCAGTCACCATCTCCGGCACACTAGCAGCTGTCACGACAGGTTTCTTGCTTGGCCGGCTGAGGCCTGCCTACGTCATGCTACTTGCCATGGTTTTCTTCACTGTTGGCATCATCTTGCTTGTGACGTGCCCCGTGGATCAGATCTACTGGGCACAGACCTTTGTGTGCACGCTGGTAATTCCTTGGGGAATGGACATGAGCTTTCCGGCTGCGACACTAATCCTAAGCAACGCGGTGAGCAAACGACATCAAGGCATCGCCGCGAGTCTGGTCAACACAGTCGTCAATTACAGCATCTCCTTGGGCCTAGGACTTGCAGGTACCGTAGAAGTGCACGTCAATAACGGTGGGAACACACCTGCGCAGTTGTTGAAGGGTTACAGAGGCGGTTTATACATGGGTGTTGGTCTTGCAGGCTTGGGTTTGGCTATTGCCGTGGCGTTCTTGATCAAAAGTCATGTGGAAGAGCGGAAGCCAAAGCCGACAGCCGAAAGTTGAGGATGCCGCGAGATAATCTTGACTTATAATGTCTTGGAGTGCTCATTGGACTAGTGAACGACAATTTGAGTCTGGATAAGCGATGCAACTTACAAGGATAAATAAGCATTTATACGGCACCAGGAGTCAACCTCGGCTGAAAGAGAAGTCAGATCGCACCGGGACTATTACTATTTTTCTCCTCATTCAAGTTTAACTGCAAAGGAGACGGTAGCATTTTGACAGCATCAGAAACAACCGGCGAAGAGAGTTTGCCAATGGTGGCCCAAAGAAGGATTGGTCACTAGAACGATTGCTTCAACTCAAACAAAGGTATACGGATGATTTATTCGCATTGGAATGCGACAGAAGCAAAGGCGATAGAAGCATAGACGTTAGATGCAAAGACAATGGCATGGAGTTGTATCAGAGAGATCGCTATAGACTTAAGCATTGCCTAGCCCCAAATCTACTATTAATCATCTGTCTAAACGACTTAATATCAAAGCCTACAATACAGAAGCCCTAGAAAACCTCAGAGTCTCCATTTCCACTCGTATGCTCTTAAACTGATTGCTTCTCAACCTTCCGAGTTCTTGCGGCCCATGTACAAGAAACGTCCAGTATTCGTCGTATGTAGTTCGATTCCATCGATACAACCGATCTCGTAATTCATTTCGACTTTTGTAAAGCATACTTCATTGTAGTTTCATCCCCTTTGGCCTGAATGGAAAGGCGATTATTTCCACCGTCGCTGCAGAATGTATTTCGCAAAGCAGAGCGGTATGAACTCATACTTCCCTTGTGCGTAACTATAACTAGTCTACTGAAAAATGTTCGGTAGGGGATGTATGCTCATGCTACCTTGATCTCCGATCTGGTCACTGATCTTCCAGAAAGCGGTGGGTCCGATGGGTCCATGGAGGTCGTAGTCCTTGTCGAACCATGTACCGATGACACCTCTAGCCGAACGCAGGCCACCAACTTGGATACCCTCGCTTCTCCATCGAGCTTCACTGGCGCTCGGTGTTAGTCAGAAGTGGTGACGACGTAATATGTATTTCCAAGCAAAGCCAAAAGCAGGGAAACCGCAAAACCTATCACTTACCCATGGAATATGCTCAACGATGTCCAGCGCACGTGACCTTGTTGAGTAAGGCGCACCGTTCCTATAGCATGTCTTATCAGTGGATGGAAAGAATCATCTGTAAACATTCAGGATCACAACCTTCTAGTAATGAGTTTGCGTTCGGGTCCCACGAACTGTGCATGGACCTGGAGGTGCCAGAGAAGTGGATAACAGGCAGGTCCTGACCATCATCCTTTCCCGGCTCTTCTATCCTGGTAACCTTGATCTTCATGATGATCAAGCGAATTGCTTCTTGAGTATCGATTGGGCGACGAGGACCTTCATCGTCCCTCGAGTTCGCAAAGTTGAACGCGTAGAAATCGCCGTAATCCAGAAAGCAGACGACCCTCCTCCACGTGCCTGTTACTCCGTATGGATCCATGGCTTCCAACGGTGGGTCTGGCTGAGCTTCAAGTCTAGGCAGGCGGAAAAGGTATGGCTTCTCAAAGTACTCGTCGAAGGGACCCGGTCTCTCCTGAGCTAAATAGGTATCTGGATATGCTCCTTCGAACGGCCTATCCCAAACCATAGGGAACAGACCGTTGGATCGAATGCTGAATTGTTGCATGTTATAGCCCAGCACAATCATGATTGCTTCGACCTTTTCCCAGTCCACACCGCATTTTCCATCGTGTTTGAATGGTCCCCATTTGTTTAATGCCGCACTGTATTCTCGAAGGTCGTACACCTTGGAGCGTGCAAAGCAATGCGTTGAGTGCGACCGAGTTCGAGCGGTGGCTTCAATTGACACTCCGAATAGGCTATGCATCTGCGCAGACAACTGCTGGCCATTGTACGTACTTGCCGGAATATTGTCGGAGGAACCGGCGTTATCGTAGAGAGAGGAACTGAAAAGGAAGACATCGGCATTTTGTCGAAGGTGCTGCGGGTCACAGAAATAGTGTCTTAGAAATTGTAGATTCTTAGAAGAACACTGATCCGGCGAGGCCTGAGATAGGAGTGATAAGACGGTCTCGCTGACGGAGTTAAGAGATCTACGCTTGATGGAGATATCGGATGACTGGAGTAGCTTTTGCAATCGAATACGTCGATGAACTTCGTTGGTGTAATAATCCGCCGTATGAATTTGTGCCCGTAGCTTCTCCGATGGAACATCATAGTGCCTGGAGAACACCTCCTTCCAGAGAAGATGATTGTCCCGAATGTAGCAGCCGAAGCGTTGGCATGTTTGCGATGCCGCAGCTATGTCCAGTGGATGGAGCTCGGTAAATATATGATGCAGGAGTTCGTCGGCAAATGAGATCAATGAGGCCATGACGAGGGCCGACCGATTGATTTACTCATCAAACGATCGTCAGTGATGCTTTACAAGAAATCTAATGCCGGATGTCTGGGAGATGGGACAAGAG
>Ga0335073_10006742_pt1 | contig 16140 bp, 13 predicted proteins | sample Lox_Sample_22_FD_207093 | JGI IMG/M metagenome (GOLD analysis project Ga0335073, IMG submission 207093) | Soil microbial communities from Loxahatchee National Wildlife Refuge, Florida, United States - Lox_Sample_2.2 | ecosystem: Environmental > Terrestrial > Soil > Wetlands | place: USA... | reverse complement strand
GTCAAGGCACGGCCGCGCGGCGCAGGCGGACCGCCGCCGAACGCCGAGGCGCCGCCGAGGCGACCGAGGCGACCGAGACCACCGAGACCACCGAGACCGGTCTGGCCGGCGGTGACCGGCCGCCTTAGCCCAGCAGCGTCCTGACCTCGTCGGCGGTCCGCACCGCCTCCCGCCCGACCTCGTGCAGCTTCTTCATCGGGTTGCGCGGGGCCGGACCCCAGACGTTGATCACCGCGATCGGGTACTGCCGCGTGTTCAGCACGGCCGCCGATGCGCCGGAGGAGAACTCCTCGTACTCGCGCACGCAGAGCGCGTAGCCGACCTTGCGGACCTCGGCGAACTCGCGCTCCAGCTGCGCGCGGTCGGTGATGGTGTGCGCGGTATAACGGGGAAGGTCCGCCGGGAGGATCGCGTCTCGCTCGTCCGGCCCGAGCCAGGCCAGGAACGCCTTGCCTCCCGAGGTGGCATGCAGCGGCAGGGGTTTGTCCAGCCAGTTCGGGACCATGACGTTCGGCGGGTCCACCTGGTCGACGTACACGAGGTTGAATCGTTTGGCCACCGCGAGCGTTACCGACTCCCCCGTCGCCGCGGCCAGCTTGCCGAGCACCGGCCGGACCCGCCGTACCAGCGCGTCGTCGGTCACCGCCGCGGCGACCGACGTCGCGCCATAGCCGACCGTGTACCGCTGGGTGATCGGGTCGCGGTCGACGAGCCCGTGGTGTTCGAGCGTGCGCAGCAACCGCCAGGCCGTGCTCCGGTTGATGCCGCATTCCCTGGCCAGCTCGAGCACCGTCGGCGGCGTCGTGCTGGCGGCAACCGACTTCAGCAGCGCGACCGCCCGGTCCACCGCCTGAATGCGCTGGGTACCGGCGCCCGCGTCGGCCGGGCTCGCGTCGGCCATCCCCGCCTCCGCCCGAGCCGCCGCGGGACGCGAGGGATCAGCTGCTGTGGCTGCCTGACGTGGCACAGGTGCAGCATAACCAGAGGTGATCAATAACCAGGGGCGGTCACGGCTTGGGCGCGCGTATATTGCGGGACATGCCGCCAGATGTCAGAGAACGGACAATCGAGACGCCCGACGGCCGGATCCTGGCCGTGCAGGAATCCGGCGACCGCGCGGGCAAGCCGGTCCTGGTTCACATGGGGACGCCGAACTCCCGCCACCTGTACGGACCCACGATGGCGGACGCGGCGGCGCGCGGGCTGCGCCTGATCAGCTACGACCGGCCGGGCTACGGCGGCTCGACGCCGCAGCCGGGTCGCAGCCACGCGGACTGCGCGGCCGACGTTCGCACGATCTGCGCCGCGCTCGGTATCGAGCGGCTGGGGATCTGGGGCATCTCGGGCGGCGGCGCGCACGCCCTGGCCTGCGCGGCGCTGCTGCCCGACCTGGCCGCCGGGGTGGCGTCGCTGGCCGGCCTGGCGCCGTACGACGCCGAGGGCCTGGACTGGTTCGAGGGCATGGGCCAGGAGAACGCCGACGACTTCAGGCAGAGCGCCACGGACAAGGTCGCGGCGCGCAAGCAGATGGACAAGGACTGGGAGGAGGCCATGGCCACCAGCGCGGACCAGATCGCCGAGCAGTTCCCGACGCTGGTGTCGCCGGCCGACGCCGCGGTGCTGACCGGCGAACTGGCCGAGTACCTCGCGTTCTCCGAACACGAGGGGCTCGCGCCGGGCAGCGAGGGCTGGTGGGAAGACGGCGAAGCACAGATTGGGCCGTGGGGGTTCGAGCTCGCCGACATCTCGGTTCCGGTGCTGCTGTTGCACGGGCGACACGACCAGTTCGTGCCGTTCGGCCACGGCGAGTGGCTCGCCCGGCACATCCCCGGGGTGGAGGCCCGGCTGCTCGATGATGACGGGCACCTGACCTTGCTCCAGCGCCGGGTGCCCGAGGTGCACGCCTGGCTGGCCGACCGGCTGTAGCAGCGGGCCGGCTCAGGCCGGCTCGACCGTCACCGGCAGGGTGTCCAGGCTGCGCAGGGTGTTGTTGAGGCGCGGGCGCGGCTCGCCCGCCAGGTGCCACGAGGCGACGCGAACGGCCAGCGCCCGCAGCACGGCCTCGCCCTCCATGCGCGCGATCACCTGCCCGACGCAGTTGTGCACGCCGACGCCGTATCCCATGTGACCCGCCGTCTTGCGCCGGATGTCGAAGCGGCCGGGCTGTTCCCAGCGCCTCGGGTCGCGGTTGGCCCCGGCGAAGAACACGAGGACCTTGGCCCGGGCGGGCAGGTGCGCCCCGGCCAGCTCGGCCGGCTCGCTGGTGGTGCGGAAGAACCCGACGACCGGCGACTCCCGGCGCACCACCTCCTCAAAGGCGTTGCGGGCCAGCGAGGGATCGGCCCGCAGCGCCCGCCACTGGTCCGGGTACCGGGCGAAGTCGAGCACCCCCAGGCCGATCGCGCTCACCGTGGTGTCCAGACCGGCCGACAGGAACGAGCGGACCAGCAGCGCGGCCTCGTCCTCGGTCACCTCGCCCGCGTCGGCGCCCGCGTAGATCAGCGCCGCGAGGCCGTCGGGGCGCAGCGCCGACCGGGAGCACTGGCGGGTGATCCAGTCGATCACGCCTTCGGCACCGGCCATCGAGGCCTCGAACAGGTGGTTGCGCGGGCCGTGCCCGTTGAACACCATCGCCCCGTAGGCCAGCAGCTGGTCCCGGCCGTCCTCCTGCAGCCCGAACGCCTCGGGGAACACCCGCGTCGGAAAGATCTCGGCCAGGTCGGGGACCGCGTCGAAGGAACCCTGGGCCACCAGCTCGGCGGCCAGCTCCCCGGCCCGCCGCTCGAAGATCTCCTGCAGGTAGGCCAGCGAGCGCGGCGCCAGCGCCCTGGCCACCACCTTGCGGTTGTGGGTGTGCACCGGCGGGTCGACCTCGAGCAGGATGCTCGGCTTGCGCCACGGGTTCTCCGCGGCGATGTTGGTCAGACCGACCCCGGCCGCCGAGGAGAACACCCGGGGCTCGCGCAGCACCGCGTGCACCTGCTCGTGCCTGGCCACCGCGTACACCCCGTACCGGTCGAGGTAGACGACCGGGCCCGCCTCCCGTATCCGGTCCAGGAACGGGAACGGGTCGGCCAGGAAGTCATCGCTGAACGGGTCGATATCGCAGCCGGGAGCACCCACGTGCCGGTGCGTAACAAAATCCGACATGACCTCTCCCCTCGGGGCCGGTCAGCGGCGCGCCATTATCGATGGTAGATGCGGCCGGCGAACCGGCCCAGGGCCCCGCCCAGGCTCATGTCGAACGGCTTGTCGCGCACGAGGTAGGTCCAGGTGGCCGACGGACGCCGCACCCCGGCGGCGTCGAGATCGACGCCCGCATCGGTGATCGGCGCCGTGGCGAAGGTCTCCGCGGATGCCTCCTCGACCTGGTCGAGGAGGCTGGCGAACAGCTTGATCGCCTCGGAGTGGAACTCGGCCAGCGGGTCGAGCGAGGACACGAACGGGTTCGGGCCCTGGCCGAGCGCGCGCAAGTGGATGCCCTCGCGGATCTCGGCCAGCGCGGCCAGGTGGTCGGCCCAGCCGCGGTCCAGGTGGTAGAGGACGATCTTGCGGGCGGCGTCGGCGAGGACCGCCTCGTCGACGGTGTCGGCCAGTTCCTCGAAGCGTTCGGGCCGGCGGGCGCCCAGCGCCACCAGGGCGGCGTCGCCGCGCAGTAGCCGCTCCCGGTGCATCAGCACCACCCGGCGCTGGTCGTCGATCAGCTTGTTGTAGCGGAAGGTGTTCCGGTGGATATCCAGGTTGGCGCCGTCGGCGACCCGCTGCGCGTGCGTCACCACCGCGTCCGCCCTGGCGTCGCGGACCCGGCCGTCGGGCGCGACGTCCCGCGGCTCGGTGGCGTCCGGGGTGAAGGACGTGATCAGGTCGTCCTCGAAGCTGACGAAGAAGACCGAGCGCCCCGGGTCGCCCTGGCGCCCGGCCCGGCCGCGCAGCTGGTCGTCGAGCCGGCTGCTCGCGTGCCGCCCGGTGCCGATCACGTACAGCCCGCCCAGCTCGGCGATCTGGTCGCGGTCCGCGTCGCGGTACACGTCCCGGTCCGCGTCCCGGTCCGCTTGCCGGTCTCCGCCGCGGCCGCCGAGCCTGATGTCGGTGCCGCGCCCGGCCATCTGCGTCGACACGGTGATCGCGCCGTGCGCCCCGGCCTCGGCGATGATCGCCGCCTCGTCCGCGTCGTTCTTGGCGTTGAGCACCACGTGCGGCAGGCCGGCCGCGGTGAGCCGGCGCGATATCCGCTCGGATTCGGCGATGTCGAGCGTTCCGATCAGCACCGGCTCGCCGGTCGCGTGCGCCTCGGTGACCTCCGCGACGATCGCCTTCTCCTTCTGCGGCAGCGTCGCGTACAGGCGATCCGGCTCGTCCTCGCGGACGTTGGGCCGGTTCGGCGGGATCACCGCCACCTCCAGGCCGTAGAACTCGCGGAGTTCCTCGCCGACCGCGACCGCGGTGCCGGTCATGCCGCAGATCCGGGGATACCGCCGGACCAGGGACTCGACGGTGATGCTGTCCAGGATCTCGCCGCTGTCGCTGACCGCGATGGCCTCCTTGGCCTCGACCGCGGCCTGCAGGCCGTCCGGCCAGCGCTGCAGCTGGGCGACGCGCCCGCGGGACGAGCTGATCAGCTGGACCTTCCCGTCGCGGACGATGTAGTCCACGTCGCGGCGCAGCAGGGCGCGCGCGTGCAGGGCCACGTTCAGGCGGGTCAGCGTCTCGATCTGGTCGGCGGCGTACAGGTCGATCCCGCCCAGCGCGTCCTCGGCCGCCCGCGCGCCGGCGTCGGTCAGCGAGGCGTTGCGCCCCTCGTCGTCGGCCTGGAAGTGCAGGCCGGGCCGCAAGCCGCGGACGATCTCGGCCATGTCCAGGTCGGCGTCGGCCTCGCCCGCCGCCCCGGCGAGCACCAGCGGCACCAGCGCCTCGTCGATGAGCACCGAGTCCGCCTCGTCGATCAGCAGCACGTCGGGCTCGGCCGTGACCAGGTCGGCGACGTCGGTGACCAGCCGGTCGCGCAGCACGTCGAAGCCGAGCTCGCTGACCGGCGCGTAGGTCACCTGCGCCGCGTAGGCCGCCCGCCGCTCCTCCGGCGTCGACGCCTGGCCGATGCAGCCGACCGTGACCCCGAGCAGGTCGTAGACCGGCCGCATCCACTCGGCGTCCCGGCGGGCCAGGTAGTCGTTGACCGAGGCGACGTGCACCGACCGGCCGCCCAGCGCGTACCGGGCCGCGGCCAGCGCGCCGGAGAGGGTCTTGCCCTCCCCGGTGGCCATCTCGGCCACGTGCCCGCCGAGCATGACCAGCGTGCCGAGCAGCTGAACGTCGTAGGGGCGCTCGCCGAGCGCTCGCCGCGCCGCCTCCCGCCCGACCGCGCAGAACTGGGCGTCGGCGGCGGCGGCGGCGGCCCGGCGCGCCAGGTTCTCGTCGGCCACATCGGCCAGCTCGTCCTCGCGGGCCGCGATGGCCGGGAGCTGCTTCTCATACGGTGCCAGGTCGGTCGTGCCGGGCCGCTGCAGGAACCGTCGCACCCTCGTGCGCACGCCGCTCACGGGGTCTCAAGGATCGGGGCCATCGCCATACCGGTGTCAACGCGCCGCACCCGCCGCCGCGTTCCCGCTCGGGCCGCTCGGCCACGGCCGCAGCGGCTCACAGCACGGTCTGGATGATCTCCTGCGCCTCGGCCTGGACCAGGGCCAGATGGTCCGGGCCCTGGAACGACTCGGCGTAGAGCTTGTAGACGTCCTCGGTTCCGGACGGCCGGGCCGCGAACCAGGCCGATTCGGTGATCACCTTCAGGCCGCCCAGCGGCTCGCCGTTGCCCGGGGCGGTGGTGAGCAGGCTGAGGACCTTCTCCCCGGCCAGCTCTGTCGCGCCGACCTGATCCGGGCTCAGCCGGGCCAGGGCCGCCTTCTGCTCCCGGGTCGCGGGCGCGTCGATCCGGGCGTAGGCCGGGTCGCCCAGCCGCGCGGTGAGCTCGTCGTAGTGCTCCGATGGGGTGAGGTCGGTGACCGCGGCGATCTCGGACGCGAGCAGGGCCAGGATGATCCCGTCCTTGTCGGTGGTCCACGCCCGCCCGTCCCGGCACAGGAACGAGGCGCCGGCGCTCTCCTCGCCGCCGAACGCGACCGTGCCCGCCAGCAGCCCGGGCACGAACCACTTGAACCCGACCGGGACCTCCATCAGGCGCCGCCCGGCCGCCTCCGTCACCCGGTCGATGATCGACGAGCTGACCATGGTCTTGCCCACCGCGGCGTCGTCCGGCCAGTCCGCGCGGTGCCGGTACAGGTAGTCGATCGCGACGGCCAGGTAGTGGTTCGGGTTGAGCAGGCCGGCCCCGGGGGTGACGATGCCGTGCCGGTCGGCGTCGGTGTCGTTGCCGGTCGCGATCGCGAAGTCGCCGCGCCGGGCGATCAGCGAGGCCATCGCGTACGGCGACGAGCAGTCCATCCGGATCCGGCCGTCCCAGTCCAGGGTCATGAACCGGAACGTGGGGTCGACCTCCTGGTTGACCACGGTCAGGTCGAGCCCGTACCGGTCGGCGATCTCGCCCCAGTAGGCCACGCTCGCCCCGCCGAGCGGGTCGGCCCCGATCCGGATCCCGGCGCTGCGCACCGCGTCCAGGTCAACCACGGACGACAGCCCGGACACGTACTGCCCGAGGAAGTCGTGCGCCCCGGCCGCGGCCCTGGCCCGGGCGTAACCGGTGCGGCGGACCTCGCCGAGCCCGCCGGACAGCAGCTCGTTGGCCCGGTCCTGGATCGCCGCGGTGATCTGCGCCGCGGCGGGCCCTCCGTCGGGCGGGTTGTACTTGAACCCGCCGTCCTCGGGCGGGTTGTGCGACGGCGTGACCACGATCCCGTCGGCCAGGCCGTCCGCGCGGCCCTCGTTGAAGGCCAGGATCGCCCGCGAGACCGCCGGGGTCGGCGTGTAGCCGTCGCGGCTGTCGGCCAGCACCCGGACGTCGTTGGCGACCAGCACTTCCAGCGCGGTCACGAAGGCCGGCTCGGACAGCGCGTGCGTGTCGCGGCCGATGTACAGCGGCCCGGTGAAGCCGGCGCCCCGGCGGTAGTCGCAGATCGCCTGGGTGGCCGCGGCGATGTGGTCGTCGTTGAAAGACCGCCGCAGCGCCGAGCCCCGGTGGCCGGAGGTGCCGAACGCGACCCGCTGCGCGGGGTCGGCCGGATCGGGGTGCTCGGCGTAGTACGCGGTTACCAGCCGCGGCACGTCGACCAGGTCGGCCTGGGTGGCCGGCTGCCCGGCCCGCTCGTTCCGCTCAACCACTAGATTCCCAACCTCTCCTGCCCCCCGCCACGGCTCTTTTCGTATGCCCTGACAGCGCCGTGGTCAACCGTTGACCGCCCGCGGGGCCAGCGGGCGGCTAGCGGATCGGCGGCAGCGGCTGGCCGGGGCCGAGGACGGCGCGGAACGGGTCGCCGCGCTCGGCCAGCCGGTCCAGCACCGACCGGATCGTGATCCCGTCCGGCCGCAGCGCGGGATCGTCGAGCTCGTCCCACTCGATCGGCGCGGACACCGGCGCCCCGGCCGCCGGGCGGGGGCTGTACGGCGCGACCAGCGTCTTGTTCTTCACGTTCTGCGTGTAGTCGAGCCGGGCCTTGCCCTGCCGCTTGTGCACGTCCCACTGCCAGCTGACCATGTCGGGCACGACCGCGCCGACCGCCTTGGACAGCTGCTCGACCCACTTGCGGGTGTCCTCGAAGCTGGGGCCCGGGCTGATCGGGACCCAGATCTGGATCCCGGTGTGCCCGGTCAGCTTGGGCTGGGCGCGCACGTGCAGGTGCTCCAGCGCGGTGCGGTGCAGCCGGGCCAGCACCAGGACCTCGTCCCAGGTCGTGGCCGAACCCGCGTCGATATCGATCAGGGCGTACGTGGGCAGGTCCGGCCGCTCGGTCGTGGACGTCCACGCGTGCCACTCGAGCGCGCCGAAGTTGGCCGCCCAGACTAGCGCGGCGGGCTCGTCCACGACGAGATACGTGGTGGACTCCCCCGGGTCGGCGTCCGGCCGGTCCCAGCGCGGCACCCAGTCCGGCGCGTGCTCGGGCAGTTGCTTGTGCCAGAACCCCTTCGTCCCGGCGCCGCCCGGGAACCGGTGCATGTTCAGCGGTCGTCCGGTCAGGTACGGCAGCACGACCGGGGCGATCCGCGCGGCGTACTCGATGAACTCGCGCTTGGTCACCGGCGGCTCGCCGTCCCGGCCCGGGAACATCTCCTTGTCCAGGTTGGTCACCTTGAGCCGGCGGCCGAACACCTCCCACGTCCCGCCGCCGGGCCCCAGCGCCGCGAGCGCGTCGAGCTCGTCCTGGCCCGGCCCTCCGGCCAGCACGTCGGCCGGCGGCGCGCCCCTGGCCGGCGAGCCACGGTCACGCGCGGCACCGCCGTCGGCCGTCGCGTCGCCGACGGGCACGGACGCCTCGGACGGCGGCAGGTCACCCCGCCACATCCGGTCCGGGTGCGCCTTGACCTGGTCGTTCGTGCGCCCGCTGAGCACCGACTCGGGATAGTCCTCCGGATTCCAGCCGGGCACGGCGTACTCGTCGTGCTTGTGCAGCAGCAGCCACTGGTTCTCGTCCTCGCGGTTGCGGCCGGTCTGCACCAGGATCAGCCGGCCGCGCAGCTTCTGCCCGGACACGTCGGCGTGCAGTTCTCCCGCGGCGACCGCCGCCGCCGGATCGTCGGTCTCGTGCGGCTCCCAGGTCCCGATGTCCCAGACGATGACGTCGCCGCCGCCGTACTCCCCGCGCGGGATGATGCCCTCGAACTCCAGGTACTCGATCGGGTGGTCCTCGACGTGCACGGCGATCCGCTTCACGTTCGGATCGAGCGTCGGCCCCCTCGGCACCGCCCAGCTGGCCAGCACGCCGTTGATCTCGAACCGCAGGTCGTAGTGCAGCCGCCGGGCGCGGTGCCGCTGCACCACGAACCGCCGGACCGGGCCGCCGTCGCCGGACGGCTCACGCGAAGGGCCCGGATCGCCCTCGGGCTCCGGCGTGCGCCCGAAGTCCCGCTTGCGCCGGTACTCCCCCAGCCGCTCGCCGCCGCCGGACGCGCCCCGGGCCTTCCCCGGGGCCGGGGTCCGCTCGCGGCGCGCTCTGGGCATGGCGGGCTCACAACCCCAGCAGCCGGACGGCGTTGTCATGGCAGACCGCGCGCAGCCACGGCGTGCCGAGGTCGAGCCGGGCCAGCGCCTCCAGCTGATGCAGATAGGGATACGGGATGTTGGGAAAGTCGGTGCCCAGCAGGATCCGGTCGGCCGCGCCCGCCAGCCGGGGCCGCAGCGCCGCCGGGAACGGCGCGATCCGGTCCATGAAGTCGGTGAACGTCATCGTGGTGTCGAGATGAACGCCCGGGTACCGCGCGGCCAGGCCGAGGAACTCGGCGTACTCGGGGGCGCCGAGGTGCGCCACGATCATGATCAGCGCGCGGTGCCGGGCCAGCACCTCCGAGACCGGCCCGGGCCCGGTGTAGCGCCCCGGCGTCGGCCCGGAGCCGCAGTGCACGATCACCGGGACCCCGGCCTCGGCCAGCAGCCCCCAGACCGGGTCGAGCAGCGGGTCGCGCGGGTCGTACCGGCCGACCTGCACGTGGGCCTTGAACAGGCGCGCGCCCGCGCCGATCGCCTCGGCCACGTAACCGGCCGCGCCGGGCTCGGCGAAGAACGTGGCGCTGTGCAGCGAGTCCGGGGTCCGGGCCGCGAACCGCGCGGACCAGGCGTTCAGCCACTCGGCCATGCCCGGCTTATGCGGATACGCGAGCGCGCTGAACGCACGGACGCCGAACGCCCGCAGCGCCGCCACCCGCTCATCCTCGGGACCGCGGTAGACGATCGGCCAGGGCTGCCCGACCTCGGCGCGGTCCTGGTCGAAGAAGGCCCAGACCTTGGCCAGCACGTTCTGTGGCATGAAATGCGTATGGATGTCGACCAGCCCGGGCAATCCAAGATCTTTCCAGAACGCCCTGACTCCGGCCGGCTCTGGACCCGCCGTGAACTCATCCGGCGTGCTGTCCAAGTCGGGCGGGCGGGTCACTCCTCAAGTCTGCCAGGGCCCGGCGGATACGAGCCGGCAGGCGGTCGGCGCGAAGGCCACCGCGCACCGCCTCGCCCGGCGTCCGCGGCCGCGTTTCGGCCCGGCGCGGCACCCGGGCCGGGGCGGCCGGAGCGGGTCGTTCAGGTCCGGAATTGAAACGTGTTCTAGTTACCGCCTAGTCTGGGCGGGTGATTATCGACCGTTTTCGGGTGACCGGCCGGGTGGCGGTGGTGACCGGCGCGGGGCGGGGCATCGGCGCGGCCGCCGCGCTGGCGTTGGCCGAGGCCGGGGCCGACGTGCTGATCTCGGCCCGCACCGAGGACGAGCTGGCCAAGGTCGCCCGCGAGGTGGAGGCGGCCGGGCGGCGGGCGATCGCGGTGCCCGCCGACCTGAGCGACCTCGACGCGGTCGCGGGCCTGGCTGACGCCGCGGTCGGGGCGTTCGGCCGGCTGGACATCGTGGTGAACAACCTCGGCGGCGCGATGCCCCGCCCGTTCCTGGCCACCAAGCCGCGTCACCTGGCCAGCGCGTTCGGCTTCAACGTGGCGACGGCGCACAGCCTGACCGCGGCGGCGGTCCCCCATCTGCTCAACTCGCCGGACCGGTCCGGCGCCGTGATCAACATCTCATCGGTCGTCGGCCGGGTGGCCGGCCGGGGCTACCTCGCCTACGGCACGGCCAAGGCCGCCGTGGCCCAGTACACCCGGCTGGCCGCGGCCGACCTGGCGCCCAGGATCCGGGTCAACGCGATCGCGGTCGGCTCGGTGCAGACCTCGGCGCTGGACATCGTGCTCACCGACGACGAGCTGCGCGGCCAGATGGAGCGGGCGACGCCGCTTCGGCGGATCGGCGATCCGCAGGACATCGCCGCCGCCGTGGTCTTCCTGGCCTCGCCCGCGGGCGGCTACATCACGGGCAAGGTCCTCGAGGTCGACGGCGGCCTCGAGCGGCCGAACCTCGACCTCGCGCTCCCGGACCTCTGACCCGTCACGCCGGCGGCGGCGCGGGCGGGGCTGCCGCGATCGGGTCCGGCCACCATGTCGCGTTCGTCGCCAACGCGTCGGTGGCGGCCGGTCTCGCGATCCTGGCCGTTGTCGTCATGCCGGCCGCTCGTCCGCAGGCCGGTGCGCATGTGGGCCTCCACTGACCGGCCCGCCGTGAGCAGCGGGACGTGAGCGGGCCGGGGTCGGGAGGTCTCACGAACCCAGGTAGCGCAGGACGGCGAGCACCCGGCGGTTGTCGGCCTCCGACGGGGGGAGGCCGAGCTTGCCGAAGATGCTGGCCACGTGTTTCTCGACCACGCCGCCGGTGACCACCAGGGCGGCGGCGATCCCCGCGTTCGAGCGTCCCTCGGCCATCAGCGCGAGCACCTCACGCTCGCGGGGGGTGAGCGCCGCGATGCCGTCGGCGTGCCGGCTGGCCCGGACCAGCTGGCTGACCACCTCCGGGTCCAGCGCGGTGCCGCCCGCGGCCACCCGGGCCAGCGCGTCGGCGAACTCGGCCACGTCGGCGACGCGGTCCTTGAGCAGGTAGCCGACCCCGGCCGCGTTGCCCTCGAGCAGCCGCGCCGCGTACCTGGTCTCGATGTACTGCGACAGCACGAGCACCCCGGTCCCGGGATGGTCGCGGCGCAGCTCGATCGCGGCCCGCAGCCCCTCGTCGGTGTGTGTCGGCGGCATCCTGACGTCGGCCACGGCGACGTCGGGATGATGCTCGGCGACCGCCGCCAGCAGCGCGTCCGCGTCGCCCACCGCCGCGGCCACCTGGTGGCCGCGGTCGGTGATCAGCCGGGCCAGCCCCTCCCGGAACAGGGCGGCGTCCTCGGCGATCACCACCCGCACCGGCCGCCCTCCGTCCCCGCGTCCACCCCCCGATGCTGTCATCCGGCGCCTCCCCGGGTCAGGCGTGCATCGGCAGCGTGACGGTGACGCGCGTCGGTCCGCCGGGCGGGCTCACGATCTCCACCCGGCCGTCCACCGTGCGCGCCCGCTGCCGGAGGCCGGCCAGCCCGCTGCCGCGAGCCGCGTCCGCCCCGCCGGCCCCGTCGTCGCTCACCCGTAGTTCCAGGGCACCATCGGTGAACCTCAGGTCGACCGCCACCCGGTTCGCGCGGCTGTGCTTGGCCGCGTTGGCCAGCAGCTCGGCGGCGCAGAAGTACGCGATGGTCTCGATCTCGGGCGCCGGCCGCTCGGGCAGGTGCACGCTCAGGTCGACCGGCGGCGCGCCGCCCGCGGCCAGGGTGGCGAGCGCGTCGGCGAGGCCGTTGTCGAGCGCGGGCGGGTGGATGCCCCGGGCCAGGCTGCGCAGCTCGACCAGGGCGTCCTTGGCCCCCTGGTGGGCGGCGTCGACCAGCTCGCGGACCTGCGGGTCGGTATCGGCGCCGAGCTTCTCCCTGGCCATGCCGAGGTTCATGGCCAGCGTGGCCAGCCGGATCTGCGCGCCGTCGTGCAGGTCGCGCTCGAGCCGGCGCAGCAGCGCGGCGGAGTCCTGCACCGCGAGCGCCCGGCTCTGCTCCAGGTCGGCGACGCGCTGGGCCAGGCGGGGCGGGCCGAGCATCCTGTGCATCAGCCAGCAGTCCGCGGCGGCGGCGCCCCGCGCCACCCACGGCGCGGCCAGGAGCATGGCCGCGCCCGCCGCGAAGGCGGCGGCGGTCCCGGCCAGGGTCGCGACGCCGAACGAGCCGAACGGCGTGAGCACGGGCACCGGCTGCAGCACGGTGCCCGGCGCATGGTTGCGGAACAGCGGCCACCAGAACGGATAGCTCAGGTTGGCCAGGCCGACGGCGGCGAAGAACACCGCGTAGATCTCGGCCACCATGACCGGCAGCTGCAGCAGCAGGTACGCGGCGGCCCGCCAGCCCGGACCGTCGCGCAGCACCGCGCCGAGCCGTCCGGCCAGGCCGCGGCCGGGACGGGGCGGCGCCGGCGCGCCGATCGCGGGGCCGAGCAGGCGCGCGGCCAGGCGGCGGTGGGCCGCGCCGAGCCGGCGGCCGGTCCGCGGGAGGGCGATCGCCAGCAGGGCCAGGATCACGAGCAGGACGGCGACCGCCGGGACGAAGACGACCGGCTGACCCGGCGAGCCGGGGCCGGCCGGCCGGCGGCCGGCCAGCAGCCCGACGACGAGTCCCAGGCCCGCCAGCGCGAACGGCGCGGCCAGGACGACGAGCCCGAGCGCGGCCTCGGCCAGGCAGAACAGCAGCTCGCGCCCGGCCCGGGCCGTGAACGGCGCTCGCAGGGCCGCCCCGGCCGCGGTCAGCGCGGCCGGGGCCTTCGGCGGGGCCAATGCGGTCGGCGGGGCCGCCCGGCCGCCCGGCGCGCTGCCGGGCGGCTCATCTGCGGCTCCCTGATTCACCGGGCCGAAGGCGCCCATGAGTTCATTGTGCCGTTCACGCGTCACGGCGAGCGAACAGCCAGCAGCCGACCCCGAGCGCAACGGCCGCGTAGAGGGCGATGACGCCGAGACCCGCCCAGGCCGAGAGGGGCTGAACGCAGCCGGCACTCGCCGCGCAGCTCTGCGGCTTCGTCGTGCTCAGCGAGTTTCCGACGATAAAGATCGGCAGGTACCTGGCCACGCTGTGACTGAACCCGCCGATCATCGCCGGGGCCACGTACACCGCGCCGACGACCACGGCGCCGGCCGCGGCCGAATGCCGGACGATCGCCCCGAGGCCCAGGCCGATCAGGCCGACCAGGCAGAAGCTGGTGCCCGACAGCACCACGGCGCGCAGGACGCCCGGCTCGCCCAGCGTAGGCGCGGCGATGCCGTGAGATAGCGTGGCGCCGCCCGCGAAGAACGAGACGAACGAGGCGGCCTCCCCGACGACCAGGGCCATCCCCCCGAACACCGCGGCCTTGGCGGCCAGCAGCCGCGGCCGGCTGGGCGCCGCCGCCAGCGTGGACCGGATCAGCCCGGAGGAGTACTCGCTCGTCATCGTCAGCACCCCGAGGACGCTGGTCAGCAGGAGGGCCGGGATGATCCCGGCCAGCGCGTTGTTCGTCAGGTCGCCGTTAGCGTTCCTGGTGTTGATCCCGACGGTCACCCCGATGGCGATCGCCCCGGCCACGGTGATCACCAGCGTCCACCAGGTGGAGCGCAGGCTGCGGAGCTTGATCCACTCCATCCGGGCCACGGTCGCGAACCCGTAGCGGCCGGCGGGGACCCGGGCGTCGAGCGCGGTCACGACCGTCCCTCCTTGGCCGGTATCGGCGGCGTGACCGGCGGCCGGGCCGCCCGGTACTCGGCGGCGGGCTCGGTCAGCGTCAGGAACGCCTCCTCCAGGGACGACGCTCCGGCCGACATCTGCGCGACCGTGGTGTCGGCCAGCAGCCGGCCCTGCCCGATGACGACCAGGTGCTCGGCCAGCAGCGCCATCTCGCTGATCAGGTGGCTGGAAACGAACACCGCGCGGCCCTGGGCGGCCAGCGACGTCAGCAGGTCCCGGATCCAGCGGATGCCCGCGGGGTCCAGTCCGTTGACCGGCTCGTCGAGCAGCAGCACGGGCGGGTCGCCCAGCAGCGCCGCGGCCAGGCCGAGCCGCTGGCCCATGCCCAGGGAGAACTTCCCGGCCCGCCGGCGCGCGGCGCCGGCCAGGCCGACCAGGCCCAGCACCTCGTCGACCCGCCGCCGCGGGATGCCATTGCTGGCCGCCAGCGCGGCCAGGTGGTCACGGGCGCTGCGGCCCGGGTGAAACGCCCTGGCCTCCAGCAGCGAGCCGACCTCCCGCAACGGCCAGCGCAGGTCGCGGAAGCGGTGCCCGCCGATCCTGGCCTGCCCGGCGTCGGGGGCGTCCAGGCCCAGGATCAGCCGCATCGTTGTCGACTTGCCCGAGCCGTTGGCGCCGAGGAACCCGGTCACGGCCCCCGCCCGCACGTCAAAGCTCAGCGCGTCGACCGCGAGCGTCGGGCCGTAGCGCTTGGTCAGATCACGGACCTCGATCATGTGACCTCCTCCGGGCACGCGGTGTGCGTGCCATCGGAGACCACGCTAGGAACGGGGCCGTGAACCCGGAACGCGGTTACCGCCCGTCTTCACCCCGCGGTTTTCCCCGGGGTCATCAGGTCAGCGACGGCCCGGCCGTCACGAGGTGGCGATCATCACCTCGGTCGACTTGATCACGACCGAGACCTGGTCGCCGCTCTTCAGGCCCAGGCGCTCCCGCGACGAGTCGGTAATCGCGGCCGTCACCTGACCGGCGTCGACGTTCACGGTTATCTCGGCCATGACCGAACCGGACTTCACGTTCTGCACGGTCCCGGTGAGTTGATTGCGTGCGCTGAGCTCCATGGACCCGTGCGTACCCGCATGCATGCGAGACGTAACGTAAAGGACACTAAACGCGATCACGCCGGAGCGGCCTGATGCCGGTCGCTAGGCTTTGATGGTGCGCATGGCGGCATCCCTCGCCGTGGCGGCGGCGGTGCTGGCCGCCGCCGGCTGGACGGACGGCGGCGCGGCCGGCGGCGGCCCGGGCGCATCCGGATCCTGGACCGTGTATCACGGGAACCCGGCCGGCACCGGCGTCGCGGCCCCGGTGACCGCGGTGCACACCGGGCGGCCCGCCTGGACCTCGCCCACGCTGGACGGCCAGATATATGGCGAGCCGTTGCTGCTGGCCGGGCGGGTGTACGTGGCCACCGAGAACGACACCGTGTACGCGCTGTCGGCCGCCACCGGCGCGGTGGCGTGGTCGGCGCACCTGGCCACCCCGGTGCCCTCGGGTGACCTGCCGTGCGGCGACATCAGTCCGACCGTCGGGATCACCGGCACGCCGGTCATCGATCCGTCCCGGGACGAGATCTTCGTGGTGGCCGACGAGCTCGTGCGCGGCACGCCCGCCCACGTGCTGGCCGGCCTGTCCGCCGCCACCGGCAAGACCGAGATGACCCAGGACGTGGACCCGCCCGGCGCCGACACCGCCGCGCTCCTGCAGCGCACCGGGCTGACCCTGGACGACGGCCGCGTGGTCTTCGGCATGGGCGGGAATTTCGGGGACTGCGCCAGCTACCGGGGCCGGGTGATGGCCGCGCCGGAGACCGGGGGCCGGCCGCGGGTGTTCACCGTCGACGCGGGGCCGGGCCAGTCGCAGGGCGCGGTCTGGATGGGCGGCGCC